>Ga0302325_10018465_pt1 | contig 14698 bp, 13 predicted proteins | sample Palsa_T0_2_FD_201948 | JGI IMG/M metagenome (GOLD analysis project Ga0302325, IMG submission 201948) | Peat permafrost microbial communities from Stordalen Mire near Abisko, Sweden - Palsa_T0_2 | ecosystem: Environmental > Terrestrial > Soil > Palsa > Peat permafrost | place: Sweden: Abisko... | reverse complement strand
CCAGATTCAGGCGATCGAAGCCGGCGCGATGCGCGATCGTTGCGGCGGCGCGGGTTTCGTCGGCGCTGTGGATGCGGCCGAGGAACTTGAGCGTCGCCGGGTTGAACGATTGCGCGCCGAAACTGATGCGATTGACGCCGGCGGCGCGCATCCCGGTGAGTTTCGCCAAATCGACGGTGCCGGGATTTGCCTCGAGCGTTATCTCGGCGTCGCGATCGATCCCGCAAACGCGATTGGCCGCATCTATTATCTGACCGATGGATTTGGGATCGAACAGCGACGGAGTGCCGCCGCCAAAAAAGATCGTCCTGATGCGATCGCCCGAAAACGGCGCGGCGACGGCCCTGGATTCAAGTTCTGAAATCAGCGCGCGCGTGTAGTCCGCTTCCGGCCACGCCGACGCGGCGTGCGAATTGAAATCGCAGTAAGGGCACTTCGATTGGCACCAGGGAATATGAACGTAAAGCGAAAAACTCACACAATGATTGTAGCGCGGCCGTGCCGCCTGCTACTACGCGCCTGACGCGGCCGGTATACTGCCTGCGTCAGAGGCAACTTGTCGGAAGTCGCACCCAACCAGGATCGCAGCGAACCGCGCGCCAAGCCGCGTTCCGGGCTGGCTGGCGCGAGCGGATCGGGCGCGAGCCAGGCCGGCACAATTGCCGCAGGCGTCCTGCTCAGCCGCATCGCCGGCCTCGTCCGCGACAGCATCTTTGCGCATTTCCTGGGCGACTCGGCGACGGCCGACGCGTTCAAGGCGGGTTTTCGCATCCCCAACATTTTGCAGAACCTGTTCGGCGAGGGCGTGCTGTCCGCGTCGTTCATCCCGGTTTATGGAAAATTGCTGGGCGAGGGCGACGAGGAGACCGCCGACATGGTCGCGTGGGGCGTCGGTGCGATCATGACGGTGGGGGTCACGGTACTGGTTGCTCTTGGCGTGCTGGTGACGCCGTATCTCATCGACGTGATCGCGCCCGGCTTCGAAGGCGACAAGCGCGAACTGACGATTCAGATCGTGCGCATCCTGTGGCCCGGCGCGGGCTTGCTCGTGATGTCGGCATGGTTTCTCGGCGTCCTGAACAGCCATCACAAATTTTTCGTCTCGTACACGGCGCCGGTCGCATGGAACGTCGCGATGATCGGCGCGCTGCTGTACTACGGACCGCGCCGATCTCAGGACGGGCTGGCGATCGCGATTTCATGGGGCAGCGTCGTCGGATCGGCTTTACAAATCGCGGTGCAGGTGCCGCAGACGCTGGCGCTGTTGCGGAAGCATCGCATCGACTTCGCGCGGATCGCCGCGCCAATGCGATCGGTCTTCCACAATCTGACGCCAGTGGTGATCAGCCGCGGCGTCGTCAACCTGAGCACCTACGTCGACAACATCCTGGCGAGCCTGCTGCCGACGGGTGCGGTGGCCGCGCTGAACTACGGCCAGTTGCTCTACATGGTGCCGATCAGCCTGTTCGGATATTCGGTGGCCGCGTCGGAATTGCCGACTATGTCGCGCGCCGCGGGCGCGATGCCCGAGCAGATGAGCACGATTCTGCGCACGCGGCTGAATCGCGGCCTGCGCCAGATCGCATTCATGGTGGTGCCGTCGTCGGCCGCCTTCCTGATTCTTGGTGATGTGATCGTTGCGATGATTTATCAGTCGGGCGCGTTCACTCGCGCGGACGCGGTCTATGTGTGGGCCGTGCTCGCCGGATCGGGCGTCGGGTTGCTCGCGGCGACGATGGGCCGGTTGTACAACTCGGCGTTCTACGCGCTGTTCGATACGCGCACGCCGCTTCGATTCGCGATAATCCGCGTCGTGCTGACCCTGGTGCTCGGCTATCTGTGCGCAATTCCACTTCCGCACATCATTGGAATTGCGCAGAAGTGGGGCGTTGCGGGCCTGACGATTTCGGCGGGCGTATCCGGATGGGTCGAGTTTGCGCTGCTGCGATGGGCGCTCAACGGGCGTATCGGATGGACCGGGCTCGAGCGATCGTACCTGGCGAAGTTGTGGGCGCTGGCTCTGGGAGCGGCTGCGGTTGGATTCATGTTGAAACTCAGGATGACGGGCTTCGGACCGCGCATCCAGGGACTGACGATCCTTTCGACCTACGGCGGACTCTACTTCTTCGGCGCCTGGATGATCGGGTTGCCGGAGGTGAAGCAATTCAGCGATCAGATCACGCGCCGTTTTTCTCCGCGCCCGCCTTCGAATTCAGCCGGTCGATAGTTGCGGTGGTGGAGCGGCCGCTCAGCAACGGCGCAAGCGCCACTCTTCCGCCGCGCGCTTCGACGAACGCCTGGCCATCAACCGGCTTGTCGCGCCAGTCTTCGCCCTTGATCAGAACGTCGGGCTTGACCGTGCGAATAATCTTCTCGGCGCGCGTTTCCTCGAACACGACTACGTAGTCAACCGCTTCCAGCGCGGCCAGGATTCGCGCGCGCTCCGCCGCAGGATAGATGGGACGAGTGTCGCCCTTGAGTTGACGCACACTGCGATCGCTGTTGAGTCCTACGACGAGCACGTCGGCCTGCGCACGCGCGAACGCGAGACTCTGAATGTGGCCGGCGTGCAGCAGATCGAAGCATCCGTTGGTGAATGCGATCCGCCGGCCGGCGCGCCGCTCGCGATCGAGCGCGCCCTTGATTTCATCCGCCGAATGGATTTTGCGCTCGTAGCTGGCGTGAGCGGGACCGAGCGCGCGTGCGAGATCTTCGCGGGTGATCACTTCGGTGCCGATGCGCGTGACTTCGATGCTCGCGGCCAGGTTTGCGATGGTCGCGGCTGACGAGAAGCCGAGGCCCGCGATGGAAAACATGCCGAACACGCTGAGCACGACGTCGCCAGCGCCGGTCACGTCGTAAACCTCGCGCGGCGCCGTCGAGACGTAGGTGTCCTTGCCGCCGCGCTCGGCTAGGTACATCCCGTCGCGGTCGAGGGTTATCAGGCAGGCTTCCAGACCGAGCTTGCGCACGAGAGTCTCGGCGGCTTTGCGCCACGCGGCGCGGTCGGTGAGGCGCATCCCGGTCGCAATTTCGGTCTCGTAGCGGTTGGGTGTGAGCGCGGTGGCGCCGCGATAGATCGAGAAGTCATCGGTGCGGCGCGGATCGACGATCACCGGGATACCGCGCGCGCGGCCGCCGTCAATCAGCGATCGCAAAACCGCCGGCGTCAGCATCCCCTTGTCGATGTCGGAGATCAGCACACCGTCGCAGTTGCGCAGTTCCGATTTGAGGCGCGCGATCAGATCGCGCTCGCGCGCGGGCTTGAGCGGACTCGGGTCCTCGTCGTCGACGCGCAGCAATTGCTGGGTCGCGCGATTAGCCGCCTGCACGGAGCCGAGCATCCGGTCCTTGACGATCGTGGGACGGTCAGGATCGACAAGAATCGAGCGCGTGTTGATTCCGAGATCGGTGAAGATCTCGCGCAGGAGATCGCCGTTACGATCCTCGCCGACAACGCTGAGCGCGCTGACCTCGGCGCCGAGCGCGCGCAAATTCGCCATCACGAAGCCCGCGTTGCCGGGTTTCTCCTCGCGGCGCTGCACGCGCAGAATCGGAATCGGCGCCTCGGGCGAGATTCGCGCGACGTCGCCCCACAGATAGCGATCGAGGATTACCTCGCCGGCCACGAGCACGCGCAGCGGCTTGAGCGCCGGCAGTCCGTGCAGGTGCCGCGGGGATTCAGGAGGCGTGGTAGAGGGCGTTTTGCGTCGGGCCATGATGCGGCCCATCTTACGCCGTGGCGCCGCTTGCGTTAAACCGCCCGCGCAAGGCGCTGGCCAAGTTCGTCGAGGTTCGCGAGGAACCAGACCTCGTTGCCGCGGTTCGACTCGTAAACGAAGGCGCGCAAGGCGGAGCTTTGAGCGAGATGCCGCGAGATGTCGCCGACGATCGCGAGGCGCCGGCGATATTGCACGAATTTCTGGATGAGCTCGCCGGCGATGCGCGTCCGCAGGCGGAAGAAGTCGTCGTCGAGGCACTCGACCGGGATGACGATCAGCGTCGCGCGATCCTCGAAGGCCTTGCCGAGGAGGTCGACGGCATCGCGGTAAGTTCGCAGCCGCATCTCGCCGGGCGCGCATACGAGGATTCGCACACCGTGAAGTTCGTATGACTTAGCTGGCATTGCCATGGCGGGCACGGCGGCCCTCCCCACTATTCGAATTCATCGCCGGTCAGTTCGTCAGCGGATCCTGCGCGAGGAGGACGCGCAGAGGAATGCCTTCGATGTTTGTTGGGACCTTCATCGGCTGCTCGAAATGAGGCCGCGCGACTCGGACTACGATCGCAAGTTGACCGCCGGGAAACGCCTCGACGCCGCAGCTGTAGATCTGGTCCTCGCCGGCAATCCCTTCCAGCTCATGCAGATGCCGCCGCATCACGTCCTCGACGCTGACCACCTTGACCGGGCAACCGTCGAGTTGTTTCGGTATTTGCTGATCGATATCAGGGGTGAACTTTCTCACTCGAACGACGATGTTGCCGTCGTTGCCGAGATATACCAACGATACGCCGGGAATCTTCATCAGCGCGGTGCGATACTTCTCCAGCGCAGCGTGCCCGGCGAAATAGTCGTTGGGCCGAGCCTCATCGTAGGCGTCGATTTGGTTGGCAACAGCTTGGCGATCGGACGTAGGCATCCACGCCAGAATCATCAGCGCGATAGCCAACCCGCTCGCGCTCTGCCTTGTCATACTCATGATGCGGCGCCGCTCGGGCGTCCGTGATCATCTGATCGCGTAGCCGCCGTCGACGTATACGATCGAGCCGGTCACGAAGTCTGAGGCGTGCGAGGCGAGGAATATCGCGGCACCGGCCATCTCTTCGGGTTGGCCGAAGCGCCCGGCCGGAGTGCGCATTATTATTTCATCGAACATCGGGCCGCTTTGCGCGACGGCCGTCATGTCGGTTGCGATCCATCCCGGGACGATCGCGTTGACCTGGATATTGTGCGGTGCGAGCTCGATAGCCATCGTTTTGGTCGTCTGGACGAGCGCGCCTTTCGACGCGGCGTACGGGACGACTCCGATATGCGCGCCGAACCGCGAATATTCGCTCGCGATATTGATTATCTTGCCGTGCTTGCGCGCGACCATCGACTGCGCGGCAATCTGCGACAGGAAAAAACACGAGTTCAGGTTCGTTTCAATGACGCGGTCCCAATCCTCGGCCCTGAACTTCAGCGCACTGCGAATGATCGCGACGCCGGCGTTGTTGACGAGGATCGAGATCGGCCCGAGCTTACGCTCGGCTTCTTCCATCGCGGGGCGCAGGTCGTCGCGGCGGGTCACGTCGAGCTGAATCGCAACCGCAGGCACGCCTGCTTTAGTGAGCTCGTCGACGACGGCGCGATTCTTTTCTTCGTTGCGCGCGAGGATCGCGACCGACGCGCCCGCCTCGGCCAAGCCGAGTGCGATTCCGCGGCCGATGCCGCCGTTGCCGCCCGTGACGACGGCGACCTCGCCGCTCAAGTCGAACATTTTCGGCGCAGCCATGATTGAACTTACCTCAGCGGGGTTTCGTAATTTTACGCGACTGCTTCATGCACGATTGCGCTCACTATTCCTTGCTGCGGTGATCGTACGAGATGGAGTAAGCGGCGGACCGCGCCTGCAGAATCGGATCGGCCGAGAGATCGATACCGTCGGTTACGTTGGTCGGGTCGAACACGAGACGGCGCTCATCGGCCGCGCTGGTCGGGGAGATTGCGGTCACCTCCAGCCGTCCCAGCTCGACGAGGGGCCGGTCCGCCGGCCACAACGCGGTCACGTCGTCCGTCGGATCGCCCTCGCCGGCCACTTGCAGGAGGAGGCGGAACGCGACCGGACCGTTCCTCAAGCGGGCCTCCAGCTCCTCGCGCAGGAATTGCGCGCTGCGTTTGCTCGCATCGTCGGGCGAGAGATAGGCTTCCCCTGCTTCGGGGATCCAGCGATAGCGGCCGAAGCGGCTGCTGCCATCCGCGGCAGTGAACTTAAAGGCATGCTCTCCGTAATAGCAGGCCTGCCCGTAGCTTGCCGGAACCGGCTTCTGCATCAGACGCCCAATAAAGGCGCCTGTGGCAGGATGGCTCTCCAGAAAGCGCGGGACCGCGTCGGCTGCAGCCTTGCCGGTAGCAGGGTCGGGGAGCTGCGCACGCAGGAACGCGAGAAACTGGTCAGGTGTCCGCACGAGAAACCCTTCGATGTGGAGCCCCAGGATGTCGGCGTGCTTGCCATCGGGCAACTGGAAATTCACCGCCATCGCACGAGCGCTGGGGATGCCATCGTGTATGCCAGGATCTCCGTTCGAATTGGAGAAACGTAATATGGTTGGGACCGCTTGCCCTTGCAGATGCGGCGCGCGGCTCACCCCTCGCGCTGCTGGTACGGCACGAAACGTTCCCGAGCAGACGGTTCCTTTGGCGTGAACGGGGCGGAACCCCGAATGTGGTCCGGCTAGCGCCCGCATGGTCTCCACGAGTTGAGCACTAACGGTTTCTGATGCGGGAGATCCTGACATGTTAAAACTCCTTCCTGGATTCGGCGATGTGCCAGATTTTCAGCGGATGAAAAAACCGCCGTCCACGATAATATCCGCGCCGGTGACGAAGTCGGAAGCGTGCGAGGCGAGGAAGACCGCCGCACCCGCCATCTCGGACGGCTCGGCGAAGCGGCCCGCCGGCGTGCGCGTGATCATTTCATCTTTCACGGCCGCGTATTTGGGGTCGTTGCGAATCCAGTCGGTCATGTCGGTCGCGGTCCAGCCGGGCGCGAGCGAATTGACCTGGATATTGTGCGGCGCCAGTTCGATCGCGAGGCATCGCGTGAGCTGGAGCAGCCCGCCCTTGCTGACGCCGTACGAAGGATAGATCGGAGTGCCCTTGTAGCCGCCGACGCTGGCGACGTTGATTATCTTGCCCGCTTTGCGTGCGATCATCGAAGTCGCCGCGTACTTCGACAGAAGGAAGCATGAGGTGAGATTGGTCTCCATTACCGAATCCCAGTCTTCCTCGGTGTGATCGAACAATCCTTTGAGGATCGCGAAGGCGGCGTTGTTTACGAGGATGTCGATCGGCCCGAGTTGGCGTTCAACCGCTTCCAGAGCGGGCTTCAGCGATTTGCGCTGCGAGACATCGAGCTTCTGCGCCATCGCTTTGACGCCAGTGTGCTCGAGCGCCGCGAGCGTTTCCTGATTGCGGTTCTCGTTGCGCGCGAGGATTGCGAGCGACGCGCCGGCCTCGGCGAGACCGATCGCGATGCCGCGGCCGATGCCGCCATTGCCACCGGTCACGACGGCGACTTTGCCGGTCAGGTCGAAGGTCTTTGGATTCGCCATTGCGGTTCTCCTGTGCGAGCTGTTGGACAGCGAATGCTTAGGGCTTCTATATTGGCGTTTCGCGGACGCCGCAACCGACGTTCACATGCGCGCGCGCAATCGGCATCAATCTTCGACGAGGAAAAAAACACAACGATGGGACTTCGGACGGCTGAACAGTACAAGAGCTCGCTGCGCGACGGACGCGCGGTGTTTTTCAGGGGCGAGAAGGTCGCGGATGTCACCACGCATCCTGTGATTGGAATCGCCGTCGAGCATGCGGCGCTCGACTACCGGATGGCCGACGATCCGAAGTATCGCGAGCTGGCGGTCGTGAAAGAGGGAGCCGACGAGTACAGCCGCTACTACCATATCCCGCAAAACGGCGACGACCTGCTCAAACGCAGTGCGCTGATTGCGGCCTCGACGCGCGAAGGCGCGACGCTGGTCGTGCTGATCAAGGAAATCGGCACCGACGCGCTGCTCGCGTTGCACATAATCGGCGAGCGCCTCGCGGCGGCAGGAAAGCCGGAGTATCGCGAGCGCATCCACCGCTACTACCGCCAATGCCGCGATAACGATCTGGCTGTCGCCGTTGCACAGACCGACGTCAAGGGCGATCGCGCGCTCGGGCCCACGCAGCAGGACCATCCGGATTATTACGTGCGAATCGTCGAGGAGCGCCCCGACGGCATCGTCGTGCGCGGTGCAAAGGTTCACACCAGCGTCTCGACGAATACTAATGAAGTGATCGTGCTGCCGACCCGCGCGATGCGCGCCGAGGACAAGGCTTATGCCGTCGCGTTTGCGCTGCCGATCAATACGCCGGGGCTGAAGCTGCTCGCGTCGCCGCACGGCAGCTCGCATAAAAACGATTTCGAGCATCCGATCAGCGCGCGGCACAAGATGATGGAGACGCTGACGGTTTTCGACGACGTGTTCGTGCCGAAGGAACGCGTGTTCCTGCAAGGCGAGATCGATTTCGCGGGATTGCTGGCGCTGACCTTCGTGCGCTTCCATCGTTTCACCGCGGTGTCGTACAAGCTGCCGCTGCTCGAACTGATGGCGGGCGCCGGCCATGCCGCGGCGGAAGCTAACGGAATTGCGCGCGCAGGTCACGTGCGCGACAAGCTGACGCATCTGGCGGCGTATCACACGACGGTGCGCGGACTGATCGAGCATGCCGCCCGCACCTGCACCTACGAAGACGGCGTGGCGGTGCCGAACACGCTGCTCACCAACGTCGCGAAGTATCATTTCGCGCACAACTACCATCAGGCGGTGCAAATCGTGCAGGACCTCGCAGGCGGGTTGCTCGTGACGGGGCCGGCGGCCGAAGATCTCACGAGCGAGGCAACGCGCGCCTACGTGCTGAAATACATGGGCGGCGCCAAGGGCTTCGACTCGGAAAAGCGCCTGCGGCTGTTGAATCTGATCGGCGATCTAACGTCGTCGGATTTCGGCGGCTACCAGGAAGTGCTGGCGGTGCATGCCGAAGGCGGATTCGAAGCCGAAAAGCTGCAGGCCTACCGCGAGTACGACTTCAAGACAGTAGCCGCCTACGCAAAAAAGCTCGCAGGCATCTGAGCGCGACTATCTTTCCGTGCGCAGCTCGACTGTGTTGCCGTCGGGATCGAGGATCCATAGCTGGCGGCCGGCGCCCATGTTGGGGCCTTCGAGGAACTCGATGCCCATCTCCTTGAGCGAGCGCTTGGTTTCCTCGAAATCCTCGACATCGAATGCGATGTGCGCGCCGAGCGGGTCGGGCTTTTGGCCGCGGTTCTCGCTCGAGATGATATGCAGCGCGTTGTTGCCGATGCCGTACCATGCGCCGCCGAAGCCGAAGTTGGGCCGCGGGATGCGCTTCAGGCCGACCACGTTTTCGTAAAAGCTGGTGGCCTTGTCGACATCGCTGACGCGAAACGCCGCATGATTGAATGCCTTCAACTTGATCATCGTGAGTTCTCCATCGCCTGAAATTTCTAATGCACTTCGCCGCCGCCCGCGACATTGATCGTCTCGCCCGTAATATTTTCAGCGCGGCACAAGTAAACCACAGCCTCGCCGATGTCGGCCGGCGTCTGCTCGCGCTTGAGGTACGTGTTGCGCGCGACGTATTCGTCGAACGCCGCCTCGCGATTCACCCCGTACTGAACGGCGACCATCGGGTCGAGTACGTCGGTCCACATCGCGGTGCGCAGAAACCCGGGGCATACAGCGTTGACCCGAATGTTCAGCGGGCCGAGCTCCTCCGCGAGCGACTGCGTGAAGCCGACCACCGCGAACTTGCTCGCGCAGTAGGCCGCCGCGCCCCCGTGACCGGTCTTGCCCGCCACCGACGCGATGTTGACGATCGCGCCCTCGCGATTCTTCGCCATGTGCGGGATGCATGCTTTCGCGCAGAGGAACGGCCCCTTCGCATTCACCGCCATCACGCGGTCCCACGCTTCTTCGGCAAAATCGCTGACGGGGCCCACCGCAACGATGCCCGCGTTGTTGACGAGGATGTCGATCGAGCCGAGTTTCGCGACCACTTCGGAGGTCATCCGCTCGAGGTCGGCAAAGCGCGTCACGTCGGCGAGGATCGGAATCGCCTTGACGCCGAGGCCCTTTGCTTCCTCTACGGTCTGACTCAGTTCCTTCTGCGCGCCAAGATTGTAGGTGAGCGCGGGATCAGCCGGACTCCCGAGGTCGACGAGCGCGACATTCGCGCCCGCCGCCGCCAGCTTGAGCGCGATTCCGCGCCCGATTCCCCGCGCCGCGCCGGTGACGATTGCGTTCTTGCCCTTGAGTTCCATGCGCTAGTCTCCCGCTGTCCTGCTTTCTAGCACGACCAGCAGGAATTGCGGTAAGCGCCTATTCGAACGCGCTCTCGCCCGTGATGTCGCGCCCGAGAATCAGCGTATGCACGTCGAAGGTTCCTTCGTACGTGTTCACCGTCTCGAGGTTCAACATGTGCCGAATGACCGGGTACTCGTTGACGATCCCGTTGGCGCCCAGCATGTCGCGAGCGTCGCGCGCGATTTTCAGCGCCTCGTTGACGTTGTTTCTCTTCGCGAACGAGACGTGCTCGGGGCGCATCTTGCCCGCATCCTTCAGATGAGCGAGGCGCAGGCAAATCATCTGAGCCTTGGTGATCTCGGTCAGCATCTTCACCAGCTTCGCCTGCACCAGTTGATAGCCGGCGAGAGGGCGCGAGAACTGCTTGCGCGATTTGGTGTAGTCGAGCGCGCAATGGAAGCATGAACGCGCGGCGCCGATCGCGCCCCACGCGATTCCGTAGCGCGCCTGCGTCAGGCATCCCAGCGGACCCTTGAGGCCGCGCGCTTTCTCGAGGTGCGCGGTGCGGGGAATTCGCACGTCTTCGAGAATCAGCTCCGAAGTGATTGAGGAGCGCATCGAAAATTTTCCATGGATGTCGCGGGTCGAAAATCCCGGCGTTCCCTTCTCGACCAGGAACCCGGTTATACCCTCCTCGACCTTGGCCCAGACAATTGCGACGTCGGCGATCGAACCGTTGGTGATCCAGCGCTTGGTGCCGTTGAGAATCCAGCCGTCGCCGTCGCGGCGCGCCCGGGTTTCCATCCCGCCGGGATCCGAGCCGTGGTCAGGCTCGGTCAGGCCGAAGCAGCCGATTAATTTTCCCTTGGCCATCTCGGGCAAGTAGCGCTGCTTCTGTTCCTCGCTGCCGTTTGCATAAATCGCGTACATCGAAAGCGCGCTCTGCACCGACGCAAACGACCTGAGGCCCGAGTCTCCGGCCTCCAGTTCCTGCATGATCAGGCCGTAGGCTACGTTATTCATACCGGCGCAGCCGTAGCCCTTGAGGTTAGCTCCGAACATCCCAAGCTCGGCCATTTGTGGTACGAGATGCATTGGGAAACTTTCGCTGGCGAAGCTGCGCTCGATGAGCGGCAGGATCTCGCGATCGACGAAGCGTTTGGTGGTATCGCGCGCCATCCGCTCCTCGTCGGTCAGCAGATCGTCCAGGTGAAAAAAGTCAAGGTCTCTTAATAAATCCGACATGTTGCGCTCCGCTTGATTTGTGAAGGGTGTTTTATTGTCAAGTTATGTCAGCAACCCACGCCAAGGTCGTACCGCTAAATCGTTCTTTGGCTGACCGAAATCGCACCCTCAGTATTGCACGCTCTTGACCCAGGCGCGTCGCTTCCGCAGGCTGTTCGAGGGTCGATGATTCTCTAATCACTGCTGCTAGTTGCCTCAGATTCGGGTATCACGTAGCCTTATACATCAAGCCAGCAATATGCACATAGAAACGCTAAAGGTCTTCTGCGACATAATCGAGAGTGGAAGCTTTTCTTATGCCGCGTCGCAAAACTTCGTTACTCAATCGGCGGTCAGCCAGCAGGTCCGCAGCCTTGAAGAGAAGTACGACTGCCGATTGATAGAACGCGGACGGGCGGGAGTCAAACCGACGCCGGCGGGGCAGATTCTGTATGCAGCCAGCAAGGAAATCGTGCGCCGATTTCTGGAATTGGAAAACCGGCTGCGCGAAATCGGATCGGTGGTCGCGGGCGCGATTCGCGTCGGCACCGTTTACAGCGTCGGTTTGCATGAGCTGCCGCCGTACCTGACGGAATTTCTGCGCAACTATCCTGCCGTCAACGTCCATCTGGAATATCTGCGATCGAACAAGATTTACGAGGATCTGATCGAGGGCAAGGTCGATCTAGGCGTCGTCGCCTATCCGGCCAAGCGCAGCCAGGTCGTGTCGGTGCCGTTCAGACACGACGAACTCGTGCTTGCGGTGCCACCCGATAATCCGCTCGCCAAGCACTCGAAGGTGAACGTTGGACAGTTGCAGGGACAGAAGTTCGTCGGCTACGAGCGCGATATCCCGACGCGCAAGGCCTCGGACAGAATCCTGCGCGAGCATGGGGTCAAGCCGACTTACGCGCTAGAATTCGACAACATCGAGACTATCAAGCGCGCGGTCGAGATTGGGCTTGGATGCGCGATCGTGCCGCGGATGACGGTCGAGAACGAAGTTGCGCGCGGCACGTTGCGGATGCTCGAGTTTCAGGAAGGCACTTTCCTGCGTCCGCTTGCGATCATCTACAAGCGCGGCCGCGAGCTCTCGCCGGCAGTGCGAAAGTTCATCGAAGTGCTGACCACCAGCAATATCGTGCCGCGTGCGCGGGGCGACAAGACGGGCGACAAGGCCGAGCGCGCGCCTCGCGGAGAGCGAGCCGAACGGAATATCGAAACGAGCGCCGACAAGGCCGAGAAGACGGCATAAGGCACGAACTTTTTTCGACGACGAGCGGCCGGGTGGTACGACCCGGCCGTTTTGTTTTTTGGGAAATTGCTACATAGTGGCGGCGTGACACCAGAAGCGAAGACGCTGTTGGACTCGATTCGCGATCTCGCGCCCTCGATAAGCGCGCGCGGCGCGGAGATCGACGCCGGCCGCCGCCTGCCTCTGGATTTGCTCGCGCAACTCAAGGACGCCGGATGCTTCCGGATGTTCGTCCCGAAAAGTCACGGCGGCCTCGACGTTGATTTTCCAACCAGCATGGAAATGATCGAAGCTCTGGCTGCCGCCAACGGTTCCGCCGGATGGGTCGTGATGATCGGATGCGAAACGCCGATGCTGCTGGCGCTGCTTTCGCGCGAGCACTTTGATCGCCTCTACGCCAACGGCCCCGACGTGATAATCGGCGGCGCTTTCGCACCTCGCGGCACTGCCGAAATGGTGGACGGCGGCTATCGCGTCGGCGGGCGATGGGGATTCGCCAGCGGATGCCAGCATAGCGATTGGCTGTTCGGCAACTGCATCGTGACTGAAAAAGGACAGGCGCGCGCCGGCGCGATACCCGGCGCGCCTGAAGCGCGCGCGATGATGTTCGCGCCGTCGAAAGCGCAAATCATCGACACCTGGTCGGTCAACGGCCTGCGCGGAACAGGCAGCCATGATATCGCCGTCGAAAATCTCGCCGTGCCGGCGGACGACACCTTCGATATCTTCGTCGGCCGTTCGTCGATAGCAGGTCCGTCGATGGCGGAACCGTTGCTGTATGCCGCACTGCACATCGGCGCGGTCGCGATCGGAATCGCAGCTCGCGCGGTCGCCGAGATCGTCGCGCTCGCCAGCAGCAACAAGCAACGCCTCTATGCAAGTACATCGATCGCCGAGTCTCCGCTCTTTCAGTACCGGGTCGGACATGCAGACACGAGCCTGCGCGCCGCCCGCATCCTGCTGCGCAACCACGCCGACGCAGTATGGAGTTCCGCAGTCGCCGGGAATCCGATTTCAGTTGAAGGCCGCGCACCGGTGATGGGCGCGATCACGTGGGCCGTCCAGACCTGCGCCGCCACCGTCGACACATGCTACAAAGCGGGCGGCGGCACCTCGCCCTACGACAGCTCCTCATTGCAAAGGTGCATGCGCGACATCCAGACACTAACCCAGCACGCGGCGGTAGCAGAGTCATGGCTCGCGACGGCGGGCGCATCAGTCCTGGGCAGGTCTCGAGGATTCTCGGCGTAGGAGGAACCTTCACCACACCAGAGCTGACACGAAGGAAGTTCCACTCACAGCGGCGGTTTCTGATATCCGCCGAGCGCCGTCTCTGCCGCCTTTGCGACTGCGAGCACCGTCTCCTCACCGAAGGCGCGGCCGACGATTTGCAGCCCGATCGGCAGTCCGTCGCTGTCTTTTCCGCATGGCACGACCGCGCCCGGCAGGCCTGCACAATTGCCCCACGCGACCGGCCATCCCGCGAGGAAGTGTGGATATTTTTTGCCGCCGATCTCGACTTCGGTCGCGCCATGCTTGAACGCGGTGACGCAGAAGGTCGGCCCGAGAATGATCGGGTAACGTTCCATGAACTCTGCGAGCTGCACGCGCCATGCGTCGCGCTCCATCGCGATTTTGAAAAACTCCGCGGCTGACTTTACTTCGCCCGGGACCATAAACGCCCGCAGCCGCTCGCGTGAAAGTTTCACCATTTCGCCCAGCGCTTCGAGCACCACCTGGTTCCCGTCCGCGCCGTTGTACGCCCACCACAGACGCTCGCCTTCGTCGACCGGCGGCTTCACCGCTTCAACGACGATACCCATCTTCTGCAGCTCACGGCCGGCGCGCTCGATAGCCGCACGCGTATCCGACGTGACCGGCACGTTGCATGCGTCGGTAAAGATCGCGCAGCGGACCTTTTTCAGATCGACTTTTTCCGGATGCGCATCGGCGGTCGGCACCACGTAGGGTGTGCTCGGATGCGGTCCCTTTACGACGTTGTAGGCGAGCGTGAGATCGTCGACATAGCGCGCCATCGGACCGATCGTCGCCATGTGCGCGATCGGCGGCGGCGCCGCGATGCTCGGCGCCATATGTCCGCTGCCGGGAATCGTTCCCCAGCTCGGCTTGAGCCCGACAATGCCG
>Ga0302325_10018464_pt1 | contig 14699 bp, 10 predicted proteins | sample Palsa_T0_2_FD_201948 | JGI IMG/M metagenome (GOLD analysis project Ga0302325, IMG submission 201948) | Peat permafrost microbial communities from Stordalen Mire near Abisko, Sweden - Palsa_T0_2 | ecosystem: Environmental > Terrestrial > Soil > Palsa > Peat permafrost | place: Sweden: Abisko... | reverse complement strand
AACAAATTCCACGGCGAGGGCTATGATTTCCTCGAGAACACCGACTTGAATGCCTTCAACCCCTGGTCCAACGCGCTGCAGATCATTACCGCCGCGCCAACCTCCAAGCCAATCTTGATCCGCAACCAATTTGGTGGCAACCTGGGCGGTCCGATACCAATACCGAGATTCAAGAACAGGCTTTTTTTCTTCGTGAACTACGAAGACTTCATCGAGCACGATGGCAATCAAGAGCTAGCTGCTTCGGTTCCTTCCGCCGCTGAACGCACGGGAGACTTTAGCGAGTTGCTGTGCGGAACGCCTGCATGTGATGGGACAGGCACCAACCCCAACCCGATTCAACTGTATAACCCATTCTTAACCACCTATAACCCGACCACCGGAATCAGTACGCGGCCGCAGGTTCCCGGCAATCGTCTCGACCTGGCTGGCCTGATCAACCCTGCCTCGACGGCGATACTGAATGACCTTTATCCCTTGCCAAATGTTCCGAATACACCCAGCAATCAGGTAAACTTTATCGGCTTCCAGACTCCGGGAATTTCCAACTATCACATCGACACCCGTTTCGACGCGCGAGTCACAACCAATGACAACGTCTTCGTGACCTGGTCGAAATCGAACGGCCACGGAACTCTTACCGGTGGACTTTCGCCTTCCGAACTTTATGACTTTCCGGTTCAAGACCAGTCGTACCTGGTGACGGTGAATTACGCCCATGTATTCACTCCGCACCTGACCAATGAATTTATTTTTGGAGCCGGTTCCGGCGGGCTGGGCTACACATCAAGTCAATTGAGCTGGCTTAACAGCAAGAGCAATCCTCTAAACCAGTTATTTCAAAACACCGGTTCCGGCATAACCCGCGGATTCTTGGGTGTGATCGCCAGCAACTCCGGCGCTGCGTCGCAAGTCATCTACCCAGGCACCTACGCCATTCCGGGCTCCGGTGAGGTATCCCACGGCGAAAATAAGTCCTTCCAGTATTCCGACAATATCACCTTAGTGCGGGGCCGGCATATGGTGACCGCCGGCTTCAACTACCTCCGGAAGAGCGAGATTGACTGGGACTACCAGACCTTCGTAAATTTTGGAGCCACCGGGGGCAATGGATTTGGGAGCAATTCGGAACAGGCATTCAGCGCGAGCGGCGGCGATCTTGGCTACGAGGGCGGCGACGGAATGGCGGATCTAGTGATGGGTACTCCGTCCCTTCTGTGGGAACGCTACGTAATCAATGGGGCACCCACCACCACGGCGCCGGATTACAACATCTTGTTTCCGTATTGGGGCTTCTATGTCAACGACAAGTTTCGCATCAGCCCAAAACTGACGATTTCAGCGGGCCTGCGCTATGACTTAAGCATCCCGGACTATACGCCCAAGCCTTCCATCGCTCCCTGCTGTGCCATCTATACTCCCACCTCCGATGGCGGTGTTCTTGAGTATCCGGGCATCGCCACCGGATTGCCGGAACACTATCTGTCGGCTCCCAAGCTGGATTTTGCTCCCCGCCTCAGCATCGCCTATAGTCCTAACCTCAGGACTGTAATCCGAGCGGGATACGGCATCTTCTATGACACCGGGGCCAATGTGATATCCAACAATCTCGGCAATGCGGCCTATGGAACTTCAGCCGCAGTTAACTACAATGTAGACAATACGACTCTGGGCAAGCCTGTCGACACGCCGTTCCTCAATCTCTCGAATATCTTCATGGCTCCGGCGACTACGACTTTAGGACAATTCGCCGTTTCCACCGGCCCGGGTCAAGGCTACCCCGGAGCTGGGCAATTGACTTCGATCACGTACTACGATCAGAAATCGACGCCGCTGCCCTACATTCAGCGCATGCTCTTCGACGTGCAGCGGCAGGTGGCGACCCATGATGTCTTCACCTTGTCCTACGCGGGTGCGCAAGGCCGCAAAGGACAGAATGAAGAGAACATAAACCTTCCGCCGTATCAAACGGGATGGCCCTACGGCGGCGGCGTCGGGGACCCTACGTATAACGCGGCTCGTCCCAACAATGTCGGCAGGTTTGGCGACATTTACGTGATGAGACCAATGATAAACTCCTTTTACAACGCATTGATCGCTCAGTACCGGCACGATTTCAGCCGGGGCTTCCAGTTCCTGAGTAGTTATACATGGGGCAAGACAGTAGGAGATTATCCAGTCGTCAACAATTTGGCGGCGAATGGAGTTGTTTCGGGAGGTGCCATTGGTGGATTTCAATACCCGAATCTCAACGACCGCGGCGAAAGCAACCAATCCCACCGCCAGCGCTTTGTCTTAAGCGGAATATGGACCCCGCAGTATGGCAAGACGTGGCCGGTTTGGGCCAGGTTGCCGCTGACGGGGTGGCGCCTAGCGGGAATTTTTACCCTGGAGTCCGGCGAAGCGCTCACCGTGACTAATGGCGGCCCCGGCACACCCTGCCCCGCCAGCGACGCTGGCACTAGCATCTGTCCCACTGGCTTTGGTTCGAGCGCGCAGGACGGCGCAGGTTTTGATGAGCTGTTCGTTTCCGGCAACCCGAACTCGAGTCACGGTGACAAGAGCTTCTCGCATCAATTCAATACCGCGGCGTTCTCGGTACCTCCGCAGAATGTCCGCGGAGACTCCGGGTTTGGAACAGTAAGAGGTCCAGGACAGAACAGAGCGGACATTTCGCTGGCAAAGACATTTCCTCTGTATGAAGGTGTCCATTTAGAGTTCCGGGCAGACGCTTTTAACGCCTTTAACCACGCAAATTGGAACGGCGTGAATACGACCTATCCCAGCGGCAGCACGCAATTCCCCTTTGGGCAGGTCAATGGAGCAAACGAGGCCCGCATCGTCCAGGTTGCGGGGAAAGTGGTCTTCTAACTAATTAAGGTCCTTCGACAAATGCTGGTCTTGGCTAAGTTTCAAAGACGTCTTTACGATCGACCGCGTTTTAGTCGTAAAGACAGGACTCCACAACGCTCAATCCACAAGACTGTAACAGTGTTCGATCAACCCAGAAGTGATGGTGCAATAGCATGGCGTTTGTTTTCCGGGCTGTCTCGGTTCTGTTGCTTAGCTGTCTTTCGCTCGTTGCCCAGGATTGGCCGTATGTGGGCCACGATCCCGGCGGGAATCGTCACTCCTCGCTGACCCAGATCAACCGCGGCAATGTGACCAGGCTTCAACTTGCCTGGACTTTTGACACCGGTGACTGGAGCGACGGTTCGACTCTGTCGCGATCTTCGTTCGAAGCTACACCGCTCGTCATCAATAATATTCTCTACGTCCCTTCAGCTACGAGCCGTCTCTACGCGCTAGATGCCGAGACCGGCGAGCAACTCTGGATGTTCGATCCGGAGATCGACAAGAGCGTCCCACGAAATCTGTTCGTTAATCGCGGTGTTTCCTCCTGGACCGATGGCAAGAGACGACTGATTTTTCTCGGTGATATTCAGGGCCGGCTGTGGGCACTCGACGCGAAGACAGGCAAGCTCGACCCACAGTTCGGTGATGGCGGCAAGGTGGACCTCCGCGTAGGAATGGCCGACAAATTTCCCAACGCGCGGTATGGCCCCACGTCGCCCACGTCAGTATGCGGCAACGTGGTTATCGCTGGCAGCCTGGTGAGCGACGGCGAGCCACAAGGACCGAGCGGCGACGTTCGCGGTTTCGACACGCAAACGGGAAAGGAGCTGTGGCGATTCCATGCCGTTCCCCATCCCGGTGAACCCGGAAACGAGACTTGGCAGGCTCCTGATTCCTGGAAGGACCGCGGTGGCACCAACGCGTGGTCTTTGCTCAGCGTGGACGAATCGCGCGGACTGGTGTTTCTTCCTTTAACTTCGCCCTCATACGACTTCTATGGCGGAGACCGCAAGGGAGCCGGTCTCTTCGGGGACAGCGTGGTGGCCCTCGAATGCAAGACCGGAAAACTGCGCTGGTACTACCAAACAGTGCACCACGATCTGTGGGACTACGATCTTCCTGCGGCGCCAGTGCTGGTCGATGTCAAGAAAGATGGCAAGACGATCGCGGCGGTCGCTCAGGTCACCAAGACAGGTTTTCTGTTTCTGTTAAATCGCGACACTGGCGAGCCAGTATTACCGGTTGAAGAGCGTCCAGTGCCAAAGAGCACCATGCCTGGAGAGGAGAGTTTTCCGACCCAGCCCTATTCTGTGAAGCCGCCTCCTCTGGCGCGTCAGTCCATGACTGCTGCGGATTTAACTGACGTCACTCCGGAGTCGCACGCCGAGTGTGTCGCCAACACGCAAGGGGCAAAACTCGACGTTAAAATGTACGATCCGCTCGGCGAGCAGGATCAGGTAGTTTTCCCCGGGCTGAACGGCGGCGCGAACTGGGGCGGAGCCTCCTACGATTCCGGAACGGGCTTGCTCTTCGTGAATACCATGGATGTGGGCGGCCTCTTCCACCTGCAGAAGCGTCGCGAAGGTTCTGCGATTCCCTACGCTCTACGCGCTAAGAAATATGAATTCTTCACCGACGCCAACGGCTACCCATGTCAGCGGCCGCCGTGGGGTTCGCTCTTTGCAATAGATCTTGCGACCGGCGATATCCGTTGGCGAGCGACGCTGGGTGAATTTGATGAGCTTAAGAAAAAAGGTGTGCCAAAAACCGGCACGCCGAACATCGGCGGCTCCGTCGTCACCGACGGCGGACTGGTTTTCATCGCCGCCACCAGCGATCGCAAGTTTCGCGCTTTTGACCGCGATAGCGGCGCGGAGCTTTGGGTAACCCAACTGCCAGCGAGTGGGTTCGCCACTCCGGCGACTTATCTTGGGAAAAAATCCGGACGCCAGTTTGTCGTAGTCGCTGCAGGAGGAGGCAACAAGTACGATAAGGTATTCACTGGCAAGATCGTTGCTTTTGCGCTTCCTAAGGGCGAGGAGTCGAAGTGAGATTGAGACCGAATGCTGCACTCAACCGTAGCTATCGAATATCTTTTCTGGCGCTGTTATTGGCTTTCTGCTTCGTGGATGCTGCTTTGCCTCAGAAGCAAGCTGAGCCCGAAGAACACAGAGAGGTGCTGCCTAAGTCCGTTGCGCCGCAGCCCATTGCCTTCAGCCACAAGATTCACGCCGGCAAGATGGACTTGCCTTGCGAATACTGCCACACCGGCGTAACCACGGGCGACGAAGCCGAAATCCCGTCTGCCGCTTTCTGCATGACCTGCCACCAGGTCATTAAGAAGGATAGCCACGAGATCGCGAAGCTGCGCTCTGCGGCCGAAAAACGCGAACGCATTGCTTGGGTGCCGGTTTACCGCGTCCCAGATTTTGTTTTTTTCGGGCATGCTCCCCATGTCAACGCCGGGCTACACTGCTCCGAGTGTCATGGCCCGGTCGAGACACGCGATGTACTGCAGAAGGAGGTTTCAACCAGCATGAACACGTGCCGGGATTGTCACCGAACGCACAATGCGCCGACCGGCTGCTCAACGTGCCATCAGCTCGGGTACTAGACGGCAATGAGAGCGAGTTGCGTTGCCGAAATCAGAAGAGGAAGAACACAAGAATGCGAATGCCCACTCGGCGCGAATTTCTGGCAATGGGAGCCTGCGCGTCCCTGTCTTTCGCGCTCCCGCGAATGTACGCCTTCACCACCAAACCCGGGGTTAAATTCAAGATTGGCGTCACCGATTGGAACCTCAAGCTCGAAGGCAAACTGGAAGCCGTCGCTCTCGCCAAGAGCCTGGGTTTTGATGGTGTTCAGGTGAGCATCGGCAAAGGCACAGACTCGCTGCCGCTGGCGGACCCTGCTCTGCAGAAAGCGTATCTCGACGAATCGAAGCATGTGGGCCTACCTGTCGAGTCACTCTGCCTTGAAGTGCTGCACCGGAACTTCCTGAAGTCTGATCCGCTCGGTGCGCGCTGGGTGGCTGATTCGATTGGCATCGCCAAGGCCATGAACACTCGCGTCGTGCTCCTGCCGTTTTTCAACAAGGGTGCCCTCACTAATACGGACGAAATGGATAAGGTGGGCGACATTTTGAAAGAGCTTGCGTCTTCTGCGGAAAAAGCAGGCGTCATCCTCGGATTGGAAGACACCATCTCCGCGCGGGACAATGTGCGGATCATGGAGCGGACCAGGTCTTCTGCCGTGCTCACCTACTACGACGTTGGGAACTCCACCGAGAACGGCTTCAACGTGGTGGAGGAAATCCGCTGGCTAGGTCGCGATCGGATATGCGAGGTCCACTTGAAAGATAATCCCCATTACTTAGGCGAAGGTCAGATCGATTTCAAAGCAGTAATCGACGCGCTGGCCGACATTGGCTTCGATCATTGGGCCCAGCTGGAAACCGCGTCACCGATTTCGGTGGATCGGGACATGCGTAAGAACCTGGCTTACATCCGAGGACTAATCGCAGCTCGCAACGCTGCCTAAAAACGCTAACCCTTTAGTGTTAGCGTAGGGGAACTTCTCCCCGTCGCAGGGCCTCAATAATGCTGCGTAGTTCCTCTCGCTTGTTGGGCGTATTCAGTAGGTCGAAACGATCGGATAGACCCTGCCGCAAGATTTCTAGACGTTCGTCCGCCACTGTCACGGACACAGTGTCATCTCGTTCGTCCGGTGAAGCAGCGCGCAAACACAGCCTAAATCAAAAAGACTCTAAATCAGCCACCACCCAGGCAGCCCCTGTAACATGGAAAGTCAGGACGCATTCGGACCAGTTGAAATGCGCCTTCGGCTGAACGATCAGGTGCGGAACCCAAATCATTACGCCAAAGAGTGCCCGCATGAGCGTCATCAGGCGCATCGCAAGCCGCGCCTTGCGATTCATGAGAATGGCAATTGCTGCGAGTCCAAACCCGACCGTCGGAAGGATCGCCCAAAACCTCTGGTTGGACGGTGTCCACTTTTGAACCAGGTGAGCTGTTTCGCGAGGTAAGAGTATCTGACCCAGCGTGAAGGAATCGCACAGACGCCGAGGCCAAGGCGTGCCAGTCGGCCGAACACTACGAACCAGAACTTAATGTCAACTGACGCTATCAGACGATTTCACTCATCGTTCACTTCACCCCTCCGAAAATCTCGTTAACTTTGTCACGCACCTGTTGACTCCGAGAAGGCTTCAGGTAGCGCATCGTGCTCTCCAGGTCCGAGTGTCCAAGCCACTGTTGCACGGTACGAAGATCAACGCCCGCCCAGAGGCACCGAGTCGCGAACGTAGCCCTGAATTTGTGGAGCCAAAACTCTTCCGGGTCCTGTTCCGCACGCTGGGCGACGGCCTTCAGATCATCGAGGAAGTTCATCTTTACCTTGCATCCCGAAGTGGGAAACACTAAATCGCACCTCTTCTCTGCCTTCGCCTTCCACGCCTTCAGACTGGTTGCTAACTTTGCCGGGATCGGAATTTCTCGTTCCTTGTACGCCTTTGGCGTCCAGCCTCGCTCTGGTTTGTGACTGACGCGAACCATCGAAGCTTCGAAATTTATGTCCGTCCAGTCGGTGTACATCACCTCCTGTTCGCGTTCGCCAGTCATCAGAAAAAACTCATACCAGAGCCGCTCTTCCGCATCACAAGCGGCGAAAAGTGTGCCCAGCTGTTCGTCCTCGTAGATCTCCGGTTCCTCTTCCACGTAGCGCGGCCAGTCGTTCTTCTGAGCCATTCCACGGATACCCTGTGCTTTCAGGAAGGACATGACGTTTGAGAACCTGTTCCAACAGGTGCGCGGCGCCTGTTGCTTCTCATCGCGTAGGAACGCGCAAAACTTCAAAAGGTCGCGTCGCTCGATGTCCTCCAGGTGGAGCTTGTGGCAGGACTCCAGGAAGTAGCTCAAGGCCGTGCGGTATGCGGCCATCGTCTTCGGCTTCTTCGTCAGCTTGGTTTCGTCAAGGAACTCGGCCACGGCTGCGACTACTGACCTGTGCCCGTTCTGACCATTTTCAGGCACGACCGCGACGCCATGGTTCACAGCGTTCAACTCGGCTGCCTTGCGCTGTCGTCGGGCACTGGCGTCGGCTGGGTCTTTACCCACCGAAAGGCGCACGCGCTTCGCGCCCTCGCGCCATTCCAGGTAGTACGCGCCTTTCTTGTGGCATTCCTGCTTGCCGTTGACGACAGCTAGGTCCGGCTTGATGCGGCCATTCGCGGAAAAGACAAGGCGGCAATACCGCCATCCATACGGTGTTTGGACCCTTTTGGTGAGATTGACTTCGCGATTCATCGGTGTCTCCTTCACTGATCATCGGTATCAGTACGGGTATCACCGGCTTGCAACTACCAGATAACAAAAGAACTGGCGGAGAGAGTGGGATTCGAATTTACTCGAAAACGTAGTTTCAACAACATAGAGCGCACGGCGGGCACCGTAAAGCAGTAGAAGGCGGTAGTAAGCAGTGCTAACGGATCACAAACGGATCACGGCTCAGTGATTGCTTGAAAAGCGCCAAGGAAGGGGCCCCCGAACATTGATGTTCTAGCGCGTCATTCCCTGTCAAGGAATTCCGAACGGTATGGCCTGCGTCGGAATCAGAGTTTCTACTTCCAACTGGCGACAATTCGGGAGTTGATGGCGATAAGCCCGTTTCCCGTTACCTATCAATGACGAGTCAAAGAGCTCTGCGACGGTTTGCAACGTCACAACGATTGGCCCAGGCGCTTCTCAAGTTGCCTGCGATAGGTTCTGCTGAGGCGTGAGCGGTGGCCGTCTTTCAGAACAATCTCGAACTCGCCGTGAGAGATGGGCTGAAGCTGCAGGATGCTGTCTATGTTCACGATGGCAGATCGATGAACGCGGATGAATCGCAGAGGATCAAGATGGCCGGCCAGTTCGTTCAATGCTGAGCGGTAGAGGAACTCTTTGCCGGCGACGTGCAGATTCACATAGACTCCTGCGCCCTCGATCCAGTCGATGTCGGTCACCCGAATGAATCGAGTGGTTCCGCTGCCCTTCACCACCAGGCGATCGATATAACGGCCGGGCGCGGATCGCGTGGCTAGCATGTGCAAAACGCTGCGGCCAAACTCGCGCAGGTTGCACTCGTCAAGGCGAGTCTTGGCGCGGGCGAGCGCCGCCTCCCAGCGTTCATCGCTGAACGGCTTCAGCAAATAATCGAGCGCGTTCGCTTCGAAGGCTCGGATGGCGTGCTGATCGTAGGCAGTGACAAATACAGTGAGGGGCATCGCGGCGGCGCCGACGGTCTCGATCACCTGCAAGCCGTCCAGCTCGGGCATCTGCACATCAAGAAAAACCAGATCGGGTGCCTCGCGTCCGATGGTCTCCACGGCAGCTCTTCCGTTGGCCGCTTCGGATACACCATCAACCTGCGGATCCTTCCTGAGCAGATCGACCAGGCGTTGGCGCGCGGGCGCTTCGTCATCCACCACCAGTGCGCGCAAACGTTCAGCGGGCGCCATTAGCTCGCTCCTGCAAATCGCAACGGCAACGAGATCTTCACCTCGGTTCCTCCTCCGTTACGTGGCCCGACCAAGAAGCGACTATTTCCGTCCGGATGAAGGCCGAAGATGCGTTCGCGCGTGACCGACAGCCCGGTGCCCAAGGATGATTGGAGCGTCCAGCCAGGCGGCAATCCAACACCGTCATCCGCAACGCGGATCTCTACGTGGTTGGTGGCGCGCTCGGCTGTCACCGTCACGGTGCCGCCTGAGCCACGCCGGGAGATGCCGTGGCGAATGGCATTCTCAACCAGTGGCTGCACGATCAGGCAAGGTACGAGCGCGTACTTCACTTCGGAGTCGACTTGGATTTCGATGCGGAAATTTTCCCCGAATCGAATCTTCTGGATCGCCACGTAGTGGTCGAGAAAAGCCAGTTCTTCGGCAAGCGGAATCTCCTGCCTGTCCCGCGCATCGAGCGACAAGCGCAGCAGATCGCCCAAGTGTTCGATCATGGTGCGCGCCAGCCGCGGATCGCGCTCCACCTGCGCCGAGATGGTGTTGAGTGCATTGAAGAGGAAATGGGGATCCAGTTGCATGCGCAAGGCATGGAGGCGCGCTTCAGAAAAATTGCGCTCCATTCGGGCCACCCGCAATTCGCTGGCGAGATAGTGCTGATAGTAGCGGAAAGTTTGCTGCACGCCAAAGATGACCCAGTAGACCAGCCAGCTCCAGAGAAGGCCCTGGAGGAGCATCGCAAGAAAGCGCGAACTGGCCATCCGACTCCATGGTTGCAAGCCGAAAAGGGCGCCCATCGACATTGCAACGTATCCATAGAGAATGGTAACGACCACGCTCACGGGCAAATGTGCGAGAACACGCCTGAGGAGTTGGTTCTCTTTAAAAGGGAGCTGCGCGTCTATCCAAAAAATAAGGGGTGTGAGCAAGCCCCAGGACCACCACTGGGCGAGAGAGGCCAGAAGAACACGCCTCCAGTTGCCGGACGAGAGACTCGGCAGCGCGAACAATACGCCGAGGGCACTCCACAGGAGGATCGCGGCGATCGTCGCTGCTGTCCTGGCGGCCCAGCGGTTCTTCATTGCAAGATTCTAGAACAGAGAAGGAATGCCGCCGGGAAAACAGCAGGTACCCACAAAAAGGCGTGTTCCTCCGTGTCTACAAATTGCTTATTCCCGGTCAAACACCAGAATGGTTTGCGCCTTTTCACCGACGCCGGTTCTTACGGTCAAGGTTCTTAGATCCGTAGAAACCTCGAATTTGGTTTCTCTAGTCTGGCCTTGCGATTTGTCTGAGAGCTCCAGGCTGCGCTGGTTCACGCGGCGGATATCCTTCCCATCGAACTTGATGTTCTGAGTCCCTCCCACAACGGGACCGATCAGTGTAAAGCCGTCGCCCTCGTACGGCTTGATCTCGAGCTCGAAGTCCAGCCCCCCTGAACTCTCGCTATCCCATGTGCCGGGAAGACCGGAGTGGCCCGCGGTTCGCCGATACGTAAGGTGCACGGTTGTTGGCGAACCGTCGGCCTGGTACTGTGTGAAGTCGTCATTGAGCGTCTTGCCGTCCGCGGAAAGCGTCCAAATCGCCGAGATTATTTTCCGCCCCTCCTTCTTACGGACGAACGTCCACTTGTTCGGTGCCACCACCGTGACGGAAGATGTCGTTCCATCCGGGCTGGGCTGGTCAGTCCCGTCCGCTACGATGGTGTTGGGGACTGAACCGGGAACAAAGGTGATGGCATATTTGTTTTCACCCACGCCCTCAAACTTCATTTCGTCGATGATTTTGCTCTTAGACGGGTTCGCCTTCCATTTCCCTACGAAGGGATCGTCAGCGGCGCGTAACACGCCGATAGCCAGCCCAACAATCGTCAGTGCCAGAAGGCTACGCAGTAGAATTCGCATCCGCGCATCCTACCCACTGGCCCGGCTCCTGTCGTTCGAAATGTTGCGAAACGGATTAGCTTGTTGCCAAGCGGCCTTCCAATCCATCGTCCGGCAACAAAAGCCCTGTCGAATGCTGCCCTGGCAATGCCTCCTGATTGACCATGACTTTGGCCGCATTGGTTGGGATTTCCCGCTGATTATGCTTGAGACCAGCACCGGAGCGTGATCGCCATAGGTATCGGGAAGTCCTAGTGTTGTATCAGAAGCGACCGCAGAGGAAAAATTGGTAGCGTCATTAGAATCTGTGGCGGTCGCTTTTGATACAACGACTTGAAGGAAGCCGCTTCGCGGCAGACGCTTTCGCGTGCCAGGTGCCGGCAGCAGTGGTGGGATGCGGTGGCTATGTATTTTCAATAGGGTCGATGGGTGGCATGCGGTAGGCGGTGGAGGGGTGTGCTTGGTGGGAGAAGAGCGGTATGGCTTGGAAACGGTGATGGAAGTAGAAGATGATCGCGGTTGGAATAGATTTTGGGGCCACGGACAAGAAGTTTTTTCTGCGGCAAGGCACACGAGGGCGGATCGAGCCGAAAGATGGATCGAGATTTGCGGATTTTGAAAATTGGTTTCATGGGGTACGGAGGAACGAAGGCGGAGAACGGAACAGGATCTGAGCGGCGGTGAGGGTCTCGATGATGACCATTGTCCCGCCGCATTTTGGACAGCGGCTAAGAGGGCTGGATTGCCGGGCGGGGGATGCTGTTGGTTCGATCTGGGGTTGTGGTATGGCGCCGAGTAATTGAAAGCAGAGGGGAAGGAGTAGCTCGTCGCCGGTTAGCGAGGAAGCCAAAGTAGCGAATGCGGACAAAGCCTTTGGGAAGCAGGTGCAACAGGAATCGACGCAGGAACTCATCGAGGGAGAGGGTCAGCAGTTTCTGTTGATTGTTATGAGCGGAGTCGCGCCAGCGAAAGGTAACTTGGTCGTCGAGCGAGGAGACGAGTCGATGGTTGGAGATGGCGACGCGGTGGGTATAACGGCCTAAATAGCGCACCGCCTGCTCCGCATCTCCGAAGGGGCGTTTGGAGTAGACGTGCCAGTGATGTCGGTATAGGGTTCGCAACCAGGTGGAGAAGGCTTTGGGGTGAGCCAGGGGTTTTAGGGTGCCGTAGAAGCCAAGTTTGCCCTGATGGAAGTTGCGTTTCAGGGCGCTGACAAACTTACGGCGAAAAACCTTTCGCAGTACGGGGATGGGGAGAAAGAAGCGAGAGCGCGACGGAACCCAAACCGAGTGATCGAGCGACAATCCGCCGGCGGGCACGACACAATGCACGTGGGGGTGATGTTCGAGTTTCTGATTCCAGGTGTGGAGCACAGTGAAGAAGCCGATCTCGGCGCCGAGATGTTTGGGATCGCGAGCGACTTCGAGGAGGGTTTCAGCACTGCTCTTCAGCAAGAGGTAGTACAGGATTTTCTTGTTCTGTAAGACGAGTGACGCCAGTTCATGGGGTAGGGTGAAGACAACATGGACGTAGCGCGTGGGGAGAAGTTCCTGACGACGCGCTTCGAGCCAACGCTCGCGAGCGTTGGCCTGACACTTCGGGCAGTGCCGGTTGCGGCAGCTGTTGTAGGAGATGGGCGGACGGTACGCGCAGTCGGTGCACTCATCGAGATGCCCGCCCAAGGCGGCGGTGCGACAGCGCGCGATGGCCCGCAACACCTTGAGGTGTTGCCAGGTGATCCATTTACGGCTGCGTTCGATGAATGCGCGTCCCGCGGCGCGAACCAGATCGGCCACCTCGAGGGGCGGCCGGTTCATCTATTCGCTCTGCTGTACCTTGTCTTTCAGCTTGAGCGAGTCCAGCGGACTCGCGGTTGCGTTGAGGTGCCGTTGTGAGAGATGGAGATAGATGGTCGTCTCTTCCAAGTCACGGTGGCCTAGCAGTACCTGGATAGTGCGCAAATCGGCACCCGCCTCCAGCATATGAGTGGCAAAGCAGTGGCGCAGGGTATGCGGATGGATTTTCTTGCGGATGCCTGCCCGCTGGGCAGCCTTTTGGCAGGCATTCCACACTACCTTGGAGGTAATGGGATGATTGGCGGTGTGCCAGCGCCCGCCCGGGAATAACCAGTGCGTGGGTTTGCGCCTCAGCCCTCGCCAATACTCGCGCAAGGCTTCCAACAACTTTGGGCTGAGCATAACATCGCGATCCTTGCGGCCTTTCCCGCCTTGGATGTGGATGATCATTCGCCCGCTGTCGATATCGGTGATCTTCAGTTGAGCCAGCTCTGCGCGCCGCACTCCAGCTGCATAGAGCGTCATCAACAGAATGCGATGAAAGGGGGTCAGAGCCGAGTCAATCAGCTGGGCGACTTCTTCCGAGCTGAGGATGATCGGCAGACGTTGTACTTTTTTGGGATACGGAGTCTCGGCGATGCTCCATGGTTTCCTCAACGTCTTGATGTAGAAGAATCGCAAAGCGGCGAGGTGTTGCGTTACCGTGCTTGGGGTGGGGTGCACCCCTGGACTGAGACACCGAGTTAAGGGGGTTGTTACCGTTCGCTGAAAAGTCATTGTAAGCGCGAGAGGCTTTAGTTGCATTCTCGTGTCCGTGAGCGATCGCGGATTTTTTCTTACCTGGAACGCCGTGCGCCGCCAGCTCGCGGCCATGCCGAATGATTTCTATTTCGTCCGCATGATTCATCGCCTCACCAGAAAACCGTGTCCAGGAGAACGGATTTGGGATGCGGGTCAGTTGGCACGCGGATCGGTGGTGCGCTTTCTCCGCGCACGCAACCTTCAGGGTCATGATATTTATCTTCTGCCCTATGCCGAGCATCGCAACGCCGGCTATATTCTCCTCGACCTGGATCACGCCACTCCCGAGGTTCTTTCTCTCATGCGAACCAATGGCCATGAGCCTTGTGTGATGCTGCAGACTAGTCCGGGTCATCTTCAGGCTTGGATTCGCGTCAGCACCACTCCTCTGGAACCTGCCATAGCGACGTCCATCAGTAAGCAGTTGGCTCACACTTATGGGGGCGATTTGGCCAGCACCGACTGGCGTCACTTGGGAAGGTTGGCGGGCTTCACGAATCAAAAACTCCCACGCCGTCCTCCCTCTGGTTCCGCTCCTTGGGTCAAAGTCGTCGAAGCGCGCACCATCCTGGCCAGTGCCGCTCAGGATCTGCTGCGTTCCGCCATGCAGACCCTCGCACAGCATTGCCCGGCTGCGGTGCCGCATAGGATTGATCCGGGTTTGCACGTCAACACGGAAGGCACGATGACGGCGCAGGGAGCCGCGCGTATTTATCGAACCTGGATGAAGCGTTGGCATATTCAGGAACGCTTTCCCCAAATTGACTGGAGCATCGTCGATCTGTGGCTCGCTAGAAAGTTGCTCACCCTGCACATATCGCCAACTCAGGTGGAAGCTATCATTCGCCT
>Ga0302325_10018463_pt1 | contig 14699 bp, 16 predicted proteins | sample Palsa_T0_2_FD_201948 | JGI IMG/M metagenome (GOLD analysis project Ga0302325, IMG submission 201948) | Peat permafrost microbial communities from Stordalen Mire near Abisko, Sweden - Palsa_T0_2 | ecosystem: Environmental > Terrestrial > Soil > Palsa > Peat permafrost | place: Sweden: Abisko... | reverse complement strand
GGCGAATACGGCTCGGTGGTATTTATCGCCGGCAACATGCCGATGCGCACCGAGATCGTCCCGCTTCTCATTATGACGAAACTGGAACAGTACGACACTCCCGGGGCCGCCGCGGTCGCCGTCGTCATGCTGGTCTTCTCGTTTGTTCTGCTGCTGGTGATCAATCTGCTCCAGAAAAGGAGCCAGCGCCCTATTTCCGTATGACGGAGGTCGAACTAGACGGCACGCTCTGGTTTCATAGGGTGTTCTGTTTCACTGCCTGAAATCCCGATCCGCCCGTCCATGGCTTCCGTTGCGACCCATCAGCTAGCGATCCGCCCCCGGCAAACGGACACGCGGACCGGCCGCGATCCATTTTGGATTCGCGCCTCGTTGATGGGCGCGGCGTTCGCCTTCCTCTTTTTATTTCTGCTTCTCCCGCTGGTCGTCGTCTTCGCCGAGGCGTTCCGCACGGGTGCTGCCGCGTACCTCGCCGCGGTGCGCAGTCCCGACTCATTGGCCGCGATCCGGCTCACGCTGATGACGGCGGCAATCTCGGTTCCGGCCAACGTGGTCTTCGGACTCGCCGCGGCCTGGGCGATCGCCAAGTTCAACTTCCGAGGGAAGAGCTTTCTGATCACCTTGATCGACCTGCCTTTCGCGGTTTCCCCGATCATTTCGGGACTCAGCTTCGTGCTGGTCTTCGGGGCCCAGGGATGGCTCGGGCCTTGGCTGGATGACCGGGACATCCACATCCTCTTCGCTGTGCCCGGAATCGTCCTAGCGACGACCTTCGTGACCTTTCCGTTCGTCGCGCGCGAGCTGATACCGCTCATGCAGTCCCAGGGCAGCGACGAGGAGTTCGCCGCCATCACTCTGGGCGCAAGCGGCTGGCAGACGTTCCGGCGTGTGACGCTGCCCAATGTGAAGTGGGGGCTTTTCTACGGGGTCATCCTGTGCAACGCCCGCGCCATGGGGGAATTCGGCGCGGTCTCGGTGGTCAGCGGGCACATCCGGGGGGAGACCAACACGCTGCCGCTCCACGTCGAAATCCTGTACAACGAATACAATGTCGCCGGCGCGTTTGCGGTTGCCTCCCTCCTAGTCCTATTGGCCCTGGTGACGCTTGTTCTGAAAACGCTGGTCGAATGGCGCTCCGGAGTGCAAGGCTGAGCACCTTCCACGCGCTTCATCCGCACCGTGAGCATCGAAGCCCACAATATTCATAAGCATCTAGGCTCCCATTGCGCTCTTGCCGGCGTGGACCTTCACGTGCCGGCGGGCAAGCTCGTCGCGCTTCTCGGGCCTTCGGGATCGGGAAAGACCACGCTCCTGCGAATCATTGCGGGGCTCGAGCGGGCGGATGCCGGAAGCGGCCGGATCCTTTTCGACGGGGACGACGTCACGGACGTGCCGGCGGGACGCCGGCGCGTCGGATTCGTTTTTCAGCATTACGCCCTGTTCCGGCACATGGCCGTGTTTGAAAACATCGCGTTTGGCCTGCGCGTGCTTCCGCGCGGCGAGCGGCCGAATGAGGCCGAAATCACCGAGCGCGTGCACACGCTTCTGAAGCTGGTCCAGCTCGAGGGGCTTTCGGGGCGGTATCCGAGCCAGCTCTCGGGCGGCCAGCGGCAGCGCGTCGCGCTGGCCCGCGCCCTCGCCGTGGAGCCACGGGTCCTTTTGCTCGACGAGCCTTTCGGCGCGCTGGATGCGAAGGTGCGCAAGGAGCTGAGACGCTGGCTGCGGCGATTCCATGACGAGATCCAGTTGACGACGCTCTTCGTCACCCACGATCAGGAGGAGGCGCTGGAAATCGCCGACCAGGTGGTGATCATGAACCAGGCTAGAATCGAGCAGGTGGGAACTCCGCAGGACGTTTACGACCGTCCGGCCTCGCCCTTCATTTACGAGTTTCTTGGCCATGTGAACATTCTGCGGATGCCTAGCGCCGCCTCGGTGGCCAGCAACGCCTACGGATTTGAGCGGCCCCGCGCTGTTAGGAGCGGAACCTCCTCGGAGAGACCCCTCTACGTGCGGCCGCACGACATCGAGATCGCGACCTACGATGCGAAGGGTGTTCCGGCCGTAGTCCGGCACATCCATGCGGCGGGCCCCCACGCTCGCCTAATCCTCGAGCAAATCGACACACGCGAGGCGGTTGAGGCGGAGATTTCGCGGTCTGAGCTGGCAAGCCTCCATCTCCAGGTGAACGATGTGATTCGCCTCCGCCTCCGGCAGGCCCATTCGTTCGATGAGGACTACGCGATCTGATTTTCCCTCCCTTCCCCTCAATCCCAAATTTCCTCCCAGAAAGACAACCGAAATCAAATATCATGGCTAAGATCTACAACGATATCACCGAAACCATCGGCAACACCCCCCTCGTTCGCCTGAACCGCACGGCGGCCGCCCACGGCGCCCAGGCGGAGATCCTGCTCAAGCTGGAATTCTTCAATCCGCTCTCGAGCGTCAAGGACCGCATCGGATTTGCGATGATCGACGACGCCATCAAGAGCGGCCGGATCACGAAGGACACCGTTCTCATCGAGCCCACGAGCGGGAACACCGGAATCGCCCTCGCTTTCGTCGCCGCGGCAAAAGGACTCAAGCTCATCCTCACGATGCCCGAGACGATGACCATCGAGCGCCGCAAGCTGCTCAAAGTTCTTGGCGCCCGCCTCATCCTGACGGAAGGACCCAAAGGGATGAAAGGGGCAATCGCCAAAGCCGAGGAGCTCGCTTCGAAAATCCCGAACAGCCTCGTCCTTCAGCAGTTTTCCAACCCATCGAATCCCGCCGTCCATCGCCGCACAACCGCCGAGGAGATCTGGCGCGATACCGATGGCAAGGTGGACATTGTCATTTCCGGCATCGGCACCGGGGGAACGATCACAGGGGTGGGCGAAGTGCTCAAATCGCGCAAGCCCTCGATCAAGATCATCGCCCTCGAGCCCGCGGGATCGCCCGTTCTCTCCGGTGGTCAGCCCGGTCCGCACAAGCTTCAGGGAATCGGAGCGGGCTTCGTCCCCGGCGTCCTCAACACGAAGATCTACGACGAAGTGATCACGGTGAAGGAGGACGAGTCGGGTCCGATCAGCAAGCAGGTCAACAAGCTGGACGGCATTCCGATCGGGATCTCCTCCGGCGCCGCGGTCTGGGCGGCGATTCAGGTGGCGAAACGGCCGGAGAACAAGGGCAAGCAAATCGTGGCGATCATTCCCTCCTCGGCCGAGCGCTACCTCTCCTCCTGGCTGTTCTCCGATGTGAGTGTCGAAAGCGATTCCTTGGACGATCTGATCCCGGTGCCTGCCAAGGCCTAAGCCGGTTCCTGCATTTCAGCGAGCCGGTCTTGGCCGCCGGCTCATCGGCGCCTTCGAACCCGCTTGCCGCGGCCCGATCGGACGTCCCGGTCGGGCTTTTTGCCGGCATTTCGTATGGGGAGGACGGAGGAGGCCCTCATTAACTGCGCCTGAAGATAGAATTAAGAACCGTTCATAAACTTTATCCTGCGCGGTTCGTATGCGATCTTCCGTCGCTATGAAACGCTTGCTCCTGATTCTGCTCACGATCGGGGCCTTGGGCCTCACCGGTTGCGAAATGACATCGATCGGCGGTCCGCCGGTCACCACCGAAATGAAGCCGCTGGGAGGACCGGATACAAGTGTCATCCCGTAGCCAGCTCTGAGCGCTTCTGCCATTTATAGAAGACGGCACCCAGCGCTCCGAGCGACACCGCCATGCCGACCACCTTCATGAGAATGCCGGCGACGAGCTGATCATCGGCGGGCGAAAATCCGCCAATGATTCGAGGTGCGTATTCGTAGGTGGGATAGAGGACCTCGGACGAAAATACGATGTAGGCGCAGACCGGGATCATGCCCACTTCGGTGCCAATGATGTAGAGAACCCGGATCGCGAATCCGGGCACAGGAAACAGGCGCGATGGGCTCGCGATCGGCCACCAATAGAGGAGCGAAACTGCGAAGAACATCAGGTGCTCGGCCACATGGGTCACCTTGTCCTGAAGAGTCCACTCGTAGAGAAAGGGCATGTGCCACAGGCTGATGACCGACACGGCGAGAAGGCCGCACGTGAACGGACGGACCAGGAAGCGGCCTGCGAGGGTCCGATTGAGGCGGACCAGAACCGGGTCGATCATCCAGGCCGGCAGGCCGAGGAGAATCATAAGCGGCGCGGGGTACATGATCACCTCGTGCTGGATCATATGGGCCGATAGGAGAAAGCGTTCGCCGACCTGGTCCAGCGGGGAGCCCACGGCCAAGTAGAAGAGAACCAGCGCCGAGTAGAACCACACCGCCTTAGCGAAGGGATACGGCTGGCCGGGAGCCAAGCGGCTCCGCAAAGGGCCGGCCACAATCGCGTACAGCCAGCCGGCAAGGATCAGGCCTCCGGTGAGGTACGGCTCGTTATGCCAGTGGCCCCAATCGATCACTGAGTGCTCCGCTTCCTAACCACGGAGCCCTTCGTCGCCCACCTCGGGCCCGCTCACACCAGCCAGGCTGCGGAGATCGCGGCCGGCGGTTGCGCCATCGTGGTCTCGAGGGGTTTGGCCGCTTCGGCGCCAAACAGCTTGAGCAGCGCCCACATGGTACCGCCGGCAAGCACAAGGCCGATGAAAAAGAGGATCGTGCAGAGCGCCTTGTCCCAGCGCAGGTGCATGAAGTAGAAGATGACGAAGAGAAATTTGACCGTCGAGAGCACGACCAATACGGTGATCAGCAGCCATTTGATGAACGGCAGGTAGACCGTCACCAGCTCCAGGCCGGTGATGACCGCAAGGAGCATCGCGATCTGAACGTAGATCCAGAACTTGCTCAGCTCGAGAGCGTGGCCGGCGCTGCCGGCGGGAGAGGCGGGAGCACTCATGGGCGGGATATCAGAGGTATTCGAGCAGGTAGACGGCGGTGAAGATGACGATCCAGACGATGTCGACGAAATGCCAATACAGTCCCATCGATTCGACATCGATGGCGTTGCGCTCGCTCAGCCGTCCCGTGAACGAATAGATCAGCATGCCCGTCAGCCAGATCACACCGATCAAGACGTGGAGCCCGTGCGTTCCAGTCAGCGTGAAGAAGGTGGAGCCCAGGATGCTGTTCGAGATCGTCATATGTTTTTCGTACACGAAGTTCCGAAACTCATAGACTTGGCAGCCGAGGAAAATACATCCGAAGAAAATCGTCGTCAGGAGCGACCAGCGCATGCTCTTGAGATTGCCCTTCTGGATCGCGTTCACGGCGAGCGCCATCATCAGGGAGGACATCAGCAGGATGAACGTGGAGAAGGAGGTCAGCTCGATGCTGAAGACGTTCTTCGCGATCGGATTGTCCGGAGGCGGGTGGAGCCGGTAGATCAGGTGGGTCGATATGAGACAGCCAAAGAACATGCAGTCCGAGGCCAGGAAGAGCCACATCAGGAGCTTCTTGTTCGGAATTCCGGTCGAGGTGGTCGGATCATTGTGATGATCGATGGGGGCGACAGCCGCGTGTGTGCTCATTGAATAGAGGGTATCGGGCGGCTCAGTGGTGGGAGGCGGAAGCGGATTTCGGATTGTCCGCGCCCTCTTCGGGTTCCAGATGGAGGTGGTAGCCTTCGCTGCCCTCAAGAGCCCACAAGAAGATGGAAACGACCATCACCAGTCCGCCCAGGAGCGTGATGGCGAGCTTCTTGCCGATGAGGCCTGGGCCCGGGTCGGCGTCGATCACCGAGACTCCGATGGCTCCGATCAGAATGCCGCAGCTGGCGCAGAAGGGCCAGATCGACTGGAAGGGCATATGGATGCCGCCATGCGCGTCCTCACTCTTCGCGTGTTCGGCCTTTTCGGCGGCGATCTCGGCGCTGTGGTGCTTTTCATACCACCAGCCGTCGCGGGCATGCACGGTGGGAATGACGCGGTAGTTGTATTCCGGAGGCGGCGTCGGAAGGCTCCACTCGAGGGTGCGCGCATCCCACGGATCCTTGGTCACGCGGGGGCCCCTGTAGTAGGCCTGAAGCATGACGCCCATGTAGATCGCCAAGCCGATTCCGAGAACGAAGGCGCCCACCGTGCAGATCATGTTGCCGTCGTTCCAACCCATGTTGCCGTCATACGTGAACGTGCGGCGGGGCATGCCGTTCAGTCCGAGGAAGTGCATCGGGAAGAACGTGACATTGAACCCGACAAAGATGACCCAGAAGGAGACCTTGCCCCAGAACTCGTTGGCCATCCGGCCGAAGATCAGCGGGAACCAATAATGGACTCCGGACAGCAGCGCAAAGAGCGAGCCGCCGATCAAAACGTAATGGAAATGGGCGACGACGAAGTAGCTGCCGTGCTGCTGGAAGTCCGCCGGTGCGGCCGAGTGCATCACCCCGGAGAAGCCTCCGAGCATGAACATCCACACGAAGCCCAGGGCGAACATCATCGGGGTCCGCATCGTGAGGTGGCCGCCCCACAACGTTCCGATCCAATTGAAGATTTTAACACCCGTGGGGACGGCGATCGCCATCGTCATGAGCGAGAAGGCGGCCGTGGCGATCGTCCCGAGGCCGGTCGTGAACATGTGGTGGCTCCACACGCCGAATCCTAGGAAGCCAATCGAAGCGCCGGAGAAGACCACGATCGGATAGCCGAACAGCGGTTTGCGGGCGAAGGTGGGCAGAATCTCGGAGATGATTCCCATCGCCGGGAGGATCAGGATGTACACTTCCGGATGCCCGAAGACCCAGAACAAGTGCTGCCAGAGGATCGGCATGCCCCCGTGAGAGACCTCGAAGAAATTCGTGTTGAACAACCGGTCCATCATGATCTCGACCAGAGCGATCGTGATCGCGGGGAAGGAGAGGATGATCAGGAAGGAGGTGACGAGCGTCATCCAGGTGAACACCGGAAGGCGCATCATCGTCATCCCAGGCGCCCGTAGATTGATGATGGTCGCAATAAAATTGAGGGCTGCTGCGATCGAGGCGACGCCCAGAAGCTGGAGGCCCATCACCCACATATCGATCGCATGGCTCGGGCTGTAGAGTTTCGTGGTCAGGGGGGCGTAGCCAAACCAGCCCGCGTCCGGTGCTCCGTCCTTCAGGAACCAGCCCAGATTGATGATGATCGCGCCCACCACGAAGGTCCAAAACGAGAACGCGTTCAGCCGCGGGAAGGCGACATCGCGCGCCCCGATCTGCAGCGGCATGATGAAATTGAAGAACGCCGCGCCCAGAGGCATGACCACGAGAAAGATCATCGTGGTCGCGTGCATCGTGAACATCTCGTTGTACTGCTGCGAGCTGAGGAAGGTGTTGTTCGGAACCGCCAGCTGAATGCGGATCATGAGGGCCTCCAGGCCTCCGACCACGAGGAAGATCAGGGCCGTGATCCCGTAGAGAAAACCGATCCGCTTGTGGTCGACCGTCGTCAGCCAGCTCATGAGACCGGTCTTGGCGGTCGGATGCCAGCGCTCGACCGGCTTTGCGTGAGTCGTTTCCTCCTTCGTCAGAAAATGTGGTTTGACCAATGCGTCCATAGGAGAAGTTCGATTACTTGAGACTCTGCAGATAGGCAACGAGGGCCGTCTCATCGCCCGAGGTCAGCTTGATGTTGTTGGCGATGTAGCCGTTCACCCACATCTTATTGCCCGGCTTGACCGCCCCGGGATTGTGAATCCACCGCTGGAGTTCTTCGGCGTTGTTCTCGAGAAGCCCGCCGGCGATCGTTGTCCGGGCGGCCACATGGGTCAGTTCCGGTCCCTGGATGCCGAGGTTTCCATGGCCGCGGACCGTGTGGCAGCTGCCGCAGGTCTTCGACTGGAAGAGCGCGCGTCCCTGGGCGATCAGCGCCGGATCCTCCTTAGGTTCGACGGACTGAGTTTTGCGCCAGGCGTCCAGCGGCGAGATATCGAACCGGTTGGTGTAGCCCGGTTCGTTTTCGCGGAAGGTGCGGAACGAGGCAAATTGGGCTTTGGGCTGGCTCGTCTCGGCTTCGGTGGGGACCGCCACACTGCGTGCCGGCTGAAGCTGCGAATCGAGCCAATCATTGAATTCCTTGGGCCCGAGGGCGATCACCCGGAACCGCATGACCGCATGGGAATCCCCGCAAAACTCGGCGCATTGGCCCCAGAAATACCCGGGCTTGTCGGCCTCGATCCAAAGGAAATTCGCCCGGTTGGGCATCATGTCCACCTTGCCGGCCAATTTCGGGATCCAGAAGCTGTGGATCACATCGACGGTGCGCAGGTTCACGTGGACGGGCCGCCCAGCCGGAATCACGAGCTCATTGCCGGTGCTCAGGACCCCCGCGGGAGCGGTCTTGCCGGTCGCCGGGTCGATGGTCTGGGCTATCTCCTTGGGGTACTCGAACTTGAACCACCACTGATAGCCGGTGGCCGTGACCTCGTAGGCATTGGCTTTCTGATCCTCGGGAACATCGTAGCTGTACCAGATCCCATGCATGGTCGGCACCGCGATGATGACCAGTGCGAGCACCGAAGCGCTGATCAGGCCTACTTCAACCATCGGATTACCATGGCCTTGCGGAGGTGGTTCCGCATGCTCGTCGGCCTCGGTCCGGGCCCGGAACTTGAAGGTCGCATACGCGAGCGCGCCGCCCACAAAGACAAAAATAACGAGCGTCACGTAGCACGTGATCATGAACAGCCTCAGCTGTGACTCCGCTACCGGGCCCGCTGTGTCGAAGGTCGACTGGCGGCCGTCCAGCCAGAAGCAGCCGGAAAGAAGGGAGAGGCCGCCGACGGCCAAGGCCGCCCGGAACCAGCGGGCGAAGCTCGAAAAGGAGGTGGGCAAACGCATGTGTGCGGACGTGGTGGTCTCAGGTGCCATAGGCGGCAGCCAAACTCGGAAGAGAGTCGGACAACGCCCGGGCATTTCAAGCCAGAACACGCGACAATCGGTGCCCCTGCCGGCCCCTGCAATCCCTCTAAGCGGACCCGAGCATCTATTAACCGGCCTCCGACCGGCATAAGGGCGGAGGCCGCCGGTCAGGAGGGCTCGAGAGCCGCGTCGAGGGTGATTTCAGCCTTCAGGAGGCGGGAGATCGGACAGTTGGCCTTCGCGCCGGCCGCGACCTCGGCAAAGGTCTCCGCCGTGATCCCCGGAATCTTGGCCCGGGTCGTCAGCAGCACGGCCGTCACCGTCCAGGAACTCTGCGGCAGGTTTTCAAGCGAGACCGCGGCCGTTGTGCGGATGCTGTCGGCGGTGAAGCCCACGCCCTGGAGGGCGGCTGAGAGGGCCATGGAGAAACAGCCCGCGTGAGCGGCTGCGATCAGTTCTTCGGGGTTGGTGCCGGGGCCGTTCTCAAAACGGGTGCCGAAGGAATAAGGAGTCTGTTTGAGGACTCCGCTGTCGGTGGAGATGGAGCCCTTGCCGTTCTTCAGGTTGCCGTTCCAAACGGCGGATGCGGTGCGTTTCATAGGGGCGCAACGATGTGCGGATTTGTGGATGTGCGCAAGGGCGGGGGCTTCGTAAGGTCCGGATTTGCGCCGGCCGGGCGCGCGGAGTGGCTGAGCGGGCCAAGGCCCGGAGCGGCGGCGATCCGGACGCCCGTCGACCGCCGGAAACTCTGGGGCTAGTCTCCGGCGGCTCTCCGGGCGTCCCAGAGCCGCCGCGGAGGCCTGCAACGACACTTCGCGCGCCCGGCCGGCGCAAATCCGGGAAGGCCGCCACCCTGGCGGCTTCCCCCTGTGCGCGCTTTGGGAGATAGGCTAAAGGACTGACGGCGCTTGAACCGGGGCTGGAGTTGGGTTTAGTCGCGGTCTTCTCCACTCTTACTCTGTATGAAGCCGTCCTCCCTATTTGGTACCGCGCTCATCGTCTTGCTCTTGTCCGGCTGCGGCAAGAGCGGGTCCTCGTCCTCGGGGGCGCCCGATTCGGCTGCGGCGGGCGGTGTCAAGGAGGTCGATATCGCGGCGGGCGACACCATGAAGTATGATGTGACGACGATCGAGGCCCGTCCGGGCGAAGCGCTGAAGGTGGTCCTCACCAATACCGGCTCTCTTCCGAAGGAATCGATGGGCCATAATTGGGTGCTTCTGAAAGCCGATGCCGACGTGACGGGTTTCGACACCGCCGCGGCCGTTGCCAAGGCGACCGATTACATTCCCCCGGCGCAGAGCGCGGCGATTCTTGCCAAGATCGATCTGCTCGGGCCCCACAAGTCTGGCGAAGTGAGTTTCACGGCGCCTACGGTACCGGGGAATTATCCCTTCCTGTGCACGTTTCCCGCCCACTATCTGGTCGGAATGAAGGGATTTCTGATCGTCAAGTGAAGTGGGCCGGCTGATCACCGCCGCCGAGCTTCAGTCGCGCGATACGGTCCGGATCGCCCGGTGGCTGCTGGGCAAAGTCCTTGTGCGCACGCGCCGGGGCCGCAGCTCCGAGTTCGTGATCACGGAGGTCGAGGCCTACAATGGGGAGAGTGATTTGGCCTGCCACGCCAGCAAGGGACGGACCCCGCGCACGGAGGTCCTGTATTCGGCGGGCGGGGTCTGGTATGTCTACTTCGTCTACGGCATGCATCATATGCTCAATGTGGTCACCGGCCCTGCCGACTACCCGGCCGCTGTGTTGATCCGCGGCGTGCGCGCCGTCACGGGCCCTGGACGGCTGACGAAGGATCTGGGCATCGACCTGGCCATCAATCGTTCGATCCTACACCCGAAGACCGGCCTTCACCTCGAGGATCCCGGCACCGAAGTGGATCCGGCCTGCGTCCGCGTGACGCCGCGGATTGGAGTCGATTACGCCGGACCGATTTGGGCCGCCAAGCCCTGGCGGTTTGTTCTCAGCGGAGACTCGAGCGCTACGCCTTCGCCGGCCACCACTGGTAAAGGAAGAAGTAGACCAGGACGCCCGTCACCGAAACGTAGAACCAGATCGGAAAGGTGACGCGCGCCCAGGCGCGGTGCTGGTCAAATCTTCCCTGCAGCGCATAGATAAAGGTGCGCGGAACAAGAAACGCGATCACGACGGCCAGCGGAATGTGCGTCCACAGAATCACGAAATAGACGGGGCGGATCCAGCCCGTGCCTCCAAACGGAGTGTGAAGCCCGCGCATGAGCGCATGGTAGGTGACGTATCCGGCCAGGAAGAACGCGGAAACGACCGCCGCTGTCATCATGCACCGGCGATGGGCGATGATGTGGCCGGTCTTGATATAGATGAAGCCGGTGGCGATGAGCACCGTCGCCAGGCCGTTGCAGGCGGCGTTGAAGGTCGGAATATCGTGAACGGTCATGGATGTGTGATGAGGAGCCGGTCGGCGACGAGGCTTCCAAGAAGGAGCGGGAGGTATGCCAGCGAGGCGAAAAAGAGGAGGCGGGCGGCCCGGTCGCGGGTTTCAGACCTTAGGAAGCCCACCGCGCGCCACAGAAACCAGAGGCCGCAGCCAGCGGCCGCCGCCGTGTAACCGGACGAGGTATATTTGAGGATTCCCGGAAGCAGGCTGACAGCCACCAGGGCGAGGGTCGCCAAGAGGGACCAGCGCGCCACGCGCGCGCCCGATTCATCGCGGACGGGCAGCATGGGAAAGTGAACGGCGGAATAGTCACGGCGGTGGGTCCACGCGATCGCCATGAAATGGGGTATTTGCCAAAGGAAGAGGATCCCGAACAGAATCCATCCCAGGCCGCTCACGCGACCCTCGGCGGCGGACCAGCCAATCAACGGAGGAAGGGCCCCCGCGATCGCGCCGATCTCGGTGCTCCAGCGCGAGGAGCGTTTCGCCGGCGTGTACCAGCCCAGATAGGAGGCGATCGTTAGGAGGGTGAAGAGCGCCGCGAGCTTTCCCACGTTGGCGAAAATCAACATGAGCGCCACGATGCACATCAGGGACCCCAGGACGAAGGCGGAGCCGGTCGCGATCTTCCCGGTGGGTATGGGGCGCTGGGCGGTGCGGAGCATGCGGGCATCGGTCTCGACCTCCAGCCACTGATTGAGGGCGGCCACGCCCCCCGCGGCCAGGCAGGTGCCGAGCCCCAGGAAGAGCACCTGCAACGGATCATGGGCGGGCCGAGCGGCAAAATATCCGACGAATGCCGTCAGGACCGACAAGAGACTGAGCCTCGGTTTGGTGAGCTCCAGATAGTCGCTGAACCGAACAGGGTCCGCGGCCGGACGGTTGGGCTCCTCGCTCATGGAGCTGAAGCGGCCGCCTCGATCGGATCCCGGTGCGCGAGCCAGGTGAGCCAGAATGCGGTGGCGAGGGTGCATGCGCCGATGAGCACATGGCCGGTCGTCACAGTCGCTGCGCGGAATGTCAGAATGATTTCAGCGCCGAGGACCACCTGGAATATCAAGAGGGCCACGAGCGCCGTCGCCCCGGCCCGCAGCGCCGGAGAGGCTTCGTTGTCGATCCAGATGGCGATGGCGAACCAAACGACCGCGATCGTGATGACCGCCGCCATGACTCGGTGAGCGAAATGAATCGCCACGCGGAAATTCCATTCGGGCGGAAGCAAGCTCCCGCTGGGCGAGGCCCACGGGAAGGTCGGGATCGCGAGTCCGGCGAAACTATGGCGCATCACAGCGGCAATCGCCAGTTGGACGAAGAGCAGAACGCACAGAACGATGCCGGCGCGGCGTATGGCTCGGCTCACCGGCCGGGTCTGCTCGATCCACATCCGCGAGCATGAGAGCGCCAGGGCGATCACGGTGCAGACGAACATCTGCGCAAGGCAGGCGTGGAGCATCGCAAACAGCCGGCCGACGCTGGTCTGGAGGCTGGGAAGGGCGATGTGGTCCAGCAGGACGCGGAGGCCGCCGACGACCGCCTGGGCAAGGACCAGGCCCACCGCAAAGATTCCAAGCCGGCGCAGCCATGGGCGCGCCTCCTGCAGCCACAGCCAGACGGCGAGAATGATCGTGAGCGTCGTCATGACGCCCGCGCTCAGGCGATGCGAATGCTCGGCAAACATTGCAAGATCGTCGAGCCAGCCATGCGGGTTGAGGGAGCCGTTCGAAAGAGGCCAATCCGGGAAAGCCATTCCCGCTCCAATGCTTGTGGTGAAGGCGCCCAGACTGATCAGCACGAACACCCAGGCTGCGGCAAGCGCGGCAAACAGGGAGAGGCCCGGCTTGAAGGCTGCGGTGCGGGAGGAGCGGATTGGAAGGGACATGGACAGGCGGGCAACCAGCGCAGCGGACTTGGGGCCCTGCCGCCGACGAGCCCCGAACTGGCGAGCAGAAGGCCGGAAGCTTTCAGTCGCAAACCCTTTGACAATTCTTTAGTCTGGCCGATTCCTGCAGGCATGAATGCTTATACCCGGTGGCACGCTCGAGGGGTGCTCCGGCTGTCCGCCGTGGCGGCCGTTTCGGCATGGCTGTGCGTGGGTTGGGCCTGTTCGAAGGGTGGAGGCGGGGCGCCCACAGAGGCTGCCCCCGAAGGGGCCCTTTCCGAGCGGCCTGCACCCACGCTGGCTCCGGGCGAGCGGCGCTGGCCGATCACCGGCGAGGTCGTTTCGGTCGATCCGAAGGGTAATACCATTCGCCTTCGGCACAACGAGGTGAAGGGCTATATGCCGGCGATGACCATGGATTTCGCCGCCGCGGCGGGCGATTGCGCCTCCGTGCGCCCGGGAGAAAAACTGCGGGCGGACCTGATCGTGGGCGAGAAAGGCCATGCGCGGCTCGAGCGGATCTGGCCGGACGATCAGGTATCGTTGGACACCGTGGACGCCGGGCTGCAAGCGCTGCGGGAGGACACCCACAACCGAGGCCGGTCGGTCTACCGGGAGATTGGCGAGTCCGTCCCCGGGTTTGTCCTTTACGACCAGAACGGCCAGGTGGTGCGCAGCGACCGGTTTCGCGGGAAGCAGGTGATGTTGAACTTCATCTATACGCGCTGTCCGATCGCGGACATGTGCCCGGCATCGACCCTCAAGATGATGTCGGCGCAGAAGCTCGCACGCGCTGCGGGAGTCACCGGGATCGAATTTGTATCGATCACGCTCGACCCGGCCAACGACACCCCGGGTACGCTTCGGACGTATGCCGACGAACGGGGGATCGACACCTCGAACTTCTCGTTTCTGACCGGGCCCGAGGCGGCGATTCGAAACCTTCTGGCGCAATTCGGAGTGATCGCCGAGTTTGAGGGTGATATCGTGAAGCACACGCTGACCACCCTGCTGATCGATGAGCAGGGACATATCAAATACCGCGCGGATGGCAGTGTCTGGGAGCCCAAGGACTTCGTGGAGCGGATGCACCGTGGGTGACGGGCGCGCAGGATACGCGGCGGGCGGCCCGGGGACTCTAGGGGCGCCGGAGTGGCGCCGCATCGCCGTGATCACGGCCGGCGCGGTCGCCCTGTTCGTCGCTGTGCGCGAGCTGCCGACGGGGACCAATCTTAGCCACATGGATTTCCGCGTGCAGGGCGGAAACGTGATCCAGTTCTGCGATCCGGGCAATCCACAGTTCCTTCCGGTCGTCTCGGTCCGCTCTCCGGTCACCTTTACGATCGCGACCACGCGTCCGCCAATGGCGGATACGGACGTCGATGCGACCCTGACCTTGCGCACCTTCAGCGGCAAGCCGATCGCTCCGCAGGACCTTCAGATTGTCCAGACCCGCCCAATCCATCTGCTGATTGCCGATTCCTCGCTTGGGGATTATCAGCATGTGCATCCGACGCCGGGCCGCACGCCCGGAGACTGGACTTTCCGCTTCCGTCCGCGCTACGGGGGACTCTACCGGATTTTCGCGGATTTTAC
>Ga0302325_10018462_pt1 | contig 14699 bp, 10 predicted proteins | sample Palsa_T0_2_FD_201948 | JGI IMG/M metagenome (GOLD analysis project Ga0302325, IMG submission 201948) | Peat permafrost microbial communities from Stordalen Mire near Abisko, Sweden - Palsa_T0_2 | ecosystem: Environmental > Terrestrial > Soil > Palsa > Peat permafrost | place: Sweden: Abisko... | reverse complement strand
CCGTGCGGATTCTGACCGGAGTCGGCGCGCCCCTTGACCGCCCAGCGGTCACCCTTCCTCTCGAGAATGTAGTGCATGGTCATGCCACCGGCGCCGTTAGAGCGTTTCGCGGCGAAAGACACGGTAGCGTCCGCCTCATCCCTGCGGAAGACCACCGACGTGACCCTGACGTCCATGGAGGCGATGTTCAAATTCGCGCGGCTGGAGAGATAATCGAGCACACCCTGCCGGACCGCGCCTTCATTTCGGATGTCGCGGCTGCATCCGGCGAGCGCCAGAAGCACCAGCAGGGGGAGGGGACCTCTCACGCTCTGATTATACCCACGGAAGGGTCATTCGTAGCGCAGCGCGGTCATGGGGTCCAGCCGCGCGGCTCGTCGAGCCGGCAGATAACATGCGATCAGCGCCACTATGGCTAGAAATCCGGCGGTCGCGGCAAAGATCTCCGGATCACCCGGCTTGACTTCGTGCAGCAGACTCGCCAGCACCCGTCCGGCGGCAAACGCACCGGCAATGCCGGCCGCGAAACCCACCACTGCCAAACGCATGCCTTCGCGTATCACTTCGCCCAGCACCCGGGCCCGCCCCGCGCCCAGCGACATCCGGATGCCGATCTCGCGCGTACGCTCGGTAACCGCGTAGGAGAGCACTCCGTAAATCCCGACGGCGGCCAGCAGCACGGCCAGGATCGCAAACGATCCGACCAGCAGGCTGAGGAATTGCTGGCCCTGCGCGTTCTCGCCGATGACCTCGTCCATGGTGCGAACCGAGAATAGCGGCAGGCTCGCGTCGATCTGACGGAGCACCCGCCGCACGTCCGGTGTCAGGCTGGCCGGCTCGCGGGATGTGTGCAGGACCAGAAACAGGCGCGAATCTCCGTCGAAAGCCTCGTAGGCCTCCGGGACCGGCTTGCGCGTCAAACCCCACTCACGCACGTCGTTCACCACGCCGATCACCTGCTTCCAGGGGCCGTTATCGCTGCCCTGTGAGAACATCTGGCCGAGAGGGTTCTGATGCGGCCAGAAGTGCCGCGCCATGCTTTCGTTGATCACGGTTGGGACAACCATGGCGTTGGTCTCCTCGTGAGATGGCTCCCAATACGCTAAAGGCCAGGATCGGGGGCCGCCAGTTTCGGTGATCTGCTGGTAGCGCTGGTCGAGCGCCAGTACACGCTGCACGTCAGCGGGCGCAAACAACCGTCCTTCGATCAGCCGGATTCCCATGGCGTGAAAATATTCAGCAGACACCGGATGGTATTCGACCAGCAGATTGCTCATGTGGGACGTCTGCCCGCGCAGGTTAACGTAGTAATTGCTGCCGCCTTCGAGCGGCAGGTGATGGCTGATGGCGGCGGCGTCCACTCCGGGAATCCGGCCGGATTTCTCCAGCAGGGCCTGCGCGAAATTGAACTTCTGCCCCGCGGTCTTATATTGCGCTTCCGGCAAACTAACCGCGGCCGTGAACACGCCTTGCCGGCGCACTCCGATATCCGCGTTTCGCAAGCGCGCCAAATCCTTGAGCAGCAGCCCTGCCGAGATCAGCAAAAGCAGTGACAGCGCAATTTCGCCGACTACCAGCACGTTGCTGGTGAACCGGCGCTGCCTTCCCGGACTGATCGAGCTTCCCGCGCCGCCCTTCAATTCCTCGTGCATATCGGGGCGCGAGGTGCGCCATGCCGGAACGAGGCCAAACAGGACTCCGGTCACTACCGCCAGGGTAAAGGTGAAGGCCAGGACCTCACCGTTAAGCTGAATGACATTGAACTGCGGGAGAGCCAGGCTGCGGGCGCGCGAGACCAGCGCCACTGCGCCCCACGCCACCAGCAATCCCATGGCGCCGCCCGAAACAGACAGCAGCAGACTTTCGGTCAACAACTGCCGCAGCAAACGGGACCGGGCGGCGCCCAGTGCGCTGCGGACCGCCATCTCCTTTTGCCGCGCCACGGCTCTTGAAAGCAGCAGGTTCGCTACATTGCCGCAAGCGATCAGCAGGACCAGCCCCACGGCAGAGAGCATGATGAGCAGAGAGCCGCGTGAATCGGCCACCAGGTCGTCGTGCAAGGCTACGGCCGCCGCGCCTACTTTATCGTTGGAATCGGGATAAGTCTTTTCCAGACGCGCGGCGATCAGTTTCAGGTCCGCCCGCGCCGTCTCGAGGGCTACTCCTGGCTTCAGCCTGCCAATCGCGTTGACCCAGTGACTGCCGCGCTTGCGCAAACTCTTGCCGTCCATGTCCAGCGGTATCCACATCTGCGTGGTCTCGAAGGGGAAGCGGAAACCGGCCGGCATCACGCCTACGACGGTGTACTTCTTGGAATTCAACGCGATGGTGCGCCCAACCACACCGGGGTCTCCGGCGAAGTGTTCGCGCCAGAGCCCATAACTGAGAACCGCCACCTGGTCCTTGCCTGGCTGGTCTTCGCCCGCAATCCAGGTGCGCCCCATGATGGGAGTGACACCGAGCAGGGTAAAGAAGTTCGCCTCGGTGGGCACGGCGCGCACATGGTCAGGTCGCCCCTCGCCGCTCAAGTTCAAGTCGCCGGCCCAGCCAAACAGGGCCATGTCTTGAAAGCTCTTGTTCTGCGTTTTCCAGTCCACGAAATCCGGGCCGGCGAAGGGATAATTGCCGGGCGCCGCTTCGGTCTCGTACAGTCTGACCAACTGACTGGGATTGCGAAAAGGCAGCGGCCGCAACAGGATAATGTCGATGATGCTGAAAATAGCGGTGTTGGCGCCGATGCCGATGGTCAGAGTGATGGCGGCCACGGCGGTGAAGCCAGGTGACCTCAATAGGTTGCGGATAGCATAACGCAAGTCCTGCAAGCACGTTCGCAGCAGTTCCATGCTACCTTTGACGGATTCTCGTGCAATTGGTTGGCCAGGCGGCTCCTGCTACCCTTCGCCGGTTAGGACGAGTTTTTCTTGCGATAGGCCAGAAAGATGGCGATGCGGTCCCAGTGGTCTCCCGACCAGATGCCCGGGCCGATCTGGTAGCCAAGCGCGCGCAACAGATCCTGCGGGTGGCGCGGGTCCTTCCACGATTTGTAGTTATACGCCACCCAGACACGGTCGCCGGATATGGCGGAGACATCCGGAACATCTACCAGATTCCACTTGCGGCCGTAGTGCGATTCGAGAAAGTAACGCATGGAGAATGACAGATACGGGTCCAGTAAGTAGACACTGACGGGGCCCGAGCGTGGGCCCTCCCGCGCCTGCAGTTCGACTAACTGGCCGGTGAGCGAGTCCATGTTGTTTCGCAGCTCGGGGCGCATAGTGACACGGTAAGCTCCCCACAGTCCCCATGCCGCCATAAGAGTGATGACGATCAGGCGGACCCACTTAGGCCGGAGCGCCACCAGCGCGGACGCCAACAACGCCAGATAAGGGACCGTGGAGACAATCAGGTGCCGGTTGCCCCAGACGGAGTTACGCAGGATGTTACTGAGCACGTAAGTTATAACCGGGGGAAAGACGGCCATCAGCGCCGCGAACCGCAGCCTGCCGCGCAAGAGCGGGTCCGGAGCCGCGCGGAAGACCCTCCAGAGACTCGCCGCTAGCACGCCGAATACCACCAGGATCATCGCCGAAGTTACCGGAACGGGCCACAGCGGGCCATTGCAGCCGGCGTAATACCACCAGAGATCGCCGAATTTCGGATGTCTGATCCAGCCCAGGTTGGGCGTCAGACCACCTTTGGCAATAGCCGCATGGGTGGCCACCAAAGCCCAGGGTGCAAACAGAATGGCGATCGACAGCGTGCCGGATAAAAATAGTCGCAGCTTGCGCCGGTCCATGAGTACGAGGTATAGACCTTCGACTCCCACTACCATCCAACCGTAGTAGTGCGTATAGACCAGCAGCAGGTTAACCGCGGTCAGTGCAATCGCGCGCCTCTTGGTAACACCGGCCAGGAGTGTGTTGAATACCACGGCCGAAGTGATACTCAATAGAAACAATAGCGCGTACATGCGCACGTAGCGGGCGTGAAACACCTGATAATCGTTGATCGCCAGCAGCCCCAGAGCGATGATCCAGGCTGGCCGGGAGAGTTCCAGCTGGCGGAAGAAGATCCACACCGGAATCAGTGCCAGTACGGAGATCGCGAAAGGCAGCAGCCGCATCCAGAGCAGCGACTCGCCGCCGATCCTGACCCACAGCCCAAGCAGCAAGTAAGATAGCGGGGGGTGCACTACATCGACACTTACGGCGTGCAGCAGATGTCCCAGGTCGAAGCGCGCGCAGAGCAGACTGAAGATCTCATCCGAGTCCAGGCAGAAGGTAGTCAGGTTCCAAAGGCGTATTCCGACGTAGGCCGCCACTAACAGGCAGAGTGCCATCAGTTCCGGACGGCGCAGGCGTACGGGATGAAGTGGGACTGCGGGGGCTGGGGAGGCGGTTGCCGGTGTCATATGAGTCAGGTAGCCTCCGGAACGCGCACCACAGGCTGTAACCTGGCAAACCGGCGCTTAATCCGCGTAGGGAGGTTACAGGTAGCCAGCCAATACATCGATGCAATCAGCAATAGACTGGCCGCGCAGCACTGTGGAATAGTCAGGCGGCCTTTCAGGAACCAGAACCAGCGGCCGTAAACCAGCTCGACGTGGACCCAGTAGATAAGCAGCGAGTTAGTACCCAGCCGCCGCATAAAGCCCAGCTCCTCGGGCACCTGACGGGTGGTCCAGATGAATCCGGCCGCTCCCAGCACCAGCACGATGCCGAGCCGGATGAGAATCAGGCCGGGGCTGTCGAGCCAAAAATCGGAGTTCGCGTAAATCGAAAAGGGCAGATTGGAAAAGTAATGGGCCGTAACCACCAGGGCCAGACCCAGGCAGGCGGCCCATTCCATGACTCTGTCGCGAGCCGCCGCGGGAGCCGAGTGCAGCACCGCGCCGAAGGCGATGCCGAATGCAATATAAGCGGCATCCGGGAAAAAGGTGAAAAAAGCTTTGTTGGGTACGATGTAATCGCGGACGATCCAAGGTATGCCGGACCAGTCCAGCGCGCCAACCACCGGAGCGAGCGCCGCGATACCCAGGCCGGCCGTCGCGCACCACACTATTCTTTTGGCCGGCCGCAGCATCGCCATCGGGGACAGCACGGCGACGCCGAACGCCATACAGTTCAGGATATCCACGCGGAAGATCTCCTGCCAGGGATTGCTCCAGGCGAAGACCCATAACTGGATGCGGAACAGGAAAGCGATGATCGCCAGGAAGCCGGCACGCGCCAGGGCTGAGCGGATTCTGGCGGCTGGACCGAGGCCCAGTCGATCGTCGCGGTCCAGGCGAAAGGCTAGCGTCACGCCCACCAGGAACAGGAAGATGGGCGCGGGCATGCCGCCGACGAATTGGGAAAAGATGTAGACCGGATGAGTGTTGAGAGCGGGCTGCGCAAAGGAATTGAACAGATGGCCTTGCAGCATGATGAGGACGCCCAAGCCTCTCAGCCAGTCGAGCGCCAGCACCCTGTCGGTCGAACCCATTCCTCAGCAATGGTCGCACTGCCGGGGCGTAGTTTTCAAATGAGAGCGCCCGAAAACTGCTCAACTTGAGCAGTTTTTAAAGAACCTTCTGCTGGAAATAAACGGGTTGTGGTTGCCGGACTGCTCACATGAGGACTTTTCTGCGCTCCCCGGCTCGCTCCACCTGCTACGATTGTACGGGTTCATTTGCCGGATGCGACGATCGCTGTTGCAAACGCTGCTGTGGAGCGTACTGCTGCTCGCCGGAATCGAACTGGCGTTGCTGGAGCTTTCCCTCCCTGGCCCTGGGGCCGCGCCGGAAGAGATCGGCTGGCGCGTCGCGGAGGTAACTCTGGCGGTCGCGCTGTTGGCGGTGGGCGGTGCGATCCTGTTCTGGCGCCAGCTCGCGCGACGCATCGCGCAGCTGAGAGTTTCCGTGGAAGGCATGGTCAGCGGACCGGCGCACATTCCGCGGTTCGAATCGCACGACGAGCTGGCCGCGCTGGCAGAATCGCTCGGGCGCGTGGCGGAGCAGGTCAACGAGCTGGTAGACAAGGTGCGGCTGGAGGGCGCCCGCCGTGACGCCATTTTGACGGGCATGGTGGAAGGAGTGCTGGCGGTCGACCAGGAGCTGCGCGTGACCTTCTGCAACGTCTCGTTTGCGGTCGCGTTTGGCGCGCAGGGTCCCGTCCCGGCGGGGCTGCCGGTGCTCCGGCTGGTGCGCGATCCGGACTTCCTCGAGATGCTGCAGACCGTGGTGGCAGCCGGCGAGTCATTGAAACGCCGCATGCATCTAACCGGCGCCGATGGGCGGTCGTTCGAAGTACAGGCGGCGCCGCTGGCGGGCTCCCCCAGCCATGGCGCCATGGCCATCCTGCACGACATCACGGATCTGGAAAGGCTGGAGCGCGTGCGCAAGGACTTCGTGGCCAATGTCTCGCACGAGCTGCGCACGCCGCTGACGGCCATACGCGGCTATGCGGAGACGCTGCTGGACGGGGCGCTGGACGATCCCGACAACCGCCGCAGGTTCGTCGAGATCATTCAATCGCACGCCATACGGCTGAACAATATCGCGTCCGACCTGTTGACGCTGTCGGAGCTGGAGTCCGGCCGGCCGCCGGTAGAGCCGGGCAAGTTATCGCTGCTGGGGACCCTGGAGGCCGCCATGCGCACGGTCGAATCCGAGGCGGAAATGCGCCAGGTTCGGCTAGCCTGGGGGACGGTCGAGGACGTCCAGGTGATGGGCAACAAGATCCGGCTGGAGCAGGCTTTCGTGAACCTGCTGGACAATGCCGTGAAATTCAACCGGGCCGGCGGGGAGGTATGGGTGGAAGCGGGGAGCGCGCCCGGCGGGAAGGTGCGCATCACCATCGCCGACTCCGGTATCGGAATTCCTTCCGAAGAGCTGCCGCGCATTTTCGAGCGGTTCTACCGCGTGGATAAGGCCCGCTCGCGCGAGGTCGGAGGGACGGGGCTGGGCCTGTCGATCGTCAAGCATGTCATCGAGCAGATGCAAGGCACGGTGGCGGTAGAGAGCCAGTTGGGCAAGGGATCGAAGTTCCACGTAGTGCTTCCACAGGCCTGATGACATGTTTCCCATGGGGGTGCCCGCATGATGCCGAATCCGCCGCTGGGCGTTCTTTTTCACTGGATGGGCGGTCTGGCGTCGGCTAGTTTCTACGTTCCGTTTCGCAGGGTGCGCGGCTGGGCGTGGGAGACATACTGGCTGGTGGGTGGCATATTCAGTTGGGTTGTGGCGCCCTTTCTGATCGCCTCGCTGTTGGTGAAGGATCTGCCCGCGGTGCTCAGGGAAGTACCGTTGTCGACTGTTCTATGGTGCTACGGATTCGGCGTGCTCTGGGGCTTCGGCGGCTTGACATTCGGCCTTACCATGCGATACCTCGGAATGTCACTCGGGATGGCGGTAGCGCTCGGATATTGTGCCGCGTTCGGTACGCTGATGCCGCCCATCTTCAGTGGAGAATTCACCGGCAAGATCCTTGGAACGACTTCGGGAATTCTGATCCTCACAGGCGTGGGAATCTGCGTCTTTGGAATTGCCGTTGCGGGGATGGCTGGGATTTCCAAGGAGAGGGATCTATCGCCGAAGCAGCGCACCGCCGTGATCAAGGAGTTCAATCTGAAGAAAGGTCTGGTGGTGGCCACTTTCTGCGGCATCATGAGCGCATGTTTTTCCTACGGCCTGGCCGCCGGCGGACCGGTGCGGGAGGCCGCCGCGCGCCACGGCGCCGCACCTTTGTGGCAGGGGCTGCCGGTGCTCATCATTGTGCTGGCCGGCGGCTTCACTACCAACGTGGTGTGGTGCGCAACCCTGCATGTCCGCAACCGGACCGGCTCTCAGTATTTCCGCGGACCGGTTGGGGTGCCGCTGCTGTCAAACTACCTGCTGTCCGCGGTAGCGGGCTTCACCTGGTACGCGCAGTTCTTTTTCTACACCATGGGCGAAGTTCAAATGGGAACATATCGCTTTTCAAGTTGGACGCTGCACATGGCCAGTATCATGATTTTCGGCGCCTTCTGGGGCCTCGCGCTGAAAGAGTGGAGAGGGGCGGGCACTCGCACCATGAGACTGCTCGCGCTCAGTATAGCGGTGCTGGTGGCATCCACGCTGGTGGTGGGCTATGGGAATTACTTGAGCACGCGGGCGCCGGCCGTGGCACGTGTTCGCCTCCCTCTCACAAGGAAATAAGCGGCCGACAGCGCCCCCAGCCATGGCAGTCCGGCAACGATCGTTATGCGCATCCCCTCGATCCACCACGTGGTCGCAATGATTGCGACGATCGCGGCCATTCCGAGCAATGAGGTGTATGGGTACCCAAGCATGCGAACGGGCAGGCGCGGGCGGCCCGAGGCGTCCCACTTCGGACGGAAATAGAGATGCGTAATGAAGATCATCAGCCATACAAACAGGCCGCCAAACAGAGAGATCCCGAACAAGTAAACGTAAGCGCCATCGGGATATAGCAAGGCGACGACCAATGCGAGTGCCAACCCCGCGGCTGAGACGAACAACGCCACCAGGGGGGTCCCGTGCGATGAAACGCGGCCAAACGAAGTGGGAGCGTATCCGCCACGCGCCAGCGAAAACATCATGCGGCTCGCCAGATACAGATTGCAGTTCATGCTGGACGCCGCGGCGGTGATCACCACGAAGTTCACCACGTGTGCCGCGGCCGGCACGCCAATCAACTGAAACACCCTCACGAAGGGACTCGCGGTGACGCCCGAGCCAGGTTGAATCTCGTTCCACGGAACGATCCCGATCAGCACCACGATCGCTCCCACATAGAACAGAATCAGACGGCCGACCATCGATCGCATCGCGCGCGGCACGGCTGTTTTGGGATCCCTCGCCTCGCCCGCGGTGACCGAGACGACCTCGGTTCCGATGTAGCTGAAGATCACGAACACCATCGCCATCCACACGCCGTGCCATCCGGTGGGGAGAAATCCTCCATGCGCGGTGAAGTTCGCGAAACCAATGGCCGGCGCGGGTCCGAGTCCGGCGAGCAGCGCCAGACCGAAACCGATGAACAGAACGATGGCCACCACCTTGATCATTGCGAACCAATATTCAAAGCTGCCGAAGCTCCCCACGCTGCGACCGTTAATGTACAGCAGAGCGACCGAGAATCCGAGAATCCAAACCCACTTCGGCGTATTCGGGAACCACCACTGGCAATAGATCGCGATGGCCGTCGCTTCGCTTCCGATGGCAATGCATTGCGCCGCCCAATATGTGTAGCGGACCGTAAAGCCCGCCCAGGCGTTCACATAAAGTTCGGCATACACTCCAAAAGAACCCGCGGTGGGATGCGCGACTGCCATCTCCGATAGCGCACTCATGAAGAGCAGGGCGATCGCCGCTCCGATCAGATAGCTGACGATGACGCCAGGGCCGGCGATGCGCACCGCGAGCGAGCTGCCGAGGAAAAGTCCGGTACCGATCGCGCCCCCGATGGCGATCATACTGAGCTGGCCTGAGGCGAGCTGCCGCGATAGCTGCTCGCCCTTTTCAATGCCGCCGGAAGCAGCGTCAGTCATTTTTTTGGGGAACCGCCATTGATTTTAGGCGATCTCAGGATTCGCCCGGTTCATAGGCTTCGCCCGGACTACCCGACGGATAGAACGCGCCCAGCAGCTTGATCGTCGAAGTCCCCGGATTCTCCACGCAATGGCGTACGCCCATGGGGAAGTATATGCTGCTGCCGGGCCCGAATTCACACGATTCATCGTCGGTGTGCACAACCCCGTAGCCTTCCAGAATGAAAATGCTTTCTTCGTAAGTGTGGTAGTGGACCGGGGCTTTGCTCGGCGGAATCCATCCCGCGAACTGGGTGATCTGTTTGCAGCCAAGGTCCGTATTGACCAGGTAGCGGAACAGACGGTCTTGGCCGGCGCGAATGTCTTCGCGAAGGTCTTCATGCACCAGCAACCGCGGCGGCTGGCCGGACGTCGCCGGCGCCGGACTATCGACGATATGACGCTGCGGGTCCTCGGGGCAACACGAACTGACCAGACGAATGATCTCCGCGCCGGTATTCTCGATGTTGTAGATGGCCCCGGGTGGGACAAAAATCGCAGTCCCGGAGCTGAGCGGATATTCGAATCCGTTGACGTGGCATTTTCCTTCGCCGCTGGCGACGTAGAGCACTTCTTCGGCCCCGGGATTCACCGCCGCCGGCGATAATCCGGGAGTGTAGTCGCTGACCGTCTGGGTGATACGCTGGGCGCCGCTGTTTTGGGAAATAACGGTCCGGGCCGTCCAGTTGCCCAGAGTGGAAGACTGCCCGTCTTCGGCGGAATAAACACGGCAACCGCCGGTAAGAATTTTCATGAGCGCACCATTAGATCCAGGGAGTCTTCGAGAGCCGTCAACGCAACGCTGACGTCCGCCAGAGTGTTATATACGTGGAACGCGAAGCGTACCCCATCGCGGCGCGTCGAAACGGCGATACCGCGCCCGGTGAGCTTACCGAGCACCGCGGCGACATCCTTGGCGCGGAGCACCACCAGAGGCCCCACACTCGATGACGGGGTCTTGGAATCGATGCGCAAATCGCGAACGCCCTTCAGGAATGCCCCCGTCAGCCGCTCGATCTGCGCGGCGACGTTGTCCATCCCGATGCAGGCCAGCAGATCGAGCGCCGGCCGCGCGAAGTAAATGTTCGGGATGGGAGGCGAGCCGCCTTCGAAGCGCCGGGCATCCGGCGAGGGATCGAGGCACTTGGTATTGAACGCAAAGGTGTCGCGTTGGGCCATCCAACTGGTCATGGTCGGCGTGAGCGTCTCGATGAGGTCGCGCCGCACGTAGAGGAAACCCAAACCCGGCGGCCCTAGCAGATACTTAAGCGTTCCGGTCACGAAGAAGTCGACGTCCAGGGCTTTCACGTCGACAGGGCGGGTCCCGCAATCCTGATAGCCATCCAGAAAGACAAGAGCGCCTCGCGCGTGGGCGATCTTCGCGATCGCCGCCACGTCCGGCCGGAACCCGTTTACGAAGGAGACCTGCGTTAGCGGCACGATTCGGGTGCTCTCATCGATTGCGCGTTCATAGCTTTCGGTAGGCATGGTGTTGTTGACGCCGTCCAGAAACTGGACCTCGGCCCCGCGCGGGCGCTGGGCGAGCCAGATGTGCGCCATCGTCGGAAATTCGTACTCGCTCATCACCACCTTGTTGCGTCCGTCGTTGCGTCCATCGAACTGCAGCGCATTCGCGATCGGATTGATTCCCGCGGAAGCGCTGGTAACGATCGCAACCTCCTCCGGTTGGGCGTTGATGAAGTGCGCAAAGGCCCCGCGCAGCGCCTCGTAGGTTTCCATCCATTCATCCCAGGGCGCCGTGGAGCTCCGCCAACTTGCTGCGTATTTCCCCATGCCGGATTCAACGGCGTCGCACAGGGCGCCTTGGGAGCAGCTATAGAGGTAAGTTTTTTCCCGAAGAATCGGAAAGTGCGATCTCACTTCCGAGATCTGTTCATCGGTCAGCATTCTTACTTCCTCTTCCGCCCGCGGCGATGAGCGCCCCGATTTGGTAAGAGCCGGATTTTGTGCCGGCGGGGAGTGACATATGTAGGATTCAGCTAAGTTTAGCCTATCAAGCGCCGGATGGGGAATGCATTGCGAACCGGGGCGCGCGCTGGCCGGGTATTTGCGATGACCCTTGTGACCACTCGGCGGCGGCTGTGTAACCGCCGTCCACAACGAGCGATGCGCCGGTGACACCGGAAGATTGATCATTCGATAGATAACGGATGCCGTCCCGGGCAAGGTCGAGCGCCAGCGCTTTCGATAACAGCAATACGCCTCCCCTGCATGGCACGTACGCCGGCGTGCGCTGCTGGCCGATGAATGAGGAAACCGACCCGATGTTGACCACTGTTCCGCCGTACATTCTTCGATTCCCTTGTCCAGAGCTATGCCGGCGTTTCACCAGATGGTCCACGCGGTGGAAGTTCGCGACGATTCGACTGAGTGCCGCAATCACGTCCGATTCCGCCGCACCGTTCCGCCGGGCGCGACCTCCGGACCGCTCAGGAACACGACACCCGGCGGCACTGCAACCACTCGAACCAGCTTCCAGGCGGCGTGAAATCTTTTAAAAAAACTTTACAATTCCGCTACACAGGTGCCAGGTGTCCTTCGTAAAGTGGAGGTATGCACACGGCGGAGGATTGCAGCGCCCCAAGCGAAGTTAACCGGCGGGGATTCCATATCGCGTTCATCTACGGGCTGTGGAGCGTCATCGCGGGCGCACTGGCCGTCCCGGCAGCAGTCTATCTGCTGCTGCCGCCCAAACTGCGCAAGACGCCGGATTGGGTGGATGCCGGCGACGTTTCCAAACTCCAGGCTGGCGTGCCGGTGGAGATGGTCTTCCGGCAGAACCGCGTGGACGGCTGGAAGATACTCAGCGAAAAGAGCACTGCGTGGGTGGTGAAAAGTTCCGATTCCCAGGTGGTGGCGTTCGGGCCGCAGTGCACGCACCTGGGCTGCGCCTATCACTGGGACGACAGCCGCAGCCAGTTTCTGTGCCCGTGCCATAACTCGATTTTTGCGATCGACGGCGCGGTGGTTTCCGGTCCGGCGCCGCGGCCTCTGGACCGCTATGACACGAAGGTGACAGGCGGCAAGCTGCTCCTGGGCGCGCTGCACGAGTCCAAGGGGCAGGCGTGAGCTGGCTCGATCACCGCACCGGAATCGAGACCGCCATACGGAGTTTTCTCTATGAGGAGATTCCGGATTCGAGCGGATGGCGTCACGTGTTCGGCAGCATGGCCGTCTTCCTGTTTCTGGTGCAGTCGTTCACCGGCGCGCTGCTGGCCTTCAACTACGCGCCCACGCCCGGGGATGCCTACAACAGCCTGCGCTATATTCTGACCGAAGTGACCGGCGGGCACCTGATCCGCGGGCTGCACCATTGGGGCGCCAGCATGATGATCGTGATCGTGGTGCTGCACATGACCCAGGTGTTCCTGTTTGGCGGGTACAAGAAGCCCCGCGAGGCCACCTGGATGGTGGGCGTGGTGCTGCTGCTGCTGACCATGGCTTACGGCCTCACCGGATATCTGCTGCCGTGGGACAACCGGGCTTACTGGGGCACTGTGGTGTCTACCCGCATCGCCACCGGAATTCCCCTGCTGGGGCCATACCTGGGCCGGCTTCTAGGCGGAGATAATGCGGTGGGCGTGGTGACCTTCGCGCGCTTCTACGGCCTGCACGTACTGCTGCTGCCGCCAGCCACAGTGCTACTGATTGCCTCGCATATTTACCTGGTCCGCAAGCACGGCGTGGCGCCCGCGCCCGGCGATGAATTGAAGCCCAGGAAGAAGTTCTATCCGGAGCAGGTGTTCCGGGATACCGTCGCCATCTTCATCGCTTTCGCCATACTGTTTGTGATGGCGGTGGTGGTGCGCGTGCCGCTGGAGCGACTGGCGGATCCCACCGATACGACTTATATCCCGCGCCCGGAGTGGTACTTCCTGTTTCTTTTTCAAACGCTCAAGTTCTTCAATGGACCGCTGGAGATGGTGGGCAGCGTGGTCCTGCCTGGGCTGGCGGTGCTGGCGCTGATGATAGTGCCGTTCGTGGACCGCGGCAAAGTCATGAAGGTGACGCGCCGGACTGTCGCGATCGGTGTGGTGGCGCTGGCCGCGCTGGGGTGGACCGGGTTAACCGTTGCCGCCATGGCGACCACGCCGAAGGCCGACAACGCGGAGGAGATCGACTTCGGCGAGCCGACCGATTGGATGCAGCTTTCGCCGCAGGAACTGGCTGGCGTGGGCTACTTCCGGAAGGAACATTGCGACAGTTGCCACGCGGTGGTGGAAGGCAAGCCCGGGATCGGTCCGGACCTGGCGAACCGGACCATTCGCAAATCGGCCGCCTGGATGATCGCGCACTTCAAGCGCCCGGCCGCCATGGTGCCCGGCACGTCCATGCCGTCGATTCAGTTGAGCGACTCGCAGCTGAATGCGCTGGCGGCGTTCCTGCTAAAGCTGACGCCGCGCAACGCGGAGGCGCTCGCTAATGCGCCGGACTTTGCGGTGGATGGGGCGCTGCTGTTTCAGGCCAATAGCTGCGGAAGCTGCCATGTGGCGAACGGAGGGGGGGTGCCCATCGGCCCGCCGCTGAATGGCCTCGCGCGGCGGCGCACCCGGACCTGGGTGGTGCGGCACTTCGCCAATCCGCAGGCTCTATCGCCGGGAAGCATCATGCCGACCTACCGCTTTTCCAGCGAGGATATGGATCACCTGGTGACGTATCTGTTTATACTGCCGGACTAGACTTGGTGGCGCACGCTTGAGCGTGGATAGCGTCGCTTCGACGGCGCAGTCAACGCAGCCGTTGGACCTGGGAGCGTTTTCCGGAGCGACTCGGTGCCACTCTCCCGCCGGTGGAAATCCTGCATCCTGGGCCTCCGGCGATGTTTGCCGCCAGCCATCCGAGGTAGGCTCGGAAAACCGGGGCGCGGCTTTCCATGTCGTCAGAGAGACATTCACTAACTGGCACGCGACTGCGGCGACGCTGGAGACTCGAACTTTGAAGGGCAACTGACAGCTTCAGTGCTGTTGCCCGATGCTCCCGTGGACGTTTCCACGGATTAGGCCGCGCTGATCGCGTTCCTGGAAGATCGGCGATACTGCGGGTTGCGGTCGGCGCACTCGTATGCCATCCAGTGACGGATGCGGCGAGAGTTGTCCAGAAAAATCGAC
>Ga0302325_10018461_pt1 | contig 14700 bp, 5 predicted proteins | sample Palsa_T0_2_FD_201948 | JGI IMG/M metagenome (GOLD analysis project Ga0302325, IMG submission 201948) | Peat permafrost microbial communities from Stordalen Mire near Abisko, Sweden - Palsa_T0_2 | ecosystem: Environmental > Terrestrial > Soil > Palsa > Peat permafrost | place: Sweden: Abisko... | reverse complement strand
CGGACATACGACGCGTTTCGCGGCGGCGGTGGTAGGCGCGGGACCGTCGGACTGGATCAGCAACTATGGTACCGGCGATATTCCGCGCACGAAGGAGAGCGAGTTTCTGGGTAGCCCGTGGGAGGACAAGGCGAAGGCTACGATGATCAAGTATTCGCCGATCACTTACGCGATGAACATCCGCACGCCTACACTGTTTGTGCATGGCGAGGCGGATGAGCGGGTGCCGATCGCGCAGGGTGAAGAGATGTACACAACGCTGAAGAAGCGACAGGTACCGGCTAAATTCGTGCGCTATCCGGGGGAGTTTCATGGCGGCTGGAGCCCTTGGGATACGGTACACCGCTATCAGCAGGAGATGCTTTGGTGGAAGGAGTATTTGCACTGAAGAATGCGATTGTCCGCATTCCGGGGCGAAATTTCGCTGACGGCCTGACAACGGTGGACCTCGGAGCGCCGGATTATGATGCAGCTTTGCAGCAGCACGCGCGGTATTGCGAAGCGTTGGTTGAGTGCGGGCTACATGTGACTACGCTCGACGCGGACTTGCGGTATCCTGATTCCACTTTCGTGGAAGATGCGGCTGTGTTGACGGCGCACGGTGCGATACTGACCCGGCCCGGAGCAGCGAGCCGCGCCGGTGAGGTGGCGGCGATCGGCGGGATAGTGCGGAGTTTGTTTCCGGTGACGTTCGAGATTGAGGCGCCGGGCACGCTGGATGGCGGGGACATCTGCGAGGCGGAAGATCACTTCTTTATCGGGCTGTCGCACCGTACGAATGAAGAGGGCGCGAGGCAACTGGCTGAGCATCTGGCCGGGATGGGGTACAGCTCTTCGACGATCGACGTGCGTAGTATGACGAGCATTCTGCATCTGAAGAGCGGGATTTCCTACATCGGAAACAACACGATGGTGGTGATGGACGAGATGGCCGACGATCCGCGTTTTCGTCCTTACGAGGTGGTTCGCGTTGTGGCTGAAGAGAGCTACGCGGCTAACTGCGTGCGTGTGAATAAGCGTGTACTGGTGGCCGCGGGGTATCCGCGTCTCACGGTAACGCTTGGAGCGCGAGGTTTCCGCAGCGTTGCGCTCGACATGTCGGAATTTCGGAAGATGGACGGCGGCTTGAGCTGCCTGTCGCTACGATTCTGACATTGAGAGCGAATACAAACCTCACGCGGGCGGACTACATCGCCAGCAGCATTGAGTCCCTTTGGTTTCAATCGACCGCAAGTGAGAGAGATCGTTTCGTGCGACGTCGCGCGACGCCTCGACGCATTTGGTGCTCTCGCTACGTCGCAATCAGGAGGTTCCGCCGGCGTCGACGAATTAATTCTGGTGATGGACATGGGGACCCTGCCCCGCGAGATGGTGACCGAGTCTTTGAGGACTTTCGCGGAAAAGGTCATGCCGCACGTCGGATAGGGGGAAGTAGGTCAGTTTCCGACATCAGCAGGCACCTCTTTCCACTTCACGATCTTTAAATCGAGCACGAAAATCGCGTACAGCACCGGAACCAACAATAGCGTAACGACTGTCGCTACCAGCAGACCGCCGATCTGGGCATAGCAGAGGGGTTCCCACAGCGGGCCGCCATGCAGCGCCAGTGGGAACAGCGCGATCACAGTCGCTCCCACTGTGATGAGAACCGGACGCAACCGCAGAATGCCTGCATCGAGCAGCGCTTCCTGCAGGGGTTCGCCGCGCGCGCTCGCCTCCTCAATAAAATCGAACAGCACAATCACATGACTCACGATCACGCCAATCAGGCTCGATATTCCCAGGAAGGCCATGAAGCCGAATGGCGAACGCATGACGGAAAGCGCGCCGAGTGCGCCAACTACTCCATACGGAATCGCTGCGAAGACGATGACTGGTTTTACAGCGCTGCGGAACTGAAAGACCAGCGCGATGAAGATCAGCACCGACGAAACGATGATCACGACGACGAGTTGGTTCATCCCTTTGATCTGTTCTTCTTCCTCGCCGCCTATCTCCAACTTAAATCCTGCCGGCATGGTTCGAGCCACGCTCTCAATGCCCGTTCGCGCCTTGTTCATGATCTCCGAAGGCAGCACTCCCGGCACCGGAAAGCAGGATACCGTCATGGTCCGGAACTGATTGCGGCGCATGATCTTCTGGTTTTCGAGCGCGTAGCCGACTGACGAAACTTGTCCGAGCGGCACCCGTTGCAGGCCCGCCAGCGAATACACGTAGAGGTTCTCGATATCCACCAGGCGTGAACGATCGCTTGTGCGAAGCCGGGTTACCACCGGGATTCGATCCTTGCCTTCCCTCAACGAACTGATCGGATAGCCGCTCATACCCGCGGCCGAGGAGAGCGCAACATCCTGATTTGACACCCCGGAAAGATTCGCTCGGTCGGGATCCACAGTCAGTTGGACAGAGAACGTCTCCGTGCCCCAGTCGTCACGGATTCGATCCGCCTCGGGGTTGGCACGGAGGACCGCCTTCACTTGCTCTGCGCGATCGCGCAGAATATTCGCGTCGTCGCCGGTCAGACGGATCTGCACCGGGATACCGACAGGTTGGCCTGTCTCTAATTGCCGGACATCGATACGCGCGCCTGGCACTCCGGCCGACAGCGCCTTCTGCATCGGAGCTACCATTTCCTCGGTATCGTGCTTGTCCTGAAGCCGGATGATCACTTGGGCGTAATTGAACTGCACCAGTTCGGGCGCCACCGAAAACCAGAAGCGAGGGCCGCCGCCACCGGCAAAGGTGGTGAGCGATTGGAGCACCTGCCGCGGCTTGCCATCCTTACCCGGATGCGTGTTGCCGAATTCCTCCGCGGTCTTCACGATGATCTTCTCGGCGCGCTCGGCAGCCTCACTGCTTGACGCGATGACCGCGTCCACGGGAAGCCAAATGTCGATGAACGAGAGATAGGAGAGATCCTTCGGAAAGAACTGCTGCCGGAGGTGAGTTGCAAAGTAGCCGCCCATCGCCAGCAGAAGAAAGCTGGATACGAGAGCCATCTTGCGATGCTTCAGGGCAAAGCCGCCGACGCGATAATAGAAGCTCCCAAAGCCCCGCTTGCGGCGCTCCTCCATCGTGATTTCCGGTCCACGCCCGGGGCGCAGCAAATAGTAGCCGAGCAGCGGCACAAAGGTCATCGAAACGATGCGCGAAGCCACGAGGGAGCATGTGAGCACGACCGGAAGACTGTAAATAAACACTCCCGTGCTGCCCTGGATCAGCAACATCGGAAGGTACGCCACGATGTTCGTAACCGTCGCGAACAGGATTGCGGTCGCCAACTTCGTGGGCCCGAGCCAGGCCGCTATGGAGCGTGAATGGCCATGACCGAGTTCGCGTTTGATGGCGTCGCTTGCAACTACGGGGTCGTCCACAAGCAGCCCGAGCGCGATGATCAGCGAGGCAATCGAGATCTGCTGGACATCGATCCCGAGAAGGGACATCATGCCGAACGTCAAAGCAAGCGCAGCGGGAATGCACACTGCCATCAACAGTGCAGACCGCCATTCCCAGAAGCCAATTAACGTCACCAGGATTACCAATACAATTGCCTCGTAGAGGCTCTGCATGAACAGATCGATGTTCTCTTCGACCTGTTGTGGCTGGTCCGATACGCGCGATATCACCAGGTCCTCGGGTAGCCGCTTCTTAAGGTCCGTAAGACTTGCCTCGACCACCTTGCCGAAATCCGCGATCTGTTGTCCCGAGCGCGCATTCACCGCGAGTGTGATCGCAGGAGCCCGCCTCCACTCGCCACGCGCGTCGCGGTACGTGAAGTAGTTGAGGTAGAGCGGAGGGTTCTCGTAAGCCCTGTAAATATCGACTCCATCCCGCAGATAGACGGGCGCTCCGGAAGGCGAAGTGCTGATGATGACGTTGCCGATGTCCTTTTCCGTCTTGAACTCGCCACTGGGATCAATCAGCATTGCCTTGCCGTTCATCTCGAGTACGCCGCCAGGAACAGTAATGTTGCGCGCGGCCAGCGTCTGTCCGAGTGACCAGGGTTGGATACCGAAGGACGCGAGCCTCTGCTGCGAAAATTCTAGGAAGATACTCTCTTTAAGTACGCCTGCGCGCGACACTTTGGAGACATTCGGTATCGCCTGTAGGGTTCGCTGGATGAGATCGGTAAAAGTGTCGAGCTCGCGATAGCTATAGCGCGCGCCCGCTACGGCGCCCAACGCCTGGGCCGCGCCCGTAGGATTGCGGACTAACGCCACAGGCCAGGAATCCGGATGCAGATCCGAAGGCCGCAGCCGTTCGTGGAGGAATTTATCGACGAGCTTGCGAATGGCTGCATCATCCGGACCAAGGTTGCCATCAATGCCCACAAAGCCAGGACCTTCGATGGGAACCAGGTCCCGCCCGGCCTTCGCCTCCCGAAGGAACCCGATCGCCACGTCGCGATTGCGGCGCGCGACCGCTGGATCGATCGAGAAAGGATATGCCTGAAGCAAGGCGGTCCTCGCCGCGGAGGCCTCGGGCGAAAAGGAGGCGCGGGCCGCTTCAATGGTCTGGCGAACGCGCTCGCCACGTAAGTTGATCTCGGCTTGATTTGCGGCAGGACTCGCGACTGTAAGCATGAGCGCAGCCGTGTCCGCGAAGTCTTTCAGGAACAAAGTAGGTCCGGCGCCTTGCGGCAAGTCGTCGAGCGCGTTCAGTTTGAGATTGATGTCGGCCCACTCTTCGTCGGGATGCTTCAGAGTGTCGTCGAGCGTTATGATTACGATGGCTACGCCCGCGCGCGACGTAGATTGGATTTTCGCCACGCGCTTGTTCTCGGAGATTCTCTGCTCAAGCTTGCGCGTTACTAACTGCTCCACCTTCTCGGCAGGCACGCCGGGCCACGGGCAAACGGCCGCGGCAATCAACGAAGGAAACTCCGGGTCCTTGCGCTTCGGCATGCGCCAGTAGCCGTAAATTCCCCAGAGGACAGTCACTGCAAGCAGCACCCAGGAAACCTCTGGATGCTCCACGCAGAAGCGAGCAGTGTTGCGCTCCTTGCGGATCAGTTCGGCATCCTGATTGCCGTCCCGCACGAGCGTGCTTCCGGTAACCACCACCGATTCGCCGGCCTCTACTCCGCTCAGCACGGTAATCCGGTTGCCCACCGGGTCGCCCAACGTCACAGTTCGAGCCTGAACGTAGTTGTGTCCATCCTTGGTCCGAACCACGAACACTGAGTATTTGTTCGGAGCGTCCGGCGACTGGACCACAGAGGGAAGCGGAACCACCAAAACCGGCTGCCGCGCGGCGCCCTGCTCCAATTCGATCGACGCGATCATTCCGGACTTCAACCGGCTATCGCGGTTCGGGATGCTTACCTCTATTTCAAACGCGCGAGTGTGAGGGTCTGCGCCCGGGGCGATGCGCGAGATGCGTCCCGCGAACTCCGAGCCAGGCACTGCTTCCGAGGTAACTTTCAAGACTTGTCCCTGGCGCAGCCGGTTCACCAGAACATCGGGCGCGCCGAACACAACCTTCATCGTGCTGACATCCATCAAGGAGTACGCGGGAGTTCCCGGTCCCGCCAGACTTCCTACTTCGATGGATCTCTTGAGAACGACCCCACTTGAGGGCGCGATCAGCGTGCAATCGCGCAACGCCAATTCCGCTTCGGCCAACTGCGCACGTGCGCCGGCGATGCGTGCCTGACCTTGCGCCACTTGCGCCTCCACGCTGCTCACCGTGGCGTCGGCAGCAGCGGCCGCGGCGGATGCCCCGTCCAGTTCCGGCTTCGTCAGGCTCTGCTTCGCGAAGAGATTGTTCGCACGCTGCAAGTCCAGACGTGCTCTGTCGCGAGCCGCTTCAGCCGCCTTCACCGAAAAACGAGCCTGCTCAACGCCCGCCAATGCTTGATCCAGCGCGGACTTCGCTTCATTCACCTTCTCGGTATATTCCGTGTCGCGAAGGCGTGCCAGAACGGCGCCGGAAGCAACCGTATCGCCCGCTTGTACCGGACGCCCAGTACCCAGTTGTTGCACGTAGCCGCCGACGCGAAAGGAAACCTCGGTGCGCGATTGGGGCTCTACGGTGGCGGAGTACTTTGTAGTGTTGCCGTTGTCGCTGTAACTCTCCACGACGGCGACAGTCACGGGGCTTACCGGCTTCTCGTAGGGTTTCTCATGCCCGCATGCCGAGAGCGAAACGAGCAACGCCGTGCCTGCCGCGATTCGCATCATGAAGCTACCTCTCCCCTAAGGCCCTCTGGAATTCGGCGCCCGCCGTCCAGAAAGCAAGTAGATCCGTTTGATAGCGGTGGTTCGCCTCCGCGAGCGCAGCCTGCATTTGCAGTACATCCTTTACCAGCGACGCCTGTTCCTGTTGCTTATTGAGCACTACTCGCAGCTTTTCAGCCGCGGTCTTGCGGCTGAGATCGGACACTTTGAGACGCGCCCCGCCCTCCTCCAACTTGCGCCTTTCGGCGTCTACCTGAAGCTGGATTTGCGCTTCGGTTTCAGAGACCGCGACCCTGGCCTGCTCAACGGTCTTCTCCTTCGACGCCAGCTCCGCCTTTCTGCGTCCCCAATCGAACACGTTCCAATTCATCGCCAAACCCACCACGGCCGTGTTCGAGGGCAGGAACCGGACAGCGCCCAGACCCAGGTAGTCGACCGTCAGGCTCAGGTCGGGCAACGCCTCGGCCTTCTTGAGCTCGCGATCCTGCTCCGCCTGCTGGACCTTGAGCCGTGCCTCCGCCAGTTCCGGACGCTGTAAGAGCGCGCGAGCCAGCGCTGCACCCGCATCCATATCCGCTTGTTTTACAGGTTCGGCGATGGCGACGGCGCGGAACGAAGTTTCCAGCGGCCTGCCAACCAGTGCATTGATCTGGCCCTGCACCGTCAAAAGTCCGTTTCGGAGTGTCAATTCGTCGAGCTCCGCCTGGGCCACGCGAGTTTGCACTTCCAGAACATCGCCCTGAAGCACGGCCTGCTGGGCAAGGCTTTCCTTCGCGACGCGTTCCACTTCGCGGAATAACTTCAGCGCCTCCACCGTGGCGTCAAGCGCGCTCTGTGTCTGCAGCAAGTTGAAGTAGGCTTTCCGCACGTTGAACGCGACCTCCTGTTCCTGCGCATGAAGCCGTTGCAGTGCGAGTTGCCGGTTGAGATCCTGCAACTTGATTCCAATCCTGATGCGGCGTAACTGGGTCAAAGGCTGATCGGCGCTAGCTAAGGCAAGTGTCGCGGGACGATACGGAGATTTGATCGAGGTATCGACCGCGGGGATTGGGCCGGTGGCTGCGAATGTGCCGAGAGAGCCGGTAGGGAAATTAAACGAGATCGGTCTGAGCGGCTGCAACTCCAGCAGGTTGAACCGGAACGAAGGCAATCTGTAAGTTCGCGCAACCGTGACCGCATCTTCTGATTTCGCCACTTCAAGGTGCGCCGCCCGAATTTGCCGGTTGCCTCGGATGGCAAGCGCGACGGCCTCGTCGAGCGTGAGATCTTCCTGGCACCAAGCGGAGCCCGCGGTGAGTAATGCAAGAAAAACTAGAGACCCTGCGCGTTTCTCTCCAAAGCAGACTTTCATCGTGTGCCCATCCGCGCACCTCAGGATTTGCACTTTAACATAACCCTGTTCCTACGCGGCCCACCCTGTGTCAATCTGACTGTGGAGGCTCCGATGCCCGCGAACCAGATCGCCGCATTCGTGCTGTACCTGATCGTATTGCTGGCCCTGCTCTATTACGCGGTCATTTATCTGTGTCAAAAGCGGTTTACTTCCTACCATGAGGCCGCTGTAGGCCAGACATGGGAATCTCTTCCCCCTCGTCTGCAGGCTCTGCTCACTGGAATGCAGCGAAATATGGGCGCTGGAATGTTGGCGGTGAGTGTGAGCGGGTTTTTCCTTTTAGCGTTTCCCTTCCGGCACGGCGAACGGTGGGCAAGCTGGGCATTGCTGTCGCTGCTGTCTTCGATTGGGATCCCGACCCTCTACGCCACCATGTACATCAACCGCCGCACCGGCGCGAACACGCCCATCCTGCCCGCTGCAATCTCGCTCGGTAGCACTGCTACTGCGTTCGTGTTGTCTCTGTTTTAGCCGATACGCCGGTCAACAGGCTTTCGTTTTGGCGAATTGCTTCGAGGCCTGCGCGGTACCCCAGGTCAACGATCGTGTCGAACGACTGCCACGAGAGAATGTCGTAAGCCGACAACTCCGGGTGAATCAGAACGTCGGCAGCAGCGCGGCTCGCGATGCTTTGAATCTCGCCATTGACAGTCCCGGCGCGCATCAGGATCTTTAGCATTCCCGGCACTTGCTTGCGCCCCTTCCCCAGCATCCAGTACAGGGATTTGTTTTCGATGTCGTTCACACCGCATTCGAACGACGATCCCGAGCTGACGTCCACCCCAACCACAGGACCCCGGGCCAGCGCGCGCATAATACTGGTGGGGAAATTGTCCATTAGTCCGCCGTCTACCAGGATCTGGCCGCCTATGATATCGGGCGGCAGCAGACCCGGCACGGCGCCACTGGCCCGCAGACCGTGCCACAGGCTGCCGTCGCGATGCACATGAAGTGTTCCCGAAGAAAGGTTGGTGGAGACGCAGAAGTAGGTCTTCCACATATCTTCGATTCGCGCGTCGCCGAAGTGATACTTAATGAGGGCAGTCATCCTGCGCCCGCGAGCCAGGGACACAATCGGAACCGTGTAGTCGTTGAACGGATTGTTCCGGACGAAGGCGTGGCGCATCTTTTCGGCAATCGCATCGGGAGTGAGACCCTGCGCTATCGCGGCTCCGACGATGGCGCCCATGCTGGTGCCGCCAATCAGATCTACAGGGATTCCGGAATCGACGAACGCCTTGTAGACGCCCAGGTGCGCGAAGCCGCGCGCTCCGCCGCCCGAAAATACCAGCCCCACTGCGCGCCGTAAAACGAATCGCGCGATTCGCGCCAGATCGACCGCTGCGCCGGTCCGCACATGGAGGATACGGTCGCACGGGAACAGGTCGAGCCACGACGAGCCGCCCTCGGGCAATGCGCGTTCGGGCGGGTTCAACAGAACCAACTCCACCTTCCGGCGTAACCCACGGGCATAAGCCACCGCTTCCGCGGCGCTCTCTACGCGGCGGCTATTGGAGCCTGCAACGAACAGCACGCTATCGGACTGGCGGATGCATCGCCGCCCCCATTCGGACGCCGCCCCGTCAGCAACGTAGATGACGAGACCATGTTCTTCAGCAGCCAATTGGAGGCGGTCCGACTCCAATTGCCGGCTGTCGTGATCGATGGTCACCACGCGCCGGCCCATCGCTGTGAATGCCTCGGCCAGTTGAGGCACGAACTGTAGATCGGCCGCCGCAACGGTGATGGGCACGACGGCAACGTTTTGAGTCGCGCGGGACACTACGTTTGAGCGCGACGTTCGCTCCAGCCGCGCCGCCAGCAATCTCATGATCAAACGCGAGACTTGCGGACTCGATTCTGTCATGAGATCGAACGCGCGCTGTGGAACCCGCACCAGGTCGCTGTCTCGCAATGCGACGATCGTTGCGGAGCGCGGCTCCTGAGAGAGCATCGCCATCTCACCCACGAGTTCCCCTGGACTCACCTCCGCAATCGGTAGCGCATCCGGGTTCGATCCGACAAACACGCCCAGCCGCCCTCTAACCAAGATGAAGCCGTCGGTCGCCGGATCCCCTTCATTGAAGAGCACAGTGCCGGCTGTGACACTCGAAAGCTCGAGCTCCGACTCAATGTCAGCGAGCCGAACCGCCTCGATCTGGGTCAGCATTGCGTATAGCGTTGGAAAGACCCGCAAGGCCTCTACCGCTAACATCGAAGATTCAGTCTCGCCGGACTTACAGTTATTCGTAGAACGCTCCTGCTGCTGTGGGGTAGGATCTAGAATACTCGAATAGTCGTCGAGTCGTCCACGGAGGATTTCCATGCGGAGGGCATTAGGGGAAAACGAGATAGCCGTCGTAGGAATCGGCTGCCGTTTTCCTGGGAGGGCAAATTCACCGGAACAGTTCTGGCGATTGCTGTCTGAGGGAGTTGACGCGATTACGGACCTCCCCAGTGAACGGTTCGACCTTACGGAACTATTCGACGGCGACCCAACGACTCCCGGCAAGATGTACATTCGCCGCGGTGGCTTCCTCGATCAGATTGACGAGTTCGACGCACCGTTCTTTGGGATTTCTCCGCGGGAAGCTGTCTATATCGATCCACAGCATCGCCTGCTGCTCGAAGTTGCCTATGAGGCTTTTGAGGATGCAGGTCTCACCCTTGACCGCATGGACAAGAGCAACACGGGCGTCTTCGTCGGTATCTCCACCCACGATTACGGCGAGATTCAGCGCTATCCAGGCAACCGCGCGCAGATCGGAGGCTACTCAAACAGCGGCACCGCGTCCAGCATTGCCGCCAACCGAATCTCCTACATTTTCGGATTGCGAGGACCCAGCTTCGCCGTCGATACGGCCTGCTCTTCGGCGCTCACCGCTGCCCATCTGGCCTGTCAGAGCTTATCCCGCGGGGAGTGCGGTATGGCGCTAGTCGCCGGCGCACAAATCCTCCTGACGCCTGAGCCGACCATCGGATTTTGCAAGGCATCCATGCTATCGCCCGATGGCCAGTGCCGCGCCTTCGACGCGTCCGCTAATGGCTACGTTCGCAGCGAGGGTGTCGGCGTCGTAGTGCTCAAGCCTCTGGCGGCCGCTTTGGCCGATGGCGATTCAGTCTACGCCGTCATTCGCGGCACGGCCATCAATCAGGACGGACGCACCAATGGCATGACCGTTCCTAGTTCCGAGGCACAGGCTGCCATGCTGCGGGAAGCCTTGCAACGAGCAGGTCTGGACCCGCACGATGTGGATTACGTCGAGGCGCACGGAACTGGGACGCAGGTGGGTGACCCTATCGAGGCCAGCGCGATCGGCGAGGCGGTGGGAAGAGGCCGTAACGGACGCGGGCCTTGCGTCGTAGGCTCCGTCAAGACGAATATCGGCCATCTCGAAGCGGCGTCGGGCATTGCGGGCTTGATCAAGGTGATCCTCACGCTGCACCATCGTCGGATTCCGCCATCCCTCCACTTCGAGAACCCGAATCCCTTGATCGATTTCGATGCCTTGGGCCTGCGGGTGCCCAAGGCTCTTGAAGAGTGGCCGCAGAACGAGAGGCCCGCGGTCGCTGGCGTAAACTCCTTCGGATTCGGCGGTGCCAACGCGCATCTGGTGTTGGAGGAAGCGCCCGCATTGAAGCAGCGGACGCAGAAGGCTGCCGCTGTGTCGCCCGAACTGCTCGCGATTTCAGCGCGCTCGGAAGATGCGCTCATTGCGCTCGCCGGCGCTTATCGTGAATTGCTCGATTCGCATCCGGACATCTCGCTTGCGAACCTCTGCGGAACAGCCGCGCTTCGGCGCACGCATCATCTGCATCGCGGTACGATCGTCGGCTCCGCACACGATGAAATGATTGACGGACTCGACGCGATGGCGACCGGACGAGCACTTCCTCACGAGACTCTGAAGATCGCGTTCGTATTCACAGGGATGGGGCCCCAATGGTGGGCTATGGGGCGCCAGCTCATGCGCGAAGAGCCTGTGTATCTCGAAGCTCTCAAGCGTTGCGACGCCGCCCTTCGGCCGCAGACGGGATGGTCGATCATCGAGCTTCTGGAAGCGGATGAGCAGAAGTCCCGCATGGGTGATGCCGATGTCGCCCAAGTTGCCAATTTCGCAGTACAAACGGCGATCGCGGAGCTGTGGCGTTCCTGGGGCATCGTGCCCGATGCGGTGATCGGCCACAGTGCCGGAAGCATTGCGGCAATGCACGTGGCGGGCGTCTACGATCTCGCCGACACTGCGATGCTCGCGCACCACCGCGCACGGCTTCAGAATCTCACTGCCGGTCAGGGCTCGATGCTCGCGGTCGGTCTTTCCGAGAGCGATGCGCGCGAGCTTGTTCAAGCCGATGCCCGACGCATCTCGCTAGCCGCGGTGAACAGTCCGTCGAACTGTACGTTGGCGGGAGACACGGCCGCTCTGGAATCCGTCCGCGTGCAGCTCGAAGAACGCAGCATCTTCGCCCGCATGTTGCCGGTCACCATCCCGTATCACAGCGTCAAGATGGACCCTCTTCGCGAAGAGTTGCTCGAGTGCCTGCGTCCGCTGAAGTGCTATCCAGCCTCGATTCGCCTGATGTCCGACATCGCGGGCGATTGGGCGCAAGGGCCGGAATGCGACGCCGCTTACTGGTGGGAAAACGTGAGAGGTACGGTGCGGTTCGGCGACGGAATCGGCGCACTTATCGATGAAGGGTTCCGCACCTTTATTGAGATCGGTCCGCATCCTGTCTTGGCGGTTTCGATTCGTGAGTGTCTTTCAGCTAAGGGCGTGAAGGGAGACGTGCTGCCCTCGCTGCGGCGCAAGGAGAATGATCGCGCGACGATGCTCCGCTCGCTTGGATCGCTGTGGGTCCGCGGCCATTCCGTACATTGGAGCGCGGTTCAATCACATTTCGAAGAGCCGGTGAAGTTGCCCGCGTATCCATGGCAGCGCGAAAGGCACTGGTTCGAACCGGAAGCTTCAAACGCGGCTGCATCGTTTGTATCGGCCGGAGGACATCCGCTCTTAGGAAACCGTCTTTCTTCGCCAAACCCGCAATGGGCCGTGACCATTCGCCCGTCTGTACGCCAGTGGCTCGATGACCACATCGTACAAGGCGCGGTGGTGTACCCTGCAGCCGCCTATGTCGAGATGGCGCTCGCTGCAGCGGGCCTCGCGGCATCTCTTCGCGACCTGCAATTCTCGAAGGCGCTCTTCCTCCGCAACGGCGTGCCGCCCGTACTGCAGACTGCCCTCGATCCCGACCGTCAACTTGCAATCCATAGCTTCGCGGGAGACGGCACCTGGACACTGCACTCGCGTTGTCGCATCGAAGCTGCCGGTGCGCCGGATGCTAGCGTATCGATCGACGCGATTAAGGAGCGGTCGTCCAGCAAGCTTAGCGTGGCCGATTGCTACAGGACGCTTGCCGACCGCGGCCTGTCGTATGGACCTTGTTTCCAGGCCATCAAGAGCATTTGGCGCGGTGACGCAGAAGCTCTCGCGCAGCTTGATATTACGGAGCTCGATCCTAAGCCCTACAGCGTTCATCCAGCTCTCCTCGATGCTGCGTTTCAGGTTCTGATCGCTGCCACTGGAATTGCCGACTCCCACCCCAAGCGCGGGCGTAGTCTGATGCTTCCGATCCGCATCGATAGCGTGACGCTTCATCGTCCGCCTGGCGGGAGTGCATGGTGCCACGCGCGCCTTGTCAGCCACGATTCGACGATGCTTGTCGGCGACATTGATGTCGTAGACGAAGACGGGACAGCGCTTCTCGCGATTCGCGGACTACGCTGCAAATCGCTGGAGGCGGATGCCGCCCGCCCCAGCGACTTGGTGGATTGTCTCTACGAGTTCCAGTGGCAGCCTGCGTCGGCAGTTGCGTTCGAACCCGCCCGCCTCGGACCGCACGCAGCGCAGAACGCAGTGGAACTCGAAGCCGCCGCCGACGGCCGGAGCGCGGACTGCGGATGGCAAAAATACTACGAGTCAGTCGAACCGGGCATGGAAAAGCTTGCCGTGCAACTTGCTGCCGACGCTTTACGTGCGCTCGGATGGAATCCCGCTGTTGGAGAAACGCCGGATCAAGACCGCATCTTCGAAGACCTGCGCATCGTGCCGTCCGCACGCAACCTGGCCGTGTGCCTTTTGGCGATCCTCACTGAACAGAAGGTGCTCTCCGCACTGCCTGATGCCGGCATTAGTGACATCAAGGAGGAGATTCTTCGCGACAACCCAGCCTTTGCTAAGGACGTTGAACTCATTTTGCATTGCGGCGCCATGTTGCCTAAGATCCTTCGGGGCGAAGTCAACGCAGGCGAAGTGCTCTTCGGCCCGATCGGCCGCCCACTGGTCGCACGCTTTTATCTCGATGGTCCCGGTTCCGCGTTCTACGGCAAGCTGCTGGCTGACGCGATTGCGCAGGTTGTCGCGAAGAGTCCACAGGACCGGCCAATTCGGATTCTGGAAGTCGGCGCAGGCACAGGAGGAGCCACGGCACATCTTCTCGCGACGCTGCCGGCCGAACGCATCGAATACATCTTCACCGATGTTTCTCCGCTCTTCACGGTTCGCGCAACGGAATTATTCGGCGGGGGCCGCGCTTTCACCACGGCTTTGTTTGACGCAGAGCGCGATCCCGTCGAACAGGGTCTTGCGCCGCACTCTGTTGATATCGTCATCGCTGCGAACGTGCTTCACGGCACCGCCGAACTTGCTGTTACGCTGGCCAACATTCGCCGGCTGCTAGCTCCCGGCGGCTTGCTGGCGCTGCTCGAAATCACCCGCCGCCGCCGATGGCCCGACATCATCTTCGGAATCACGGAAGGCTGGTGGAGATTCCGCGATTACGATGTCCGCCCCGCGCATCCGCTGCTTGAGCCGGATGAATGGAAGTCGCTCCTGCTCACTTGCGGCTTCGGCGATGTCGCGATCATTGCTGACCAGAATCACGCCGGCGCACCCGCGCAGAGTGTCGTGCTGGCTGAAACGACTGATGCTGCAACGCCCGTTGCTTCTTCGGGAAGATGGCTGATCCTGCCCGACAAGGGTGGCGTCGCAACGCGCCTCGCGAGCAAGATTGCGGAGCTGGGCGGTGCGGCCACGATCAACGATACGGTCGAAGGCGCGCACGAAGGGC
>Ga0302325_10018459_pt1 | contig 14700 bp, 19 predicted proteins | sample Palsa_T0_2_FD_201948 | JGI IMG/M metagenome (GOLD analysis project Ga0302325, IMG submission 201948) | Peat permafrost microbial communities from Stordalen Mire near Abisko, Sweden - Palsa_T0_2 | ecosystem: Environmental > Terrestrial > Soil > Palsa > Peat permafrost | place: Sweden: Abisko... | reverse complement strand
CGAGCGTACGCCAACGGCACGCAAGCGCGTCAGTCGCTGACCAAATACTTTACCTTCTACAACGAGCAGCGCGTACACGAAACCCTCGGCTACGCCACGCCCGACGAAGTGTACTTCGGTGCCCTGGGCACCACGGCAAAGGCAGCCTAAAGCAATGAGCGCGCGCCTTCTTACTCGGCGCTTCTCCCGCCCTACGGGCGTGAGACTGCCCTGCGTTGAAAGACTATTGACGAAGACGCAAGAGGAAGAGACCATCATCATCAACCGCCCCGACAGATCCACTTATCCCGAAGAGAAATCTGTCTTAAGAAGCGGAGTCACCCCTCATTGCCGCTGCATTGATTATGCTAGAGTTCCGTTGCCCTCCAAAGGGAAGGGCAACCCATCATTAAGACGAATAAGACGATTGCTGCGAAGAAGCGGCCACGCCGGAGGCCAATGAAGCGACGGTAGTTGTTCGACGCCACTTAGTGGCTACCTCTATGTGCTCGTCGCCGATCGAACAAAGAGCAGAACTAGTGGAGGGTGAATGACTCGGTACCACCTAATACCTCGCTGGAGGGCACGCGTGGGAGATGACGCGCCAAGTCCAAGCTGGAGTTGACCCGTTTTCGTGGACACCTCATGGTTAGATTTGGAGGTGTTCGACATGGCCGACAAGAGTGTTCGATATACGCCGGAGTTTAAACGGCAGATGGTCGATTTGGTACGCAGCGGCCGGAGGCCGGCGACGCTATCGAAGGAGTTTGGGCCGACGGCCTGGTCGATCGCGCTGTGGGTGCGGCGGGCGCGGCGCGACGACGGCACGGGTGATGGCGGTCTTACGAGCGCCGAGCGCGAGGAGCTTTCGCGGCTGCGGCGTGAGAACCGCAAGCTGAAGGAAGAGCGGGAGATTCTTTCAAAAGCCGCGGCCTGGTTCGCAACCGAGAGCGGGACCTCGAAGCGCTCTTCGGGTTCGTGAAGGTGAACCAGGCCACCCACTCGGTCGGGGCCATGTGCCGATTGCTGCAGATCTCGAGAAGCGGTTTCTATGCGTGGCTGGAACGACCCATGAGCGACCGAGATCGGACGGATCTGACGTTGACGGCGAAGATCGAGGCGATCCACCGACGCTCGAGGGAGGTGTATGGAGCGCCGAACATTCATGCCGAGCTTGCGGATGACTATGGGATCCGCGTAGGCCGCAAGCGTGTGGCTCGACTGATGCGCGCGGCGGGCCTGCGGGGGGCGACGCTGCGGCGGTACATCGTCACGACGCAGCCTGATTTGCAGGCGCAGCGTGCGGTCGACCTCGTTGACAGGCGCTTCTACACCGATGGCCCGGATCGATTGTGGGTGGCGGACATCACGTACGTACCGACGTGGTCGGGCTTTTTGTATCTGGCGATGGTGCTCGATGTGTATTCGCGCCGCGTGGTGGGCTGGGCGATGGAGACGCACCTGAGGACGGAACTGATTCTGGCAGCGCTCAACATGGCGATCACCCAGCGTCGGCCGTCCGAGGTCATTCATCATTCGGATCGCGGTTGCCAATACACCAGCTACGCGTTCGGCAAACGCTGCCGCGAGGCGGGCGTCATGCCGTCGATGGGTTCGGTGGGCGATGCATACGACAATGCGATGGCGGAGAGTTTCTTTGCCACGCTCGAACGTGAGTTGTTGAACCGTCGTCGGTTCAAAAGTCAGGCGGAAGCGAAGATGGCCGTGTTCGAATGGATCGAAGGTTGGTACAACCCGCATCGACGGCACTCCTCCCTCGGATACCGCTCGCCGGTCAACTACGAGCGTGCACATCACAGATCAGGCGAAGGAACCCGGAGCTTCTGCCGCCTGCGGCGGCAGGCTCAGCTTGGGGTGTAACATTGATGAACAAGAGATCAGGAAACTAAGACGATAAACTGTCCACCGAAACGGGGCAGGTCCAAAGCCGCTGCAGTCACGGCGCTCAGCTAAGCCGTTAGCTTGCTCCGTGTGGGGATTTGCCAACGGCGGCTTGGAGGCAAGCAGTCCAGGGTGCCGATCGCCCGGTTCTGGCCGACTGCGGTGCTTTTTTGATGTTCTGCGGAAGCGACACAGCGCTACTTGGGCGGTTGCGCCGCCCGCCGATTCGCAGGCACGCCTCTTAGGTGCCTCGTCACGGGCTTCGTGGTATCGGCGGCCTCAAACAATTGTCGAAACCCGTGTGCTAACTCTTCGACGGCCTTCCCCAAGGCGCCGAGTTGCCCAACCCGGACTATCGCGACGGATCGGTGCAGGTCAAACGATGGGGGACGCAATACTTTTACGGGATCGATAGAACGATTCCTTGCAATGAAACGAGCGGGTAGCAGCCCGACACCATAACCGGACTGAACGAACGCCAGCTGCATATGCATGTTGTGGATTTCAGCCACAATCATGGGGGTGAAGCCGGCACGCTCCATCCGATCGATGAGGCTCGCCCGAAGAACGCACCCGGGCGGATTGAGCACCCAGGGTGCTCTGCCCAAACTTTTCCAATCACCGTCAACGTTGCCTGCGGCGCCTTGAACGATCTCCATGCGGTCGCTAGCGATGATATTCGTTAGAAGAGGCGGAGGCGCGGTTTTACCTTCGGGCAACAGCACGGCAGCAACGTCGAGTTCACCGGCGAGCAGTCCGTGAATTAATTCACCGGTCAGTTCGGTCGACAGCCGCAGTCGGACCTTGGGGTATTTCTCAGTCAGCGCCTGAATAGGTTCGATAACCGTCCCCTCGGCCAGGGCATGCGCGAGCCCGATGCGCAAGAGGCCGTGCGGTTCGGCGTCGCTCGACGTAAGAGATTTCAGCGCCTCCGTCCGCTGCAGCAGATCTCGCGCTTGCTCGAGCACCCTGGAGCCAAGCGAGTTCAGACGCGGTGGCTTTACCGAGCGGTCGAGCAACTCGGCACCCAATGCAGCCTCCAGCCTTTGCACTTGCCGGGTAATCGCGGAGGGCGTCCGAAATAGACGATCGGCTGCACCGGCGATGGACCCGGCCTGGGCGAACTCTACGAGGGCGCGTAAATCTTCGAGCAAGGGGGGTCTCCTAAAGCGTTTTCCTGACGAATAAGAATCGTGCGCAAATGGCATTATAATCGTGATAATAATGAAGTTGTAGAATTTTGATTTTGCATCAAAATATCAAGAAGAACATCTTTTTGCGGAAATCTGTATGCCTCATGCGATTCAAATTCGGCAGACTGGCGGTCCTGAGGTTCTGACCTGGACACCGATCGAGGTCGGTGAGCCAGGGTCGGGTCAGGTGCGCCTGCGCCAGACGGCGGCGGGCCTAAACTACATCGATGTTTATCACCGCACCGGATACTACTCACAGCCGCTTCCCCTTATTCCGGGTCTCGAAGGTGCCGGGATCGTCGAGGCGATCGGGCAAAATGTGCGTGATCTGAAAGTCGGCAATCGGGTGGCCTATGCCGGTCCTACCGGCGGCTATTCCGAGGTGCGGCTCATCGAGGCTGAGCGACTCGTACGATTGCCCGATGCGATCTCCTTCGATCAAGCAGCCGCGATGATGCTCCAGGGTATGACTGCGCAGGTGCTGATCCGGCAGGTTTATCCGGTCAAGGCAGGTGACTTGATCCTCGTGCACGCCGCAGCCGGCGGGACCGGGCTCATTCTCTGTCAGTGGGCGGCCGCTCTCGGCGCAACGGTCATTGGCACCGTTTCGACAGAAGCCAAAGCCGAATTGGCCCACGCCCACGGTTGCAAACACACGATCCTGTATTCCAAACAGGATTTCGTCGCGGAGGTTTCGCGCATCTCCGGCGGCGAGAAACTGCCGGTGGTCTTCGATTCCGTCGGCAAGGATACCTTCTTACGCTCGCTCGATTGTCTACGACCACACGGATTGATGGTAACGTTCGGGCAAGCCTCCGGTCCCATCGATCCCATTGCGCCCGTTCTGCTGTCTCAGAAGGGTTCGCTGTTTCTAACGCGCCCAATCCTCTTCCACTACATAGAGCGACGTGATGAGCTTGAAGCTTCCGCGAACGAGCTGTTCGAAGTGGTGGCTTCGGGAAAGGTGCGCATTAACGTCAATCAGCGTTTTGCGCTCAAGGATGCTGCAGACGCCCACAAGGCATTGGAAGCGCGCGCAACCTCGGGCTCGACCATCCTGAGCATCTAACCCAGTATCCACAGGAGTTTGCCATGAGCAAGACCGCCATTACCTCGCCTGAACTTGCGCCGCCGGTCGGCCCATTTTCCCAGGCGATCGAAGTCGGTGGTTTCCTCTATTTCAGCGGCCAGGTTGGCCAAGACCCGGCCACTGGCAAAGTAGTCGAGGGGGGTATTGTGGCCGAGACAGAGCGCGTCTTCCGGAATCTCTCGGCGGTTCTCAAGGCGGCCGGCAGGAGTTTCGATCACGTTGCGCGCGCCGGCGTGTATCTCACGAGCATGAGTGATTTCGTCGCGATGAATGGCATTTACGCAAAGTATTTCAGTCAGCCCTTTCCCGCCCGCACGACGATCGCGGTGGCTGCGCTGCCGCTTGGGGCCTGCGTTGAGATCGACCTCGTCGTCAAGGCTTGAGGCGACGCACGGAGGGTGATTTCATGAAGTACACATTTCACATCGTCGATGTTTTCAGTTCGACACCGTTCGGCGGTAATCAACTCGCGGTTCTGCCTGACGCGGCCCGCATTTCGACCGAGGGCATGCAGAAGATTGCTCGCGAATTCAATTTCGGCGAAACGACATTCGTCCTGCCGAAGAATGATCGTGCGAACACGTGTCGGGTGCGCATTTTCACACCTCGGGTGGAGCTGGACTTTGCGGGGCATCCCACCGTCGGCACAGCCTGTGCGCTTGTGCTGAAACAGCACGTACGCCTTAGTGATCCAATCCGGCTAATTCTTGAGGAGAACGTCGGTCCCGTGACGGTTGACGTCGCTCAGCGAAACGGGGGGTTCCACGGCACGTTGACGTTGTCGAGGAAGATCGAGGCACCGACCGGCGCACCTTCTTCGACTGATCTCGCCGCCGTCCTATCCATCGAGCCCGCCGAGGTGAGCCAAGTCTTTTTCGCGGGCGTCGGTGTTCCATTCTGTTTTGCGCAACTGAGCTCAAACGAGGTCGTCGATCGGGCGGCGATTAATCGGGCTGCCTGGGCGGCAACGCTCTCGCGCGCGTGGTCTCCCCATGTCTTCTTCTTCGCAGGAAATCTACGGGATGGCGGCAAGCTCTATGCTCGCATGTGCGCACCCGCGCTGGGCGTCGAAGAGGATCCTGCGTCGGGCAGTGCCTGTGCAGCCCTCGTCGGGACAATGGCATCGAAGCCCGATTTTGGCGGGACAGCCTATCGCCTTTCGATCCAGCAAGGTGTCTCCATGGGGCGCCCAAGCGATATCGATGCGGAAGCGCGGAAGCGCGACGACGTGGTGACCTCAGTCAGCGTTGGTGGTGCCACGGCCTACGTCGCAAGCGGCGAAATCGAGGTGCCGCCGTCCGCGCTTGTGTCTTAGACCGTCGCAGTGTGCCCCCATGCGCGTAAACCGCAGGTACCGGTAATTTGGCCGTTCACCCAATGCTTGCATCATCAGGAGATTGGAGCCATGACAATAATTAGTGGCGTCATCAACACGAGGTTCACCCACCGCACGAAGGAGCGGGGTCTTCAAAGCACCCCTATGCAAATCATGGCTGTCGCCTTCGCGGCCTGCGCTCTTGCTTTTGGGGTTATCGCCTTTGCTGCGGGGCGTCCCTTGCCCGATGTATCGGCGGCACTTGCCGCGGCAGTCGCCGACTCCTCGCGCCCGGACTCTGACACTACACGGGATGCCGACCGAAAACCGGAGCAAACTCTAGCGTTCAGCGGCATCAAACCCGGGGACCAGGTCGCCGACTATGTCGCCGACTCAGGCTATTTCACGCGTCTGTTCTCCAGCGTCGTCGGCTCCAAGGGTCACGTTTACGCGGTTGAGCCCACCGCATTCTTCAAGTACCAGAGTTTCCCTAAGGCAGTCGCGGAGCTTCAGGGCTACGCCGTTGCTCATCCCAACGTAACGGTTACGACTGCCGCGGCGCTCGAAGGAATAAAGTTCCCCGAGAAGCTCGACCTGTTCTGGATTTCCCAAAATTACCACGACCTACACGACGAGTTCATGGGTCCGGTCGACATCGCCGCGTTTAACAAGGCCGTCTACAGTGCGCTGAAGCCCGGTGGCTTTTACGTAATTCTCGATCATTCCGCCGCTCTGGGTGCTCCCGCAAATGTAACCGAGACCCTGCATCGCATCGAGTCCTCGACCGTGCGCCGAGAGGTCGAAGCCGCGGGGTTCAAGTTCGACTCCGAGAGTTCGATTCTCGCCAATCCGGCGGACCCCCGCACGGCCAAAGTGTTCGACCAGACGATTCGCGGACACACCGACCAGTTCATCCTGAAGTTCCGCAAACCTAAGTAATGAGGATGGCCGCCTCCCGGGGACTCTCTCAGGAGCGCGGCGGATGAACAACCCGGCCAGACGAAGAATAGACGGTGGAAAAGTAATGGAGTGTCGATACGGTATGGGGAACCCCTGTGGGCGGCGCGAGGCGGATGGCGCGGGCGGCGAAGGAGCGGGCTGCTACAGTCGACCGAATGATGGTCAACTTCACGCCTCAAGCTGATTATGTAGGGGTCAACGCAACCTACAAGTGGCCCGAACGGCAAGCGGCCGCTTCGCAGGCATTGCCCGCTATTCGCGAGGGGGAAAAATGCTGCGGACACCATTTTTAGTGATGATTCTGGCCGGCGCGCTCGCCGGAAGTGCGATGGCGCAGGCGCCGGAAGCTGTCTGTGCGTTGCCTTCGGAACTGAAGGGCATTCCCGCCGCGCTCGATGCGGCAATCACCGGGCCCGCGGACAAGGATCGAGCCTGCATGAAGGCCCTGTTAATACCCGAGGCGCGCATGATGTTCGTTTCACTCGGCGCGGACGGAGCGCCAAGCTCTATAGGCTCGAGACCTTGGACGATTGGATCGCGCGCGCCAAAGCCCGTGGCCACGCCATGCTGGAAGAAAAGCAGCTGAAATTTCACAGTGAGCGCTACGGCAACATCGCGCACTTATGGAGCAGCTACGCGCTGCACAGCGAAGGCAAGCAAGTCGCGCGCGGCATCAACAGCATTCAAGCGATCAAAGAGGCGGGTGGCTGGCGAGTTGTGGGCATCATGTTGCAGGCCGAGGCGGCCACTGCGCCGCTACCCGGGAATATCTGCCGTAAGGGAGGCAAGCCTAAGAGCGGCGAGCCGCGTACGCGGCTACCGGCACTCGGTGCCCATGACGAACCAACACCCGTTAGAGTCGAGGATCTAAAGGAGGCGACGTGGACACAGAATTTTCGGAGCGCCTTGCCAGCTTGAGTACGCCTCATCTTGCCGACGCTTGCTTGCGTGTGGGCGCTCCGGTGCGCTGCGCCCCTGCGGGTGTGGCAGCGGTCCAAAGAGGGATGCGCTGCGCTGGCCGCGCAGTGCCCGCACGTCACGTGGGCAGCGTTGATGTATTTCTAGAGGCCTTGGGGCACGCCCGGCCAGGAGACGTGCTCGTTGTAGATAACGGAGGCCGGCTTGATGAGGCATGCGTTGGCGATCTGGTCACGCTCGAAGTCCAGAAGGCGGGCTTGCACGGCATTGTGATTTGGGGGCTGCACCGGGATACCGACGAATTGGTACGCATCGGCTTGCCGCTCTTCAGCCTGGGCACGATGGCGACCGGACCGCAGCGTCTCGATCCGCGCCCGGCAGATAGCATGCAATCGGCTCGCGTTGGACATTGGAACATCACACAACAGGATGTTGTGGCATGCGACTCCGACGGCGTACTTTTTTTGCCTGAGGAACAACTTCAAGAAATCATGGTTGCTGCTACGAATATTAGAGAGACTGAGCGTCAGCAAGCAGAAAAAATGCGCGCCGGCATCTCGTTACGCGAGCAGACTCGGTTCGCGGACTACCTGAGCGCACGCGCAAGAAACCCATCCGTAGGATTTCGCGAACACTTGAGAAGATTGAGTCGTGCAATCGAAGAATAAGATCTGTGCGGGGGTACGACCTCAAAACCCGTTGAAGCAACGCATGTGTCCGTAGTGGTATAGGCAATCTAGCGACTCCGCGACGATCGCCTTCGGAATGGAGATCGATGTGGCGAGCTATCCGGATTCGGTAAAGCATCCTCGCTGAAGTCCGACTCTGGTAGCCCTCATCAGCACCATGAAATATATCGGACAGTTCTATGCCAGATTCCCTTTAAATATTAATGCTTTATACGCGATTCAAATGCAGCCTACGAACCCGGAGGTCGGGAGTTCCAATCTCTCCGGGCGCGTCATCAAGTCAAAAAGTTACGCGACGCTCGGTGCAGCGTCGGGCTATTTGCTGCCAAAATGCCACCGCTTGCGGCAATGATCACGTCGGCCACTTTCTCGCCCGCCTCGTCCATTTGCTGCGACAGTCCGGGCTGACACTCTTGCATTGCCATCACTAGCTACACATAGAAGCTGGCTTTATGGCACCTTTTAATTACACCGGATAGTGATTGGGTTGACTCCACGGGATAGAAAACAAACGCCCATGACTTTGGCCTCAAAAATGGCACTGCATAAAGAGCACCAACCCGGCTCGGCTCTTGAGGTTCTGAGCATCTTCGCCGAGCTTGGGGTTACCTGCTTCGGCGGACCGATAGCTCACATCGGCTATTTCAGGCAGGAGTTCGTCGTGCGACGCCAGTGGCTCGACAACGCGGCATACGCGAACCTTGTCGGCCTTTGCCAGTTTCTCCCCGGACCCGCCAGCAGCCAGGTCGGCTTTTCGCTTGGGCTCATGCGCGCGGGTTATCTCGGAGGTCTTGCAGCCTGGGTAGGTTTTACGCTGCCATCGGCTTTTCTACTCGTATCGTTCGCCTATCTGGGGCACACGTTACAGGGCCCGGCCGGCCTTGGTCTCGTGCACGGTCTCAAGCTCGTCGCCGTCGCAATTGTCGGCAACGCTGTTTGGAACATGGCCCGTGCGTTGTGTCCGGATCTGCAGCGGATTTTCATTGCCGCGGTTGCGGCGCTGATTGTTCTGATGACGGCTTCCTCTGGTGCGCAGATCGTTGCAATCGCTTTCGGAGGTATCGCAGGGCGTTGGCTGTGTCGAGCGGATCCAAGGGATTCCGGATCGCCCATTGGAATTCACGTTTCGCGTTCAGTCGGTTTTGCGGCGCTTGCGATGTTTTTCGTGCTTCTCTGTGGCCTGCCGGTGCTACACAGCATCACGGGGTCTGACGGCGTAGCGCTTTTTAACGCCTTCTATCGGTCAGGTGCTCTGGTGTTCGGTGGTGGCCATGTGGTGCTGCCATTGCTTCACGAGGCTGTGGTTGCGCCGGGTTGGATAAGTGATGACACTTTCTTAATCGGCTACGGTGCGGCTCAGGCGGTGCCGGGACCACTGTTCACGTTCTCCGCCTACCTTGGGACGCTCGTCGCTATATCGCCGCACGGTGTGTTGGGCGCGAGTGTCAGTCTAATCGCCATATTCCTGCCGGGGCTTCTCGTGCTGACGGGCACGCTCCCGTTTTGGGAAGAATTTCGCCGCCGCGCCAGCGCGCAGGCGATCATGCGCGGCATTAATGCATCGGTTGTCGGGCTGCTCGGCGCGGCACTCTACCATCCCGTTTGGACCGGCTCCGTCACGGCGCGTGCAGATGTTGCGCTCGTGGTTGCAGGTTTTCTCGCGCTGACCCTTTGGAGGCTGCCCCCTTGGGTAGTCATTGTGTTTCTGGCAGCCACCGGCGCTATTTCTCCCTTGATCTAACCGATGTTTGTAGGTCACAGCGCAGACGAAGTCTCCGGATAGGACCACACGGGCGACCAGTCTTCAGGATAGCCTGTGCATGGCACCGGCGGAACCCACGTCAACCTCCTACTCAGTCACGAGACGCGAGTCTTGAAAAAGCTTCGGCCGCACGGCGAGCCCACTAAAAAAATGGAAAACCAAGTGGTCGCGCGATATGTATTGCGCGTACCCAGCGCAGTCATGCCGCGTTACTAAGTCCAAGTTTAGCTTGTGAAGTTTGGGCCTCTGGCCGTTGACGATGTATCTGAGCTAGTGGCAAGTTTCGTTCGAAACTGTTGGACTCACTTTACTTTGCATCGTAAAGTAAATGCGTTCAATATATCACCGGCGCGCTCCTTAGAGGCGCAATGCAGGACTAATTACGATGAAACTCGGCTTGATCGTTGCGCCGCGACGCCGTCCAAGGCACCGCGCGGCGCCAATGCGAATCATTCTGCGTTCCTTGCGGCGATGTCCCTTGCAAAGGCTCCATGTACATCGAACGCAACTCAATCGATGAATGCGGCGCGACGCCAGATAGTACTCTTGCTGCTCGCTTGCGTGTACGCAGGAGGAACGCCATGCAGCGCGAGCGCCTCGTTCGATCTCAACAGCCTGCGGGGAAGTGTGGTGTATTTGGATTTCTGGGCATCCTGGTGCGCTCCGTGCCGAGAGGCATTCCCCTGGATGCGGGTCATGGAGAGCACCTATGCGCGGCAAGGACTGGCCGTCATTGCGGTTAACCTCGATCACGACCGCGCTGACGCTGAGCGATTCCTGAAGAGGTTCCAGCCGAACTTCGACGTGCAATTTGATCCGCAGGGCGTGCTCGCCGAGCAATTCAAGGTCGCGGGCATGCCCATGAGCGTGCTCATCGATCGACATGGCGTGCAGCGCTATACGCATATCGGCTTTCGCGCCCTCGACCGCCAAGCCCGTACGACGGAAATTCAACAACTCCTTGCGGAGAAGTGATTTGTCGCGAGAATCCTCATGAATCACAGAACCTTAGGCTCATTCTTGATCGTTGGCGCGGCCATCCTAGTAACAGGATGTGCTTCGGTCGGCGTCAAGCCGTGGCAGCGTGATCTACTCTCCCGCCAAGACATGCAGCTCAACGGTAACGCCATCGACGATGCGGTCGATGATCACTTGTACTTCAGTAAGGAAGCATCTTCCGGCGGCCGTTCGTTTGCCGGCGGAGGTTGCGGTTGCAACTGAAGCGAGAGGAGGGTGGGGTCCGCCACCGCCTTATCGCGGCAAGCTGTGCCTTGCTGAGCGCCTCCGCGGGGCGAGCCGAGGAAGCGCCGAATACCGGCATCGAACGCGCTCTGAGCGATTGGTCGCTCGAGTCGGCTCTGGCGTATTACCACGAAGACGGTCGAGTTCAAGCAATCGAACCCGTCGTCAGCGTCAGCAAGGCCTACGGCGATGGCGCATCGATTGGGCTCAACCTCACCTTTGACGCTCTCTCCGGCGCGAGTCCCAACGGAGCATCACCGAGCCGCACGCCACAAACGTTCGCATCGCCTTCCGGGAAGAGTTTCACGGGCGGGAAGCACTCTTACGCTATCGCTCCCGGTGATCTGCCAGAGGACCCGCACTACTCCGATCTGCGCGCGGCGCTGGGCGCTGACTGGACGCTTCCTCTGGAGCGCCTCCTCACTGCAAATTTCGGCGCGAAATTCTCCTACGAAGACGACTTCTATTCCGGCTCGGTCAATGCGTTGCTCGCGCGCGACTTCAATGAAAAGAACACGACCGTATCCTTCGGCGCAAGCTACGAAGCCGATTCACTGCACCCGATCGGTGGAACTCCGGTGCCGCTCACCAATTATGCGCTGTTCGAAAAAACCGGCGATCAGAGTAAGGACGGTACGGGCCTGCTGTTGAGCCTCACACAGGTGATGAGTCGTAACTGGCTCTCTGAAGTCAATCTTTCCGTAGATCGGTTCACCGGCTACCTGAACGATCCTTACAAGATCATATCGGTGATCGACGCTGCGGGTGATGTGCGTGGCTATGTCTATGAGAATCGTCCCGACTCGCGTACGCGCAGGAGCGTGTATCTGGATAATCGCGTGGCTTGGGAGCGAAGCTCTGCCGGAGTGTCCCTACGGTATATGACGGACGACTGGGGAATACATTCGGAAACAGTACAGTTGCACCTGCAATGGTGGACTGCTGAGCGCGATAAGTATGTGCAGCCGACGTTGCGCTGGTATCGGCAAAGTGCTGCAGATTTTTACACCCCTTGGCTCTATACCGCGCCGGACCTATCTTCGGCCTCCTCAGATTCGCGCCTCGCGGCTCTGCAGGCGCTGACCTACGGGCTGAAGTACGGCATCAAACTGCGCGACAAGCTCGGTCGCGAAAGCTCGGAGTTCAATGTCCGGATCGAATATTATCAGCAGACTCAGGAGAACGGCCTTCCTGGACCCGGTGCGCTGCGAGGTCTTGATCTGTATCCGGATCTCAAGGCGATTCTGGTCCAGATCGGTTTCCGTTATTGAGCATCCGATGTGGAGGCGTGGCACACACGACTGCGCGTAATTCTCCTGCCGGGCCGCTCGTCGTTGAAGAGCGGACCCGTGATCTTTATGCCGCTAGCTTTAGCGCGATGGCAAGCCCCTGCGAGGTCCTCGTACACACGTCAAACCGCGGGCACGCACTAGAGCTTGGGAACGTTATCGCGCGCGAGGCGTGGCGTGTCGAGCAAAAATACAGTCGCTATCGCGACGACAGCGTGCTGGCATGGATCCACAGCAATCGTGGCGATCGGATAAGTGTGGATTCCGAAACTGCATCGCTCCTGGACTTTGCCGGTCACTGCTATAAATTGAGTGACGGCCGCTTTGACGTCACCTCAGGCGTGCTGCGGCGCGCGTGGCAGTTCGACGGCTCGGATCGCGTGCCCGACAAGGCCACGATCGAGAGCCTTCTGCCGCTCATCGGTTTCGACAAGCTGCGCTGGCAATCGCCCGAGCTCCTGCTGCCGCTTGATATGGAGCTCGACTTTGGCGGCATCGGTAAGGAATATGCCGTCGACCGTGCCTACGATCTGGCCGTCGCGCATCGTTCGGATCCCTTCCTGATCAACTTCGGCGGCGATCTACGCACCAATCGATCCCCGCCAGACACTCCGTGGCAGGTCGGCATCGAGCGCCCCGATACCGAGCGTGAGGCGGCGCTCGTGCTAGCCCTTGAGCGCGGCGCACTCGCAACGAGCGGGGACTCCAGGCGATTCCTCTTGAAGGATTCCATCCGTTACAGCCACATATTAGACCCGCACAGCGGCTGGCCCGTGCCCAACGCACCGCGCTCGGTGACCGTCGCTGCCAGCAGTTGTACAGAAGCAGGCCTCCTGGCGACATTGGCCATGCTGCAGGGCGCACAGGCGCGCCGCTTTATGGAAGCACACCAAGTTCAGCACTGGATTCTCGAATGAACGAATCGCGCATGCGGCGCCCTGTGCCTGGCGAAGAGGCAGCCAGTTGTTCACGACACGATCCCCCGTTGATGTGAAACACAGCGATCCGGCAAGCCGTTACGCACTCCAAATCCGCAGCACTTATTTGAGCACATTCGTCAAACCTGCAATCTCGCGTTTATGACATCGAAAAGTAACCGATCGATGGTGCTTCGCTCGGCCGCGAGCGCCTTTGCAGCTTTGACACTTAGTAGCCCGTGCTATGCAGACGAGCTCACTGCCGGTGACATCTGGGACGACACCAAGCTTTATTTTACCGCCCCCCTCCGGTGGGAAACCAAGGATTGGCTCTTTTTCGGCGGCGCGCTGGCGGCCTTCGGTGTCGCCCACGCGTATGACGGGCCGGTGCGTCGACATTTCGCAGTCGGCGAGCGAGCGGTACTAAGCGGCCAGGATCCCAATGACCTGCGCGATGCAATTCCCGCCGCAGCATTCATTGCGGGAACGTGGGTCGTTGCGACGTTGATCGGCGAACCTGACGGTCGGGTTGAGTCCTATACGATGGTTGAGGCTGCTGGCTTTAGCCTGATTACCGCGGAAGGATTGAAAGTCGCTGCGGGTCGCAACCGACCGGACCAGACAACAGAGGTCAATGCGTGGCGCGAGGGAGGTGACTCATTTCCGTCGTTTCACTCAACTGCTGCATTTGCCGTAGGCACGGTGTTCGCCGAGTCCGGTGGAGATGACTACCGGTGGATCCGACGTGTACTTGGATACGGCATGGCGACTGCTACGGCCTATATGCGAGTGCACGAAAACGCTCACTGGCTTTCGGATACGGTGGCGGGTGCAGCCGTTGGCATCGCCACTGCCGAGTTCACTCTCAACCGACGTGAGGTGCGAGCCCGCCGCTGGGAATTAGCTGTCGAGCCCATGGCCAACGGTGGCACTGAGCTTTCATTGAGGATTACCTTGCATTAGCAAAGCGGTATCCGCCCCGTACAATCGTCAGGCAACGTATTTGCGATCCACGGGATCCAGCGAGTCGGTGAATTTGCCAGGATGCAGGCTGCATCTTTTCATTCATTCGATGCAGATAACCTTCGTGTTGGGCGATTACCGCTCGTATGGACCCGAATCCGTCACACGTAGGCTATCGACAGTGTCATAACTTACGCACGGCATGAAGAGTAGCTGCGATGCGCGCATTCACGGATATGGTTCGAAAATTGGCTTTCTCGCTGCCTTGGCGGACCCTGAAAACGAGGATCACGCGACCATGGTGAATTGGATCGGTGGCGTATTCAATCCGCGTGGATTCGATTTGAATCGCCCAAATCGCGAATGGCGCGTGGCGACTGCCATGAGGCGCTCTCGTTGAAAACGGCCGGCGCACAAACGGTGGCTCCACGTCAGACGCCTCCGATCAACCCATTTCGCGCAGCTCGCACCTGTGATTCCG
>Ga0302325_10018457_pt1 | contig 14701 bp, 8 predicted proteins | sample Palsa_T0_2_FD_201948 | JGI IMG/M metagenome (GOLD analysis project Ga0302325, IMG submission 201948) | Peat permafrost microbial communities from Stordalen Mire near Abisko, Sweden - Palsa_T0_2 | ecosystem: Environmental > Terrestrial > Soil > Palsa > Peat permafrost | place: Sweden: Abisko... | reverse complement strand
CCGCCAGTGCCAGGTGATCGAGATGCGATTCTTCGCGGGCATGTCCGAGGATGAGATCGCGGACGTGCTCGGCGTTTCGGCCCGCACCATCAACCGCGAATGGCGGATGGCGCGCGCCTGGCTCTACGAGGAAGTGTACGGATGACGGGCGAGCGATGGCAGCGCGTCAAGTCACTGTTCGAGCGGGCGCTCGACCAGCCGGCGGCCGCGCGCGATACCTTCATCGATGCGGCGGGGGAAAGCCCCAGCGTGGTAACAGAAGTGCGAAGGTTGTTAGCTGGCGATGCGCAGGCCGGGAGCTTCCTGCAAGACTCGCCGGCCCTCGACTTTTCGGCGGCGGCATTATCCCCCGGTGAATTGGTGGGTGGACACTTCCGCATCGTGAGCCTGTTGGGACGCGGCGGCATGGGTGTGGTCTACCGCGCCGATGACCTGGTCTTGTCGCGCCCGGTGGCGCTGAAATTCCTCCCCGGCGGCCAGTCCGAAACGCCGCAAGCCATGGAACGCATGAAACGCGAAGCGCGCGTGGCCGCGGGGCTGAATCATCCGAACATCTGCGTGGTCCACGAAATCGGCGAGCACCAGGGGCAGCCTTTCATCGCCATGGAGCTGCTGGAAGGGCAGACGCTGAAGCAGCGCATCGGGGACAAGCCGCTGAAGACGGAGGAACTGCTGGAGTGGGCCGTCGAGATCGCCGACGCGCTGGAAGCGGCCCACCACGCGGGAATCGTGCATCGCGACATCAAGCCGGCCAATATCTTCATCACCACGCGGGGGCATCCCAAGATTCTCGACTTTGGCTTGGCCAAGCCCGCGCCCTCAGCCAGGGCCGCGGACCGCACCAGTCTGCCGACCGAAGAGTATCTGACAACGCCCGGCGTAGCGGTGGGGACGGTGCCCTATATGTCGCCGGAGCAGGCGCGCGGGGAGGAATTGGATGCGCGCACGGACCTGTTCAGCTTCGGCGCGGTGCTGTACGAGATGGCCACGGGGAAGGCGGCTTTCACCGGCGCGACCACGGGGATTATTCATGAGGCGATTCTGGGACGGACGCCGCCGCCGGCCAGCGCCATAAATGCGCGCCTTCCCCGAGAGCTGGACGGCATCGTCGGCAAGGCTTTGGAAAAGGACCGAGACCTGCGCTATCAGCACGCGGCGGATATGCGGACGGACCTGAAGCGGCTGAAGCGGGATACGGAATCGGGGGGGGCGGCCGCCATCGCCGCACCCGCGCCGCGATCAAAGCTTAGCACATGGCTCGTCGGCGGCCTTGCCGCGATCTTACTGGCGGCTGTCATTGCCTATGTGGCATCGAAATCCCCTGGGCTGTTCCGAGCTTCGTCGCCCCCTGTTCAGCCGACACACAAACAAGTCACGTTCGTTGGTGACGCCACTTATCCGGCAATTTCTCCCGACGGTAAGTTCGTCGCCTATGTGACCGGCAAGGCAGAGCGTGGGCAAAGGCTGATGTTGCAGGATTTGAAAGGCGGCCAAGCGATTGAGATCTCGAAGGCCGCTGAAATTTCGCGGCCGAGATGGTCGCCCGATGGGGTGGAAATCGCCGCCTGGCGGGACGATCCTCCGCAATTCGGGACGTTCCTGATTCCTCGGCTTGGGGGACCGCTTAGGCTTATAGTTTCGGGAGCTTTTATGTGCTGGTCGCCCGACGGCAGTCAACTCGCTTCGGCCTGGGGAAACGAAGGAGGGATCCTCAGGATAATGGACAGATCCACGGGTGATGTGAGGACGGTACATTTGAGCGGCTTTCGGTGGCTACGCGGTATTGACTGGTCCGCCGGGTCGAACTCGCTTGCGGTTCTGACGTCTTTGGAGAATGGAAGGCAAGCCATTTTTACGGTCCGTCCCAATGGAAGCCAACAGCGCAAAGTGATCGAAGAGGATCGGCTTGATTCGCCCCGTTGGTCTCCGACGGGAGACGGGCTTTACCTTCTTCGGACAAGCCGGGGCCGGACCCAAGATGTCGCTAAGGTTGCCATTGATCCAAAATCAGGGCAAGCCGAGGGCCCGGTATCGGTCTTGTTGAACGGTTTGCAGGCCGGCGATTACTTCACCGTGTCCGCGGATGGGACGCGCCTCGCCTACTTAAGGTCCCAATATTATTCGAATCTATGGGTCGCCGAGGTCCAGACTCCGGATAAGCCCAAGGGGGCAGGCAAAGAGCCGCAAACCAGGCCTCTGACCAGCGGCACTTCGACGTTCGATTCTCCCACCATTTCACCCGACGGCAAATGGATCGCATACGTCAGCGACGGGCACATCTATAGGATGCCGATGGAAGGCGGAGTGCAAACACAGTTGACATTCTCGAGTAGCACCGATTTCAGCCCTGCGTGGTCCCCGGATGGCAAGCGCATCGCGTTCGGCTCCGGTGAGGGCGGAGTGTGCAGGGTCTGGATCGTCGATGCCGACGGCGCTAACCGGCGCCAGTTTGGCAAGACTCAGTTGCAAGCCTTTCCTAGCGCTCAGATTGCCTGGTCGCCTGGCCGCCAAATCCTCTATCAGAACGTGGGGTTCCGGAATTTCAATATCCTCGATCCGGAGACGGGGGCGGAAAAGCCCCTGACTCATAAGGAGCGTGGTTACCCGTTTTCCCCCAAGTATTCACCCGACGGCAAGAACGTCGTGGTGTCTTGGCAGCAGCGGCTATTGATGGAAACGCGACTCTGGGTCATTTCGTTGATCGACAATTCGGAGACCCCTCTCAAGGGCGGCGAGCTCGAAACCGGGTACCTAACCCCTGCCGGATGGTCGCTGGACGGACGCTTGATATACGCCTCCATTGGCAACAAGATGGTGTCGATACCCGCGGGGGGTGGCGTCCTGCGGACCGTCTTTATGTCGCCAAGAGAAATTGCCTCCGATTCCGAGTGTGGCTATCGATGTTCTTCTGCCGGTGTAAGCGCGGACGGGAAGAAGTTTGTTTTCTCCGTCGGGGAGACTAAATCGGATGTGTGGGTCGTTGATAACTTCGATCCAGCATATACAGGGAAGTGAACGGATGACACCCGAGCGATGGCAGCGCGTCAAGTCCCTGTTCGAGCAGGCGCTCGACCAGCCGTCGGCCGCGCGCGACGGATTCATCGACGCGGCGGGGGAGAGTCCCAGCGTAGTGGCTGAAGTCCGCAAGCTGCTTTTGGGCGATGCGGCGGCCGGAAGTTTCCTGCAGGGCGCCGCGGCGCTCGAGTCCTCCGCGGCGGCGTTATCCCCCGGCGAGCTGGTGGGCGGACACTTCCGCGTCGTGAGCATGTTGGGACGCGGCGGCATGGGCGTGGTCTATCGCGCCGACGATCTGGTGCTTTCTCGCCCTGTAGCGCTGAAGTTTCTCCCCGGCGGCCAGTCCGAAACGCCGCAAGCCATGGAACGCATGAAGCGGGAAGCGCGTGTGGCCGCGGGGTTGAACCATCCGAACATCTGCGTGGTCCACGAAATCGGCGAGCACCAGGGGCAGCCCTTTATCGCCATGGAGCTGCTGGAAGGGCAGACGCTGAAGCAGCGCATCGGGGACAAGCCGCTGAAGACGGACGAGCTGCTGGAGTGGGCCGTCGAGATCGCGGACGCGCTGGAAGCGGCGCACCACGCGGGGATCGTGCATCGCGATATCAAGCCGGCCAACATCTTCATCACCACGCGCGGGCATCCCAAAATCCTGGACTTCGGCCTGGCCAAGCCCGCGCCGCCGTCGGCGCGCGCGGCGGCGGATCGCACCAGTCTGCCGACGGAGGAATATCTGACGACGCCCGGTGTGGCGGTGGGGACCGTGCCTTATATGTCGCCGGAGCAGGCGCGTGGGGAAGAAGTAGACGCGCGGACGGATCTGTTCAGCTTCGGGGCGGTGCTGTACGAGATGGCGACCGGGAAGGCGGCCTTCACCGGCGCAACAACCGGAATTATTCACGAGGCGATTCTGATGCGTGCACCCTCGCCGCCTAGCGCTGTGAATCCCCGGATTCCGCGGGAGCTGGACGGCATCGTCAGCAAGGCGCTGGAGAAGGATCGCGATCTGCGGTATCAGCATGCGTCGGAAATGCGCGCGGATCTGAAGCGGGTGAAGCGGGACACGGATTCGGGGCGGTCGGCGACTGTCTCCGCGCCCACGCCGCGATCGAAGCTCCGTCAATGGCTCCTCGGCGCCGCAGCGCTATTCCTCCTGTCGGCTGCCGTCTTCTTTCTGGCACCCAAGGGACTGTTTCGGACTGCGGCTCCTCCTGTCCGGCCTACCCACAAGCAGATCACCTTCCTGGGCGACGCCGCCAATCCGGCCATCTCCCCAGATGGGAACTTTGTCGCCTATGTGACCGGCAAGGACAAGCAGGGGCAGAAGTTAATGCTGCAGGACTTGAAGGGCGGACAGGCAATTGATCTCTCCGATGCCTCTGAAATTCTAGCCCCCAGGTGGTCACCTGACGGCACGGAACTTGCCGCAGAGCGGCTTGACCCGCCGCACAAAGGCACCTTCCTGATTCCGCGACTCGGAGGCAGACCCCGGTACATCGCGGAGGGTCTACCGTGTTGGTCACCCGACGGTAGTCAGCTTGCGATAGCCAGGGGAGACGAAGTAGGGTTCAGGATTGTGGACAAGACCACCGGAAACGTCAAGAGCATACAGTTGAGCGGCTTTCTGAGGACCTGGGACCTTGACTGGTCGCCCGCATCGAACCTCCTGGCGCTCCTGACGCCGTTGGAAAATGGGCGATGGGCCATCTGGACGGTCCGTCCCGATGGAAGCCAGCAGCGCAAAGTGATCGAAGAGGCTGTGCTGGCTTCACCTCGCTGGTCTCCGGCCGGAGATGCTATTTACTTCTTTCAGTACGGCCAAGACGGCGCCCAGGATCTCCGAAAGGTCGCCATTGACCCCAAGTCGGGGCAACGCAAGGACGCCTCATCGGTTTTGTTGACCGGCTTGGAGGCGGAAGATTACTTCGCCTTGTCCGCGGATGGAACGCGCCTCGCGTACTCAAGTCTTCACCAGTATTCGAATCTTTGGCTGGCTCAGTTTCGCAGTCCGGATGGCCGCAAGGAACCCGGCAATGAGGTGCAAGAAAAACCTTTAACCACGGGCACGTCCGTCTTGCTTTCGCCCGCCATTTCACCCGACGGCAAATGGATCGCGTATGCCACCATGTATGGGCACATATTCAAGATGCCGATCGACGGCGGCACGCCGATACAAGTGACATTCTCGAATGCGACCGAGTACAGCCCTGCGTGGTCTCCGGATGGCAAGCGGATCGCGTTTGGCTCGGACGAGGGTGGATCGCGCAAGGTCGGGATTGTGGATGCGGACGGCGCCAACCGGCGGCAGTTCGCTAAGACCCGGCTGAACGAAGTGATCTTAGGCAATGTCACATGGTCGCCCGGCCGCCGCATCATTTACCACAAGCCCGGAAACGTGACTTTAGCCCTCCTCGAGCCGGAAACTGGAGAGGAGGAGCCGCTTTTCCAGAAGGTGCACGTTGACTATTTCATTGGCCCGGCCTATTCACCGGACGGCAAAAAGGTGGCAGTGTTTTGGCAAAGACGGCCGCAAATGGGGCTTTCAGTGATTTCGCTGATGGACGATTCGGAGACATTTCTCTATGGAAGCGAGTATTATCCAGCCGGGTGGTCGGCGGATGGCACGCTGATATATGCCTACTCCGGCAAGAAAATGATGTCGATCCCGGCGGCGGGCGGCGCCCCGCGCACCGTTTTCACAACTCCGGAAGATATCGCCCCCGCCAGCGCAAGTGTGAGCGCCGACGGGAAAAAGTTTGTTTTCTCCGTGGCGGAAACGAAATCGGATGTGTGGATCGTGGATAACTTCGATCTTGCTTATCGAAAGTAGCCAATATGACCCCCGAGCGATGGCAACGCGTCAAGTCCCTGTTCGAGCAGGCGCTCGAACAGCCTGCGGCCGCGCGGGACGCATTCATCGACTCAGCCGGCGAGAGCCTCAGCGTAGTGGCGGAAGTGCGCAGGCTGCTTGCGGGCGACGCGCAGGCCGGGAGCTTCCTGCAGGACGCCGCAGCCCCAGACTTTTCCGCGGCGGCGCTGGCTGCCGGCGAGCTGGTAGACGGACATTTCCGCATCGTGAGCCTGTTGGGACGCGGCGGTATGGGTGTGGTCTATCGCGCCGACGACATGGTGCTGTCGCGTCCGGTGGCGCTCAAGTTTCTCCCCGGCGGCCGCTCGGAAACTCCGCAAGCCATGGAACGGATGAAGCGGGAAGCGCGCGTGGCCGCGGGTCTGAATCATCCCAACATCTGCGTGGTCCACGAAATCGGCGAGCACCAGGGGCAGCCCTTCATCGCCATGGAGCTGCTGGAAGGGCAGACGCTGAAGGAGCGCTTCGGGGACAAGCCGCTGAAGTCCGACGAGCTGCTGGAATGGGCCGTGCAGATCGCCGACGCGCTGGAAGCGGCCCACCACGCGGGGATCGTGCATCGCGACATCAAGCCGGCCAACATCTTCATCACCACGCGCGGGCATCCCAAGATCCTCGACTTTGGTCTGGCAAAGCCCGCGCCTTCAGCCAAACCGGCGGACCGCACCAGTCTGCCGACCGAAGAGTATCTGACGACGCCCGGCGTAGCGGTGGGGACCGTGCCCTACATGTCGCCGGAACAGGCGCGCGGAGAAGAGTTGGATGCGCGGACGGACCTTTTCAGCTTCGGCGCGGTGCTGTATGAGATGGCGACGGGGAAGGCGGCGTTCTCCGGCGCGACGACGGCTATCATTCACGAGGCGATATTGGGACGTGCGCCGTCGCCGCCCAGCACTCTAAATCCACGGCTTCCCCGAGAGATGGACGGCATCGTCGGCAAGGCGCTGGAGAAGGATCGCGACCTGCGCTATCAGCACGCGGCGGACATGCGCGCGGATCTGAGGCGCCTCAAGCGGGATACGGATTCGGGGCGGTCGGCGACTGTCTCCGCGCCCACGCCGCGATCGAAGCTCCGTCAATGGCTCCTCGGTGCCGCCGCCGTGATCCTCGTGGCGGCCGCCGTCGTCTATCTGGCATCGAAACCCCCTGGCTTACTTCGAACTGCGGCTCCGCCTGTTCCACCCACGCACAGGCAGATCACGTTCGTTGGAGATGCTACTTTGCCGACGCTCTCTCCCGATGGGAAATTCGTCGCCTATGCGACTGGCAAATTTGGGGAAGGGCAGCGGTTGATGTTACAGGATTTAAAAGGCGGACACGCCATTGAAATCTCAGCGGCCTTCAAAATCTGGGGCCCGAGGTGGTCGCCAGACGGCACGGAGCTTGCCGTTTCTCTGGACCCGCTGCAGCGTGGCGTATTCCTGATCCCCAGACTCGGAGGATCGCCCCGGTTTATAGCGAAGGGCGCCTATACATGCTGGTCGCCCGATGGCAGTAAGATCGCCACCGCTTGGCAGAACGAAGTGGGCTTCAGGACGGTGGATAACGCTACCGGAATCGCCAAGAACATAGCTTTGAGCGGCTTCCGAGTGGTCGACGGTCTCGACTGGTCGCCTGCGTCGAACTTCATGGCGGTGCTTTCAGGTTTTCGACGCGGACAAGTTATTTGGACGGTCCATCCCGATGGAAGCCAGCAACGCAAAGTGATCGAAGGGGATGGGCTTGATTCGCCTCGCTGGTCCCCGGACGGAGACGCGATTTACTTCCTTCGCACCAGCTCCGACCAGACCCAAGAACTTGCGAGAGTCGCCGTCGACTCCACGTCGGGACAAGGCCATGGTCCGGCATCGGTATTGCTAAGCGGTTTGCAGACCGGAAGATACTTTACTTTATCGGCCGACGGGACCCGCCTCGCATACTCCCGGTCCCAGACTCATGCGAGTTTATGGCAGGCTCAGTTTGAGAGCCCGGGTGGAGTCAGGGAGCTGGGTAAGGAGCCGCAAAGAACGGCGTTGACCACGGGCACTTCAATTTTCCTTTCGCCTGCCCTTTCGCCCGATGGCAAATGGACCGCATGCGTCACTCAGGGACACATTTACAAATTGGCCATGGAAGGCGGCGCGCCGCTGCAGTTGACATTCTCGAGCGCCACCGAGTCTAGCCCCGCCTGGTCTCCGGATGGCAAGCGAATCGCGTTCGGTTCCAACGAGGGCGGGGCTCGCAAGGTCTGGATTGTCGATGCAGACGGCGCCAACCGGCGACAGTTCATCAAGACCGAGTTCAGCGACTCCGAGAATTCTGGGGGGATCACATGGTCGCCAGATGGTCATATCCTTTACCAGAGGCCGGGGAACCGGAATTTTCACATCCTTGATCCGGAAACAGGGGCGGAAAGGCCCCTGATTCAGAATGAATCTGCGAGCTACCCATTTTCCCCGAAGTATTCTCCCGACGGTAAGCGCATTGCAGTGTTTTGGAACCGGCTGCCACAACGCGGACTCTGGCTTATTTCCCCTGTGGACAATTCGGCGACGCTCGTCGAGTCCGGGGATCTATATCCCGCCGGATGGTCGCCGGACGGAGGTTCGATATATGCCTACATTGGCAACAAGATGATGTCGATACCCGCGGCGGGTGGCACTCCGCGGACCGTTTTCACAGCGCCGGACGACATTGACGGCGCCAGTGTGAGCCCGGACGGGAAGAAGTTTGCATACTCCGCAGCGGAAACGAAGTCGGATGTGTGGATCGTGGATAACTTCGATCCGGCTTATCGAAAGTAGCTAATATGACTCCCGAGCGATGGCAACGTGTCAAGTCACTGTTCGAGCGGGCGCTCGACCAGCCGCCGGCCGCGCGCGAAGCGTTCATCGGGGCGGCGGGGGACAGTCCCAGCGTAGCGGCCGAAGTCCGCAAGCTGATTTCGGGCGATGCGCAGGCCGGGAGCTTCCTGCAGGACGCCGCAGCCCCAGACTTTTCCGCGGCGGCGCTGGCTGCTGGCGAGCTGGTAGACGGACACTTCCGCATCGTGAGCATGTTGGGACGCGGCGGTATGGGGGTCGTCTACCGCGCCGACGATCTGGTGTTATCCCGCCCTGTGGCGCTGAAGTTTCTCCCCGGCGGCCGGTCCGAAACTCCGCAAGCCATGGAACGGATGAAGCGGGAAGCGCGCGTGGCCGCAGGGTTGAATCATCCCAACATCTGCGTAGTCCATGAAATCGGCGAGCACCAGGGGCAGCCGTTCATCGCCATGGAACTGCTGGAGGGCGAGACGCTCAAGCAGCGCATCGGGGACAAGCCGCTGAAGACGGACGAGCTGCTGGAGTGGGCTGTCGAGATCGCCGACGCGTTGGAGGCGGCGCACCACGCGGGGATCGTGCATCGCGATATCAAGCCCGCGAACATCTTCATCACCACGCGCGGGCATCCCAAGATTCTCGACTTTGGTCTGGCAAAGCCCGCGCCTTCAGGCAGGGCAGCGGACCGCACCAGCCTGCCGACCGAGGAGTATCTGACGACGCCGGGCGTGGCGGTGGGGACGGTGCCCTACATGTCCCCGGAGCAGGGGCGTGGGGAGGAGTTGGATGCGCGCACGGACCTGTTCAGTTTCGGCGCGGTGCTATATGAGATGGCGACGGGGAAAGCGGCTTTCACCGGCGCGACGACGGCCATGATCCACGAGGCGATTCTGGGCCGCATGCCGTCGCCGCCCAGCAGCGTGAACGCGCGGGTTCCCCGAGAGATGGACGGCATCGTCGGCAAGGCGCTGGAGAAGGATCGCGACCTGGGCTATCAGCACGCGGCGGACATGCGCGCGGATCTGAGGCGCCTCAAGCGGGATACGGAATCGGGGCGGTCAGCAGCCGTCGCCGCACCCACGCCACGATCGAAGCTCCGCCCCTGGCTTCTCGGCGCAGCAACGGTGATCCTTCTCGCGGCTGTCGTCGCATATCTGGCGTCGAAGCCCGGACTGTTTCGAGCTGCGTCACTTCCCGTTCTACCCACGCACAAGCAGATCACGTTCGTTGGTGACGCCAGATATCCGGCGATCTCCCCCGATGGAAAATTCGTAGCCTATGTGACCGGCAAGGAGGAGCATGGGCAACGGCTGATGTTACAGGATCTGAAAGGTGGGCAAGCCATTGAAGTCTCAAAGGCCGCCCTAATTCGGGCTCCGAGATGGTCGCCGGACGGCACGGAACTTGCCGCCTTCCTGGAGGATGGTCACCATGGAGGAGTATCCTTGATTCCTCGGCTCGGCGGATCGGCTCGCCTAGTCGCCGGGGGCGGCCGTGCAGGTTGGTCGCCCGACGGCAGTCGAATCGCGGTAGCCTACGCAAACGAAGTGGGCCTCCGGATAGTCGATAAGGCGACAGGAAGTGCCAAAAGTATACATCTGAACGGCTTTCGATGGCTCGATGATCTTGACTGGTCGTCCGCCTCGGGATTTCTGGCGGTTCTGACGCAGTTGGAAAATGGAGGAAACGCTATTTGGACTGTCCGTCCCGATGGAAGCCAGCAGCGGAAGATCATTGAAGAGGATGGCCTCACCTCACCTCGATGGTCTCCGGCTGGAGACGGGATTTACTTCGCTGAGAAACGTCAGGGCCAGACCGAGGATTTCCTAAGGGTCACCATTGACCCCAAGTCAGGACAAGCCCGGAGACCGGCGTCGGTGCTAATGAGCGGTTTGCAAGCCGGCGGATACTTCACTGTGTCCGAGGATGGGACGCGCCTTGCATACTTGCGGTTGCAGCCCTCTTCGAATCTATGGTTGGCTCAGCCTCACACACTGGACAATGGCAGGCAGCCAGCGAAAGAGGTGCCGGAGAGCCCTTTAACCTCCGGCACGTCATCCTTCGTCTCGCCCAGCATTTCTCCAGACGGCAAATGGATCGCATACGCCAGGGAAGGGCACATCTGTAAGATGACGATGGAAGGCGGCACGCCAATACAGTTGACATTTTCGAATGGCGCCGATTTCGGCCCGACCTGGTCTCCGGATGGCAAGCGCATCGCCTTCGGTTCCAGTGAGGGCGGAGCTTACAAGGTCTGGACTGTGGATGCCGATGGCGCCAACCGCCGACAGTTCGCTAAGACGCAATTGAGCAAGGACGAGCAAACCTTCGCTCAGATCACATGGTCGCCCGGCCGCGACATCCTTTACCAGAAGCAGGGGCACCAGAATTTCAAAATCCTTGATCCGGAAACGGGAGATGAGAAGGCCCTAATTCGTAACGAGTCCGATGGCTGGTCGTTCTCCCCGGCATATTCGCCCGACGGCAAGAAGGTCGCCGTGCTTTGGAGCCGACAGCCACGTGAAGCTCTTTGGGTCATTTCACTGGACGACAATTCCGAAACGCCACTCATAGGCGGGATCTCGAAAGCGGCTACTTAACGCCCGTAGGATGGTCGCCAGACGGGACGACGATATACGCCTACGTCGGCAACAAAATGATGTCGATACCCGCGGCGGGTGGCCCCCGACATACCGTGTTCACGGCTCCGGAAGACATTGCCTCCGCCAGTGTCAGTCCGGATGGGAAGAAGTTTGTTTACTCAGTGTCGGAAACCAAGTCGGACGTGTGGATCGTAGATAACTTCGATCCGGCTTATCGAAAATAGCCAACATGACTCCCGAGCGATGGCAACGCGTCAAGTTCCTGTTCGAGCGGGCGCTCGACCATCCGGCAGCCGCGCGCGATGCCCTGCTCGACGCAGCCCGAATGTTGTAGCCGAAGTTAGCGAGCTGCGCCCGGGAGGTGCGCAGCCACTACTCGAAGAGCGGCTGGCGGACGAAGTCTCCTTCGTTGCTAATCGTGGGCCACAGCAACGCTGGGACAGCCGGCCGAAGTGATCACGCACCCGGAGGCGTGGGACGATCACGAAGCCGTCCACTGGGCCGTGCATTACACCTGCAAGCCGGGTTAGTATCGTAGCCCATGCGCCGCCAGCCACCGGCTTCCGCATGCGTACAACATAAATTGACATCACGTACAATCTCGCCGTACAATGTGGCTATGAAGGTGGCCGTCTCAGATTTCCGGAAAAACCTGTTCCAACTCGTCGACAAGGCTCTCAACGGCGACGTCGTGGAAGTCACGCATAAGGGAAAAACCATCCGGCTCGTTCCGGAAGCCCATGCATCGAAATTAGACAGATTGACGCCTGCCTGCATCTTGAACCCTAACTTCTCTGAAAAAGATCACCGGAAAGCCAGCCGCGAACTTCTTGCCGAAATGCAGCGGGAGTGGGAGAAGGACTGGTCCGACCTTTGATTTGCTACCTCGATACCCAGGTGGCAATCTGGCTCGCTGGAGCCAACACTCGAAAAGTATCGCACAAGGCGCTGTCCTACATCGAAAAAGCCGAGGTGCGCATTTCCCCGATGGTGGTAGTGGAGCTCGGTTATCTGTATGAACTCGGCAGAGCCATCTTCACTCCGCAGCAGATCGTCTACAAGCTTAATGCGGAAATTCAGAGCACGGTATGCGACTACCCGTTCCCCATCATCGCGGAAATAGCTCTTGGCGAGACTTGGACCAGGGACCCATTTGACAGGCTGATCGTTTCCCATGCCAAAGCTAACGGACGAGCAGTCTTGATTACTAGGGACGAACTAATCGCCGAACATTACCCGAACGCTATTTGGTGAAGGCCCATTTGCCGAGCCCCGACTGTCAAGGAGCGGTGGGTCCGTAGAATTTCCACCCCAACACAAACCCCGCATCCAGCGGCTGCTTGGTCAAACTGGCGCGCACCATCTCCACCGGAATCGCGTTCATTTTCAGAATCGCGTCGTGGAATTCACGATCACTCATCTTCCCCGCCCCGACCAACTCCTGGTGCAGCGCGCGAAACTGCAGCGCGCCCAGCATATAAGCCACCTGATACAGCGGCCCATAGTATCCCGACTCGAACGAACGGCGCACTTCACCCGCCGCATTTTCCCGTTCAAATCCCACGCGGTTCACCAGAAAATCCACGCACTCCTGCGCGCTCATCTTGCCCAGGTGAAAACTCAGCGAGAAGATGATGCGCGCGCAACGGTGCATGCGCCAGAACAGCGCGCCGATGCGGTCTTCCGGCGTCTTCGTGAAGCCCTGGTCCCACAGCAGCATCTCCCAGTGCAGCGCCCAGCCCTCCACCGAAAAGGGCGTCTCGAAAATGCCGCGATAGGACCGGTAGCGCTCACTCATGAATTCCTGCAGGAAATGGCCGGGGATCACTTCATGGAAGGCGGTGGCGCGCGAGAAATGTTTGTTATTGCCGCGCATGCCCATGAGCTTCTGCTCCTCCGTCATGCTTTCGACCGGGTACGAGACGCTCAGGATCTCGCCGCCAGTGAAGAACGGATTGATGCGCTGGCGCTCGGGCGACATCATTTCCATGCGCCAGGTCTGGGCAGCCAGCGGCGGCACCGTCACCAGGTTGTGCGATTGCACGAAATCGATGGCCTCCAGCACCAGCCCTTGGATGAAGGCCGGCTGTTGTCCGGGCGGCACGTAATCGTTCTTCACGTGCTCCAACGCCTTCTTCCAATCGTCGCCATAGCCCAGGTCGCGAGAGGCGCGCAGCATCTCGGCATCGCACCAGGCAAACTCGCGGTTGGCGATTTCGACGATCTCCTCGGGCGTGTAGGGAATCATCTCGTAAGCCAGCTCGCTGACCAGCATGTCGCGGCCCACGGCATCGCCCACGATGGTGTCGCGATCGTCCGGCTTGATCCCGGCCAGCTTTTCGCGAATCAGGACGGCATACTTTTCCATGGCGGCCGCGGTCTTCTGGTAGGGCTGCGTCACCCACCAGGTGAACAGCGGATCGTAGCCATTGTAGAATTCGAACCAGGCTTTCAAGGTGTCGCGCAGGCGGTCCACCGTGCGCGCCGCACGGAAAGCCACGGTCTTGCGGACCTCAATCGCGGCTCCCTTGCCTGGGTCGTTAATGCGCTTCGAGAGATCCTCCATCTGCTTGGAGATCTGGTCCAGTGTGGCGGCGGCCGCGGACGGGTCCAGCGGATCCACGCGCTGGCGAGCCTCCTTCAGGTCGATAATGGCGGGTTCGAACGGGATCAGAACCACGATCTCTTCGGAACGCTTGCGGTTCAAATCGAGCTGGCGAATCTCGTGGTCCAGCTTGTTGCGGAAGAGGAGGTAATCGATGCGCCCCTCCTGCGGCAGGCTGTCGAACGGGATCGGTTGGATCGCGGCCCGCCACGCTTCGTAGAACTGGCGCATGACCCGCTCGGTGGTGGGCGAGAGCTGCACATCGTAAAACCTTCTGAGGCTCTGCAGATCGCTCGCATATCGTTCCAGCAAAGGCCCCAGATCGGCCGGCGCCGGTCCCAGGAGCGCGCGCGCATCCGGCGCCTGGTAGGGCGCGGTTGGCGGACGGCGGACAGGCTGGGCGCACGCTAGCGCGGCGGCGGCAAACAGGGTGGCAATGGTTCTGGCGGCTTGAGTATTCACAGGCTTCCGTTATACCGCATCTGGCGACGTCCTATTTCACGATGTGCGGCTTGCCCGCGCCCGTTCCGCCAACCAGCGCCGATAGCTTATCGTGCAGCCGCAAATAAGCCTCCCGCACGCTCTCGTAATCGGCCGCCAGCGGTTCGCCGGCCGCCGCGCTCTGCTGCTCGGCAATGGTGAAGGTGTGCTGCACCTGCCGGATCGCCACCAGCAGCATCTTGAGCCTCCTCGCTGTTTGGTGTGGGTTACGATGAGAGCGGTGGGGGCGATGCCGACGGAACTGATTCGTTGGTAAAGCGCTGCCACCGCCTCAAGATTCATGGTTGGTTTTGGTTTCCTTTCATAGAAT
>Ga0302325_10018456_pt1 | contig 14702 bp, 8 predicted proteins | sample Palsa_T0_2_FD_201948 | JGI IMG/M metagenome (GOLD analysis project Ga0302325, IMG submission 201948) | Peat permafrost microbial communities from Stordalen Mire near Abisko, Sweden - Palsa_T0_2 | ecosystem: Environmental > Terrestrial > Soil > Palsa > Peat permafrost | place: Sweden: Abisko... | reverse complement strand
TCCGAGGCCATAGCCTCGATGCTTGCCGGCTCTGGTCAATCGAGCATGGGCGCAGGTATGGGCGGCTCATCCGCTTCCGGGTTCGGCGGTTACAGCCCCGCTTCGCCGTACGCGGCGTATCAGGCCGCTGGCGGCAGCACGGTTTCGCGCGGCGTCCCGATGCGGCCCTATTTCACGCAGAACTACAACGTTGGCTACGAACTGGTGCGTAAGGCTAGCCCCTACGCCGACCTCCCGTCGCTCTACGATATGTATATTCAAGCGTCGCCGCGCCTGCCCACCCTTCGCCGTTTCGGTCTGGACGTTTTTGAAAACGGCACCCGCGACACCCAATTAATTCCCATGGATTTGCCGGCCGGGCCGGATTATGTCGTGGGTCCTGGGGATGGATTGTCGTTCGACATGTGGGGCGGCATGACCCAGCGGTTTAGCCGCACCGTCGACCGCGAAGGACGGGTCAGTTTGCCCGAAGTCGGTCCGGTGATGGTCAGCGGCAAAAAGCTTTCGGACGTTCAGGACTCCGTGCAGCAGGTATTGCGCACCCAGTTCCGCGACGTTTCCGCGGCCGTGTCGCTCACTCGCCTGCGCACCATCCGGGTGTACGTGGTTGGCGATGTGGCCGCTCCCGGTGCTTACGATATTTCCGCGCTTTCCACTCCGCTCAACGCCCTGTTCGAAGCAGGCGGGCCCACCGCGCGCGGTTCGCTGCGCATCGTGCGGCACATGCGCGGCACCCAGGACGTCCAGGATGTCGATGTGTACGACATGTTGCTGCACGGCGTGCGCGATACCGTCGCTCCCCTGGAAAATGGCGATAGCATAATGGTCCCGCCGCTAGGGCCGGAAGTAACGGTGCAAGGATTGGTGCGGCGCCCGGCAATCTATGAGTTGCACGGGGAACAGAATCTGGCCCAGGCGCTCGACCTGGCTGGCGGAATTCTGCCGATCGCCACTCTTCGCCACATCGAAGTGCAGCGGCTGATCGCCCACGAAAAGCGCACCATGCTCAGCGTCGACATTCCGGATTCGGCGGATCCCGCCGCGATCCAAACCAAGCTCGAATCGTTCGCCATTCAGGACGGCGACACCGTACGCATCTTCCCGATCGCCGACTACAACGAGGATGCCGTATATCTCGAAGGGCACGTGCTGCGGCCCGGCAAATATTCCTACCGCGCCGGGATGCATGTCACCGACGTGGTCGGCTCGTTTCAAGACACCCTGCCCGAACCCGACTCGCAATACGCCGAAATCATTCGCTTGAATGCCCCGGACTACCATCCGACGGTGACCAGCTTCGATTTGAGCGATGCGCTGAAAGATCCCGCGCAGTCGCCGATCTTGCAGCCGCTGGACACCGTGCGCATCTTCAGCCGCTTCGATTTCGCCAATCCACCTTCGGTTTCCGTGGTTGGCGAAGTGCGCCGCCCGGGAACCTATCCCACCACCGGGCAAATTCATCTCAGCGATGCCGTGCATCTCGCCGGCGGCCTTTCCGACGAGGCCGAGTCCGACGACGCACAGGTGTTCCGCTACCTGCCGGACGGCAACCTGAAGATCTTCAGCGTGAGCTTGAAGGGGGCCATAGCCGGAGACGTGGCCGCGAATATCGATCTCGCCCCGCGCGACCGCTTGCTGGTTCATCGCAAACCGGCCTCGATCGAAGGCGCGACGGTGTACGTCGAAGGGGAAGTGGGCAGCCCGGGACGTTATCCGCTGACCACCAACATGAAAGTCGCGGACCTGATCCACGTCGGCGGCGGACTGAAAAACAGCGCCGATACGCAACTGGCCGACTTAACTCAATATTCCCAAGGCGAGCGTTCCGAGGTCACTGCCGCGCAGCACCAGGTGTTGATTTCCTCGGCCCTGGCGGGCGACCCCACTGCCGACCTTCCGCTGCACAACGGTGACGTGCTCACCATTCGTCAAGTTCCCGGGTGGCAGGATTTGGGAGCGTCGATCGCGGTGCGCGGCGAAGTGGTCCACGCCGGAACCTACGGTATTCGTCCCGGAGAGCGCCTCAGTTCCGTGCTCGAACGCGCCGGCGGATTCCAGCCCGATGCTTATCCGTACGGAGCCATCCTGCAGCGGGAACAAGTGCGCGAACTTGAATCCAAATCGCGCGACGAAATGGTGCGCCGCATCCGCGACGCCGAAGCCAACTTGCAACTTATGCCGGACACCGACACCCGGCAGAAAGAAGCCAAGGCCGCGGCCCTCCAGCAGTGGGAGAACACCCTCGATCATCTGGCCAATACCCCTCCCATCGGACGGGTGAATATCCGTGTGTCGTCGAAGATCGACCGTTGGAAGAATACCCAGGACGACATCGCGGTGCGGGCCGGAGACACCATCCTGATTCCCAAGCGGCCCAGCTACGTGATGGTCGAAGGCCAGGTGTTTAATCCCGCGGCAGTGTCGTATCGCCCGGGCAAGAGCGCAAGATGGTACCTGAGCCAGTCCGGCGGACCCACGGCCATGGCCAACAAGAAAGAGATTTTCGTAATTCGCGCCGACGGATCGGTAGTCGGGTCGCACGGCAATCTTTCCGTGTGGAGCGGCCAGGATTTGAACGCGACCCTGGCGCCAGGCGATGCGGTGGTCGTGCCGGAAAAGTCGCTGGCCATTGGCTTCCCGTGGGCCAACGTTTTCTCGTCGGCGCAAATCGCAGCTTCGGTGGCCAGCACCGTGTTTATCGCGTTGCACTACTAGCGGATCGTGTTGATCGAGCGAGGATGGCTTCGGATGACCATGAGCGCGGCGCTGGGGATTGCGGCGACGGTATTCGCCGCGTCGGATGCCGGCGCGCGGCCGCAAGACGCTGGTGCGGCCGGTTCGCCGCCGAGCGCCGCGGCCGCACCGAGCAGCACACCGGCCAATACTCCTGGCGCGAGTCAGGCGAAACCGGTAAAGAGAGAACCTGACCCGCCGCAACGGTCAGAGGAAACCGACAATAGTTTGGGGCTGCACTTGTTTAAACATTTGGCCGAAGATCAAAAAGCAATCTGGACCAGTCCGGCGCGGTTGCGCTGGGACGATGCCGATTGGCTTTTGCCATTGGGCGCGGTGATCGGCGGATCGTTCGCTACCGACACCGAAGTCAGCAAGCATCTCTCCAATTCTCCCAAGCGATTGCATGACAGCGACCAGCTATCGAACTACGGCGTCGGCGCGCTAGGCGTCGCCGGCGGCGGACTTTTCCTTTTGAGCGAAGTGACTCACGACGACCATAAGCGTGAGACCGGGCTGCTGGCCGCGGAAGCCGCACTCAACAGCTACGCGCTGGCCAAGGCATTTGACTACGGCTTTGGGCGCGAGCGCCCGCTGGTGGACGACTACCGTGGACGTTTCGGGCAGGGCGGCCAGTCCTTTCCGTCCACCCATGCAGCGGTAGCCTCGGCGATCGCTGGGGTGTTCGTGCACGAGTACCCTGGCCCGCTTACTTCGCTGCTGGCCTACGGCGCGGCTGCGGCGGTGGGCAGCGCGCGAATCACCGGCAAACAGCATTTTCCCACCGACGTCTTGATCGGCGAGGGCCTGGGTTACCTGGCCAGCCAGCAGGTGTATCGCAAACACCACGATCCGGAGATCGCCGGCGCCGACTGGAACACTTACGCCGAGACCCGCGAAGAGTCGTCCGGCGGCCACCGGCATTTTACCGGCAGCCCCTTCGTTCCGGTGGATAGCTGGATTTACCCAGCCATTCTGCGGCTCACTTCGATGGGCTACGTAAAGGGCGATTTTCTCGACGTCCGTCCATGGACGCGGGCCGAATGCGCCCAACTGGTCGCCGATGCGGGCGATCGGCTGCGCGGCGCTGAAAAAGATTCGCCGGAAGCGGAGAGAATCTACGATGCCCTGGCCGTGGAATTTGAACGCGAGCTTCACGACGCCGGTCCCGGTGCGGATGACGCCTATCGGGCCAAACTCGAGTCGCTGTACACCCGCTCGATGGAAATTACCGGAAGGCCGGTCGAGGATAGTTACCACTTTGGTGAGACCATAACGAATGACTATGGCCGGCCGTACAGCCAGGGCTATAACAACGATACCGGCTATTCCGGATGGGTCGGCGAGGGACGGTTCGTATTGTATTCGCGCGGAGAGTTTGAATTCGCGCCCGGCATTCCTGCGCTTTCCGGCGCGGCCGAGCAAGCCATTGCCACCGCCGACCAGAATCCGGTTCAGCCCGCCGCGCGGGTTCCCGCGGTGGACCGTTTCGAGTTACTCGATACTTACGTCAGCGCGGTGGCCGACAACTGGGATTTCTCGTTCGGAAAACAGAGTTTGTGGTGGGGCCCGGGAGAAGGCGGCGCGATGATGATCAGCAATAACGCGCTTCCGATTTACATGTTTCGGGTGAGCCGCGTCGCGCCGTTCCGTCTGCCCTGGATCCTCGGGTGGCTCGGTCCGATGAAGATCGATGCGTTCTTTGGCAAGCTGTCCGGCAACGAATTTCCTCCGCGCCCCATGCTGCACGCGGAAAAAGTGAGCTTTAAGCCCACCCAAAATCTGGAACTGGGCTGGAGCCGCATGGCCGAATTGGGCGGGGTTGGCCGTCCACTGACGATTGCCGCGCTCTTCAATTCCTATACCGGATTCCAGAAATCGTCCGTTTACTATGCGGCCAACGACAATCCGGGCAAGCGCACCAGCGGTTTTGATTTCTCCTATCGTCTGCCCTTCGTGCGCAACTGGCTCACCGTTTATCTCGATTCCATTGCCTCCGACGATCCCAATCCTATCGACGCCCCGCGCCGCGCCGCCCTCAACCCGGGACTTTATTTATCGCACGTGCCGCTCATCCCGAAACTGGAAGTGCGCGCCGAAGGGGTCTACACCGATACCCACACTTCGCGCAGCAATCACGGCGACTTTTTGTACTGGGATTTGTTCTATCACGATCTTTCCACCAACGAACGCAACCTGATCGGCGACTGGGTTGGCCGCGAAGGGCAGGGCGAGCAAGTCTGGGCGCGCTACTCGTTTACCACCCGCACCTGGCTGGAAGCGGCCGGGCGCCACGAACGCATCGCCAAGGACTTCATTCCCGGCGGCGGATCGATCCAGGACTTGTCGCTCCGCGGCCAGTACGCGTTTCGCCAGCAATGGCACTTCGAAGCTTTCGTGCAACGCGAGAATTGGGTGTTTCCGATCCTGGCAGCCACACCGCAATCGAATTGGACGTCTTCGATTGCCATTACATTTGAGCCGCGCTTCGAAAAGTAAGGCGCTGGGGCCTTACGGGCCATACCGGACGCACGGCGGTTTAGGCGGACTATGACGGGGAAGTCGCGATCAACGACCGATAGCATGAGCGAGCGCGAGCAGTTTGATTTCACGCGCCGCAGCAGTGATGCCGGCAATGGCGCTAATGAGCCCTATTCGGACAACGGCGGCGGCCCGCACAAACGCACCGAAACCATTGCCAAGCTCCGCTTGCTGTGGGAGCGCCGCGCTTTTCTCGGGAAGTGCACGTTGTACGGCTTGCTGCTCTTTCTGGCCCTGGCCTTGCTCATTCCGGTGCAGTTTGAGTCAGTGGCCAGATTGATGCCGCCCGATAGTACCGGCTCGGGACTGGGCATGATGCTTTCGGCGCTGTCCGGCGGCGGATCCAGCGGCGGCACCACCGGTGGTGGCGGGGGCGGTGCGCTGGCGTCGATCGGCAGCGATCTGCTGGGGCTCAAGACCACCGGAGACTTGTTCGCCGGCGTGTTGCAGAGCCACACCGTAGAGAACGACTTGATCGCCAAATTCAATTTGCAGCACGTATACGGCAAAAGCACCATGGAATCCACGCGCAAGAAACTGGCCTCGCGAACCGACGTCAGTATCGACAAGAAAACCGGGATCATCGAATTGAAGGTGACCGATCATGACCGCGATCGCGCCGCCGCCATGGGCCGCGAATATATCGATCAGTTGAATCACGTGCTGGTCGATCTCAATACCGGATCGGCCCACCGCGAACGCGTTTTCCTGGAAGGCCGATTGACGCAGGTGAATTCGGACTTGGAAACCGCCGAAAAGCAATTTAGCCAGTTCTCCAGCAACGAAGGAGCGCTGGATATCAAAGAGCAGGGCCGCGCCATGCTGGAGGCGGCCGCGCAGCTCGAAGGTCAACTGATCGCCGCGGAAACAACGATGCAGGGACTCGAGCAGATTTACACCTCCAACAACGTCCGTGTGCGCGCCACCCAGGCGCGCATCGACGAACTAAAACGCCAGATCCTCAAGATGGGCGGAAAACCGGCGCCCGTATCGCGCGGCGCGAGTGCCCCGGACGACGCCCAGGGTGCGCCGGCCACCGGCGTCGCCGGCGCTTCCGGCGCTGCCGCCCCGACCGAGACGCAAAATCTCGATGCGCTCTATCCCAGCATGCGCAAGCTGCCGCTGCTCGGCGTGGATTATGCCGACCTGTTGCGCCGCACCAAAGTCGAAGAAGCGATTTTTGAAGCCCTGACCCGCGAATATGAGTTGGCCAAGGTCCAGGAAGCCAAAGAAATTCCCAGCGCCAAGGTGCTTGACCCTCCCGAGGTTCCCGAAAAGAAATCCTTTCCGCCGCGCTCGGTGTTGACGCTGCTCGGCGCGCTGCTCGGCCTGGGCACAGCCATCGCCTGGACCTTCGGCACGCAGCACTGGGACGCCCGCGATTCAGGTGACCCGGCGAAAGCCTTGGCCATCGAAATGTTCAGCACCGTGCGCGGCAGCGTTCGGGCCATGCTGCATAACGGTACGCGGAACGGACATTCGGACCGCACCATCGTGCCGCCCGATGAACCGCGCCCGGGCGCGGGCCGTGAAGGCCGGGGATAGGCTATGGCCGATCACGTTCGAGGTGTGCGGCTTTGGGAGGCGGGGACAATGCGCTGGGATCATACGCGGGTGCTGGTAACGGGAGGAGCGTCTTTCATTGGTTCGGCGCTGGTCGACGCGCTGGTCGAGCGTGGCGCGCGGGTGCGCGTCACGGACAATTTGAGCAGCGGCAAGCTCGAAAATCTGCGCCAGCACCTGAAATTCTGCGACATCGAATTCCAGCAGAACGATCTGCTGGAGCCTTCCGTGGTGCGCCAGGCGGTGGCCGGCATGGACATCGTGTTTCACCTCGCCGCCGATCATGGTGGACGCGGCTACGTGAGCCGCCACCAGGCGGATTGCGCCAGCAATTTGATTCTGGACGGCCAGGTGTTCCGTGCCTGCGCGCGCGCCGGGGTGCGCAAAGTGGTCTACGCATCATCAGGCTGCGTTTATCCCGCCTATCTGCAGACCGATCCCCACCAGGTGTTGCGGCTCAGCGAAGACAAAGCCGGGCCGCCTTTCGATGCGGACAACATGTACGGCTGGGCCAACGTGATGGCCGAACAAACCCTGCAGGCCTATCACCGCGAGTTCGGTCTGCGCTCGGTTTCGTGCCGCTACTTTACCGTTTACGGCGAACGCGCCCGGGAACAGCACTCCATGATCGCCATGATTGCCCGGGCCTTCCTGAAGCAGGACCCCTTTGTGGTGTGGGGCAACGGCGAGCAGGTGCGCGACTGGACCTACGTCGCCGACATTGTCGAAGGCACCATTCGCGCGGCGGAGGTGGTCGACGATGCCGCATGCATCAATTTGGGCACCACCGAAGGCACCCGCGTGCTCGACGCCGCCGAAGAGATCCTGCGCTACTCAGGTCACCGCGCGCGCATCGAACTGCATCCGGAAATGCCTACCGGCCCCATGAATCGCGTGGCCGATACCTGCCTGGCGCGCGAACGGCTGGGCTGGGAACCGCAGGTGAAGTTTATCGACGGTCTGCACCGCACCATGGATTGGTATTTCAAAACCAAGCGGCGCGATCAGGTAGAAGCCATTCTAGGCCAGGTATCCTCCGGCCGCGTTTCGCGGGCCTGCCCCGAAACGATTGACGCGGCCGCAACGGTGAATTGATGCATTTACGCTCCTCATCTTGGTGGAACTCGGCCTCCTTCGCGGTGGGCGTTGCGGGCGTGCATCCTACGCCGGTGGAAGAGCCCGTCTCGTCCCCACCGTCGCCCGCCGGCCCCGATTGGCCGGGTTCCAATGGCGCGGCGCCGGTCGAAAAAGAAGTGGGCCGGCGGCGATACAAAGGGCTGGGCCGCTGGGTTCAGGGTTGCTACGCGCTGATCGATATTATTTGCGTGGTGTTGAACGCGGTGCTGGCTTTCTACCTGCGATTTGCGCCCGCCGATCTGCGCAGCCTGATCATGACCGGCCGGCTGCGGGTTCCCGAACACCAGCCGCTCTCGCAGTACTGGGGATTCCTGCTGCTGTACGTCGCGCTGATCCTGCTCTTTTGCCAGGGGCAAGACCTCTACCGCACCCCGCTGGCGCGCTCTTCTTCCCGGGAATCGCGCGCGGTGGTGAATGCGGTTTTCTTTGCCACCTTGCTGCTCACCGCCTTCATCTACCTTTCCGGCGTGAAAGTGGTCTCCCGAATGATCGTGGCCATCGCCTCGCTGCTCAATGTTCTCGCTCTGGTGGCGTGGCGCTACGCCAAGCACCAGTTGGTGCTCCGCCGCATGGAACAGGGCATCGGCGCGCGCAATGCCTTGATCGTGGGCGCCGGCCGTGTGGGCCAGGCGCTGGCCCGCGAACTGGAATCGAACAAGCTGCTGGGCTATCGCTTCAAAGGGTTTCTCGACGGCAATCACTGCGGCGACCCGCGCATGCTGGGTAAAATCGAGGAGTTGTCGCGGGTGGCCCGCGCCGAATTTATCGACGAAGTATTCATCACCATCCCGTCCGAGCGCGAGCTGGTCAAACAAGTTTTCATGGAAGCCCGCTTCCACCGCCTGGACGTAAAAGTAGTCCCCGATCTCTACGACGGTCTGGGCTGGCGCGCTCCGCTTCGCCAAATCGGCGATTTTCCGGTGATGGAGCTGCACTGGGAGCCGATCCCGGCTCTCGGGTTGTTCGCCAAACGCTTGCTGGATCTTACCGTTTCCTCGCTCGCGCTTATTTTTTCAGCGCCCATTCTAGCCGTCGCCGCCATCTGGATTCGCCTCGATTCGCCCGGGCCGGCGCTGTACCGCTCCTGGCGCGTCGGCAAAAAAGGCCGCACCTTCGCCTGCCTCAAGCTGCGCACCATGGTCTCCAACGCCGACGCGCTCAAAGACTCCCTGCGCGACCGCAACGAACGCGACGGCCCGTGTTTCAAGATCGAGGACGATCCGCGCATCACCCGGCTCGGAAAAGTTCTGCGCAAATACAGCGTGGACGAATTGCCTCAGCTCTGGAACGTGCTGCGCGGCGAGATGAGCCTGGTCGGTCCGCGTCCCCATCCCCTCGACGACTACGAACAGTACGACCTCGATCATTTGCGCCGGCTGGATGTTCGTCCCGGAATTACCGGTTTCTGGCAGGTGGCCGCGCGCCAGGATCCGTCCTTTGAGACCAACATGCGCTGCGACATGGAGTACATTGAACACTGGAACCTAAAACTCGATATGCAAATCTTGGTGCGCACCGCGCTGGTGGTGCTCAAGGGCACCGGGCGGTAGCCCTGGCGGCGATTCGAAGGTTCCATCGCTCGCCGGGCCTCATCCCCCGAAAGACCGGGCCAGGCGTGCCATTCGGCGCCGGTCGGGGGCCGCGGGCAATTCAACACCGGCCGGCCAGATGGGGAGACATTAGACACCGATCTCATGCGCACCCGGCCAGCGCATCGCCGCAAGCGGCTGCCAACTGGGGAGCGGAGTGAATGCGCGTAGGAATTGATCTGACGGCAATTTGGCGCCCGGTAACGGGCATGGAGCGGGTGGCGATCGAAATGACCCGCGCCCTGCTGCGTCTCGACCAGGAAAACGAATACGTGCTGTTCTTTTCCGAAGACGTACATCCCGCTTTTGCCGGCACTCGCGACGCTTTCCAGCCGGTGATTTTTCCGGTGCGCGGCGAACTGCTCTCCAAGAACGTTTTTTTTACTTTTAGCCCCGCCGTCTCGCATCTCGATTTTCTGCACTTTCCGATTTTCCCGCCGCCGCTGTGGTGCCGCTGCCCGCATGGCTGGCTCGTTCCTGACGCCACCCCGTGGCTTTACCCCGAAACGATGAAGCGATCGTCCCGCATCTATTTCCAGACCCTGGGCGGCCACGCCATCCGCACCAGCCGCTTGCTGGTCACCGATACCCACGCCTCGCGAAGCGATTTACAGCGGGTCTTTGGCTCCCTGCGCGACGACATTCGCGTCATCGAGCCTGGGGTGCGGCCCAACGTTCGCCGCGTGGAAGACGCCCCGATCCTTGATGCCTTGCGCCAGAAATACAAGTTGCCGCCGGAATTTCTGTTGTGCGTGGGCACCATCGAGCCGCGGAAGAATCTGTCACGACTCCTGCGTGCATTTCAGTTGCTCCGCGCCAACGGCCGCTCCGCGGCGTCGCTGGTGATTGTCGGCCGCAAGGGATGGCTATATGACAGCATCTTTGCCGAGATTCTCGCCGCCGGGCTCCAGGATGCCGTAATCTTTACAGGGCACGTCTCGGACGACGATTTGTCCGGGTTATACAGCATGGCCCGGGCATTCGTGTATCCCTCGCTCTATGAAGGCTTTGGGCTCCCGTGCATCGAGGCAATGGCCTGCGGTTGCCCGGTGGTAACGTCCAATCGTGGCGCGCTGCTCGAGGTCACCGGTCAGGCGGCTGTTCACGCCGATCCCGAAGACGTCGCATCCATTGCCGCCGCCATCGAGCTGGCGCTGCAGGACGATTCGCTGCGGCAAACGCTGATCGCGCGCGGGTTGGAGCGAGCCCGGATATTTACCTGGGACCATTACGCATGCGAGATGATGAAGGCCTTTGAAGAGATTTCGGAGCGCGCCGCGGTTTTTGCGGGGTCGTGACCGCCGCCCTCGCGGCGTTCTTCGCAGACCTCGTGCCTAGATTGGCGTTGCCATCCAGTAAGGAGGAAAGGTGAAGCGGAGTCTCACCGGGCGGATCAGCTGGAAGTATTCCGGCCCTCTTTTCTTTTCCGGGGTGAACACTTTCGCGGGCGTAGCCTTCCAGTTTGGCACCATCTACAAACTGGGCGTTGGGGTCCGTTCCGACTTGTATTTTGCCTCGATCATGGTGCCGCTGGTGATCTTCAATCTGGCCTTTGGTGGCCTCAATAACGTCTTGATCCCCATGTTCGTCGAAGCCAAAGCGAAAAACGACGGCACTGAGACTGCGGTTCTATGGAACAGCCTGCTAGGCACTTTGGGCGGCGGCACACTCTTATTGGCAATTCTCTATTATCCGACGGTGCGGCTGTTTCCATTGCTGTTTCATAAGCTCGCATGGATCGACGTCGGACAAGTGGGTCGGGTGGTGGTCGTCTACTCGATATATCAAATTTTTTTCTCAGCGGGGGCGGCTAAGAACTGCTATCTCTTCGCCCAGGAGCGGCCTGTCTCCGCGCAGATGAGCGCCTTCTGGGGCTGGTTGCTCAGTTTGGTCATGCTGGCGCGGCTGCACTCTGGTGCCAATCTCAGCGATATCGCCATGTGCATGGTGGGTGGCACCGCTCTGGCTCTGGTTTTCCCAAATCTCGAGAAGGCCGCTTTCCGCTACCGCAAAGGCCTGTTCTGGCAAAATATGACCGCGCTGCGCAACCGCACCCTGCCGATCATCGGCGGCGCCGCCGTATCGAAAATCGAGCCGCTGTTCGATGGCGTCCTCGCTTCGCTGTGCCGGGAAGGGAGCCTGACCGTCTATTATTTGTTTTCTCGCGTTATGCTCAACGTGCTTTCCGTTACTTTTGCCGGCTACATGCAACCCGCGCAAAAGGCTCTGGCGGAGATGGGCACCTCAGGAGGCTGGGGACGCCTGCGTCGTGGCACCCGGCACGTGGCCATTCGTTCCACTCTGGTGAGCCTCGGGCTTCTCGCCGCCGGTTGCGCGTGCGCGGTCGGACTGTATGCAGTAGGGATTCACGCGATTCGGCCATACATTCAGGCCTTTGCCGACGACTGGCTGGTATTTCTCCTGCTGATCGGCTACTTGGTCGGCATGGTGGTGTGCATCGCCTACTCCAACAGCCTGTACATTATTCGCGAAGAGCGGTTATTCATGTGGGCCAGTTTGGCCGCGTTTCCCGCGGGGCTGCTGTGTAAGCTCCTGGGCGCATATTTTTACAACCTGCGCGGCTTAGCCCTGGGTACCTCGATTTACTGGCTGCTCTACGGCGGGGCGGTTATGTTCGCCTTTTCCTGGCGTCTACGGCGCGGAACCCAGGTTCGCAGCCGCACCGCGTATGAAGCGTTGCCTCCAGGCGTCGGAGTCGAATCGACCGATTGACGTGCACCATCCGCCGCATCGGGATTTTCCGAACACCGGCCGGAGAAATTGATTCTAGAAAAAGACGGAGCCAGATGGGCGCCTTCAAGGAATTCCTGAAAAAGACCCCGGCATACAGCCAGATGTTCTGGCTGTTCTACGTCGCCGAGAAACTAAGCCGGCCCTTTCGCCAAAAAGGTTTTGCGGAGTTCCGCGAGGACTTTCAGGTGCAAGAGCTATTGGGCGGCGTGAAAACGTTCGTCGACATCGGCGCCAACGATGGCTATCACAGCTCCAACAGTTTTTATTGGGCGTTGCGCGGAGCTCGCGGCGCCTGCTTTGAGCCGGTGGCCGCCACCTTCCTTCGGCTCAAGAGGTTGTACCTGTTCAATTCCCGTGTGGCTTGCCGGAATGTCGGTATCTCCGACCGTACCGGCGAGTCCGTGATGGTCAGCCTGCGCGACCAATCGTATATCCCCGAAACCCAGGATCCCAATCATCGCGAGATGCACAAGGCCATTCACAGCCAGGCAAAAGAAACTTGCCGGGTCGAGTTGCAACGATTCGAAGATGCCGTGCAGGGCATTGCCCTGCCGCATGAGATCGACTTGTTGACTATCGACGTCGAGGGCCACGAGCTGAGCGTTCTCCGTTCGATTCCATTCGATACCTATAGCTTCAGGGCCATCATCGTCGAAACTCACGCCCACAACCTCGACGGCGGCTGCGTCTGGACTCATCGTGACCTGCAAGCCATCTATGATTTGCTGTCCGCGCAGAATTATTCTCCGGTGCGCACCACTCGCGGAAACACCATTTTCCTCGGCGCGGGGGTGTCCCGCTCCTCCATGTCGGCGGGCGCCGCCCTCGATAGCGTGCGGGCCGACGCTCGGGACTACTCCGAACCGCTGGTGCCGCAGGGTGCCGGACTTGCTTCCCGCGATCTGCCCCGGGGTGAACGGCCATGATCGGCGTCCAGGGACGGGAGTAACTTTGGCGCTTTATTCCTCATTAGTTCTGCTGGCTGCCCTTCTGGTGATCTGGTACTGGAAGGAGAATGCGCTGTATTTCGTTTTCGTCGCCGCCTATCTCCAGAATTTCGTACTGGCCTACCTGTACACCAATCGGCTCGCGGGTAGGGATTTTTGCCGCAGCATGGTCTTGTTCAAGGAATTCCTGCTGCTGGGGCTTTTTATCTACGCGCTGCTTTTGTTGTTCGAGCAATACGATGGGAAATGGCCGCGGCCGATGCTGGTGCTGGTATTCTTTACCGCTTATTGCGCGCTGCGCTACGCGTTTGGCGCCGTTTTTCTCGAGGACCTCAACGTCGAGGGCCTTCGCAAGCTTCGCGCTATCTGTTATCCCCTGCAGATACTTACCGTGGCTATGGCCTTTGCCTGGCTGCGTCCACAATTCTCCAAACGCTTCATGCGCCATATGACCATATTCCTGGCGGCGCTGGCGGTCATCGCCATTGGGCTGTTCTTGTTTACCCGCTTCGATTTCTGGAAGCAGAACGCCGATGTCGCCGTCTACAACATGGACGTCAAGGGCGACGATCCCGGCACCGTCCTCGAGGACCAGGGCGTTTCCGTCACCGGCGGCGGCCGCCAAGCCTTTCTGTTCTTGTCCTCGTTCCGCGCCATGGGCACGTTTGCCGATCCCCTAGGCCTGGCCTTTGCGATGTGCATGCCGGCGATGTTGCTGGCCTTCTATTACCGCCTGGCTTGGCTCAATTACACCATGCTGGTGCTGTGCAGTTTGGCGTTGTTCTTTAGCTTTAGCCGCTCGGCCTGGATATTCCTCACCCTCGCGGTGATCTACGTATTGCTGCGTAACCGGAGATACGTCTTGATTGGCGCGCTGGTTGTTGCGGGCGTCGCGGCCACCATCGTGATCACTCCTCTGGCTGAATTTGCGAATTCGGAAGTCGGTGACGTCACCGGCGCACGCCCGGGCGGGGAACACGCTGAAGGTATAATCTGGTTTTATGAACGGGGCTTCACCGATCCGGGCAATCTCCTGGGAAAAGGTACCAACGACGACGTAAGAAAGATTCCCGAGAGCGGCTACGCCTATCTCCTCGAACATTTTGGCTTCGTCGCTTACGCCAGTTTTCTGTGGTTCTGTGGCTCGCTCTTCGCGTATTTCCGCGAAAGGGAAGTCAGTTTGAATCCCTTGCTGTTGATCGCCCAGTCGGTTCCGGTGTGTATCCTGATCGTGATGCATACCTCGCAATATCCGTTTTCGTTTATCGAGTATTTGATGATCTGGTTTGTCGTGGGGACGTGTCTGGGTCTTACGCTCACCAGGAGGCCGCCATCGCATGAGCGCAGCGAACTTCCCGCCTGAGGCGGCCCAGGCCAGCGGCGCGCATCGCGTCGACGGGTACCGGCTGCGCTGTGGACGAATGATTCTGGATTCCAT
>Ga0302325_10018455_pt1 | contig 14702 bp, 14 predicted proteins | sample Palsa_T0_2_FD_201948 | JGI IMG/M metagenome (GOLD analysis project Ga0302325, IMG submission 201948) | Peat permafrost microbial communities from Stordalen Mire near Abisko, Sweden - Palsa_T0_2 | ecosystem: Environmental > Terrestrial > Soil > Palsa > Peat permafrost | place: Sweden: Abisko... | reverse complement strand
GTTGCGGATCGACCACCGTTGTCTGCTCGACGAGTACGCGTGTATCGGTCCCGGCGATGTTGATCGCGGGACGAAAGGTCGCGCGCCGCGCACTGGTGGATGTCGGAGAGACCAAGGTAGTGCTCAGACCCAAGAACTCGTCGGCCTGCACGATCACGGCATATCGAGCACCACGCTGCTCGTGGCCGCGCGCTCCCCGTGGAGGTGGCAGCCGGAACACTTCGCCGCGGACCATCTCAGTCGCGAGGCGACGGCGCGAGCTCAGCCATCTGCTCTCGGATGATCCGCATCTCATCGCAGTCCGCCGCGTCGGCTGCGACAGCCAAGACCTCTGCTCGGATCGACGAGCGGACTCTGCGGCGGGCGGCTGCCTCCCGGAGCGCTGTTCGAACCGCTTCCGAGCCGCTCATCCCGCCTGCGCGCACCACATCGAGCGCAGCCGACGAGGCGGCGTCGAGGCGAACATGAAGTGATCGCGCCACCGTAACAGCGTAGCGCAAATCATGCTACAGCCTAGGCAGCGACGGAAATAGCCCAACACTTGTTGCTTCGAGCGTGGCCCGCCAGCGAGGCGCTACCGCCGGATCACGCCGGCGGTTCCAGGCCGCCGAGGTGTCGAAGACGAGTGGGACACCCGAGCCGTAGGGCTCTGCGCGGCGCTGGGCCGTCAGCTCGAAGCGTTCTGATCGGCCGCGGCCGCCAGCCAGTGCGTGACAGTCGTGGGCTGGTTCGGATCGGTCATCGCCTCGATCTGCTCGAGGCGCTGCTGGTCGCGGTGGGTGACGCGCTCGTGCTGGCGCAGGTGCTCGTCCCACGAGCCGAGGACGAACTGCTCAAGCACGCGCCCGGGATCCGCCGCGTCGCGCCACACGCGCCAGCTCACCGCCCCCGTTCGGCGTCGAGCGCGGCGGCCGCCGTAGAGCGCCTCGACAAGTTCCCGCTCGAGCCCTGGCCGGGGCCGATACTCGAGCGTCACCAGCACCGGCCCGTCGGTCGCTGTCGCGCCGATGAGCTGTGGATCTGGCCAGTCACCGGCCGGCAACAGATCCTGCGGCGAGATCGCCCTGAACGGAAGCCACACGCCGACCAGAGCCGCGAGCGCGAGCCCGGCGGCGGCGGCGAGAAGCGCCCCCGTCAGCCCGGCGTCCTGCGCGATCACACCGAACGCTGCGCTACCGAGTGCACCGCCGCCCTGGAAGATCACGAGGTAGTAGGACATCCCACGGGCCTTCGCCCAGCCGGGTAGCGTCGACTGATACTGCGAGTTCAGCGTCGAGAGCACGAGGATCCACGCGACGCCCCCGATTACGAGCGCCAACGCCGCAAGCGCACTAACGCGCACATAGGCAAGCGCCAGCGTCACACCGGCGAACACCAGCGTGCCGATGGTCATGAGAGCCGTGGCCGGCACGCGCGGGCGCAGGCGCGGGAGCGCCGCTGCGCCGGCGACCGCTCCGATGCCGACCCCGCCGAGCAGCAGCCCGTAGCCGCCGGAGCCGAGATGCAGCCGCGTGCGCGCGACCAGCGGCAGCAGTGCCCAGATCGAGTTGGCGAACAACATGAACAACCCCGCGCGCAGCAGGATCACACGCAGCGCCGGGCTCGAGGCGACATAGCGCGCTCCGGCGCGGATCGCCGTGCCGACGTGCTCGCGAGCGACGGTGCTCGCTGGACGCGCCCGCCCCCGCCAGCGAGCAACCACCCCGATAACCGGCACAAAGCTCACCGCATTGGCGACGAACAGCACCCCAGCACTGCTCGCCGCATACAACGCACCGCCGATCGCCGGGCCGACCGCGCGGCTGAGGTTCTGGTTGACGGCACCCAGCGCGATCGCCTGCGTTCGGTCCTCCGGCGCGACGAGCTCGGGTTGCAGCGTCTGCCACGTCGGCGAGGTCAGCGTCTGACCAGCGCCGACAGCGAAGATCAGTGCGAGCAGAACCAGCGGCGTCAGCAGCCCGGCGATCGCCAGCCCGGCCAGCAGCGCCGCCGCGAGCAGCATCAGCGACTGCGAAGCGATCAGCAGCCGGCGACGATCGACAAGATCGCCGATCGCACCCGCCGGCACCGCAAGCAGGACAACCGGAAGGCCCGCAGCCGTCTGAATCAACGCCACCAGCGTCGCCGACGTCGTCAACGTCAGCATCAACTCCTGAGCGCCGACCGTCTGCATCCAGCTGCCGACGTTGCTCACGAACTGCGCCGACGCCATCCGCGCGAAATCCCGAGAGCGAAACGGCGCCCAAGGGGACGAGCCCGTTCTCCGCTTCACGTCCTCGGGCGGCCCCGCAGCGTCGGTCGACGCGTTCATCGCGCGCATTATCTTCTACCGGCCGACTTCGCCGATCCGCGACGCTGGGTCGCTCACCCCTGAGCGGGCGAACCGAAGTCAGGCCGGCGAGATCAATCGGAGACGCAGTCGATCGCTGCTCGCACGGCTTCGACCGTGAGGGGCTTCACCGGCCCGTCGGTGACGATCACCGCACCGTCGGTGACGATCACCGCACGACCACCGCGATCCTCCAATTTTCATTCCAAGAGACTACCGAGCGCCGAGCACGGTCCAGTGGCGACGAGCGGGGATAGCGCTCCGTCGGTGCCGCGGCACCCGAGAGCGGAAACCAGTGCTAGCACGGTGTTGGGATGGAAAGTCCGTGTCTATGGTGGGTCGAGCGGCGTGGCCGGCAGCGACGGTGGTAGCGCCGATCCGATCGAGCTGGCAACACGGCTCCTGCAACGCAGCTGACAGCGCAATACTGAGAGGAGGCGGCCATGAGTCAAGAGGAACGGCGTGCCGCGGTGCGCCGAATGGGTGCCGCGAGGAGGTCTGCGTGGGTCCGGATGCTGGCGACGGGACTGGCGGCGACTGTCGCGGCGAGCGGTTTGGCTGCCACTTCGGCTGAGGCGTCGACGACGATCTTTGCGTGTTATTCGAACACGACTGACGCGCTGCAGTATCTGAAGCCACCCGCGACGACGTGCCCGACGGGCACCACCTTGCTGTCCTGGAGCCAGACCGGGCCGCAGGGCCCGCAGGGCGCGAAGGGATTCAACTGGCGCGGAGCGTGGAACTCAACCACGGCGTATGCGGTCGGCGACGTCGTCGGATACTCCGGAGCGAGCTGGATCGCGAAGGTCGCCAACACGGGCAGCACGCCGGCGATCTCGAACACGAACTGGTTCACCGTTGCCGCCAGAGGCGCCGTCGGCGCGCCCGGAGCGCAAGGTGCGCAGGGCGCGGTCGGGGCGCAGGGCTCGCAAGGTATGGCCGGCTCGCATGGGACGGCCGGCTCACAGGGCGCGCAGGGCAAAGCAGGGGCGCAGGGCACGGTCGGCGCGCAGGGAGTCCCTGGACCCCAAGGCCCCGCGGGCGCGGTTGCCGGGTACTACAACTACAACGAGAGCGCTCGCCCCATCGGTTACGAGTACTCGGATGTGGTCGCGACGCTGACGCCGGCGTCGACTGGTGACTACGTCATCAACGGATTTGCCACCGCCGGATTCTCGAGCGGGCACACGGTGTCGTGCTGGATAGACACAGTCAACAGCGATGGCAATCTCTTCAGCTCTACCCCGCGGGCAAGAAATGGGGAAGTCGGAAGTGGACAGGCCACCCTGCCGATGACCGGGGAGGTGCTTGTCGACCCCGGCAGCACGATCCAGGAGGTCTGCAGATACAGCGGTTCCGGCCATGGCAACAACTTGAACGGTTACGTCTCACAAACCGCGATCACCGCGACGCGCCTGTCCACAAAGAGCTCGGAGGAGATTACGGAGAAGCGGCCTCAGCAGAAGTTCACCCTACCGCGCATCAGGAAACGCTAACCACTCTAGCTAGGCGTGGACGCTACAATTCTTGACCGAGAGTCAGCAAGCTCCATGCTGCGCACCCAACCCGACCAACACCACGGCTCTGGCGAGCGACCTAGTTGCAGCCGGGATGCTGCCCAGATCGCCGTGGTCATCGGCTCGTTGTTTGTGGTGTTCGTCGCGCTGGTTACGATGACCCTGAGCGCAGGCGACGCTGGGGCGCACGGAACTCCCACGCTGACCGCGCAGCTCGTCATTGCAGTCGCCGCCGTGATCCCTCCAGGCTTAGTCGTACGAGCGCTAGAGCGTCGCGACGACCGACAGGCCGTCGTTTGGTTCCGTATCGGGATCGTGGTCTATATAGCTTGGGGAGTGCTCAACGACGCCGCGGTCCACGGTTGGTCGCACTAGGTCGGCTCGCCCCATTGCCCGTCACCGTGATCTCGCGCGCTTTGATCCGTGATGGCCGGCGAGCCATCGCGCGCGAAACCGGCCTGCGTCAGCATTCGCCGCAAATCCACCAGGATTTGGATTTCGACGTCCTTGCCGTGAGGCGCAGGAAGGACCTCTGTCTCGGGGCCAAGCGTGACCTTGAGCTTGCCGTTGTGCTCGTGCGTCACGCTTCCAATCGTCTCCAGGAGCGAGACGACCTGGCGCCACTCGATGTTGCGACTCGGCGGATGCGTGAAGATCCTCTCGACCGTGTCGCGATGATGGCTGCTGAGGTGCGCTTCCATCGGGTCCCTTCGTTGGGTGCAGATCTGTGGCAGGCGATTCTTGGGGACGTCATGATCCCACCGCGACGCGACCGCGTCGCTGCTGCTGTGTACGCAAACGAGCCTAAATCGTGACAGCCCCATGCTTGTCCAGCGTCCATTCAGGATTGTCCGCAACCTCCCAGACATACCCGTCGGGATCGGCGAATGCTCCGGTCGTCCCGCCCCAATCCGCGCGCCCGACCGGTCGCGTGATGGTGCCGCCAGCCCGCTCGGCCTCGGCCAACACCGCGCTGACCTGCTCTGGCGAGCGAACGTTGTGGGCGAGTTCGATCCCCGGTGCTCCGTGCCCGCCGAGTGCTGTCCAAAGGCCGAAGACCATGCCCCCGGCCTGGAAGAAGCAGACCGCGTCGTCGGGCTGGCGAGCTCCGGCCCAATCGAGCGCTTCGTAGAACGCACGCGCCATGCCGAGATCGATCACGCCGAGGGTGACAAGACTGATCCGTTGCTCCAAGCAGCCAGGATCTCACGCCTAGCGAAGCGCTGCCGGGTTGGGCGACGACGAGTACGGCGATCGCCGACAGTTAGAACGTCGGTCGAATGACAATTCGATGACTACAAAGCATGCATACCATGGTAGGCCAGACCATGGTATGATCGAGCTGATGAAGGTCGACAAGCTCAGCGTGTCGTTCGACCCGGATCTCGGCGATGCTGTCCGCGACGCTGCGCAACGCGCAGGTAGGGGGCTCTCGGGCTGGTTGGCCGAGGCGGCCGAGGCCAAGTTGCGCTCGGAGGCGCTCGTGGACTTCCTAGATGGCTGGGAGGCCGAGCATGGCGTGCTCAGCAGTGATCAGCTCGCGGCTGCCGCCGCCGAGCTTCGTCTCGACGTGCCGAGTGCTCCGCCGGTTGCGTGAGCGCGCTCATCTTCGATGCCGGGGCTCTGATCGCTGTTGATCGCGATGATCCCTCGATGATTGCCCGGCTGCGCGTCGCGCACTCAGCGGGTTTCGAGCTGCGCACGACGGGAATCGTGGTCGCCGAGGTGTGGCGCGACCCGGGCGGCCGGCAGAGCAACCTGGCGCGCCTCCTGAGATCCGTAGACGTTCGCGCCGTCGATGACCGGCTCGGTCGCACCGCTGGCGTGCTCTTGGGCCGGGCGCGGCGTGGTCAGGCGGCCGACGCCACAATCGTTGCGATTGCCGCCGTCGGCGACCGCATCATCACAAGCGACGCCGATGACATCGACGGGCTCGTAGCCGCGTCTAGGCGTCAGATCGCAGTCGTGGCGTGCTGAGGCTGAGTTCGGCCGGATCCACAATTCCGGAATCGACCACAGGCCCTTAGAACGACCGACGGTCGAACGTCGGCGACTTTCCTCACGGGTGGGGCGGATCGGTCCGGGAGGGCGCGCCAGCGATCGCTAGCGCTTTGCGTGGGAGCTACGACGTGAACGTGGGTCATCGCCGTATACCACCTGCCAAGCGCTACAAGATCGGTGGGTCGGGGTGGGAACCGGTATTCTGCGAGCTGGACATCAGTCGCTGTGATCGGATCAAAGTGAGCCGGCGGAACGTACTTAGAAAACACCGCTCCACCCGTCTCGCGATAATCGTAGCGCGACCCGCCACCAGGAAGCGGTGCGACGTCCGACAGAGGATAGGTCCTTATGCCGCATGCCTGCAGCGCCGATGAGGTGTAGTCGTACGGCCAAAAGGCGGCCTTGCAGTTGGGCGGCGTCGAGATGGGCGCAGCCTCGGCGACCGACACCCGGGGAAAGCCGCCAATAAAGGCTCTCTCGGTATGGATGTGGTCAGTGTCACGCGGTCGCGAGCGCGTGTCGTTCCTGCTCCATTACTACCGGAAGGCCGGCTAAGGGTCTGTCTAGCAGCGGAGCAGAAATGCCGGGTTTCGGTTAGTGGAAGCAGACTGGGCGCGTTAGTGGTAGGTGGCGAGGGTGTCGCGGCGGGGGTCGAGGTGTCGCGGCGGCTGGTCGGGGTGGATGTGGTAGCGGCCGTTGAGGTTGATGTGGGCGTGGATTGCTGGTGAGAGTCGTCCGAGGTTGAGGTGATCGAGTGGCCGGCCGGCGGCGCGTTCGCGCTCGATGATCTCGTTCATCTGGTGGGTGTTCCAGGTCGTGATCGCGGCGGAGACGAGTCCGAGCGCTGCGGCTTGCATGCTCTGGCGGTCTAGTGTTTGGAGGCGGATGCGGCCTTCGTTGCCGTAGAAGACGGCGTCCTCGAGGGCGTTGATGCTCTCGTGCTTGTTGAGCTGGCGGCTGATCCCGCGCCGCTCCGGTGGGCGGGTGAGGTAGCGCAGGATGAATTCGGTCTTGACGAGGCGCCCGTAGTCCTGCAGCGCGGCGGCCAGCGCGCTGCGGCGCTGCTGGGCGTGGAGTCGTGCGACGAGCAGACTCGCGGTCACGGTTCCCTGGTGGGACCTCCGAGAGTAAACGCGCCGAATCCAACGGTTTGTATTTGTCGCCGTCCGCGTTGAGCGGCTCATGAACCATCGGTCTTTGTGCAAAGCGGTCCGCAGGATTCCGGTTATTTGCAGGGAGTTTTGTTACTCGTCGGCTGGGCTCCGCTCGGGCGTGGGGCAACGGTTTACGTTAGTCGCCGTCGCGCTCGGCCGTGTTTTGTGTCGCGCTGGCGACTTCGCCGCCCTGGAGGCGGTTGATGTTCGCGGGTCGTAGTCGCCTGAGCCGCCCGTCGGCGGGCCCGCGGTGGTTGAACCGGTAGCGGCCGTGCTGGTTGACGTGCGCGTAGCGCACCGCGGAGATGTGTGCCCGGGCGGTCGCGCTGACGGGATGGTGTTCGCGTTCGAGCCGGTCGATGATCGCAGTCTGGTAGCGAGCGCTCCAGCTGGTGACGCAGTTCATGACCAGCGCGACGCACAGCGCGGTGAGTTCGTGCTGCTCGCGGCTAGAGGTGTGGGTTTGGCCTTGGCGGCCGAAGCGGATGTGCTGGCGCAGGTCGTGCACCTTCTCGCCCTTATTGAGCATCGCGCCGACGTCGCGGCGCAGGAGCGGGTCGGCGCGCCACCACAGCCCGTGGTTGGTGCGCAGGATCCGCCCGTACTCGATCAGCGCTTCAGCGAGCGGATTCTGTTGCGGCTGTGCTTGCAGCCGGCTGATCAGCATGCTCGGCGTGACCCAGCCGTGGATCAGTGATGCTGCGGCGCGCCGCATCTCCTCCCAGCGTTCGATGATGATCGGGGGGCGGGCGGCGCGCTTGCGTAGCAGGAGCTGGTCGACCTGAAGGTCTGGTTGGCCGGGGCCGAGCCGGTAGTCGACGTGGCTTTGCAGGTCGCGGATGCGTGGGTGGAAGGTCTTGCCGACCAGGTCGAACACGGCGAAGAGCAGGTCGGTGGAGCCATAGGTGTCGGTGGTGTGCCGCTCGATCTCGAGGATCGGGTTGTGGAGGATCTCATCGAGCGTGTAGGTCGACTCGCGGCCGGCGAGCGTCACGATCTTCTGCCCGTAGATGGCATACATGTCAGACACCCAGCTCAGCAGCGAGACGCCGCGCGAAGCGCGTCGGTCGCGCCGCCCTCGAGCCTCTGGGCGTCGCTCATGGAGAACGTGCCGTCACCCCAGTTGGACGCGAGCTCGAGCTGGTGCTGGTAGGCGACGACGTCGGCGATCGCCGCCCGGAGCGCCTCCTCGGTCAGGTACCAGTCCGACAGCTGCGCCAGCTCGGCGTAGGTGAATGAGGATTTCGCGGCGATCCCGTGCAACCCGAGGTTGGTCGCATAGGCGATCAGGACAGCGAACAGGCGGGGCAGGAAGTCGGCCATCCTGCGCCGCGCGCCGCCGGCGTGCACAAAGTGCTCGGCAAACCCGATCCAGCGGTTGACGTCGATCAGCGGGTCGACGAGCTCGACGAGCGGGATTCGCTGTTCGATCTGGTCATCAAGCCAGGCAACCTCGGGTGGCAGCCACAGCGCCTCTACCGGGTCGGCGATCACCTTCCCGTTCTCGATCCGCGCCCCGGCGTGCTGATCGATCGCCTGCTCAAGCGCCCTGACCGCGGCCTCCTGATCGGCCTGGAGCTGCTCGAGCTGGACTTCCGGGTCGAGCGGCCGGCCAGCTGTGATCGAGATCTCCTCGCGCGTCTGCTCCCATTGCTCGCGGGGCATCAGGAACGTGGCCGGGTCGGCGTACCGGCGGCTGCGGGAGCGCCATACCGTCCCGTCTCGGAGGCAGTCCTTGAGCTTGAACATCAGCGCCAGCTCGTAGCGGGCGCGGATCGGGCGACCGCGGTCGTCAAGGACCCAGTCGCGGAACCGCGGGGCGATCGCCTCAAGCGGCGCGTCCGGAACGGTCGAGGCCTCGGACCGGGAAACAACAAGCGCAAGCGCGTCGAGCGGGCCGCGGTCCTGCTCGTGCGCGCACAACGGCACCGCGCGCACGATCCGCCCGGCGGTCTTCTGAAGCCAGGAGATCTGCTCGTGCAGCTTGTCGTTGCGCTGAGCCTCCGCCGGCGCCTGGAGCTTCTCGTTTGACTCCACCGCCGCCTTCAGTTCGCGCAATCCGATCTCGCGCTCGATCTCGGCGATCTCGACGGTCTGCTCGCCGCGGCGGTGCGCATCGAGGACCAGTCTTGAGAGCCGCACGCCGAGCCGGGCGAGCGCGGCCTTGTCACGGTCGGTGTCCTTGCGCAACACCTCAAGCTTGCGGTTGGCGGTCCGCCACACCTTCCCGAGCGCATTCTCGTACTGCGAGATCAGCTCATCGCCGCGGTCGATATGCGCCTCGGCCAGGAACGCGAGCAGAATCGGGTAGCGCCGCTCCGGACCCATCCGCCGCAGCGCGCGCGGGGTCATCCGCCTCGCCCGCGCCGCCAACAGCCGCTGGCGCGATGGCGGCAACGCGGACAGGTCAACCTCTCCGGCACGGAGCTGCTCAAGCAGCTCGAAGCGGGCGATGTGCTGCGCGATCAGTGGCTCGGAGACCCGGCCGTGCGGCTGCTCGCGCAGCCACACGATCGGCGCCACGCCAAGCCGCTCATCGAGGACCAGCAGGCGGTCAAGCTCGCGCTTGCGTCGCTCATCCAGCTGCCACCCCAGCAGGTCAAACACCGCGTACTGAGCAGCCTCGCGGGCCGTGGCGATCATCCGAGCCAGCTGATCCACCGACGGACGCACAATCCGACGGGCAAGCAGATACTCCGCGGCGCGCGAGAACACCGCGCTCGGCGCGTCATGCTCAAGCGCCCTGGCGACCAGCCACCCCGCCAGCAGATCCGCATCCTGTGGATCAGCGATCCGGAACCCGACGTGAACTCTGATCGCGGCGAGATCCTCCGAGCGGGTCTGCGCCCGCGCCCCGTAGGCAAGCAGCTCGGTCGGCTCGGCCTCAAGCTGGTCGCACACCCACAGCAGCGCGTGCTCAGGGATCGACGCCAGGTCGTCCGGAACGAACCCCATGAACCGAAGCGCACACAACGCCACCGCCACCCCGAGCCGGGCCGGCCCGTGCTGGGAGAACACCAGATCACGGTCGACGGCCTTCAGCGTGAAACTACCGCGCAGATCTTCAAGCGCGATCTCCACCGGGAAGCACTCAAGCCGCTCGCGCTCGGGCCCGCTCGGCCAGCCCATCAGTACTCGACCTCGAGCGAGTCGACCGCCGCCTGCCGGTCGACCTCGCTCGGCAAGCTATACCGGCGCGTAGTCTCAAGCCGGCGATGACCAGCGAGCTCCGCGACCACCACCAGGTCATGCCCGCCACGGACCATCCCCGTCAAGCACGTATGCCTGAGCACATGGGCCGAGGCCTCGATGCCGGCGTCGTGGGCGACCTTCCGCACCACCGAATCCGTCGCGCGGGCCGACAGCCGCGTGCCACGAGCCGACACGAATAGCGCCCTCTCGTCCTCCGCCGCGAGCTGCTTGCGTTCCTCGAGCCACTCATCCAGCACCTGACGCAGCACCGCGTTCAACGGCACCTCGCGGAACGCGTCGCCCTTCCCGGAGCGGATGACCAGCTTGCCCTTGCGCGCCGTCACGCGCACATCACTGACGTTCAGCGCAACCAGCTCGGCGATCCGGACGGTCGCGAACAGCATCGACAGCACGATCGCGCGATCCCTAGCGGACGCGCGCTCCGCCGCCCGCAACAGCCGACGCTGCTCATCGACACCGAGCGCGCGGGGCGCGGCCTGCGGGAGCTCCTCACGCCGCACGTTCGGCGAGCCCAGCCCCAGGCACCGATACAGCGAATCCAGCGACGCCAAAGCCAGGTTCACCGACGCGGGGCGCAGCCGCCTCTCGACCTTCAAGAACCGCTTGAAATCGCGGGCGGCGTAGTCACGGGCGAGCGGATCCGAGAGCGGATCGCCGCCCCACCCCCCGTGGTCGACCTCGGCCAACCAGTCACAGAACGCCTCGACGTTCCGCGCGTACTCGCGCTTGGAACGCTCCGCCAACGGCACCGACGCCAACCAATGCCGATAACGGTCAACCGTCTCCGCAGGCTCAACCCTCCCAGACATCGCGCCGCCACCCTATTTGTAGCCGCGGACAGAGCCGGAAACGGCCCCGTCAGAAAGCGCATTAGTCGCCGCCGCAGAGCCCCGCGACGGCGACTAAGCAGAGTTAGTCGCTGCGCCTCTGGGGAGCCTGCTGGTTTACCGGGTGTTGACGGAGTCGCGGACAGCCGGAGCCCGGTGGGCGGTGGGCGACCGCTGTTGCCGATGTCTGGTTACATGGAGTCTGTGATGCGGTGGTGCCAAGAACGTTGGGATCTTGGAACGGCTTGACGGAAGCGCCAAGCTGAAGATCTGGTCTGTTGCGCTTGCCGTTCCGGCGATCGGCGCTGCGATGGCCTGGTTTCTCGACGACCTGACTGCTGGGCCAGGCGTCTGCGTTCAGCACGATCACGGCGTTCTCGCAGTAGGCTCGATCCTGGTCATTGCGATCGGCCCGGTGTCTGTCGCCGTCGTATCAAGACTCGTCGCGCGGCCAATCGGAGCGTCGTGGCTGGCGGTGCTTATCAGCGCGGCTCTAGGAACGGTTCTTGTGCTCGGCAGCGGCTTTCTGTGGGCGGCGACACACGGCTGCTTTAGCTAACAGCCAGCTCAACCGACAGGGTCGACGGGGATCACCAGCCGCCACTGGCGCCTGACTAGCACCAGGTGCACTAGCTCCGTTGATACGTGACTGGCGTATTGCGCGGTCGCCTTCGCCCCGTTGATGTGAATGTTGCGCACGACGCCGTGCACCTGCGCTGCTGCCGCCTCGCGTAGCAGTCGGGCGCACTCCTTCTTCCATTGCTCGAGGCGCGCCCCTGTGAGCGTCGCGAGACGCTCAGCTTCGGTCAGTGCTGTGGACTCCGATTGAACGATGACAATGTGATCGCAGAGTTCGGGATACGCGCGCGCCGTAGCCAGGCTGTCGATCTCTGCCAGAGTGTTCCGCACCCTGCTGGCCTCATGGGATAGCCGCGGGCGTGACGGGGTATGGCTGCTGCCTCCACACGCGGGGAGGCCAAGCGCGACCAGTAGGCAGACGACGGAGGTCGCCGCTCGCTTGCGCCCACCAATCCTGCGCGCCGGCTGACTAGCCTGGCAGGCCTTGGAAGGTCTCCAACGCGGCGACGTAGCCGTCGCTGCGGATGTAGTTTCCATCGCAGTTCTTGATTCCGCGAGTGTTGCCCCAGTAGTCGAAATGCTCTCGATAATGACCTTTGACCCACATCCCGTAGATCGTGTTGCGAGAGTCGTTGAAACCGATCGACTCGTGCTTATGGAAACCGATCGGTCCGACGTGGATCTCCGGGCAGTTGCTCGATGCGTAATCGTGATGGGCGTCGCCCGCCACGTACGTTATGCCGCTCTCTGGTTTGGTTTCGAACAGACGCACGTGGTACCGATTGCTAGCGTAGAAGTAGCCTGTTGCCCGATCGCCGTCCTGCGGGGAGTGGCAGTACACAGCTCTTGAGTAGGGATCGGTGGAGATAGTGAACTCCTTGACCGCCTGAGGATCCGACGCATTGATGTTGAGAATCGAGTAGTTCTCGTCGTCGTAGGTCCAATCGCCCAGTTTCAGACTCTTCATTTGATTGAAGTCCTGCTCGACGTTCGTGGGGGTCGCTGAGGCGGGATACGCGCCCGTTTGCGTGAACCAGAGCGTATTGATCGGATCAATGGGGTTCCCACCGCAGCTCGGGTTGTGCGTGTACTGGACAAGTAGGCCGACCTGGGCGGTGCAGGCTGCGCCAAGCTGACAGCCCGCGCCCTGGCTGCTAGTCGCGTCGGTGATCGCCCATGTGCCAAGCGCAGCCGATGCGGCAAGGGCAAGAGTGATGACACGAGGTGCGAGAAGAGACCGCTTCATGCCGAGCACCCTGAGGTCGAGTTAGCGAGGTTCTGTAGATCCTGTGCGGTCTGGTTCAGGCCGCTCGTGGTTAGCTTGGCGAGAGCCAGAAGAGCGGCCGCATCGTCCGCGACGTTGGGGTCGTCGGCAAACACGACAATCGTCGTGTCCCCGACGTACAGTTCGAGTCGCGTCCCATCCTCAAATGACGCCGCAGGGATCTCCGAGAGCTCGGACATCAAACTTGGGAATGCGCTGGTCACCGCCTGGGTCAGAGACGGGTCGACCGCATCCCTATCACTTGCGAGCTTCGGCACGGCGTCAACCAGAGCGGGCGCCACCGATGCCAGATCCGTCGACAGCATCGGAAGACGGGGAAGCAGAGAGGTCACCAAGCTGCCCAAGTCAACCGGCGAGGACGGGAATGGCTGCTGGCTCCCGTCGGGGGCCGTGAACGTGTAAGACGAAAGATTGCGGGCACACTCGGGCCAGCTCTGGATCTCCAAAGGCGGGGCGCAACCGTCGAGGCCTTCGCTTTCCGCTGGTGAGGAAGGGTTGTTCAAGTCGCAGGTTCCATACACCCGAGACGAGTACGGAACCGTGGCTGGCGGTTCCACGACCGAATCGCCTTGCACCGACGGTGGCGTCGCCGGGTTCGCGGCGCACAACGAGCCGGAATCCGTCAACGCCATCACCTCGAAATCGCTACCGAGCGTAAAGGAGGTAAAAGAGGGCAACACGGCGCCTGACGCACACGGCTGGCTCTCGTAATTGACCTGGGCCGTCGGGAGGTCCCCGGCTGGCACGTCAGCTCGTGCGGAGCCCGACCGCCCTTCGGTCACCAGCCCAAACACGAGAGCAATGGCCGCAGCCAACAAAATGACTACCGCTGAGCGATGCAGTCGGTGCCCGATCACCCACCGCACAGACGTTCGCCAACGTGACATCAACCCTCCCTCCTTGAACCCTGCTGCACCTTAAGCCGCAGTGCAGTACGAGGAATCCTACGCCCGCTGTCAACAGGCCCTAGTTAAGCAGCGCGGCGTGCGCGACATCCTGATCGCGTGCGTCGACGGCCTCACCGGCTTCCCTGACGCGATCGAGGCGATCTTCCCGAGGACGACCGTCCAAACATGCATCGTCCACCTGATCCGCAACAGCCTCAAGTACGTGCCACGCCGCGAGCGCGAACAGGTCGCCCGCGACCTCAAGCCGATCTACACCGCCAAGGACGCCGACCAGGCCCAGACCGAGCTCGAGACCTTCGATGAGAAGTGGGGCGCCCGGTTCCCCGTGATCACCCAGGCGTGGCTGAACGCCTGGGAGCACGTGATCCCGTTCCTCTCCTTCCCCGACGAGGTCCGCCGCGTGATCTACACCACGAACGCGATCGAGGCGCTCAACCGCCAGCTGCGCAAGGCGATCAAGACCAAGGGCAGCTTCCCGACCGAGGACTCCGCCCGCAAGCTCGTCTACCTCGCGCTGCAGAACGCCGTCCCGCAATGGACGCGAACCCGAAACTGGACGACCGCGCTGCTCGCGTTCAAGATCCACTTCGGTGACCGCGTCCCCGACACTGCAAACTGACCGTCACTGGTTGACACCCACGGAGTCACTGTTACCATTAACCAATAACCTGCCTACACAGTTAACCGGACGCCCTCCAGGAGACGCTCAGACGTCGTCAGCGACCGCCGAAGCACGACTCGGAAACAGCGAGACCGCCCCTAAGGGCTCACTGGTAAATTAGTGTTTGCACACTAGTTCTGGGTGTGTTGGAGGGTTTTTGTGGTTGCCGGCGAATCGGTGACCATGACTGGCGTGTTGGTCGATGAGTCTGGGATTCGCGAGCGGTGG
>Ga0302325_10018454_pt1 | contig 14702 bp, 17 predicted proteins | sample Palsa_T0_2_FD_201948 | JGI IMG/M metagenome (GOLD analysis project Ga0302325, IMG submission 201948) | Peat permafrost microbial communities from Stordalen Mire near Abisko, Sweden - Palsa_T0_2 | ecosystem: Environmental > Terrestrial > Soil > Palsa > Peat permafrost | place: Sweden: Abisko... | reverse complement strand
CACATCGCCAACGTGCCAGGGAATGTGGTGCGGCTCGCGCTGGTGGATGAATCACCGCTGCCCGACTTCGCCGCGTTGTTCAAGCAACCGGCGACCGTGCAGGAGATTCTCAGCGGTCATGAAAAAAGCATCGAGACCGTGAGAGAGATTCTTCCCAAGTTGGACGATGCCCGGCTGATGACCAACTGGTCCGCCATGCGAGATGGAAAGCCGGCCATGACGATGCCCAAGGTGATGCTTCTGCGAATGATTATGCTGAACCACTGGATTCAGCATCGTGGGCAGTTGGGTGTGTATCTCCGTCTCATGGGCGCCAAGGTGCCCGCCAGCTATGGCCCCAGCGGGGACGAGGGATAAACGGGTCGTACCAAAAACAAAAAACATTTGAGACAAGGAGTCGAATCATGAGTGCGAAAAGCGAAAACGCGATCAAGTATCCGAAAATCGTGGACAAAGCCGAATGGCAGAAAGCGCGCGATGCGCTGATGGTGAAAGAAAAAGCGGCGACGCATGCGCGCGATGCGCTGGCGGCGGAACGCCGGCGGTTGCCGATGGTGAAGGTCGATAAGAAATATGTCTTCACCGGACCGAAGGGCAACGTGAGTCTGCTGGATCTATTCGAAGGCCGGCGCCAGTTGATGCTTTATCATTTCATGTTCGCGTCGCCAGTGCCGGGTTGGCCGGATGCGGGATGCGTGGGGTGTTCGATGGTGACGGACCAGTTCGGCCGCATCGAACATCTCCACGCGCGGGATATATCCTTCTGCCTAGTCTCGCTGGCGCCGGTGAAGAATATTGAGAAGTTCAAAAAGCGAATGGAATGGACCTATCCCTGGTATTCTTCGGATGGCACCGACTTCAACAGGGATTTTGGACGCACAACTGACAAGGGCGAAAACTACGGCCTGAGCGTTTTCATCCAGGATGATGACCACAATATCTATCGCACCTACTTTACCGATGGCCGTGGCGTCGAGGGGCTGAACATCTGGACACTCCTCGATCTGACGCCACTCGGTCGACTGGAAGAATGGGAAGATTCACCGCTCGGCGGGCCGCGCACCAAGCCGTATGTCTGGTGGCGCCGGCACGATGAATACGGGAAATAAATTCGAGGAGCCCAATCATGAGCAATTGTCCACTTTGCAATCTTGAGCCTTCGCCCGATCCAAACAACCGCAACCGAAAAATCGGCCTGCTGCGACGGACTTGGCGCGGCATTCAATGGGCCTTCCCCGTCACGCTCATGGTGTTGATGCCCAAATGCCCGCTATGCGTGGCGGCCGACATCGCGTTGTTCTCCGGCATCGGGGTGTCCTTCTCAACCGCGTGGTGGATTCGGATTCTGATGCTGGTGTTCTGCCTGATCTCGCTGGCCTATCTCATATTTAAATTCTGTCGTCGGCATATCGGGTCGTCGCGAACAGGCATGGCGACTTAAGTCGCCGTGCCGTGCCGGGGCGGAATGAGGTTATCTTCCACTTTCAAGCCGAGAATCCGGGCAGAGTTTGCCTGCCCCGTTTAATCCGAACTCGTATTTAATCTCCTTAAATTATTGCGGCCGGGGACCAACTCCCCTGCAACCTTCCACATCCCGGCGCGTAATCTTGGTATGTGAAATGTAAACGGTAACCATCGAATATGACGCAGCCCGCGGTGGTTACGAGTTATTCAGTTGCATCCCAAACAACATCCCGCGTGGGCTGCGGCGGGAGGCTCCAATCAGAGCACCTGCGCAGTGTTGAAGCGCCATCGTGAGCGCGTGCGCCATCGGTGTTTCTTTTTCCGGAGCCAAATTACGAAAGGATTCTGGTTATGTCTAAGTGGCATAAATCTATCGGAACTGCAGCCCTCTCGGCGTCCATTCTGGGCGCAGCGGTATTGGGCGTGCATGTCTTTCAGGACGGGCAATTCGCCTACGCCGAGCAAACCGTCAATGCAACGCGCCAGCAGTTGGCCAGCGTCGACGATTCATCGGCGGTCTATCGTGATATTCACAACGTGGTCGAACCTTCCGTTGTGGAAATTCGCGTAACCAAAACTGTTCCGCACGAACAGACGCAAATCCCGGAGGAATTTCAACGATTCTTCCATGATTTCGGCGGCGGACAATTCAATCTCCCGGCTCCCGATGAAGGCGACAATGGAGGCGGCAATCAGAGCGAGATGAAGGAAGTTGGCACCGGCAGCGGCGTCATCATGGATGCCTCGGATGGCTATGGCTACATCCTCACCAACAACCACGTCGCCGGCGGCGCCAGCGAAATGACTGTCACACTCAGTGATGGCCGGATCATCAAGGACGCCCAGCTCGTCGGCGCCGATCCCAAGACCGATCTGGCGGTCGTGAAGATCAAGGCCGATCATCTGATCCCTGCAACTTGGGGTGACAGCACGAAGCTGGAAGATGGCGATCAAATCCTCGCCTTCGGCGCGCCGTTCGGATACGTCGGGTCGATGACCCACGGCATCGTCAGCGCTCTGCATCGTCAGGCCGGCATCCTCGGCAACGATGGATATGAAAACTTCATTCAGGTCGATGCCCCGATCAATCCCGGCAACAGCGGCGGCCCGCTCGTCAATCTCCATGGCGAAGTCGTCGGCGTCAACACAGCCATCGCCACTTCCAGCGGCGGATTCCAGGGAATTGGCTTTGCCATTCCATCCGAGGAAGCCAGGCCGATCTACGAACAGCTCAAGTCCACGGGCAAAATCACCCGCGGATGGCTGGGCATCGAAATTGAGAATGTTTCGGACTTCTCCGATGCCGCCGCCAGTGAAGGCTTCAAAGGCGACACCGGCGTGCTGGTCCACGGCGTGCTGCACAACAGCCCGGCCACCGACGAGCTTCAGCCGGGGGACGTCATCACCAAACTCGATGGTCGAACCATCGACACCACGACCGAGCTCCGCGATGACGTTGCCGTCGCCGCCCCCGGCAGCGAGGTGACATTGAATGTCTTCCGCGACGGAAAACAACAGGATGTGAAGGTCAAGCTTGGCAACCAGCCGACGGATGCGTCCGAGGTCGCCAGTGCGACCAATGGCCATGAAGACCAAAGCGGCTCGGCTATCGGTATGCAAATGCAGAATCTGAATGACGATCTCGCCCAGCAATACGGGTTGACCGAGAAATCCGGGGCGGTCGTCGTGTCAGTTGATCCAAATTCCCTGGCCGCCCAGGCGGGCTTGAAGCCGGGCGATGTCATCACCGAAGTGGATCACCACAAGGTGACCTCGCCACAGCAGGTCGATGATGCCCTGAGCAAGGCCGACCTCAAAGCGGGCGTGCAGTTGAACGTAGACAACCAGCAAGGCAGTGAGCTGCTCTTCGTAAAGGCGAGCTAAGGCCTAACTCCTTCGGCGCCTTTCCCCGATAGAGCCGAAGCGTTGCATTCGTGGGAGTCCGGGCACGGCTGCCCGGCTCCCGCGAATGATTGCTTTTTGGCTGAGGCCCGTTAATATGCAACCAATGAGTTGCATATTGGAGGTCGAACATGCAAAAATCCGGCACCGATCGCATCGAAAAAAAGATTCAGTTGAATGCCTCGCCAGCCCGGGTTTGGCGGGCACTGACCGATTACCGGGAATTCGGCCAGTGGTTCAAAGTGAATCTGCAAGACCCGTTTGTCCCTGGCAAAACTACGCGGGGGAATATCACATACCCCGGCTATGAGCACCTGATGATGGAGGTCGTGGTACAGAAAATGGAATCGGAGCGGCTGTTTTCCTTCACCTGGCACCCGCATGCGGTGGACCCCAAGAAGGATTATTCCGACGAGACGCCGACGCTGGTGGAGTTCACGTTGGAAAAGAATTCGGGTGGGACATTGCTGACCCTCACCGAATCCGGTTTCGACAAAATCCCAGCCTCTCGCCGCGATCAGGCGTTTCGCATGAATGACCAGGGCTGGGGCATTCAGTTGAAGAACATCGAGGATCATGTCAACAAAACGCCTTGAAACCATGGCTCGTTCGTCGCGCAAGTCACCGAGACATTTCGCCCCGGTATTCTTCGCGCTGGGCGATCCGACCCGTCTGGCGCTGCTGACAAAACTCAGCCAGCGCTCGCCATCCTCCATAGCGGCACTCACCGAAGGCTCGGCACTCACGCGCCAGGCGATCACCAAACACCTGCGTGTCCTGCAAAATGTTGGCCTGATCCGCGGCGTTCGCCATGGCCGCGAAAATCTCTTCGAGCTCGAGCGCCATTCGCTCGACGAAGCGAGACTTGCCCTCGACCGCATCTCCCAACAGTGGGATGTCGCAATAGCCCGGCTGAAATCGTTCGTCGAGGAATAACTTTATCCGGTGCAAACAGCCAATATCACCGTCGGTGGCCATGGGAATGGCGGGTCTTCCAGCGGGGCGATCAAGTAGTCGATGCTGAACGCGTCGCCGGCGCTATTGAACGGCGGCGGGGGGAGCGATTTTTTGCCCATCAGCTTCTTCACCAATCGGCCGAGCCGGGCCATGGGATTGTAATAGAGTTCGCAAAGGTCGCGGTGAAGCTGGCGATCCCGCAAAATTCGCAGCCGGCCGTCGTAGGTTTGCCATTGGCCCAGCATCGTGACACTGGCGAAATGCGGTTTGAGGAGTTCGAGAAATTCGCCGGGCTTGAATTCCTTTTCGTGAAAGGGATTCAGCGATTTTCCCGAGGCGTCGAACTCGCTGATGTCCCCGTTGGGAGAACTGGTCAGCAGCGTGCCGTGCGGCCGAGGCAGCAGGGCGCGGGCTTGCCGGAGGAATTCATCGGGGCGGGGAAGATGTTCGATATTCTCGAAGTTTACGATGACATCGAATTGCTTGGGCAACGCGGCACATTGATCTAGTTTCTGCACATCCGCTACCGCATAGGACAGATTGGATCGCTTGTATGCGCTCGTTGCTTCTCCGATCGCCTCGGTCGAGAGATCAACGCCATTGACGGACGCCGCGCCGGATCGGGCCAGAAACATCGAGCCATAGCCCACTCCGCACCCCGCATCCAGCACATGCTTCTCCCGACAAAATGGAGCGGCAAACTGGTATCTCTGGATATGAACCCCATACCCGCCGATCAGCGTGTCGTCTTTTGCGGAAAGTCGTTCAACCATTACGAGAGTCTCCCGTCATCGCCCGGCACTTGCCGGCTTGGCACCAAGCAATCGCTTCACAAACTTCCACGCCGGGCCGAGGGGGGAATCGCCGATGAACCATTTGAATCTCTCCCAGCGCTTGGGCGGCTTGCCGTAAAAGCATCCGCCCCAGTAGCGGTCGAGCGTCTTTTGGTTCAAAAACTTTTCGATGTTCCGGCGGGCCAGATATTCTTTCCGCACGCGTGGCAGGTCGGCGTTGGTGGCGTTGGTGTGAAAGACTGTCCATGTCGGATCTTCCACCCGCACCAGCGTGAATTTCTGATGGGCCTGAATGTAGCGCTCGAATGCGACTTCCACGAGATATCTCGCCTGCCGAGTGGTTTCGGCGGGATTTTCGCCGCGGAAGCCGCTGGCGATGTAATTGCCGGCGAATTCCTCCATGGCCTCGATGAAGATGCTCCGTTTCATCAGAGCGAAGTTCTCGCTGCACTTGTCGCTGAAATACCAGCCGGGCCATGGGGCATCGTGGTGTTTGCTGGGGATATTGAACGCGCCGCCGATGGCGAAGGTGTCGGGTCGTTCGAGATATCCAAACGCTTCGGTGAGCCAGTCATCATGTCCCTTGCGAAACGGCAGGGCGTCCGTCTTGAACCACAGCAAATACGGCTTGCTGGCGATCGCGCCGGCGGTGTGCTCCTGGACGAAACACAAATCGCGATGATTGTCCGGATGATCCTTGCGAATCACCTGCAGCTTGTCGATTTTCCCAACCTGAAACAATTGCCAGTAAACCGCCTGCGTTTTCGCATCGCTGCCGCCGTCGACGACGACGACTTCGCCCGGCTTTCCGCCGAGAAAATTAAACCAATCCTCCAGCGCATCGGCGAACGAATCCGCGTAGCCGAAGTTTGCGGCGACCATCGAAATCTGGCTGAGAGGTGTTGCGGTGTCGCTCATTTGGATTGGCCGTTCCTGGCGGCGGCCAGCGCCGATTCAAATTTTGCAAATGGGTATTGCGTCGCCAGGTCCCAATATCCGGAGGCGGTGTTCACGCACATCTCGGTCCAGAAGCGCAGCTTGGGAGCTTCGGCAGTTTTGGATCGCAATTGGTAGAGAAATGCCATCTTGAACGAAAGCAATTTATACCACGCCCACTTTCCGAAATAGAACAGCCGGCCGCGAGGTTTGCCATCGCCGCGTAGATATTCCAGCCATGGTCCCGCGCCGGCGCCGTTGGCGATCAGGCGGTCGAGATATTCGTTGGTCAATCGAGATGCGGGAATAATGTGTCCCATTTTCATAGCCGGAACGTACCACAATTCCCAGCCCAGTCGCCGGCTGATGAGGCTGATTTCGGAATCTTCCCCATCGGCCGGGCCGTGACCGGTGGTGGGGCGGAGATGGCGGAGGATGCCGGGTTCATCGGCCACTCGCCCGCCGGTGGGGCCGCGTAGTCGGCAGCCGATGTCCACCAATATCGTTCGCAGCAGCGCCGTTCGTCCTGTCAATCCCGCGCCTGGTGGGCCGTCGCTGGTTGGCGGGACGAGCATCGTCGGCTCCGGCCCCATGTCGCGCAGGGCCAGTGCATGGGAAAATCGCTTCTGAAAATCCGCCGGCACCGACGCCGGCTCCTGAAAAATCGGATCAATCTTCGGCCCGATGATTCCCGCGCGCAGGTGCGATCGCATGAACGCCATGCACTGCCCGCCCCAATCCTCTTCCACGATGTTGTCATCGTCGAGATACGAAAGAATCTCTCCCTTGGCTTCAACGGCGGCGGTGCGAATGGCGTTGATCTTGCCCTTCTTTCCTTCAGTCACAACCCGGCCCGGCAGTGCGAGGCTCGCGAGCAATTCTCGCGCGGCCTCGGCAGTATTGTCCGTGCTGGCGTTATCGACAATCAGGACTTCCCAACTGAGATCGGCCGGAATTTTCTGATTGGCCAACGCCCCCAGACACGCCGGCAGCCGGGCGGCGCCGTTGTAGGTGCAGATGGCGATGGTGAGGTCTGTCGGCATACTTGGAAAATTCATTTCCACCACGAATCAATTATTCCAGAAGAAGAATTAGCCTCCGATGGGGCACCGATTGGCACCGATGAAGAAGGACAAATGAGATTTTTTTCTCTTTCATCGGTGCTCATCGGTGCCCCATCGGCGGCTAATTTTTAGAGTCATCTGCGTTATCCCGTTCGCTTGGCCGTAGCGCACGCCAAAAGTTTCCACGCCTCGCGGTTGAATGGTTTGCATCGCGCGGCGCGCCAGCCGTAAATCATTGCCGTTGATCTGTCGCCATTTCGGAAAGCCCACCAGCCGTATTGCAGGTGTTGGCGATGGAGATCGATATGCGGAGCCGGCCACAATGGAGGGTCGGGGACATCACCGGTGATCCCCCGTCGTTGCATCGCCTCGGCGCAAATCGTCCGGATGATTTCGCGGCGTCTTTCGGCGGTGCCGGTATGCGACATCGAAGCGGGATGAAGCCGATAGCATTGCAACGGTCGATCGATCATGCCAAGCTTGCCGACTTCGCCCAGGCGCAGCCACAAGTCCAAATCGGCGCATTGCACGAATTCTGGCCGCCAGCCGCCGACTTTGCGAACCGCTTCCGCGCGCATCATCGAGGATGGCTCGTTGATCGGGCATTCTCCGCGAAGGCACATGGCCCGAAGTGCGGCGTCCTCGGTGGCGGGCGTGTAACTGAGCACGCGTCGGCCGGCGGGATCGATGATGTAGAGCCATGTCCCCACCACGGCGAGTTGGGAATCCTGTTGCAGCAGCGCCAACTCCGCGGCGAAGCGCTCCGGCAGGGCGATGTCATCATGATCCATCCGGGCAATGAACTCGCCGCGCGCAAGAGTCAGTAGATGATTGCAGACGCGCCCGAGGCCGAAGCGCTCGGTTCGCAGAAGTTTCACGCGCGGATCGGTCGTGAATTGCTGGAGAATTCCATCGGTCCCATCGGTTGATCCATCATCGCACAAAAGCAATTCAAAATCGCGCTCGGTTTGCGAGAGGATGCTGCCGACGGCCTGGGCGATGTAGCGTTTGCCGTTGTAGACGGGCAGGAAAACGGAGATCGCGGGAGTCATGGGGTGCTCATTCGACGGCGGATGCGCTAGCCACTGAAGTGGCTAGCCCGGTGGGGGTGTCCGTGGTGTGGGTCCAAGTGTGTTCGACCATCACGGCGCATAGATTGACGCTGGGGGTGCGCTGGGAATCGTAAAATCGGCTCGTCTCCACTTCGAATGCGATCAGATTCGGTAGCGAATCCGCCTTCTGTCCATCGGCATCCAGCGTGACCGAAATGTGGTACCGCCCCATCGGAAACGGCACGCGCGGGATTCGGCAGGTGATCGTTCCCTCACCGGCGAAATCCTTCAGCGTGAAATTGCAAACCCCGGTGTCGAGCGTCGTGACGGCAGTGCCCAGGTGATTGAGCACAAGCATGTAAATATTTCCACGGCTGGCGCCGCCGGGATTGCGATAACCCAATTCCAGTGTGATCGGCTCGCCGGCGACAAGCCTGCGAGTGGGGACGCCATCTTCGGTGACCAGGCGTGCGCGGGTGAGGCGCATCTTGCCGTTGCCGGTGCGATCGGGATTGTCGCCGGTGAGCGAAGTCTCGGCGGAGTCGGCGAGATTGGTCAGATATTGCCGAACCACATCCTCGGCCGGGCCGTCGGTGACGACCTGGCCTTTGCGCAACAGAATCGCGCGGGTGCATAGTTTTTGAACGGCCGACATATTGTGGCTAACGAACAAAACCGTGCGCCCTTCGCCGGCGGCGACCTGCTGCATTTTTCCCAGGCATTTGCGCTGGAATTCCGCATCGCCCACCGCGAGCACTTCATCGACCACCAACACATCCGGCTCCAGATGTGCCGCGACCGCAAACGCTAGGCGGACGTACATTCCGCTGGAATAATATTTCACGGGCGTATCGAGAAACGCTTCGACTTCCGAGAATGCGACGATCTCGTCGAACTTGCGCTGGATTTCGGTTCGCTTCATGCCGAGGATCGAGCCGTTGAGAAAGATGTTTTCCCGGCCGGTGAGTTCGGGATGAAATCCGGTGCCGACTTCGAGCAAACTGGCCAGCCGGCCGCGTAAAAGCGCCCGGCCGGTGGTCGGCTCGGTGATGCGGGAGAGGATTTTCAAGAGCGTGCTTTTGCCGGCGCCGTTGGAGCCGACGATGCCAACGACTTCGCCGCGCTCGGCTTGAAAAGAAACATCCTTGAGTGCCCAGAACATTTCGTGTTCCATGCCGTCTTCGGAGATTCGGCGGAGATTTCGCAAAGGGGCCTTGAGGATTCCTGCCAGTAGATCGCGGAAAGATTCGGCGCGCTGGGCCTGATGGCCGAGCTTGTAACACTTGCCGAGCTGCTGGACGTCGATGATGGGTTTGCCGCTGCTCATGCGATGTCCGCGAATCTGCGTTCGGTGCGGCGGAAATAATAGAGGCCCAGGACGAAGAGGATGGTTGTGGTCACTAGAGAAATTCCCAATTCCCGCCAATGCCACGGTTCGCCGAACACGGCCGAGCGGAAGGCATCGACGATGCCGAAGACGGGATTGAGTCCGCCGATCAGCCGCCAGCGCAATCGCAGGTCGGGCAGGGGGATCATGACGAAGCTGCCGTACATCAGGAACTGCGAAAGAAACGGAATGACGAAGCGAAAGTCCCGGTAGGAAACGGTCAGAGCGGAAAGAATGTACGCGCTGCCCAGGGCGATCATAATTGCCGGAATGACCAGGACCGGGACAAAAATAATGGTCCACGCCAGATGGGCATTTGTTCCATAACAGGCGGCGATAACGAGAAAAAAGAGGAATGAAATCGCCATATCCACCAGCGCCCCACCCACCGTCGCGGTGGGGACGAAGAGGCGCGGGAAATAAATTTTGGTCAGCAGGTTTTGCGAATTCAGCAGCGACATGCCGCCGGTGGTAATCCCCGCGGCGATCAGCGTCCAGGCCAGCATCGAAACGTACACCCAGAGCATGTACGGCTCGGCCACGCGGCTCTTGAATCCGGCCATCCGTCCGAAAAAGAGTGTGAAGATCAGCGTATTGCATGCCGGCTGAAGCACCGCCCAGGCGAAGCCGAGAACGGTTTGCTTGTAGCGCACCTTCACATCGCGCCAGATGAAGAAAAAGAGAAGTTCGCGGTTTTGGAAAAGTTCGCGCCAATCGACCGCGATCCACCCGCGGCGAGGCCGAATCTCGATGATCGGACCGTCTTCGGGGGAATCCGCTGAAAGTGGGGTGGTGATGGACGCGGCGGTCAAACTCATCGGCAACAACTTTCCCGGTGCTTATGCAACGTCAATGCATTGTATGGCGGAACCACCCGGAGGGCGGCATCGGTTTGCCAGACAAAAGCGCTATACCCGTTATCGGCAGGGTACCGCATCCGCTGATTTTACCAGGAAGAATGTGTTATCAGACCTAAGAACGCTCACCCCACAACCGCTACCGTTGCGCAGAGTCGAAGTAACCCACGAGGTATAGGAATCGGTTCTGATTCACGATCGGAATGCCCAACTCGCGGGCCTTGTCGATTTGCGCGTTGTAATCCTTGAGCGCCTGCTCTTCGTTCCGCTTCGTGACCACGTTGAAGGGATCCTGCAGCTCGTCATCGGTAAAGGCATCCACCTTCGGCTCCATGCCCATCACGACGAAATCCGTATCCACGTCGATATCGCGCTGAACGGCCCCACCCCATTGCGTCACCAACGCCTTGATCTTGGCGGTGTCATTGTCGTTTGGCCGGCCAGACTGGCTCAAATCGAATTTCCCATACACCACGAAGTTGTATTTCGTGTTCTTGTCGTAAACCAGGTTGGCAATCACGTCGCCTTGCTCGATGTGCTGGGCGGGTTGCAGTTTGGTGATCCGGCATTGGCTGGTGAGTTGATCGACCTGTTCCACTTCGATCGAGCCAAGCCCAGTCGGGAGATTCTCATCATCCGTACCCGCGGCGTCAGCGGGGACACCTTGCTTCGCATCGTAAACCTCAAACGTCATCCCCGGGACAACGTGATTCTGCGCCCCAACGTCGATGTAAACGACATCCAATGATGCCACCGACAAAATCTGTCCGTCCGTCGCTCGCATGATCGGAATCTTGGGGTCCGGACGGTGGGCATCCAACTTCTGCATCGCCTTCTTCAAATCGGATTGGGCGCTGGCCAATTCCTTATCTTTTCCATCCAGTTGCGTCTGCATGTCATGCAGTGTTTCGTTGTACTTGGCAATTTCTTGGTCAACTTGCTGCTGATATCCAGTGATATCCCCGCCATATATTTTGCTGGCGTCCTGCACCATATCCTGTTGCTTGGCCATCTGTGCCTTCAAATCATCAATGTTGTCCTGCAACTGCTTGATCGTTGAGGCATCGGCAGTGATTTGCGCAACGGCTTTGTTGGCACTTTCCGTTTCCTGCGCTGATGCGGTGGCGGCGGAGGTTTGCTGGGTGTCGGCGAAATCCACCAGAGCATTGATGGCGGTCACCAAATCCGCATCCTGCGGAATGTTCAGGCCCTTGAGTTTATTCGACGCATCCGTCAGAGCCTGGTGGGCGTCGTCGATGGACCCGCTGGGATTGGTGGTGGAAGCCCGGCTGCCGTCGATCGCTTTGGAGAGCTGATCCATGTGATAGATCGCATCACCCAGAACGGTGTGATCATCGAGGTCCGGATTAGAGCCATTGTGCAACTCATCGAGCATGGCTCGATATTCGTCGCTGGTGGTGTTGGAATAGATTTCTTTGTTGCGCAACACCATGGTGGTGCGCGTCTCCTCGGATTTGCTCAAGGCCACGGTCTGATAAATGGCAAAAATGGTGGCGGCAACCGACCAGATGGTAAAGACCACGACTGCGGCGACCAATCCGCCGCGAGAACCTTGCGGGGATACGGGGGGCATACAAAATCCTCCAAGAGCTTAGGACATTCGAGGATACATCCGCCCAAACAAGGCGCGGGCTGGCGCGCCGGGCCTGTCGGCAGGTAGGACATTCCGCCGTCCGCACCGAACATCTTCAATTTAACCCTTTTCGACCCTTCAGGTCAAGAAAATTGCGTGGGTGGTATTTTTGCCGGAGTTAGCGTGAATTGGCAGAAAAGCGGGTTCATGCCATTGCCGCGGCCAATTTTCGCTTTGCACTCGGTGGAAGTTCAAGCGGAACAAACCATTTGGCCGGATAAAGATAATCCTCTCCCTCGTCGTCCATTACCCGCAGAAAATATGCTGGGTCATTGGGTTCCGGACGTATGACCCTGTACGCCTTGCCGACTTGTAATGAACCCTCGTACTGGCCCAGTTCGATGCAAACGGCGTAAAACGGATAGCTTAGCTTGGGCCGGCTAACCCCCGGTGTACGGCCGTTTGATCCTTTCGAGCCGGCGTCCGACTCCATGCGCTTCGAACCAATGGATTTCGGCTTCATAGATTTCACCTTCAATGTCTCGCACAAGAGCGACGCCTTTCATCTTGCGCCACTCTCGCCCCCCGAACTGTTTCCGTAAATATTTTCTCACTCGAACGCCACGTCCACTGGCGATAACCTCAACTTTCCGAAACGGACCCAGAATCTCAAAGAGCGGTCGCGGCATATCGGCCAGGTCAAATTATCCGACAGATCGGCCAGCATATCCAGCCTAATGCCCTTTCCCAAAAAATGTCTTGATCGAATCGTAAATATCATCCTTCGAGTTTACCCGGCTGGTCAGGACCTTTTCGTGGTTCCGCAGGTGCTCGTGCAGAACGTTGATGAAATTACCCGATCCATAGGCACTGGCTACCTGGCAGTAGCCGAACATATTGCAGATTGGGAGCAGTTGCTCCTTGAGCAGTTTCACGCAGTCCCGGCTGTCGGCCTCGGAGCTGTTGTCGCCGTCGCTGAAATGAAATAGGTAAATGTTCCATTCATCCGGAGAATAATGTGCATCCAGCAGCGACTTTGCGCAACGGAAGGCACTGCTGATCTTGGTGCCGCCGTCTTCTCGCAGGTGATAGAACGTGTGTTTATCCACTTCCTTGGCTGAGACATCGTGGACGATGTATCGGCTTTCGATTCCCTCGTAATTCTTCCGCAGCCAGGTGTCGATCCAGAAGCTTTCCAGCCGAACGAGTTCTTTTTGTTCCTCCCCCATCGAACCGGACACGTCCATCATGAAAATAATGACGGCATTGGACTGCGGACTTTTGATTTCCTTCCAGCTTCGGTAACGGATGTCCTTTTTCTGGGGGATGATGATCGGATTGTCCGGATCGTAATCCCCGATCATGATCTGGCGCTTGAGGGCTTCCTTGAAGGATCGCTTGAAATGCCGCAATGATTCCGGCCCGACTCGCCGGATGCCGCTATATTTGTCGCGCACCGTGGTGATGCGGTGCTTGCCCTTGGGTTCGATGCGGGGAAGTTTCAGTTCCTCTGCCAGTATCTCCGCCAATTCATCCAGCGAAAGATCGACCTCCATGATATGGTGCCCCGGATCGGTCCCGCCCTGGCCCTTACCCTGGCCTTTGCCAACGACATCTCCTTCCTTGCCATCGCCCGCCCCGACGCCGCCGGAGTTATCGCCATAACGAAAGTGCGGCAATTCGATCCCGCGCACGGGAATGCTGATGAGATGCTTCCCTTCTTTGCCGATGAGTTCCCCTTTGGTGAGAAACTTGCGGAGATCGTCGCGGATGCGTCCCTTCACGATCTGCCGAAATCGCTGATGATCTTTTTCGATCTTGAGAATCATGTTCCAAAGCCCACGGATAGCTATCCGTGGGCTTTCCCAACAAAACGTCAAATCGCGCGCCGACTCAGTAAGTATAACCCAATAAAAAAAATCAACGCCGACCCAGCCGCACCGATTACCGTTCCCGGAAAATGCTCATTGGCCAGATCCACCGGATTCTCCCCCGCATTCCAGCGCAGCGCCAACCCATATCGCGGATCGGTAATCCAAAAAAACGCCACGCCCAATAGGCCGGCGAGCACGAGCGAAAATCCGGAACGTCGGTTAATGCGAGCCATTTCTGGTCCTGGTCATCGGTGTTAGAGCGCAGTCGCCAGTGCCCGACGTCCCTTCGGCGGCAACTCGACAGGCACGAATTGATCCACCGAGTAAAGATAATCTTCGCCTTCCTCGTCGATCACGCGCAAATCGCCGCGTCCATCGTTGGGTTCGGGCCTGATTACTTTGTAAACCTTCCCGACGATGAGCGATCCGGCATTTCCAACATTGTCAATGCACATGGCGAACCAGGGATATCGACGTTTACCGTTCAAGCTTGCGCTTGATCTTCCAGCAGACTTTCCCAACGCCGTGCGCCTCGAACCAATGGATTTCTGCATTTCCGATCCAGCCATCATCTTTCTCCACGCGGGCTATGCCCTTCATTTTACGCCAGTATCGACCGCCATAGGTTTCCTGAAGATATTTCCGGATTCGTACGCCGCGGCCTTCGGCAATTATTTGCACGGCTGAAATCGCGCCGAGGATGCGAAATCTCCTCGGCAATTCACTCAAGCGTCCTTCCTCTCGGTGCTTTAAAGGCGGCAAATTCGTCTGCGATCTTACTCATCCTGCTTCGAATCACCTCTGGCAAAAATACTCGCCAC
>Ga0302325_10018453_pt1 | contig 14702 bp, 14 predicted proteins | sample Palsa_T0_2_FD_201948 | JGI IMG/M metagenome (GOLD analysis project Ga0302325, IMG submission 201948) | Peat permafrost microbial communities from Stordalen Mire near Abisko, Sweden - Palsa_T0_2 | ecosystem: Environmental > Terrestrial > Soil > Palsa > Peat permafrost | place: Sweden: Abisko... | reverse complement strand
GTGAATGGGATCTTGTTTGATCACGAATCACCGCGGCGCGGCGAGATTTTCGTCAGCCGCAAAGTCACCCGTGCGGTCGCGCGCATTCTCCACGGCTTGCAGTCCAAGCTCTCCGGAATATGTGGAAGGAATCTGGCGGATGTTGCAGCAATCTGAACCGGAAGACTTCGTTCTCGCCACCGGCGAAACCCATTCGGTTCGGGAATTCGTCGAGCGCTCGTTCGCGCATGTCGGCCTCGACTGGCGGGCTTACGTCGAAGTCGACCCGCGATATTACCGGCCGACAGAGATCGATCGTCTGGAGGGAGACGCATCCAAAGCCCGCGACCGCCTTGGTTGGGTGCCTCGCATCAGGTTGCGCGATCTTGTGAAGCTCATGGTGGATGCGGACGTGCGGCTTCTGGAAGACAAATTGAGCGGCCAACTGGAGCGCGGCATGTCCGTCGGAGGCGGAGAATGAAGCCACTCGAATCCCCCAACCTCGCCATGGGCGTGTTTCATGGGCGCCGGATTATCGTCACCGGCGGCGCCGGTTTTTTAGGCCGGGTGGTGGTTCGAAAGCTCTGCGAGCGGGGCTGCCCCGACGTTGTTGTGCCACGCAGTGCGACCTGCGACCTCACGCGCCTCGGCAACATTGAAAAGATATTCAACGAAGCGCGCCCACACTTGCTGATTCATCTCGCCGCAACTGCGGAAAATTCCACCAGCCGAGCTAACATTGCCGAAAGTTTTTACAATAACGTCATGATGGCGACCCAGTTGATCGAAGCCGCCAGCCGCCACGGCGTGGAAAAAATGATTTATCTTGGAAGTGCGAGTTCCTATCCAGCTGGTGCGCCACTCCCGCTTCGCGAGGAGGATTTATTCAACGGTCTTCCGGACGATGCCCGTAGCGGTCATGGCGTCGCGAAGCGCCTGCCCCTCATTCAGGCGCGTGCGTATTGGCAGCAATACGGTTTTCATTGTGTCAGCCTGATCCCCACGAATTTCTATGGACCTGGAGACAATTTCGATCCGCAACGCAGCTTCGTCATCCCTTCCTTGATTCGCAGATTCCTCGCAGCCGTGGAAACCGGCGAGCAGGAAGTCGTCATTGGCGGTACGGGTTACGCCACACGCGATTTTATCCATGTGGAAGACTGCGCGGAAGGCATCCTCCTGGCCCTCGAGCGTTATCACGGAGCAGACGCCGTAAACCTCGCCAGCGGCACGGAGCTGCCCATCCACGAGCTCGCGCGCACGATTGCCGCGCTGGCTGGGTACACCGGAAAGATTGGCTGGAATCCCCGGTGTTCGGAAGGAATCATGCGGCGGGTGCTAGACGTAACCCGCGCGCAAAAAGAATTCGGTTTTCGGGCGCGCCGCAGCCTTGCCGATGGCCTCTTCGAGACCGTCGAGTGGTACCGCTCCACGAAAGCTCGGCCGCCGGTGCCTGCGGAATCGTCGAGGCTCGAACACAGTGCATAGCCACCACGATATCCGGATCGCGGCCCGTATCATGAAATCAAAAATGAGTTTGGGGGATACTTTGTGACGGAAGCTACCGCGCGTGCCCTGGCCGAGCCCGTACCCCACCCAGTTCGCGCCGAGGTGACGGCGCGCTCTACATGCCGTTCCTGCGACAGCCCGAACCTCGATCAGGCGATGAACCTCGGCAATTTGTACGTTTCGAATTTTCCTGATGCACCGGAAAGCGGCCTCTGGCCGCGCGTGCCGCTGGAGTTGTTGCTGTGCCGGACGTGTGGGCTTGTGCAGTTGCGCCACACGACGCCCGGCGAGTGGCTCTACAGGAATTACTGGTACAAATCAGGCGTCAGCGCCACGATGCGCGTGGCGCTTGCTGACGTTGCCGCAAAGGCTACCCGATTCGCGGGACTCGATCACGGCGACGGCGTCCTCGACATTGGCTGCAACGACGGAACTCTGCTGCGTTCCTACCGTACGGAGGGTATTCGGCGCACCGGATTTGAACCGGCGGCAAACCTGATTCCCGAAGCCGCGGTCGCGACCGGTCGCATCGTGAATGATTTCTTCACGGCCCAACCCCTCCTCGGCGAAAGGTTCCACATCATCACGTCGATCGCTATGTTTTACGACCTCGAAGATCCCAACGCCTTCGTGGCGGACGTGGCGAGCGTGCTGATCCAGGAAGGCGTGTGGATCATCGAGATGCATTACTTGCCACAAATTCTCGCGCGCAACGCCTTCGATGCCATCTGCCACGAGCACCTTGAATACTATTCTTTAGCCACGCTCGAGCCGCTCCTCGAGCGCCACGGCCTGATCGTGGCGGATGCCGAGATCAATAGCGCAAATGGCGGCAGCCTTCGCGTATATGTCGTTCATCGCGGTGCCCCAGCGGCCTCGGTTCCAGCCCGCCGTGCTCGGGTAGAAGCTCTGCGCATCCGCGAGCGCTCCGCGCAGCTGTCTTGCCTACGCACCTACAAAGAATTTGGTGAACGCGTGCTTCGCATCCGCCAGCGGGTTTACCAGTTCATCCAAAGTGAGCGCGAACGCGGTCTTGAGGTTTCGGCTTACGGCGCATCCACCAAAGGAAACACGCTCCTGCAAGTTTTCGAGCTCGATCACCGCTTGATTCATTCCGCCGCGGAGCGCAATCCAGGCAAATGGGGCAAATATACGGTCGGCACATGGATCCCCGTCGTTTCGGAAGACCAAGCCCGCCTACACGCCAACGACTTTCTGATTCTTCCTTGGCACTTCCTGGGCGAGATACACACCCGCGAGCGTGACTTTCTCGCCCGCGGCGGAAAACTGATCGTGCCGTTGCCCACTCCGTACATAATCGATAGCGCGGGCCGGCACGCCATGGCCTGCTAACTGCTCCAGGCGTTCAACTTACGCGCTAGAGGTTTCAAATTCCTCATGCTTCATAATGTATTGTTTACGCACGCTTAGCCGACGCATGCTTTCTGGCGATTCTGATTGTTGCTACAATTATCTTTCGCTTCACGAAGCGCCTTCAGGCATTTCTGTGCGAAGTCTTCCTATTTCGTGCGTTGCAAAGAGAGGAAAGAGAAATGGGTACGGATCGCAAGCCGGAATTTTTTGCTGGAAAAGAACTCAAAATAGGAATCATCGGATGTGGTTACGTTGGCCTGCCCTTGGCCCTGCGTTTTGCCGACGTCGGCCAGGTCGTAACCGGATTCGACACGGATGAACAAAAGATCACCAAGCTCAACGCCGGCCAGTCCTATATTCAGCATATTCCCGCGGACAAGATCAATCATCACGTGCAGGGTAAGCGATTCAGCGCCACCACGGATTTTTCGCGGCTGCGCGATATGGATGCCATACTCATCTGCGTTCCCACGCCGCTCGATGAACGGCGCGAGCCTGACCTGAGCTACGTGGAAATGACCGCGCAGTCCATCGCGCCCAATCTGCAGCGCCATCAGCTCGTCGTGCTCGAAAGCACCACTTACCCCGGTACCACCGAAGAATTGGTGCTGCCGATTCTCGAAAAAGGCGGCTTGCGCTGTCCTCTCGCCAAGGGCGAAGGCTCGGAAAATACCGCGACCGACTTTTATCTGGCGTTTTCCCCGGAGCGCGAAGATCCCGGAAACAAGCAATTTGGCCTGGCGCAAATTCCCAAGGTCGTCGGCGGCATCAATCCCGCGAGCTGCCAGGCCGCGATGAATCTCTACGCCCAGATCGTTTCAAAAGTCGTGCAAGTCAGTTCCACGCGCGCCGCGGAAATGGTGAAGCTCCTCGAAAACATTTTTCGCTGCGTGAATATCGCCCTGGTGAACGAATTAAAACAGCTTTCCCTGCGCATGGATCTGGACATCTGGGAAGTCATCGACAGCGCGGCGACCAAGCCCTTTGGGTTTATGCCGTTTTACCCGGGCCCCGGCCTGGGCGGCCATTGCATCCCGGTAGATCCCTTTTATCTTTCGTGGAAGGCGCGCGAGTACGACTTCGCCACGCGCTTCATCGAGCTGGCCGGCGAGATCAACACGGCCATGCCCTACCACGTCGTCGACGCGCTTGTCGCCGCGCTCAACGCCCACGAAAAAAGTGTGAAGGGTTCGAAGATTCTGGTGCTGGGCGTCGCCTATAAAAAAGATGTGGATGATCTGCGTGAATCGCCTTCCATGAAGCTACTCGAACTTCTGTCGGCCCGCGGCGCCCAACTCGATTACAACGATCCCTACTTCCCGGCCCTTTTCAAAATGCGCCACTACGACTTTTCCCACATGAAGTCCGTCGACTTGACTCCTCAGAATCTCGCTCGTTACGACTGCGTGCTGATTGCGACGGATCACACCAAGTACGATTACGACGCGATCGTGAAGAATTCCAAGCTGGTTGTGGATACGCGCAATGCTACGCGAAACGTGAAACAACGCGGTGATAAGGTCGTGCACTGCTAAGCGGTCTCTGCCGCAAGAAAAGAAATGGGCGAAAATCTTTCGCCTGTCCAGCCGGACAGCCCTTTTCCCCGGCCGGCCGTTCAGTTCCTCACAAATTGTGACTGGTAAAATAGTTCCATTGTTCCGGCACGAACGCCGCGCTATTTTCGGGACATGAATTCCTCGCCGCTGCCCCAGCAGAAAAAGAAGACTTGGATCGCCGACCCGGGCCGCCGCCGGAGCATGCGAGTCCTCTTGAGCGTGCCGGTCGCGGTGAGCGGAAGTATCAACAACCAGGACTTCTTCGAAGATACTCGAACGCTGGTCGTCAACGCCCACGGCGCTCTACTGTCGCTCGCGGCGGCCGTCACCGCGGGCCAAACCGTCACCATGTCCAATAAGGCGACTCGCCATTCCCGCGAGTGCCGCGTGGTCTACGTGGGCAGCGTCCAGGCCGGAAAATCGCAGATGGGCTTCGAATTCCTGGAACCCGCGCCGTCCTTCTGGCAGATTGATTTCCCGCCCGAGGACTGGATCGTGCCGGAAGACTAGCTTTCGTATGGCGTCTCGGGTGATCCCCGCTTGCGGTTTCAGCGCGTTTGGGACGTAAGTTCGGCGCGCACCATTCCGTAAGGAACTTCGGCTTGAATCAGCACTGGAATTCGGGCGTCGTCCTGGGAAAACCAGATGGAACACTCCGTCCTGGATTGCCGCCCCCCGCGAAATAGGTGAATCGAAATTTTGGTCGTGCTTACCGCGCGGCCTGCCACCGAAATCACCTCCGTTGGCCCGTCGACGCGCACGCGCATTTCGTACAGGTCCTCTCCATCGTACACTGGGGCCTCAAATTCCGGCGTGCGCTGCCAGTCGATGGTTCGCAGAAAATATAAGGCCCCCAATGGATCGCGCGTCCCGGGTTTCACGAGGACGGCAGGCGTTTGATTTTTCTTTGCGGAACCCGTTGAAACCAGCCGCGAGACCGTGTTTTGCTTTTCTCCCAATTCATCCAGATACGTTTCGTATTGTCTGCTTTCGAGCGTTCCTATATCCGCGTAGGAATCGAACTGATCGTCAATTTCCGCGAGCGAACGCAATGGACCCTGGGTATGCGCCGAGGCCCGAAAATGCCACGTCGGGATGCCAAAAAAATCGCGCTTTTCCACGACCGCAAGCTGCGCCGCTGCCGCATTCGCGAAGACCGCCCACCCCAGGCGATAGTTCAAGATTTCTCCGGGACGAAACGAAACCTGCGCCGCCCACGCGGAATCTCCCGCATGGATGGTCGCGTTGGCGCTCACTTGCTCCAAAGCCCGACCAGAAAACATATCGTGGAGAGGCGCACCCCGATTCCGCAGCGCACTCAGATTCGGAGCAATCGCGAAAACAACGAGCAAGCTCGCCACCACCGCCGGCGCGGCCGAATATCGCTCTCGATGGATTTTTCTATTACGTTGCATCTTTAATTGAGCCACTGCCTCCGGCGGCGCGAAACTCCCGCGCCTCGATTAAGCTTAACCGAAACACAAAGTTCCGGCTCACGGCCGATCCCCCTTGCGTAAATGATTCGTTTCCGGCAAATTTCCAAGGCACGGTTGCCCGGGAGGAAATTCAGGAATGCGCTATCTCGTCACCGGCGGGGCCGGATTCATCGGTTCGAACATCGTGGATGAACTCGTTCGCCGCGGCCATGAAGTCGTCGTGCTCGACGATCTTTCCTCTGGCCACGAAGAAAATCTGGCTGCGGTCCGCAGCAAAATTGACCTGCGTATCGGAAGCATTACGGATCTGGCGGTCATCCAGTCGGCATGCGTCGGAGTGGACTACGTCATTCATCTTGCGGCGCGCACCTCCGTGCCGCGCTCGGTAGCCAATCCGATCGAATCGAATCACGTCAATATCGATGGCATCGTGAATGTTTTGGTGGCCGCGCGCGATGCCAAAGTGTGCCGCTTTGTTTTTTCGGCATCCTCCTCGGCGTATGGCGAGACGCCCGAACTGCCCAAGAAGGAGACGATGCCCGCATCGCCGATTTCTCCCTACGGCGTTACCAAATTGGCAGGCGAACTTTACGCCCAGGTTTTCGGCCGAGCCTACGGGCTCGAAAACACGAGCCTCAGGTATTTCAACGTTTTCGGGCCGCGCCAGGATCCCACTTCCCAATATTCCGGCGTGCTATCGCGCTTCATGCTTGCCGTAATCCGCGGCGAATCTCCCGTCATCTACGGCGACGGCGAACAGTCCCGCGATTTCACCTATATCGCAAACGTCGTGGACGCCACCCTGCTCGCCTGTGAAGCGCCGCGCGCTTCGGGCATGGTGTTCAACGGTGGAACGGGCGCGCGAATCACCTTAAACCAGGTGCTGAAGTTGCTCGAGAAAATTACCGGCAAGAAGATTCAAGCGAAATACGAACCACCGCGCACCGGAGACATCAAAGACTCCCAAGCTGACATTTCGCTTGCGCGCGATGTGCTCGGGTATCAGCCGCATATGGATTTCGAGCAAGGCCTGAAACTAACCTGGGATTGGTACGCATCCACCTACCCAAAACCCTGAGCCGCAACGCACTTCCGCAAATCGCCGCGCTCCGTTAGTTCTTGCCAAGTTGCGCGGGAAGCTCCACTAAGTTATCTACCATGACATCCGGTGGGTCTGCGCGCAAACCCACCGGATCGAAGCCGTATGTAACCCCGCACGCGAAAATCCCGGCATTGCGCGCGGTTTGAATATCCACTTGGGAATCGCCGACCATCATCGCCTCGTCGCCCGACGCCTGCATCTCACGCAACAAAACTTCAATTCCCATTGGGTCGGGCTTCTTCCTTTCAAAACTGTTTCCGCCGTAGACGGAAATGAAATATCGCGAAAGGTTCAAGCCGTCGATAATCGCGCGGCTGAAGTGCACCGGTTTGTTCGTAAAGACGGCCATCGAATATTCCAGTTGCCGGAAACGATTCAGCGCTTCCACGACCCCCGGATAGAGAGTGGTGTTATCGAGCATGTGTGATCGGTAGTAGCTAAGAAAATACGCGAGGCCGCGCTTGGCGTCTTCCTCCGTAGCGCCGTCACCCAGCGATCTTCGCACCAGCTTCTCGGCGCCGTTTCCCACGAACCCAAAAATCGTTTCGTGCACTTGCTGGGCGCATCCCATATGGTCAAGCATTGCGTTGACCGACAACGCCAGATCAAGCTTTGAATCGATCAGCGTGCCATCCAGATCGAAGATCAGCCCGCGCACCTTCGAAAAGCGATTCTCCCGGTGATTCATTGCCCTCGAGGTCCTGTCGTCACAGCCGAATTGACTCACGCGCCTTTTGTTCGCTCGCCACTCGCTGATACAATTAAAAATTCTACCAGTTCAGTTACGACCACACGAGGCCCACATGGCAGAAATCCAACCGTTCCGCGCCTTCCGCTACGACACCGATCGCGTCACCCTGGCCGACGTGCTGACCCAGCCCTACGACAAAATCAGCCCCGCGATGCAGGACGCCTACTACGCGAAAAGTCCTTACAACCTGATCGCCATCGAAAAAGGGCGCGTGCAGCCCAGCGATTCACCCCAGGACACCGTATATACCCGCGCCGCCAAGAAAGTCGAAGAATGGATCGCCGAAGGAGTTTTGGTGCAGGATGCAGCGCCCCACGTTTACGTGTACTCCCAAGAGTATCTGGTTCCCGGCACGCACACCCGCAAAACGCGAATGGGCTTCATCGCCCTGGGCAGAGTTGAGGATTACGAAGCGCAGGTCGTCTTCCGTCACGAACAAACTTTATCGGCGCCCAAAGCGGACCGCATCGAACTGCTCCGCCACACCCACGTCCAAACGGGCCAGCTTTTCATGCTCTACAACGACGCGCCGCGAAGCATCGACACTTTGCTGGAGGAAGTCTCCCGTAAATCCGAGCCTCAGGAAATGCAAGACGAATTTGGCGTGACGCACCGGCTATGGCCCGTCTCGGACCAAACAGCTATCCGGCGCATCCAGGCCGCCATGAAGGACAAGAAACTGATCATCGCCGACGGCCATCATCGCTACGAAACGGCGCTCAACCTGCGGAACGAAGGCCGCGCAAAGATCGAGCAGGCAGACCCGCAAGCGGCGCACGAGTTCGCGATGATGACCTTCATCAATACGCACTCCAAGGGGCTCACCATCCTGCCCACGCATCGCTTGATTCGCAACCTTCAGAACTTTGACTTCGACAAATTCCGAAAAAGTGTCGGTCAGTATTTCGATTGGTATTCCTATCCGTTCCTCAACGCCGCGGAGCGCGTGGCGGCATATGCGGATTTTCTCAAGGATTTCCAGGGTGTGCATCACGGCCGACGCGGTGTGGGAATCTATCCCGGCGCCAATGCCCACGGCGGCGGAGCTTTTTATCTATTCCTGCTGCGGCGTGACGCCGATCTCGAAACAGCCCTTCCCAATATTTCCGAAGCTCAGCGCGGACTGGACGTAGTGCTTCTGCATCGACTGATTATCGAGAAAGGCTTGGGCATCAGCCAGGATGCCGTGGCCGGCGAGCAAAATGTGAGTTACAAGCGCGAGATGGAAGGCGCAATTGCCGCGGTGGATAAGGGCGAAGCGCAGCTCGCGTGCTTGTTGAATCCTGCGCGCGTACAGCAGGTTGCGGACATCGCCTTGGGCAGCGATGTGCTACCGCAAAAATCCACGGACTTTTACCCGAAATTATTGAGCGGAGTTGCAATCTTCAACGTGGAAGGCCGCGTCGCAGGGCAGGCTGACGCGCTAAGCGGGCGCTGAGACAAAAAGGGGGCACCGCGTTTTCGCCGTCATCCTGAACGAAGCGAAGGATCTCTCTTCGATTTCAGCGGCGTCGCAGATGCCCCGGTCTTTCTCTACTTCTTGAAGCTTTCCACCGCGGCGGCTTCGCTGTCGTACGTATCGAACACCGTCATCAACTTCGTAACTTGCAGAACTTCCTTGAACTTCGAGCCCAGGTTCGCCAGCTTCAGCACCGCGCCCTGCGACCGCGCGCTATGGAACGTCGCCACCAGCGTGCCCAGCCCCGCGCTGTCGATGTAGCCGACCTGCGCCAGGTTCAGCACAATCTTCTTCTTCCCCGCCGCCAGCAAATTCTTCACCTGCTCGCGAAACGCGTTGCTCTCTTCGCCGAGGACGATGCGCCCTTCGATCTCCAGCACCGTCACGTCTCCGACTTCCTTATCCACCATTTTTAATGCCACGTTCGCGCCTCCTGGAAAGTTCGAATCTGTATTTGAATCATTTTACCTGGACGGCCACCCGGCCCCGCGGCGGCAAACTAGCGCTTCAGTAAAAATCAGAGCAGGACATATAGTATCCGCAACTTTCGCACATCATTTTGCATTTCCGCGGCTCGAGCCGTGACGAACATAACGGACAGAACCTCGAGGGCTCCTCCGTTTCCGGAGCAACGATTCTGCGGCGGGCGCCGTTTGCCTCTACCGATTGTGCCGCTGAGCCAACGCCTTCCGACCTTGTCATGTCCCGTCGCCTTCGGACTGACGTTTATAGCACATCCCATCCACGGGGAAAAGCAAAGCTAAAACCTTTACGAGCGTCGACCCGAACCGCGCTGGCGCACCAACCCGTTGGAATAGACACCGCCCACTGATCCTTAGTGCCCGCAAAATAATCGGGGGATTCGCCTTAGCGGGCGAACACAATAACGGCAACTGTTCAGCCTGCTCGCGCGTCTGATACAGTGACAGCCGAGCGAGGACGTTATGCTGTGGGGACGAATAATACCGCTGGTAGCATTTGCCGCGCTGGCAATCCCGTGCGTCGTTTCGGCTCAGCACGCGAGTCCCGCCGCCGGACATGCCGCGGCTCCGGCCCCCGCCGCCCATGCTGCACCGCCCCGGGTACCGTCTTCCCGTGCAAGTGCAAGTCATCACGCATCCTCGACAGCGCCTGGCGTCGTCGCACATTCCAGCAACGGGAGCCCATATCCTTTTGATACATACGGCGTGAGTGCATCGCCCCGAGGCTCGCATTTCGATGGTCCGGTTTCGTCGAGAGGCTTCGACAACCCGCTCGCCGGAAAAAATGGCGGCCACGCACGACCGAAAACAGCGACCGGCATCATCATCCTCGGCGGTTACCCCTACTACGGGTACGGCTACGCTGCCGATGATTCGCAGGTTCAAGCGCCGGACCAAGCTCAAGACGAGGCCGATGACCAGCAGTCCGTCGGCCGCCAGGAGCCCCAATACATTTTTGTCCAGCAAGTGCCGGACCCTCGAGGGCAGGGGCAACAAGCCGCGAACGATCAAGCGGAGTTGGCGCCAGCTCCCGAACGCGATCCGCCTGTTCCCCTCCGCGACGTCGGCTCGTTCACGCTGGTTACTCGCGCAGGCGATAGGCTCGATGCTGTGGCTTTCACGAGTTCGAACGGTCGCCTCATTTACATCACGCCCGACGGCGGACGCCGCAGCATTTCGTTCGATGATCTCGACATAGACTCGACCCAGCGTCTCAATCAGGAGCTCGGCACTCCGGTAGACCTACCCCAGCCTGAAGATCCGCATCCTTCGCCCGCGACACCAAACCCAAAAACATACGGGGAAACTACCAACTAGCTTTTCGCTCGGGACCCAGGAATCCGATTCGATTCAGCCGGGGAGCTCGTCGGTGGTTACGATGCGGGTCGCTGCACCGGTTCCGGCATATACAGATTCGCATCCGCAGCCAGCCCTGCGCGTTCAAACTGAATGGTGGTATGTGTAATTCGAAATTCCCGTTCGAGGACTTCGTGAACCTGAGCCAGAATTTTGGCGCTCTCTTCCATGTGCATGTCGGGAATACAAATGTGGCACGAAAGCGCGTTCAGGTCCGTACCGAGCGTCCAAATGTGCACGTCGTGAACTTCTTGTACGCCGGGAATGCGCAACATGGCCCGCGCCACGCTCTCGAGGTCGATGCTGCGCGGCAAACCTTCCAGCAGGATGTGGGTGCTCTCGCGCAGGATACCAACGCCGGACCAGAAGACCATCGCCCCGATGGCTAAGCCGATCACCGGATCGACCCAAGTCAACCCGGTGTAGTGAATCGCAATTGCCCCCGCCATGATCGCGAGGTTCGAAAGCGCGTCGCCCAAATTATGAATCCAAATGCTGCGCACATTCAGGTCCCGACGTCCGCCGGTCACCGCCAGCGTGATCCCGCCATTGACCAACAGGGCGAAAACCGAAACCCAGAGCATCAAGCCCGTTTTTACTTCCACCGGGCTACGCAGGCGCATCACCGATTCGTAAATCAGCGCGACCGAAACCAACGATAGCAGCATGGCGTTGACAAACGCTGCGAGGATTCCGGCCCGGTGGTACCCATAGGTTTTCTGCGGAGTCGGCGGCTTTTTAGCCCAGCGTGTCGCGAACCAGGAAAGAATCAGCGTCGGGACATCCGTCAAATTGTGGACCGCATCGCTCACCAGCGCGATCGAATGCCCCGCGTAACCAGCGACCAGTTCCACTCCCACCAACGCGAAAGTAGCCACGACGGCGCCGCCCAGAATCAGCGTCATTCCCTCGGCCGGCAGCGACACATGTGAATGGCCGCTCAGTCCGTGGCTATGCCCATGATCGTGAACGTGATCATGACCGTGGCCGTGATTGTGGCCTGCTGATCCGTGCGCGTGGTCGTGCATCTTCACGATTCTAACCGGACTCTTTCCTCCAGCACAGCCTGGAATCGGTTCGTGCCACCGGAACGTGCATGGCTCGGGCCCCCACTCCATGGACTCAGCCCAATCGATGCCGCTGCATTTTTCACGAGAGTCGCGACCATGGCGGGAATGAACTCGCCGGATACAACTCAATTGACTCCCCAAGCTGGCCCGCCTACCATGACAACAGTTTCTGAACTCACTTTCTGACGGAGTGCTCTGGGGCGGCGTCAGATTCGCCCAGCCATGACGCACCAAGTCGCCAAACTGGTTTTTTGGGGAGTGCGTGGCTCGACTCCCACTCTCGAGCGCGACACCTGGCGCTATGGCGGCAACACACCTTGCCTGGAACTTACCGCGCCAGACGGTACATCCTTCATCCTGGATTGCGGCACCGGAATCCGCATGTTGGGCAATCACCTGACCGCGAACCAGGGCGAAAGCGGCATCGAAGCTCACGTTCTCGTAACCCATTACCATTGGGACCACATCCAGGGCATTCCCTTCTTTCATCCTTTTTTCGAATCGCAGAATCGTTTCCACTTTTACAGCTTTCAGTCGAACTACCTAGGGCCGAATAGTCTGCAACAGGTTTTCGAGGCTCAGCTCTCCAGCCCGTATTTTCCCGTCGATGTGAGCATGATGACCGCTTCGCGGGAATTTCACGAGGTGGCTGCTGGGCAAACCTGGGACGTCAATGGCACAAAAATTACCGCGCAAGCGCTAAATCATCCACAGGGCTGCCTCGGCTACCGGCTCGACACGGCGGGGGGCTCCATCGTGTACGCCACCGACAACGAACCTGGCGCGGCGGAATGCGACAAGAATTTGCTGCAGCTCGCGCAGGGCGCCGATGTGCTGATTTACGATTCGCAATATTCTCCCGAGCAACTTGCCACCGACCGCAGAGGCTGGGGACATTCGAGCTGGCTCGAGGGCGTGAAGATCGCGCGCGCCGCCAAGGTACGCAATTTAATTTTGTTCCATCACGACCCGGATTCTCCCGACAAAGTCGTCGACGGCTTTTTGTCCGCCGCGCGCCAGGAATTTCCCGCCACCTGGGCCGCTTCGGAAGGCATGTCCGTTTCGCTGAGCGCGCGCGGCGTCGATGTCGCCATGCGCGAAACACGCCTCGCGCTGCGTCGCCGCCTCCGCTTTGTCGCCACCGTCACCGGCCAGACCGAAGACGGAAAACCATTTGAAGAAAAAGCAACTGTTCGCGATCTAAGCTTACAGGGCGCGTATCTGGCGCTGAAGAGCCGCCCTCGTCTCCAATCCGAATTGCGCGTCGTCATCGAAGCCGCAGACGAGGCCACGCGCTCGAGCGTCCTCTCGCTGCGCGCCACGGTAGTTCACTTCGAGCCCGGACGCGAGCACAACCAGAACGGCGTCGGCGTCGTCTTCATCGAAGATCCCGACCCCGGCCGTCCGCGCGATTAGAAGGCACTCGCTTCGACTAACCCACCTAAATAAACGAATGTCGTCCGACTTGCGTCACTGACGACCCGGCTACTTTTTCTCTTCGGGGAGTTTTGCGAGTTGCGCGTCGATATCAGCCAACGCACGGGTGAGCTGATCGCGATAGCGTGGAGCTTGGGCCGCTTGCAGGTCAATCGCCACGCGTGCGCGTGAGAGCAGCAGAATTCCTCGCTGGCGGCGCACTTCCACTTCGTCTTGCGAGACTTGCTTCTTATTTTTGCGATCTTCCTTCGATTCGCGTTCCTGCACTTGCCCTTCGACCGCCTTGCTTTCCCATCCCCTGGCCATGCGTAGATTCTAATTTGCAATATGCCGAAATGTGGCGCAATTTTTGCGCGGGGTTTCCTTCTGCACGCCTCCGCTGCCGGCGCAAATGCGGGTACACTTGTTGCGCATTTATCGAGGTGCTGCCATGAAATTTGACGCGATCGCGATTGGCGCGGGACAGGCGGCCAAACCGCTCTCGTACGCTCTCGCCGATCTGGGCTGGAAAGTTGCCTTCATCGAGCGCGCCGAACTCGGCGGCTCCTGCGTCAATACCGGCTGTACGCCGACGAAAACCATGGTGGCTTCGGCTCAGGTCGCTCACTACGCGCGCCAAGCCGCGCGCTGGGGCGTTCGTGCGAACGGTGTCAGCGTCGATCTTCCCGCCGTCGTGGCGCGCAAGAACAAGATCGTTCAAAATTCCCGCGACGGGATTCAGAAAGGCATCAACCAAAGACCGAATATCCTCCTCGTCCATGGCCACGCCCGATTCGTCGCGCCACATCAAGTTCAAGTGGGAGATGACACATTCGAAAGCGACAAAATTTTCATCGATACGGGGACCCAGCCGCAGATTCCCAAAATTCCCGGCATCGATACCGTTCCCTTCCTTACCAACGCGTCCGTCATGGAACTCCTCGAAGTCCCGAAGCACCTACTCATCCTGGGAGGCGGCTACATCGGCCTCGAGTTCGGCCAGATTTTCCGCAGATTTGGCAGTCAGGTGACCATCATTCATAAAGGCGACCGAGTTCTGCCAGGTGAAGATGATGACATCGTCAAGGAGCTGCAAAAGGCTCTCGCGTCCGAAGGGATTTCACTGCAACTCGGCTCCGATACAACACAGATCGAAAATCGTCACGGAGAAATTCTGCTAACGATGAATACGCTGCAAGGCCCGCATACGCT
>Ga0302325_10018452_pt1 | contig 14702 bp, 15 predicted proteins | sample Palsa_T0_2_FD_201948 | JGI IMG/M metagenome (GOLD analysis project Ga0302325, IMG submission 201948) | Peat permafrost microbial communities from Stordalen Mire near Abisko, Sweden - Palsa_T0_2 | ecosystem: Environmental > Terrestrial > Soil > Palsa > Peat permafrost | place: Sweden: Abisko... | reverse complement strand
TCGTGCGCGGGCTTGGTTGCCTGCAATCGGTTTGTCGGATGCAGCACAACTATCCCCTTACTGCCGTCGTCTACGTGTTGCAGAATATGCGACGCCGTAACGCCGATTACTTTACCTCGAAACATGCCGCGATAGCGTGGCGGAACGACCACACGTACTTCCCGGCCTAATGCGGCGGTGGCCATATTCCGGGCATCGATCAAGGCTTGCTCCTGTTCGCGCGTAAGCGCATTGCGAACGGGTGCGGGAACGGCTGATGCGCTCATGCCTTCCCCCCTGCGCCATTCGTGCTGGGCGGCGGCACTTGGTTGCCAGCGCCGTTACTCCCGCCGTTCGAGCCCACCGAGGCCGCGACGAGAGGCGGCCCGGGTTGCGAACCACCGCCGCTCGATCCGCCGGGCGCGGCCATCGTGCCTGCTCCCCCGCCGGTCGAGCCGGCGCCCGCCGCCGCGCCAGCGCCGGCGCCGCCGGCGTTGCCCCCTACTCCAGAGGAGGCAAAGCCAACGGCGATCCGCCCGGCCTGCACCGCGGCATATGCGGCCGTGCCCGCCACCGCGATGATCTCGCCGCCGGTGAAGGCTGGCGATCCGCCGAGCACGCCAGCGACGATCTTCGGCACAAACCAGCAGAGCGCGATAAAGATCAGGGACTCGCCGAGGATGTCTAGCGCATTCATGATCGGCTGGGGATTGCTAGCGATTTGCTGCGCGCTCGTCACCCAGCTAGCGGATAGCGTCATCCCGACGCCAATCAATAGATACAGAATCATGATTTTGACGCCTACACCCACGGCCAGGGCGATGTACTTCTCGACATAAGGAGCGGTCCAGCGAGAGCCGCCAAATCCGAGAAAGATAAACGCCGCGGCAACGACGATGTAGGACTCGACCAGCGCGGCGACCAGTTGAATGCTAATCAGGACGAAACACAAAAACGTCGAGATAGCCGCAATGACCATGGCGAGCCCGGTACTGAGACTGGAGAGAAAGCCCGCTTGCGACGCGCCATTGAGCAGCGCGCCAGCCAGATCGAGACCGCGGCCGAAGACGGCGCCGGGCTGCAGCGGACCGACGCCGCTCGCCTGCTGTCCGATTTGCATGAAGCTGTTGATGATTGCCGGTATCCATGTGGGACCGAAAAGCAGCAGCGCATAGAACGCGCCGATCCACATGACCTTTTTAATCAGGCCCGCTATCCACGATTCAAGCGTGGTGCGCTCCAGCATCAGTTCTGCCGCGCTCCATGCAAACTCAATGAGCGCCAGGCCGGCGAATAGATTCGTGGCGATCGGGAGCGCCGTGGCGAACCACTGCCCGCGCACCTGTTCGAAGGCTTGCAGGAACTGAGTTGGGGGGCTTACCTGGAGCATCATTGGGTATCCCTGCTCCGGAACGTGGTCCGCTGTGCCGTGGCACCGCCGCCGGGCATCTGAGCCGGTTGCGGGGTGTAAGGCGTCTCGAACAGCATGTCCTTATTGACCCGTACCGTAAACTGATAGCCAGCCCGCACTTTAATAGTCGGCTGTACGTTGAGATTGCGACGGGTGATTTGCGCGCCGTCCATCGCCAGTGACTGACCGATGGCGCCTTCGGCGGACGTGGCGGCGCTGGGGTAAGCCAGCACCGATTCCGTATGGTTTTGCGAAATCGCGAAGGCGGCCATCAGCATCGAGGTTAAAACCGACATGCCGATGAGCCTTTTATAATGGTGATCCGTCTGATCGCGCAGGCCGGCTTGCCCGTGGGAATCGAGACCCATCATGCCATCCAGATTGATCGAGGACATGTCCGGAAAAATAATCCGGTTCCACGCGACTTCGACGCCCTCCTGGCCATACGTAATATTGGAGTCGTACCGACCGATCAATCGCGCGCCTTGCGGGATGAGCAGATATTGCCCGGTTCCCGTGTCATATACATTTTGGGATACAAGGGCTTTTAGGTCGCCCGGCAGGTCGGAGTTCAGATCCTGTTCGAGCGCTCCTGGAATATCGGTGCCTGCTTTTACCTCGAAACGAGACAGCGGGGCCTGCCGGAGCGAATGCAGGTAATCGTCCGATGGCGTGTTGTGCTGCGATTGCAAAAACGCTTTCTTGACGGCTTGGCCGTTCTGCACTTCGTACTCGGTCTGCTGTGTCGGTGCGCTTCCGGAATTCCCGAGGTTGGCACCCAGGCCCAGCGCTTTGCCAACGGCGGCGATTTGCGCGGCCGGATCAGTTGCCATCGTCAACGCGGCAGGCAGCAGGGAAGCGGTAGACGACGTGGGCGTTACCGCCGCCTTGGTGGCGGTGGGGGCATTCATCGCCTCCTGCTCTAGCTGCCAAGCGGCCTCGCGGCCAGCGTCTTGTGGCGGGGCGGTGAAGGCGGCGAGTTTCGGGAGTCGCGGCGCTGGCGGGGCCTGCCGGACGACCACGCGCTCGACGGGCGCTTGCGCGTTGCACGGTTGCCCGGTTTGGGGATTGTATCGGATCGGCTGACCCGTAGCGTCGGTGCCACAAGGGGCGATTTGCGCGGGATTCCCCGGCGCGCCGGGCGTGCCAGCGTTGTTCTGCGCGAGCTGCGCGGGCGTCAATAGCTGCGGCTTCGCGGCGGGGTGCGCTTGTATCAATTGATCGGCGGGCTTGGCTGGCGTCACCGCGCGCGGTAAGCCGGCATCCCGTGCGGCTTGCTGGTTGTGCTGCGAGCGCCGCAGGCCGCCCCAGGCGAAGCCTAACAGGATCAAAACGAATATACCGAGCGCGAGGGCGCCGGCGCGGCGACTGATACGGGCGCTGGGTTTTGGCTCCGGGCGTAAGTCGATTCCAGTGGGTGTTTCAGTTGGAGTTGGTTTCGTCTCACCAATGGGTGATTTCGGTTCATCGCTCGGTGTCATCGTCTCACCTCTTCGCTTTTGCCTTTTGGGGCTTCGTTGCGTTCTGACTCTCCCGCTCTTGAAATGACTCGGCCGCGATTGACTGCCATGCTGCTTTTTTCGGGCGTTCTACAGACTCTCTCCCTCTCTACCAGCAGAAGCCGCACGGCAAATCGAAACCGAACAGACATGCGGTGTATCGCGCGATTATGGAACATCGAAGCTCCCAAAAGACTACCCCTTTGGCTCGCTCTTTGTGATCGCTACCTTCTTAGCCCGCTTGCCCACGCCCACAACCAATTGCGCATTATCAAACAGTCGATCGACGACGTACGTGAGCCCCTGGACGCGGTAATTGGTCATCGTGCCCTTCCCATCAGGTCCCAGCACCAGTAAGACAGGCGCTACTCGATGCTCCATGGATGGCGGCATCTGCATGTACGTTTTAGCTCCATCGTCAAACACGCGGACCGGCCGGATGTGTTCGGTTCCTCCGGTGATTCGATAGTCGAAATTAAGCCGCTCCAGCTTTGCAATCGCCGGTTGAATCGTGGCGGCGTCCGGACGCGCAGCGACCTGCTGTTCCACCAAGTGTCGTTGCCATCGCGGCGAGTCTTCGTCGGGATAAGAGAATGCGAGACGGGAGACGTAATCCGTAGGCTTCGACATAAGCCGCAAGTAATACGCGCGGCGATCCGTCGTAATAAGCAAGTTAGTGTCAAGCCCCGGCATCACTGGTTTGACGACGACTAGGCCGGTGGTGTCCGCGCCTTCGCCGTACGTTGCCGGCGTGACGTGCCAACGTACGGCATCGCCGATCTGCGGATCGCCGACGAACTTCTCGCCTTGCTGCAGCTCGATGATACAAATGCGGAGTGGCGCGCAGACCACAGTAGCCTGGCCGGCGCCGTAAGCATACAGCACGCGGCCGTCTGCGCCTGGCGCGGGTATGTCTGACTGCGCGTTGTACTGCTGGCTGACCGCGACCGCGGCGGCGGCTGTGGGCGGCAGCGGGATGTCTCCGCCGGCCTTGAAATCTTTCGGTACGGGCGCGCCGGATTTGCCGCCGGCAATCGCAGCGGCAGGTCCCGCGCTTTCCAGAATCCGCTGCAGGCCAGAAAGATCCGGCATGGGCGGGTCGGGCGGCGTGCGGACGAGCGGGGTTTGCGCGAATAAGCCGAGCGCGAAAGCGGGGATCTGGAAAAGCCGTTTGATCATCGTTGTTCTCCTCAGAGGACCTTAGTCCAATTGACGGTTACTACGTACAGGCCGATCGGGTTGATGCGGATCAGTCGCTCGTCCGTCGGACGGTTGATCACAAACGTAAGCGCGGCCTTCCAGTGCTCGGAGGTCTTGACCGCTCCAAAGTTATCGCGTATCGTTTCCGTCCAGTCGATTTCGTACGTGCGATCCGTGGTCGCGAGGATGTCATTGACATGCACGTCGACCGATTCGGTATGCGCGCGCTCCAAGGGGTTGAGGTCGCGATAGTATTCGCTGACGTACGTTTGCGCTTGTGTGCCGCTGGCGATATGGGCGTACACGTTATCGATTAGCTTGCGCTGCTGGTAGACGTCCGCAGTGACTGTACGCGCTCCTTCGAGCCACATGAATAAAGTGGTTTTCTTGATCCGGTCATCATTGGCGTTGGTTTCGTCCGCAAGCCCGGCGGCCACCGGACGGCCCAGGTGATCCAGCATCACGACGAATGGGACTACGTGGGAGCGGGACGCCGCCCAGAGAAGGCCAGCGACGGCCAGCAGGCACGTAATTCCGGTGATGATTGCGACGATGCGCCAATTACGCGCACGGGTCAGGAGTCCGCCGTAACGCTCGTCCCACTCGTGGCGTGCGGCAATATATTCAGGCAAAGTCAGGTCTGGCGCCATAAATTTAAATCCCTTGTCTTCTCAGTTCCAGCCGGGCAAAAAACCCGTGGTGTCGAGCGGTTGTTGTTGAAAGCTGAACCCATACGCCGTCGCCGCTGCCTGATCGGCCTGGATCTGCGTCATCATCCCGAAATAGGCGGACTTCGCCTGCAGGTCAGCGAACATGATTTGGCGAAGTTCCGCCATCTGCTGGGCTTCCTGATCGGCATATTGTGAAACGACGTTGAGTGCGAGTAAGCGTCCGTCGGCGCCGCCGGACTGTGATTCCAGGTTTTGGAGTAGCGTGCTTTCGCCGGCCAGAAAATGATTCTGCATGTTCGCGGCGCGCATGGCGCCCTCTACGGTGTTGAGCGTCGTCTGTATCCAGCCGCTGTAACGGTTGTAGTATCCAACCGGCTGGTAGGCCACATAACCTGGGAAGGTGTTATTCCAGATCCCATCGAAGTTTTGAAGCGAATAGGCAAGCGACCGGCCGCCTTGGACTACCCCAGCAAGTTGATTCAGATCAGACTGGAGGTTCCAGAAGACTTGGCTGGGATTGTGTACGGTGTTCTTAATTGCGTCGGCCAGCAGCTTGATCTGCGTCGCGAGTTGGTTCGCCTGCACCACGTAGGACGTGATCAGTTGGATGTGATTCAGAATCTGGGTGACTTCGGTGGCGTACGCGCCGGCGCCTGCGTGGGGTGCTGCGCACGGAACTACCAGCAAGGCCCAGATCAAGGCTGTTATCAATAACTTGCGCATAATGTCTCTTCCTCTTGTCCTTCTAACGTTTCGAAGTAGTCGGCCCACGTTGGCACGCGCTGGCGCAACCATTCGCCGCGCCATGTAAGCGGATATTCGTTCATGAGTTGGTGCGCGGCCTCGCGTTCTTCCCGGCCGCTTACCGAAATCCACGAAAGTGCCACGTTGCCGAGCCGCAGATCCACCATTCGCTGGCCGAGCTTGGACACGATGTAATACTGCTGCTTCGGCACGGCGTATTTGATGGATTCGAGTTCGCGCTCATTGAGGCCCATGCGGTCGTAAAACTTGCGCGAGCCGGCGTTCATCGCTTCGGCATTCGGCAGCAGAATTTTAGTCGGGCAATTCTCCAGAATCACGTCGGCGATCGCCGAGTTGGCAATGTCGCTGATCTGCTGCGTGGCCATGACCACCGCGGCATTCCGGCGGCGCATGGTTTTTAGCCAGTCTTTCAGGCGCTCGCAGAACAGCGGCTGCTGCAGGTAAGACCACGCCTCGTCGAGTACGATCAGCGTTGGCGCGCCGGTGAGCGATTGTTCGATGCGGCGGAACAAATACAACAGCACCGGAATCACAGCCTTGTCGCCGAGCGGGAGCAGATTTTCCATTTCGAACGTGACGAAGCGCCCGTCGCGCAGCCCATCGTCGGCGGCGTCGAGCAGGGAACCGAGCGGCCCGTCGATGACAAAATGCGCGAGCGCGTCACGAATCTCGCCATTCTGCACATTCGCCGATAGTTCGGTGAGAGTCGGTGAAGGGGACAACCGGAGTTTGGCGACGGCCGCCGCCACGGCATTGCGGTGTTCGGCGGTGAACATCAACCCATTCAGGGCACAGAGCGCCTCGATCCACTGGACCGCCCAGCTCACATCGGTCGAATCCTGGATGCCCGCGAGCGGGCAAAACGACAAACTTGAGCCGGCCAGGTCGTAGAAATCGCCGCCGACCGCCTGCGTCAAAAACCAGGAGGAATACCCGCGATCGAATACGTAGACACGCGCGCCATCATAGCGTGGGAACTGCGCGGCAAGCAGCCCTAAAAGCGTCGACTTACCGGAGCCCGTAGGGCCCAGGACCAGCGTGTGACCCACGTCTTCGACGTGCAGGTTCACGCGGAACGGAGTAGCGCCGGTCGTCGCCGCGAATAGCAGCGGCGAGCTGTGCTTGGGCATCAGTCGCGATGGGTTCTCGCTTTCGCCGGCATACACGGAATTCGTCGGGAGCATATGCGCCAGATTGAGCGTGTGCACCAGCACGCGCCGGATGTTGGCATAGCCATTACCCGGGATCGATCCGAGCCAGGCATCGACGGCATTGACGCTTTCATGCCTCACCCCATATCCGGCGTTCTGAATCGTCTTGCTGACGGCGCGCAGATTATTTTCTAAAACGCTTCGATCGGAATGCTGGCATAGCACCAGACTGCTGTATTGCAAAAACTGAACATTCCCCGACGCGGCGATGGACATGGCCTGCTCCGCATCGGCGGCCATATCCATCGCATGGCCGTCGATGGTCCCGCCAGAAGACCTGAAAACCTGTTCACCAAAGCCCCGGATCTTGCCGGTCCATTTTTTATGGTGAATACGAATCAACCCCTGCGCCTCAAGCGGGTCTAGTAGAATCCCGCGCGTCGACCAGCGATATGGTATTCCCAATTGATCGAGAGATCGAAGCATCCCCGGCCGGCTGTACTGAGGGAACCCGTCAATCGCGAGCACGCCGATATACTGGTCGCCGATGCGCGGCTCGACGCCTCCGCAGAAATCCTGCGTAGCCAGTAGATCGTTCAGGTCGACACCCACCGCCGGCCGCACGAAAGCGTGGTTATCCCCGGTAATGGTGCGGTGCAGGTATTGCAAGAGCGCGTCGAAAACCAGGCCGGGTTGATCGGTTGTGGGGAGCAGGCGCTCCGCATGGAATAACGAGCCGAAAATGTTTTCGAAGTTCTCTACCTTGGATTGAAAATGTTCGAGCGCGTTGTGGGCCGCTCGGTTTGTGCCTAGCGAATGGCCTTCGAAAAAGAACCCCTTGAACCGCTCTTCGGCCTGCCGCGGCGGCAAGTAAGTGAGCGTCAGAAAAGATTCGGAATCGAAATGCGCGCCCTCCTGCGTGAATTGCTGCCGCCGCTCGTGGTCGATGACGCGCGTGACCGGATCCGGAAAGGCGCCTTCGCCGGGATAGCCGGGCACCTCGGCGCGGATCAGATCGCAATGGAGCATCCAGCCGCTGCCTAAACGCAGCGCCGTGTTGAACCGCTGGCTCAAGGCGTCCATCTCATCGGCGGTCTTCGAATCCATATCGGGACCGCGATATTTCCAGGCGGTAAGTAGGGAGCCGTCCTGTTGGAGTAGCACGCCCGGCGCGACCGCGGCGAACGGCAACAGCAGGTCGGCTAGTCCGCGTGGCTTTTGGCGGCTTTCGTTCCAGTACATGGCTACCTCCAGCCCGCTCGCAGTGATATGCCGGACGAATGCAGGCCGCTCTTGGCCGGATAAAAATAGCGGAAACGAATGTGCCGGAGATACACTTGCCTCAACATAGGATCCGCCTTTCCCATCCGCTGTAATACCGCCGCGGCGGAGAGCCAAAACACAATTGAAATCACGACGCCCCACCAAGTAGCCAAACTCAAAGCCAGCCCAAAACTGAGCAACGCTGTCACAATAATCAACTCCCGATCACCACCAAGCCACTGAGTTGGCCGATTGATGGATGAATGGATAACCGTAAGCTGCGGCGTCGGTAAAGCATCGGCCATATTCAAATAACGGCTCCTCCGAGACCGAAAGCAGTGGCCAGCATGGGAGCGGCGAAAACCAGCACGGCCACGACGAGGCCGAGCATAACGGCCTTGCGCCCCACTTGGCCTAATTCGTGATCGAAGATCAGCATTCCTCCCGCGATGCAGATCCCGATAAGGCCAATGGCATAAGCCACAGGACCGGTGATCGAAGTGGCGATCAGCGCCATGGGCTTCTCCCACGGCAAGCCGCCGGCAGCCGGCGCCGCGTACAGCGCCTGTATGAATAACCCAACAGCCCCCGCGCGGAGGCCGATTCGTGCCGAACCTGTCATAGTGATAACTCCTTTTTGTTAAACATGTTGCACCTCATACCACCCATCCTTCCATCCGGTGACCAGCAACAGATCCCGAACCTTCCGGCCAGACGCCAGCGACGATTCCGGATCCACAAAAACAACCAGATCAACCGTGTCGGCGATCAATCGCTGTTGCGGAGCGCTCGTTGCCTCCGCGATCAGGCTTTCGAGCCGGGTCAGGCCAAACTCCGCGCTATTGGCATGGATCGTTCCAAGGCCGCCGGGGTGTCCGGTGTTCCACGCCTTCAGCAGCGTATGCGCCTCCGCGCCGCGCACCTCGCCGACGATAATGCGGGTCGGCTTCAGCCGCATGGAGGCACGCAAGCAATCGAGCATCGACACCTTGTCGGTGGCCCGCAGATCCAGGTAATTCACCACCGGGCATTGCAACTCCGGCGTGTCTTCAATGGCGATGACGCGATCGCCCGGCGTGAGCTCCGCTATTGCGTCAAGCATCGCGTTCAGCAGCGTCGTTTTACCCGAGCCCGTCGCACCGACCACCAGGATGTTCTTGCGTAGGCGGATAGCGTGTTGAATGATCCGGGTATGCGATTGCCCGTGCATTGCAGCCGCGAACCGGTCCTGTCCGGCAGAACGCGAATGGTTCAGCGGGTCGTCTTTGTGCGTCAGTATCCCGGCGCGCTCGTAATCATCGAGCGTGAATACGCGGCTCGACCGTACCCGGATAGCGAACACCGCCTGTCGCGTCACTGGCGGCACGATCCCTTCGAAACGGCTGCCGTCAAGCGCCAATTCGGACTCCAAAATCGGGTTATCGCGATTGATGACTGCGTGACTCATGGCGGCGACCGTCCCGATGACGGCCTCTACTTTTTCCCGTTCCATCAGGCCGACCTGCTCGAAATCTTCGCCGCGGCGCTTCACCCACAAGCGCAAATCGGGGTTGACGACGATATCTTCGGTACGGCCGTCAACCAGCGCCGCCAGTATGACCGGGCCCAGTTCGCGCCTCACCTTGGATAGTAACCGCGCGTATTGGTCGTCTTGTGCCACTGGCGCAATCGCTGCCATTCCTGGGCCCTTCATAAAGGAAGTACCGGCGGTGACACTTTGGCGACATACAATCGCAACAAATCGGCAGCAAATCGCAAGGTGTCACGAGACTCGCGGAAAGTCGCCGAGAATCGCAGACAATCGCGGGGAGTCACAAAAGGTAAAAAACGAGCAGCGTAATACGTCGAAGTGACTGACCAGACTGAATGACGGCCATTAAAGCCGCGAGTGACGTATTACAAAAGCTGCGGCGAGCCAAAAACGTATAACGCGGGAGCGCCGTGGAATCAGTAACTTGGGCCGTAAAAAGCCGCGCGGCGCAATACATTCCTTTATGTTCCACTCCATTTTTTGTAGCTGTTTGTTTGTAACCCGGCATAACATGTATGTAGCTAGCCTTAAAGTTTGGGCTGTGAGGTTACCGACGCCGCGCAACAATCGCATTCGAACGTTACACCGGAATGCCGGTACCGGCCCGACCGCCGAAGACCATCCATTCCGAATCCGCCCACGGCGCCCGCCGGCGGGCGCTACCCCGGACATTCGAACACCGGCCGCCCTGGCCGCAATCTGGCAATACGCGCGGCAGACAAGCCGGAGCTCCATCGCAGCCAGAACCGCCAAACCTTATCAACAGCGGTGCGCGGTGCGGGTGACGTATGTGGCCAACAAGATTGCCGGCCAGTGGAAAGCCCACGGGAAATATCTCGCGCGAGAAAGCGCCACGAAACGCGCGGATCGAAAACAGGTTGCATTCAATCGCGATCAGGAAAAGCTGGATCCGTCACGCCAACTCGGCGACTGGCAGAAAGCGTCCGATCCGCGCCTCTGGAAAATTATCATCTCGCCGGAGTTCGGCGAGAAGCTTGACCTGCAGGAACTGGCCCGCGGCGTGATGGCCGGCGTCGAGAAAAAGCTCGACACTGAGATCGAATGGATCGCCGTCGCGCACTACAATACCGGGCACCCCCACGTACATGTCGCCATGCGTGGGGTGGATCGTCACGGGAAGGAAGTCCGCCTGCCGAAAGACCTGGTGCGGCAAGGTATTAGGGAGATCGCGGCGGAGTGGTGCACCGCACAATTGGGCTACCGCACCAGAGAGCAAGCCATCGAGGCCCGCCAGCGGGAGGTGTGCCAGGTACGTTATACCTCACTCGACCGGGCAATCAATCAAGGGAACGCCGCGGGTGCGGAGCCTCGCCATTTCGTGGTGAGCTGCCGACCGGGGCCGCGGACGCAGTTCCAAGTCGCGCGGTTGCGATTCCTGGAGGGGATGGGGCTGGCCCGGCGTCTGGACGCGGAGACGTGGGAAGTACGGCGGGACTTTGAAGGTGTGTTGCGCCTGGCGCAGAAGACCGCCGATCGACAGCGAACGCTCGCCTTGGGAGGGGTGTTGCGATCCGACGAACGGTTGCCTATACGGTCTCTCGAATATCGGGCAATCGACGAGATCGACGGGCGGATCCTCGTGCACGGCGAGGAGGAGTCCGGCCGGTCGTACATGATGCTGGAATGTACGGACGGGGTTGTTTACGCGATCAATCATACGCGCGCCATGCAGGAGCTGCGAAATACCGGGGGGCTGAGGGTCGATACCGTCGTTCGGTTGCGCAAGGTCTTCGAAAGCGGGACCAAGCCGAAGCTGGACATCATTGAGATCGGGATGGCCGAAGAGGTATTGGCAAATCGGAATTATCTGCGGCAGGCGGCTGAGCGTCTCAGACGTAAAGGGTTAGTACCGTCAGTGGATGGCTGGGGGGGATGGCTAGGACGGTATCAGATAGCTGTACGGGATGTAGTAATTGAGATGGGAAGGGATCGTGGAGAAATGGAACTGTGAGGTTTTTGGGAGCTTCGGCGCGTTCTGCGGCTCACGCGCTGAGGATAGCTCTTCAGCGGTTGGCCCGTCACGCTGCTTTTTGCTGGCGTTGTTCGGGGCTCGTCTCAGACACGGGCTGCTTGCGGAGCGGGCGCTCTTCGCCGCACACTTGGCAGGCCAGTGAATCTGTAAGCGGTTCGCCGCAATTAGGGCACACTGGCATAGTCTTTTGGGAGCTTCGGCGCGTCCTGTTGTTTGCGTAACACGCTATGGCTCTTCAGTCACTCGGTGTTTTGCGGCTTCTTGCGAACAGCCGTGCCGCACTAATCCTTGTATGGATCGAATTCTCTGGCGCCGGCCATCGCCACTCCAATAGGTTTCAACGCGTGAAGCATCCGGATCATACCTTTATGTTCAGCCAGCACTTCGGGAAGCCTCTTATAACAATGCGGCGACTCATCCACGCCGGCGCCGCGCAATTCCACTCCCGCCTCACGTACCCACTGATCCATCATCTCCTGACTGACTTTACCAACGCGTTTCAGTTCGCCATTCTTCCCGATCTTGCCCTTGGCTTCCATCCTGCCCAACACCCGGCCCGCGCCGTGAATCGTCGAGCGAAGAGACTCCGGGCCCCACTCATTCTCAACGCCCTCGATGATTACGGATGATTCACCCATGCTGCCACCCACGAAACCGCGCTGGCCGGGGAATGCTGGCGTGGCGCCCTTGCGCACTACCCACAGCATCTGCCCATCGTGTTGTTCCCGCCAAGCGAAATTGTGGTGGTTATGGACTTCGTCGATGGCATTGGCGCCCAGAATCCTGCGCACCCGATCGCAGACCCAGTCTCGCCCGGCATAAGCATAGCGTCCGGCGAGTGCCATGCAGGCTAGATAATCGGCACCAAGATCCCCTTCCGCGTCGATCACCAGCGGGTCCACGTCCATGCCGTCCTTCGCGCCACCGGCTTCCAGAAAATGCGCGGCTACTTTATGGCCGAAACCTCGCGAGCCGAAATGGACGCCGATCCAAACGCGATCCAGCTCGTCGCTGAAGATGTCCACATAATGATTGCCGCTTCCGACCGTGCCGAGTTGCTGGCGCGCCATCTCTTTCAGATCAGCGACTGGCTTCATGCTCCACGTGGGATCGTCGAATAATTCGTGATCAATCCGCTCGTTGTTCACCCGGCCGACGCCAAAGCTGACGATACGGAACACGTCGTCCATGATTTCCGAGATGTTTTTGCGTACAAACTCCGCATCTGCATCAGTGAGTATAGCTTTGTTGCCGCAGGCGATATCGAAACCGACGCCGGAGGGGCTGATTTTGTCGGTATATGCCAGCACCCCTCCTATGGGTACCGCATAACCTTTGTGTGCGTCGGCCATCATAGCACAGCGCTCCGCCGTCCGCGCGCAATTCTTGATTTGTGACAGAGCGCCGTCATCGGGCGTGCCCCAAATCGGTATGCCCTCAATTAATTGCATGGCTTTAGGCCGCCGATGCCTGGGCCATGCTGCCGGTGATCTCGTGTTCGGCTTGCAGCCAATCGTCCACGTCGTGCCCGTCGATGCAGCCGTTCTCTTCCCAGATTTGATGGGCTCGCTGTCTGATCAGCTCAAGCGTACGCCCTTCCTGTCCGGCGTGATAAATTGTGTTTGCGTTTTCCTCGTTCACCAACTGACCCTCCTGTCTTTTGGGAGCTTCGCTGCGTTCTCCCGTTTGCTTACACCAATGGCTCTTCGGCGCCAAGGTGTTGTTCCGGTTTTTACGGGCGGGGTGCCGCACTGCTCAGATTTTGCCATAGCCTTCCTCGAATGCCTTAGCGGGTGAGAATGACTTATAGCCGTCCCTGTAAAGAACATAGTAACCGCCGACTTCCGGTTTGTGCTTGCTCAGGTATTCAGCGCTTACTATGAACGGAGCGTAGTGTTTTTCGGCTGGGACAATCATCGCGTCCATACCCGGCCCGTGCGACAATTCCCATTTACAACGCTCGCATGTTCCGCAAGCAGATCCTAAAATGTAGGAGCCGCGACAAGTTGGGCCGCTCCATTTTGGCAACTCCTCCCGATGAATCTCGGCAATCTTGAAGGCCCAGACTTCCTTGTGGCATCTGTACATCGGCATCGGAGTACCGGTGCCAGCGCACGCTTCCGCCTCCCGCTTCAATTCATCGAATCTATTCATCGGTCACCTCTCTACCAGCGGAAGTCCCCCGGCACTGAACCGCCGAAGAGCGTCCCGGAACCCGCGCGACTGGCGCGCATCGAAGCCCCAAAAACAAGCACGTTCGAGACGCGGCCCGCTCCGTTAATCCCGGCCTTGGGATCACATTGCATCGCCTTTTGGGGCCGCGCCCGAACGATGGCTCTGGCTATCTTCCGCGCCCTCCTTTCACCCTGTGGTCGTCTGACTGCCTGCTTCCGGTGCCTCAAATACACCCGGCCACGCCTGATGTAATTGGGCCTTGAACCCCGACGGGTCCTCGTTGATGGTGGTGTACAGCCTCTGCGCCTGGTCGGGCTCGATGCCCTTCTGTTCGCAGAATGCTTGCAATCGGCTCCTGTACGCAAGGCGGCCGCGCAACAACTCGGGCTGTTCGAGGATGTGGCGTAATGGCAGCCAACATCGTTGGAATCCGGCCAGGGCCACGGCTGCGAGAGATCCACGATCTGATCGGCAGGCTCGACTATATCGACGGAGAGGAAGCCGGGGAAGGGCCGGTCACACGATCCAAGATTGAGTTTCATTTTTGCTTGTGGCTTCGAGCGCCGTAATCGCCGCTCATGCCGTATGACTGTATTCCGGTTCGGTGTCGGGTGATTTCCGCTGGTACGTGTGGGTACGCTGCCCGCGCGCGCGCCATGACGGCATAATCCGGGTTCAATTCGATCCCCACGAAGTTGCGCCCGTGCTGGCGCGCGACCATGCCGGTGGTTCCCGACCCGCAGAATGGGTCGAGCACCACGCCGCCGGGCGGGCAGCCCGCCAGGATGCACGGCTCGATCAGCTTCGGCGGGAAGGTCGCGAAGTGTGCGCCCTTGAATGGCTTGGTGCTGACGGTCCAAACCGTGCGGCGGTTGCGGCCTTCGCCTGTATCGGTCCAGGGAACGGACGATCCCATGTGCGTGTTCAGCCGCGAATCAGTCCCGTTTGCCAGTTTGCGTGTGACATTGCCGGAACTGCGGCGCCGCATGTGTTCGAGCGTCTTGCAGATCGTCTGGTTGCCAGGGCCACCATCCGCGTTCTTGTGGTGATCGCTGCGACCGCGC
>Ga0302325_10018449_pt1 | contig 14704 bp, 17 predicted proteins | sample Palsa_T0_2_FD_201948 | JGI IMG/M metagenome (GOLD analysis project Ga0302325, IMG submission 201948) | Peat permafrost microbial communities from Stordalen Mire near Abisko, Sweden - Palsa_T0_2 | ecosystem: Environmental > Terrestrial > Soil > Palsa > Peat permafrost | place: Sweden: Abisko... | reverse complement strand
GAAAAGCCGTCCCGCCGCTCTGAGAATCGCCCGCAATCGAAGCCGTAAACCATGACAAAATACTACCAGATGGCTTGTTTGGTGTCAAGTGAATAATCCTGAAAGAAAATATACCGGGCGCTGTCTCAATCTTGCTGGGGAATGGCAATGGAACGTTTCAACCAAATACGGATTTCCAGACAGGATTGAATTCCTATTACGTCGCGGTAGGTGACTTCAACAAGGATGGCAAACAAGATCTGGCGGTGGCGAACTGGGGTGACGGCACCGTGAGCGTGCTGCTGGGAAATGGTGACGGCACGTTCCAACCTCAGGTTCAGTACGTCACCGGTAATACTCCTTCGTCGGTTGCAGTGGGCGACTTCAACGAAGACGGGAATCTTGATCTGGCTGTTACGGACGCAAACGGCGTGGCAGTCAGCATCCTGCTCGGCCGCGGCGACGGTTCCTTTCTCAACCCCAGCAAGTATCCGACAGAATTCGCAGGCCTCTCTGTCGTTGTCGGTGACTTCGATCACGACGGCAAACAGGATTTGGCAATCGCGGCTTCAAATCTTGATATCCTCCTCGGCAACGGGGATGGCACATTTCAACCCTACGTTAGTTACCCAACACCAGCCGAGGCCGGGTCTGTCGCCCTCGGAGATTTTAATCGCGACGGCAATCAGGATCTGGCCGTCACCAGCAGTGGGAATAATTCATATCTCGTCAATGTTTTTCTTGGGAGCGGTGACGGCACCTTCCAGGCTCCCGAGAATTACGCGGTGAATTATTCACCCTATTGTGTTGCTGTGGGCGACTTCAACCGAGACAAGTCAGCGGACATTGTGACGTCCAACGCAAACGGCACCCTTAGCGTCCTGCTGAACGAGGCGGGCACCTACGTTCGAGTGGCCAGCCTACCGAATCCGTCGCAGCAGGGCCAGCCGGTGACGTTCGCCGCGAAAGTCACGGCCGCTGTCAACGGCTCCGGCCTGCCCACTGGCAGTGTCACATTCGCCAGCGGATCGAAGATGGCCAATATCGCAATCATCAGCAATGGCATCGCCAAATTCACGACCTCCAAGATTCCCGCCGGTACTCACAAGGTTACTGCCAGATATTCCGGCGACACGAATTTCAATCCTAACCAATCAGCTCCCATCACGCAGGTCGTGAATCCCTAGTCGCTGGCGACAGCTTCGGAGTAAGGGCGAGGCGGGCGATGAGGAATTCGAGGACGACGCGGGGCTGGGAGATGCCGGACTTCAGGAGGTTGTCGGCTTCTCCGAGGGCGGCGAGGCCGTCGAGCAACGCCTGGCGCGGAATGCGGCGTGAATTGCGGATGGCCAATGCCGCCGAGTCGGGGCGCATGTTGAGGCGCTTGGCGGCGTCCCAGCCGGAAGCGGAGGCGGGCAGCGCGAGGGCTTCGATGAGCTTGCGGTACATCCAGGCGAGCGCACCGACCATGGCGGCGGGCTGCTCGCCGGCGCGGAGCGCGGAATCGAGAAATAGCAGCGCGGCGTTCCCGTGGCGGGCGGCGAGAACGTCGGCAAGCTGCCAGACCGTGGCTTTGCGCTCGGTGACCACCAGCGCATCCACGTCGGCGCGGGTGATGGAGCGTCCCGCGGCGTAGAGAGACAACTTTTCGATTTCGGCGCGGATGCGACCTAAATCACCGGGGAACATTTCCGCAAGAGCAGCAGCGGCGGCAGAATCAATTGCGCCGCCGAGATCGGAGGCGATGCGCGATACTATTTCCGCTGTCTGGCCGGGCCCGGCTTCCAGTTTGACGAAACCCATTTTCTCCAAAAGAGTTTTCCCGAGCCGGCGGCGTTCATCGAACTTTGCAGCTTCCAGCAGAAGGATGGTGAAAGGGGCGGGATCACCGAGATATTCCGCCAGGGATTCGGCAAGCTCTTTCGAGGCATCGTCGCCGAGGCGCTCCCAGGCTTCGAGATCGGAAACGATAATCACCTGGACGGATGCAAGCATGGGCAACGTCTGGGCGCGCTGAAGAACCTCGGCCCACGACTCATCCTTGGCGGAGAGACGCTGGACGGCCCAATCGCGGGCGGCATCGGGGACAAAAGCTTCGATTATTTGGCGGTGGTACTGGTCGCGCAGGTAAACGTCCTCGCCTTCGAGAACAATTGCCGGAATCGGCTTGCCGGCAACCAAGCGCGCAGCAATCTTTTCCCACGTTGCGCGCGGCATTAGAAATTCTCCAGCATATCGGCGACGACGCGGGAAGCGAAGGCGCCGGCCATGCGCTGCACGGCGGGATTCTCCTCCTGAAAGAAGGCTTTGACGTCGCCGGAGAGTTGATACTCGTCGCGAAGAACCACGTTGTCGTTGTGATAGAGAATTTTTTGCGAGGAGCGATCCACCAAGCTGATTTTGGCATAAATTGTGACGAGAACGGTGGTGGTCTGCGTGTTCTGGCCGTTGAAAAGGACGGGCGCGGTCTCGATGCGAGTGATTTCGCCGTGCAGAACGCCATCGGCCTCAGCGGGATTTTGGATCACGCGATATTTTGTGCGCTCGAGCAGCTCGCGGATAGTAGCCTGGGTGAATATCTGCTCGATGCGGTAGTAGGAAGTGCGATCGGTGAAGGCCGGGACGGCAATCGTCTTCCAACCTGACGGCAAAGTGGAATTGTGGCCGACAACGTGATAACCGCAGCCCGGCGCGCCGAGCAAACCGGAGAATACAGCTAGGAGGAGCGCGGCGAAAACCGGACGCGCCTTCGCGCGCGCGCAAATAGACCGGCAGACGGCGCTATTCAGCAAGAAGGGCCTCCGCGATGGAAACGGCATTGGTGGCGGCCAGGCGGACGTTGTCCGCACCGCCCCACAGCCAGAGCGCATCCGGGATGTTGGTGTCCGCCACGGGACGGGTCATCTGAATGGCAGATTCACCGGCGAAGCTGACGACGTCGGGAGCGTCGGAATCAGTTTTGGAGACCGCTATTCCGGTGGACGTGAGCGCCTTGCGGAGAGCATTCGGCGCGGGAGCGGCCTGCGGAAATTCCGCGAAGGCGGAAAAGGCATAGCCATAAAAAACGGGCGCCTGGATAAGTTGAAACGCCGGAAGCAAAATCCGCCCCGCGAGATAGCCGGAGATGTCCTGGGCAATGCACGCACGCGTTTCCTCCAGAGTCCGCGGACTCTCCGTGCCGTAACGGGAGAGGAGATTGAAGGCCACTTGGGCATCGAAGACCGACCGAGAAAGGGGACGCAGGGAGAGAAGCTGGGCAGTCTGGTTTTCGAGCTCCTCGACCCCAGCGGGGCCGTGCTCGGAGACGGGCGGGAATAGAGTGAAGGCCACGCGAATGGGGGCAAACGCTTGAAGCGCAGCGCAAACTGCACAGGCAATGATGGCCGGGGAAGAAGGCGCGCGGGTGATTGCGTGCTTGGCCGTTGTGGCGACAGGCGCGGGGAGAATTGATTCAATTGATGGGATGCGAGGCCGGCTGTCCGCCACCGCCGGGCCACTCTGAGTGAGGTCAATCACGGATGCGCCAGCGCCGGCTGCGGCTATTGCGTCGCGGGCTGCGGCCTCAACGCCACCGGCGAGAAATACAAAGCGCACGCCGCGGAAACTTTCCCCGTCCAGCGCGCGGATGATGGCTGCTTCGCCGGCGGCCGCGGTAAGCGTGCCGACGACGGCGGCGTCATCTTCAAAAAGGGCGATTTCGGAAGCGGGGAATCTGCGGTCCTCAAGGACCTGCTTCACTTCCCTTCCGAGCAGCGAGGATGCGCCCGTGATGGCAACCTTGCAGGAGGAGGAAACGGCGCTCATTTGGATTAGGCGTCTCCGGATTCGATGCGTCCCGCGTGACGATGACGCAGGAAGCGCAACGCTTGCATAACAAGTCCGTGCAAAACATAGATTACGGCAATCAGTAAGAGCGTCAGCTCAGAATAGAAGACGATGGCACCCACCAGCAGGGCCAAAACCACGATGGCGATGGACGGAACCCGGCGCCGCCAGCGGACATCCTTGAAGCCCGCATAGCGCACGGTACTGAGCATTAGGAGCGCAAGGCCCAGGACCCACAGGAGCCATAACAGCGAAGCGCGCCAATCCTGAATAGGCGACCAGAAAGCGTGCACAACGGCGGCAATGCCGCCGGCCGCGGCGGGCGTTGGAAGTCCGGCAAAATAGCGCGAACCACCGCTGGCCATACCGTGGACGTTGAACCGCGCCAAACGCCAGGCACAACAGGTGACAAATCCAAAAGTAACCAGCCATCCAAGCTGATAAACCCAGTGCGCCTCCGAGGAGCCGCTAACGAGAAGGCCGCGCATGCCCCAAACAAAGGAAAGGAATGCCGGGGCAATTCCAAAACTGACAATATCGGCCAAGGCGTCGAATTCCTTGCCGAAATCGGAATTGGTGTTGGTGGCGCGGGCAACGCGGCCATCGAGCATATCGAAAAGGATGGCGAAGCCAATGGCGCGCGCGGCATTGTCGAGGTCCGCCGCGCTGCCCTTCAGCGTGGCGAGGATGGCGAAATAGCCGCAAAGAAGGTTGGCGACCGTCAGCAGGCCGGGAAGGAGATAGATTCCGCGGCGAAGGCGGCGGCTTTCGGGGCCGACTGCAAAACGGGAATCACGATGATGAGTTTCAATGTGGGTCATGGCCAGCGCGCCAAAATTGTCGAGCCGCCCGCGACGTTCTGCCCGCGACGAACAAGAATTTCCGCGCCCGCCGGAAGCCATAGATCCACGCGGGAGCCGAAGCGAATCATCCCCACGCGCTCGCCGCGGGCAACCGGGTCGCCTTCCTTTTTCCAGCAGATCACGCGGCGGGCAATCCACCCGGCAATCTGTTTGAAAACCACTTCTCCGGCAGACGTTTCCAAATGGATGATATTTTGCTCATTTTCGGCGCTGGCGCGGGTTCGAAGCGCGGCGTAAAAACGGCCTGGACGATATTCGACGCGCGAGATGCGGCCGGCGACAGGAGCGCGTTGGACGTGCACGTTCCACACGGAAAGAAAAATGCTAAGGCGAATGCCGGGGCGGGTGTCGTAAGGCTCGTCCACGATCACGACAACGCGGCCGTCGGCGGGAGAAACCACCGCGCCCGCATCGGCGGGAATGCGGCGCTCGGGATCGCGAAAAAAGTAGAGAACAAAGAGACCGAGAAATATCAGCACGCCACCGGGCCATCGCCAGCCGAATAAGCATGCGGTGGCGCCCAGCGCCAGCAGAGGTGCGGAGAATATGTAGCCTTCTTTCACCATGCGAGAGCGCGCAATTCAGGAGCCCATTTCCATTGTACGATGACCAGTTGTGCGAGCGACCGTGATTTCCTTTTTGGAGACATCACGACGTCGGCGCCTCGAAGGATTTCAGGGCGGCGCCGAAAAATTATTCGACAGCGCGAAAATCGCGGCGAGAGAGCCGCGCAAAACGCTAATGCAACTCGGTTTCCCGGCGCTGCTGATCCAACATCCGCTGCATCTGATCCTTGAGGCGCAGCCTGATTTTCTTGAGGGTGACTTCAAGAATCAGGTCTTCGGAACTGAGGTAGGTCTGGTTGTGAAGCGATTGCAACTGTGAGTCACACCGTGAATGCTCGGCGGCGAGGCGTTGAAATTCAGGATCCTGGGCAATCAGAACGCTCTGGAATTCCCGTGGGGTGGTGGACATTCATTCCCCTCCTGGTTGGAGTTGGAGTTAACCGCTGTCACAGTGGCAGAGGCTACCACATGCGGAAGCTGGAACCAAGCCTCAAAACAAGAATTTTCTATTGGAGCACGGGACGTCCGGTGGCGACGCGCGGACGTTACGGCAGGGATATCGACCGGAGCGGCGGGAGTGGCGACTCAGGAAGTCGCGGCGGTGAGCAGGAGCGCGTCTTCGGTGGGATGGGAATAGTAGCGGGGACGGGACCCTGCCGCGCGGAAGCGGTGCGATTCGTAAAAGTGGATGGCGGAGGAATTGGAAGCGCGGACTTCGAGCCAGACGGAGTGCCTACCGGATGCAGCGGCCCAGAGCAGAGACGCATTCAGCAGTTCGCCCGCAATTCCACGGCAGCGGTGGGCGGGATGCACGGCGAGATTTAGAATCTCCATTTCATCGGCGGCGGGGCGGATGAAAATGAAACCCAGCAGTCTCTCGGCCGATGCCGGATCGAACGATGCAACCCATCCGCGGCCGGAGTCTTCCAGGAGGGCGTGATAATCGGACGCGCGCCACTGAGAGGCTTCGGGACAAACCGCCTGGATGGATTCGACCGCGGGAATGTCGTCAGGGAGGAGGACGCGAATATTCACGTGCGCGGCCCGTTCACTTCCGCGTCGGAACGGCGAATGTAACGCGCTTCCAGCAGCAAGGCGTCCACGCAAGTCCCTTCGCTAAATTGAATGAGGCCGCGCTGACCAATCCAGGGCGCGAGCACCGGGGAAACAACTTCCAGCGCGCAATTTGCGAATGGCGATTGGGACAGGGCTTCGTGCAATACGTCCGGGTGCGGCGTGACGAGAATGGGTGGCGGCGACAGATCCGCGTCGGCGAGAGCGGAGAGGAATTCGGCGGGCGTCATTACGCACTCTTCTCCGTTGCGCTCCAGACCATCGGGCGTGCGACGGTAAATTCCGGCATAAATTTGGCCTCGGCGCGCGTCGAGGATGGGAACAAGCCAGCCTTCAGCATAGGGCTGTTGCGCGGCGACTGCTTCCAGACCGCCGACTGCGGCAATCGGCTTTTCGCATGCCTCGGCCCAGGCCTTGACGGCGGTAAGGCCCACTCGCAGGCCCGTGAAAGAACCTGGGCCGGCGTTGACGGCATACAGGTCAATTTCGGGTAACCCTAAGCCGGATTGAGCGAGCAATACCGACAAATCGCGAAAAAGGACGCTGGAAAAGCCCTCGTCGGAGCGCATGGGGAGGACGGCCAGCAGCGCGCCGTCACGTAACAGGGCGAGACTGCCGAAGGAATTGCTGGTATCGACGGCAAGCGTGAGCATTCCGAGGGCCATTCTATCCCATATAGACCGATGTTTTTGAATGTATAAGAGCCAAAAATTTACAAAAAAATGACCTAATGTCTTGACGCGCGGGCCGTTCGTCGTTAAGATAGTTATTACCAACCGCAGCAAATGTAGCGGCAAACGCAGGCAAAAGGGGAGGGACCTCAGAGATGGAATTCCGGCTCGGGGAAAAGGTGGTTTATCCCAACCAAGGCGTAGGTATCATAGAACAAATCAGTTATGGGTATTTGAACGGCAAGTCCGAGCGTTATTACCTCCTGAAGATCGTGGCCAGCGGGCTGCGGGTGATGGTCCCCCAGACAAATATTGAAAACGTGGGTTTGCGCCCCGTGATTCGTTCCGCCGAAGCGGGCGGCGTTTTGATCTTCCTGCAGAAGTCGCCTTCGCTCAAAAACGCCGATTGGAAGCATCGGTTTAAGGAAAACTCTGACCGCATGCGCACCGGTTCCCTTCTGGAAGTGGCGGCGGTGCTCAAGGGACTGGTCGCGCTGAGCCGCACCAAGCCGCTTTCGTTCCGCGAGAAGAAGATGCTCGAGCGCGCCAAGCATTTGTTGGTGACGGAGCTCGCCACGGCGCGCAATAAGTCCGAGCCATTGATGGAAACTCGGATCGTGCAGGCGCTGGCCAAGGCGCGGCTGCGTATGCCGCAGCCCGATCCGGCCAACGATTAGATAACTCTTTTTCACATTTTTTGATTCGAGTGGGATGCGCGCGGAAGCTGACAAAAGTCAGCGCCGCGCGTTTTTTATGTTCGGGAAGCCCGCAAATGTGCGGACGTTTTGCGAACAACAGATCCCTCGCCGATACGCACACACTTCGCGCGATGGCTCCCTTCGACTCTGCTCAGGGCAGGCGGGATGACCTGATAATTCTTCGATAGGCTCCTAAAAGGCACCTCCGAGAAAAATAGTAAAGCGGTCAGGCGAGGGGAAGGACGGCGTGGGCGGCGAGTTCGGCGCCGGAAAACTCGGCGGCGAGATAGCGGGGCCATGCGGCGGCGGCGATCATGGCGGCATTGTCGGTGCATAGAGCGCGGCTGGGGAAAAAGACGCCGAGGGCGCGCGCTGGGAATTCTCGCTCGAAGCGGCGCCGCAATTCGCTGTTGGCGGCGACTCCGCCGGAAACGAGGATGGAGCACGCGCCGTGCTGGTCCACGGCGGCAGCGGTGCGCGAGAAGAGGCTGTTCACCGCGGCGTGCTGAAAGCTGGCGACCAAATCCAGAGTCTGCTGGCTGCAGAGCGGCCGGAGTTCCTCGGCGGAGCACTTCCCTGCCGCGAGCGCGGCACGTCGCGATTCGATTTCCGGCGTAAGCTCGGGGTGGTTGCGCAAATAGTATAGAACCGCCGTCTTGATGCCGCTGAAGCTGAAATCCAGCGGATTGCCTTTCATCTTCGGCTCGGCGAAACGATGCGCCGCGGGATTTCCGGCAGGGGCGAGCTGGTCGAGGATGGGGCCGCCGGGATAGCCGAGCGCGAGCATTTTGGCAACTTTGTCGCAGGCTTCGCCAGCGGCGTCGTCGCGAGTGCCTCCCAGACGGGTGTAGCAGAGTCTCCAGGCGTGCAAATTCGGTGCGGCAGGCCCGGGACACACATCGAGATTGTTGGCTGCGGTTTGGGATTGTTCCCGCGCATCGTCTGATAAGACTTCCACGGAATACAAAAGGGTGTGTCCGCCTGAGACAATCAGGCAGATCGCGGGAAATTTCGGGCGCTTACCGTGCAACGCGGCCTCGAGCAGGACGGCGTGGACGTGGCCTTCGAGATGATTCACTCCGATGAGCGGACGGTCGAGAGAAAGCGCGAGTCCTTTGGCATAGGTGAGACCGACGAGAAGCGCGCCGATCAGCCCGGGACCGTGAGTGACGGCGAAAGCGTCCACGTCGGCAAGGGAGAGCGACGCGCGGGAGAGCGCTTCGCGGACCACGGGAACGATTTTGCGCAGGTGTTCGCGGGAAGCAAGCTCCGGGACCACTCCGCCATAGAGGCGATGAATGGCCACCTGCGAGGAGACCACGTTGGAGAGAATCTCGCTGCCGTTGACGACGACGGCGGCGGAAGTTTCGTCGCAGGAAGATTCAATGCCGAGAATGCGAGTGCGCGCCGCCATTGGAGGATGTTCCCAAGGTTATGTTAGCACGCAGTTGTGAGCGTTCCGTCGCGCGGAGTGAATTGACAAGGCGAGCGCGCTCCGCCAGAGTGAAAATTCCTCGATTTTCGGGGCCACAAACCAAAATGACACAGCGAGTGAGAAAAGCGGTGCTGCCGGCAGCGGGGCTGGGGACGCGGTTCCTGCCGGCGACGAAGGCGCAGCCCAAGGAAATGCTGCCGGTGGTGGACAAGCCGCTGATTCAATACACGGTGGAAGAGTGCGTGGCGTCGGGCATCGAGAGCGTGATTATCGTGACGGGGCGTGGAAAAAACGCCATTGAAGATCATTTCGACGCAGCGCCGGAGCTGGAACATTTTTTGGAAGCACACGGACAAAGCGAGCGCGCGGAGATGGTGCGGCAGATCAGCAATATGATTCACTTCAGCTACACTCGGCAGAAAGAAGCGCTGGGACTGGGCCACGCGGTGCTGGCGGCGCGGGAACTGGTGGGCAATGAGCCTTTCGCGGTGCTGCTGGGGGACGTGATTATCAGCGGCGCGCCGGTGACGAAAACGCTGATCGAAATTTACGAGGAAACAGGCAAGGGTGCAATTGCGCTCGAAGCCGTTCCGCGCGAGAACGTGCACCTTTATGGCATTGCCGACACGCAACCCGCGCCCGGGCAGCGGTGGGGCGAGAGTGTGAAGGCGATTCACAACTTGGTGGAGAAGCCCAGCCCAGAGGAAGCGCCGTCTAATCTGAGCGTAACGGGGCGATACGTGCTGCCGCCTTCGATTTTTAATTACCTGGCGGCGACCAAGCCGGGGCGGGGCGGGGAAATCCAGTTGACAGACGCGTTGCAGCAACTGGCGGAAGAAGAGGGCCTGTATGGATACGTGTTCACTGGGAAATCCTACGACGCGGGGGATAAGCTCGGGTTCCTGAAGGCCACGGTGGAATTGGGACTGGAAAATGCGGAGTTTGGAGAGGCCTTTAGAACGTATTTGCGGGCGTTGAAACTGCAAATGTCCAAGGCCTGAGATGGCGCACTCACAGTGCGAATGGGCGCTCAGTTCTTGTTGGATTTCTTCGCGGCGCTGCGCTTAGAGGATTTCTCCGCAGTTGACTTTTCCGAAGATGCTTTCTCGGTCGGTTTCGCGGATGAATCCTTCTCCCCAGTTTTCTCGCCAGCCGATTTCCCGGCGGATTCGCTACCAGATTCGCCCGACTTGCCGTCAGACTTTGCCGGAGCCGGTTTTTCCGCCGGATCGTGACTGGATTCCGAGCCGCCTTTGTGGGCGTAGTCGGTTACGTACCAGCCGGAGCCTTTGAACTGGATGGCGGCGGAGGATACCTGGCGCTCGGCCTTTGCGCCGCATTTGGGACAAATCTTGTCCGTTGCGCTGGCCGAGAGTTTTTCAAGCCTCTCGAAGCGGTGCTTGCACTTGGCGCACTCGTATTCGTAAAGCGGCAACGGCAACTCCTCCACGCTGGAAATCAGGGTGTATAAAAATAGTATCATGCCCACACCGGCGCAGCCAGCGCGCCGGCCTGCGCGTTTCGGGCATACCACTGAAAATCATCATTGCCGTGCGTCGAGCGCGGCGCGGATGTACATACATAATTTCGCTGCCAAATGTGTGAGCAGACTTCGTGTGATAGACTCGCGGCGCATGCGCCGCATGAGCACGTATCGGCAAGACGCTTCGACGGGTACAGCCCGCAGGGGATGTCTATACCTGGTCGCAACGCCCATCGGAAATCTAGAAGACATCACTCTGCGGGCGCTCCGCGTGTTGAAAGATGCGGACGTGATTGCCTGCGAAGATACGCGGCACACGCTGAAGCTGCTGAATCATTACGAAATTCGCAAGCGCCTGGTGAGTTATCACGAACACAATGAGGCGCGCCGCGCGGTGGAGCTCGCCGGTGAAATGGAACAGGGCGCGGTCGTGGCGCTGGTGAGCGATGCGGGAATGCCCGTGGTTTCCGATCCGGGGCAGGAATTGATACGCGTCTGCATCGAGCGCGGCATACCCGTGGCCCCGGTACCGGGAGCGTCGGCAGTGATTGCAGCGCTGGCGGCTTCCGGATTGCCGGTGAGCGAGTTCGTGTTCGCAGGATTTCTACCCGCGCGTCAGGGCGAACGGCGGCGCATATTGCAAACACTGGCGGCGGAAACTCGCACAATGATCTTCTATGAAGCGCCGCACCGGATTGCAGGAATGCTTGATGATGCGGCGACTCTGCTCGGCGAGCGGCCGGCGGTGGTGGCGCGAGAAATCACCAAGGTGCATGAGGAATTTCTGTGCGGCACATTGGGCGAATTGGCGACGGAACTGCGCGAGCGGCCATTGCGCGGGGAAATGACGGTGTTGATCGGACCGCCCGGTGCAGCGTCCGTACACGACACGACGGCAACCGCGGACCAGTCTCGCGCCGGAATTGTGCCACGCATATTGGAAATTCAGAAGGAACAGGGCGGCGCTAACAAAGCAGCGATCAAGCAAGCCGCGAGCGAATTTGGAATCACGCACCGCGAAGCATATCAGCGCTGGCTGCGGGAGCGCGGCGAACCGCGTGAAAGTTAGCGAGCCCCACGGAAACATTTAGAAGCTCGCCAAATTGTCATCCATACTGCTGGAGCCCGGGAAGAAAGGCTGTCGTTCAAATTGTCCGTTTTACCGGCATTTTGCGAACAACAGATCCCTTGCCTAGGCGCCCTTCGGCGAGATCAGGGCCATGACCCGGGCTGACCTGAAAACTCGAATCTCAAAAAACATCCTACAGCGCATTGGAAGTAACGGCGAAGAAAGCATCCACGCGATCCAAGACTTCCGCCGGGGTGCGCGAGGAGTGAACTTGGTGGCGTAGTTCCGCGCCGTTGCGGACGCCGTGGGTGAACCAGCAGGAAAATTGCTTCATTTTGCCAATAGCGTCGGGCAGGCCGAGGTCCGCGAGGCTTCGGAAGTAGCGCGAGAGGAGTTCGTAGCGGCCGGATTCGGACGGCTCGTCGTAGCTGCCAGTGGCGAAAAATTGTTCCATCTGGCGGAAGATCCAGGGATTGGTGGCGGCAGCGCGGCCGATCATGACGGCGTCGCAGCCGGTTTCGGCGACCATGCGAGCAGCGTCCTCCGGCGAGCGAATATCACCGTTGCCGATGACGGGGATGCGGACAGCCTGCTTGACGCGGCGGATGACGTCCCAGTCGGCGCGACCGGTGAGACCTTGGGCGCGCGTGCGAGGGTGAACGGCGATGGCCTCAACGCCGACATCTTCCGCGAGCCGCGCAACTTCCGTGGCGACGATGGTGTTTTCGTCCCAGCCGGCGCGGATCTTGACGGTGAGCGGAATGCGCACCGCAGCGCGAACGGCGTGAAGAATTCTTTCGAGCAGCGGCAAATCACGAAGAAGGCCCGAACCGCCGCATTTGACCACTTTCTTGGCCGGACAGCCGAGATTGATATCCACGGTATCGAATCCCAGCTCTTCGCCGATGGCGGCTGCGGCGCCCATCACGGCAGGATCAGCTCCGAAGAGTTGGGCGGCTATGGGATGCTCATCCGGCTCGAAGCGCAGGTAATGCAGCGTGCGCGCGGCATTGCGCGTGACGCCTTCGGAGCTGGTGAATTCCGTCATCAGGAGTCCGCAGCCGCCCTGCGCGCGGATGACGCGGCGGAAAACCGTGTCAGTGACACCGGCCATGGGCGCGAGCAGCGTGGCGGGGCGAATGGCGACGTCGCGAATGCGGAATTCAGCGGGGAACATGCGGTTGCACCGGAGACGGTTTGGCGGCGGCGCGGGCAGCCTTAGCACGGGCCCGGATACGTTCGGCAGCAGGCTCCAAGGAAACATTTGCCGGCCAGCGGCGTTGTGTCTCGGCCAGCAGCGCGCCGGGCGAGCCGCCGAAAAAACATTCGACCAATCGTGACAAGGCGCGGCCGCGCGCTTCGTCAGCGGTGAGATTCGGACGATACATATAGCTGCGGCCAATCTTGCGGCGTTCGACCACACCTTTGCGCGCGAGCCGGTCCATGATGGTCATGATGGTGGTGTAGAAAGCGCGTCGCGTATCTGCCGTACGGTGCCTTCGCCGAGCGGCCAGAGCGTATTCATGCAATCCAATTCGAGCGGAGCAAGCTCGAGCAGCGAACGGCGACCCGGCGCCTGAGGGGCGGCAACCGAAGAACGCGCTTCGGAAGTTTGCGCGAAATCGGCCATTCAGCGGCCTCGTTTCGATTGCGACGACGATGCGGATGCCGATGTGGATGCAGGCGTTTCCGGCGCAGGTGCGACGGCATCTCTCAAAAAATCATCGGCACGGAGCAGACCGCGGCCCAGGGCCGGATTGCGCGGAGTCCATGCTGCGTCCACCGCGGGTGCTTCGAGTGAAGCGCGAATGGAGGCCATCTTGGAATCCATGTCGTCGAGATAATGGAGCAGGACAGCTTCGCGAAAACACGGCAGAACCGGCGCGCCGAATTCCAGGCTGCCGTGATGACTGAGAATCATGTGCTCGACGAGCATGGCGAGACGCGGCGGGAAGCCGCCGATATCGGAAATTTTCCGCTGCGTCATGGCGACGCCGATGGTGATATGGCCGAGCAGGCGGCCTTCGGTGCTGTAGGTAATTGCCGCAGTGTCGGTGAGTTCTTCGGTCTTTCCGATGTCATGAAGAACGACGCCACTCAGGAGAAGGTCGGCATCCACGCCCGCATAGTGCGCGCAAGCGGCGCGTGCCAGGCCCGACAAGCTGGAAATGTGTTCGAGCAGGCCGCCGACATAAGCGTGGTGCATTGTCATGGCCGCGGGCGCGCGACGCATCTTCTTGGCAATTTCGGGGTCTTCCAGGAAACTCAGGAGTAATTTCTGAAGCCAGGGATTGTGCATCTTGCGCACTTCGGCGAGTAACGCGGCGAAAAGCTCGTCCACATTTTCGCGTGTGTGGGCGACAAAATCGGCGCGATCGAATTCGCTTTCGGCGGCCGGCAGGAGGCGCTCGATGGTAAGCTCGAGGCGGCCCTGATAAGTCTTCGCTCGGCCGTGGACGCGAATCACCTGTTGCGGCTCGGCCACGCGGGCGGATTCCTCGAAACCGCTCTCCTGTCCTGCGCTCTTCCACAACTTGGCCTCGATGGAGCCGGTGCGGTCCACCACCACAAGCTGCAGCCAGGTGGATTGGGTCCTCGGGGAGCTGCGTACCTCGCGCGAGCGAACCAGGAAAAGGCCCTGGACGGGCTGGCCATCCTTTAGGTCAGCCACGAAGATGGACTTCATCCCTGATCCTTCTTGTGCTTTTTCGATTTCTTCTTATCGGGGGAATCGGGCGTGGGAGAAACCTCCTCGATACTCTCCGTATTCGCGGCAACAGCCGCCGTGTCCACGTAGCCGGGCTTCACAACCAGATAACTTTCTTCGCGGAGTTCGGCAAGATACTGGCGCAGTGTGGGCACCATTTGCTCACTGTAGAGCTTGTTGGTGATTTCCGGCTCAACTTTTGTAAGGGGTTGCAGACCCGCATCGAAATGCTGGTCCACCCTGATAATCTCCAGGCCTTTGTCGGTCTGGATGATGTCGGTCAACTGCCCGCGGGTCATTTTGAAAACCAAATCGTCAATCTGCTTGGAAAGCT
>Ga0302325_10018448_pt1 | contig 14705 bp, 19 predicted proteins | sample Palsa_T0_2_FD_201948 | JGI IMG/M metagenome (GOLD analysis project Ga0302325, IMG submission 201948) | Peat permafrost microbial communities from Stordalen Mire near Abisko, Sweden - Palsa_T0_2 | ecosystem: Environmental > Terrestrial > Soil > Palsa > Peat permafrost | place: Sweden: Abisko... | reverse complement strand
CAGACTTGAGAGCTGGCAGTTCGGCCCAGTCCACGACCGCAGGGCCAGAACGAAGGACACCACGTTCCCTACACTGCCCGATTCTTGGCCGGAGCCATCGCCTGTAGACCCTCGGCGCAACCCCAGGTTGTCGGCCAGTTTCGCGCAACGTCGGCCGGAGACCCCTCGGGAGCAACATCGGTCGTCGCCTTCGAGAAGACGTAAACCGCGCGCTTTTCGGGCCATGAGGACTGGTGGATCCAGGAATCCCAACGGGTTGAAGAATCTGGCTACGCGGAGTTTGATCGAAGACTACGCGTCATCGGGGACTCCCGGGAGAGGGGTTTGACCCAAGCTGGGACACGAGCTCAACGAGGGGCCCGCAACCAGATAGGTATTTTGATCGTGAATCTGATCAAGAACGTAGTTCTCGTGCATGGAGCATTCGTTGACGGCTCCGGCTGGCAAGGCGTGTACGACCTGTTGAAGGCCGACGGTTTCAACGTGCGGATCGTGCAGAATCCGACGATCTCTCTGAGGGGCGACGTCGCGGCGACGACGCAGCACATCGAGGCTTTGGACGGTCCCGTTGTCCTCGTCGGCCATTCCTACGGCGGAGCCGTAGTCACCGAAGCGGGCAATCACGACCAAGTTACGGCGCTGGTCTACATCGCAGCTTTCGTCCCGGACAAGGATGAGTCGGTCTGCACCCTGAGTACCGGCCGATGGTCTGGGGCGACAGTGTCCCCAATCCTCCGTTCGCAGAATGAACTCTTCTTCCTCGATCGCGACGGCTTCGCGGAGACGTTCGCCGCCGACGTTCCTGCCAAGCTCGCGTCGTTCATGGCTGATTCGCAGGTGCCATGGGGCGTAGACGCGGCCTGCGGATCTGTTACCGACCCGGCGTGGCGCGCCAAGCCGAGTTGGTACCTCGTCGCATCTGAGGACCGCATGATCGGGCCGGATGCCCAGCGCATGATGGCAAAGAGAGCCGGCGCCACCGTGACTGAGGTCCTCGCCAGTCATTCGGTCTGCGTGTCGCAGCCCGCAGCGGTGGCCTCGCTCATTTTGCAGGCGTCGAACGCATGACAACTCATTTGAGTGGAGATTCGCCCAACGGCATGCGGGGACGACCCCGCCCGACAACCTCTCGCTGCCTCTCGACGCACGTCTGTACCAAGGCCCACGCATGGCCGTTTTCAAGGGCCGTCGTTATCGTGGGTGCGATCTGTAAACAAACCGAAAGAGTGGTGTTGTCGTGACGCTGAAGAACCGGTCAGACGAACTCCTCCTGCGGGGATTCTGCGCTGGGGAGGAAGAGTGCGCGCGGAGGCTTGTGAAGCAGTTCTGGGGGAGGCTGTACTGGATCGCATTTCGGATCGTCGGTGATTCTGGTTCGGCCGAGGATGTCGTGCAGATGGCGTTTGAACGAGCTTGGCGAAACGGCGTGAAGTTCGACCCCGCGCGAGGTTCGCTCGAGGGATGGTTGGCCACGATCGCTCGTAACGCTGCCCTGGACTGGGTGCGTACAAAGCGAGCCATTCCCATGGACCCGTCCGACGCACAAGCGAGTCCGACCTCGGAATCGTGTGACCCTGAGGGCTGGACCGCAATCGAGGTCACTCGAACGGACGTGCGATCGGCCTTGAGCGTCCTTCCTCCGAAACTGGCGCGTTCGGTGGCAATGGCCGGGGCATTCGGTTTGACCGCAGGTGAGGTTGCCCGCTACGAGCACATACCGATAGGCACGGCCAAGACCCGCATTCGTGTGGCGAAACAAAGCCTACGGAGAGCGTTAAGCCCACTTCCGTAACGGGCCATATCGACTCGGCCCCTTACTCTCGACCCATAGGAGATCCCATGAAAATGACCGTTCCAGCGACGAACGGGATCGATGTCGTTCATGATCTGACGAGATCGATCCCTACGGCCTTGGTGTACCTCAGGGGCACCATCGATACCGAATGCGGGCCCCTCTTGAGGAATATCCTCGCCAAGACGGTTGGAGTTAACGTGCATGTAACTGTAGATCTGAGCAAGGTTGCATCCGTCAATGTCGGGGGACTATTCGCTCTTCACGCTGCAGCGATCGATATACGGATACTCCACGAAGGCATCTTGGTGCTTCGCCATGTCGCCGACTCAACACGCGGGCTTCTGCAGATCTTGCCACTCAATCTTCCAATCGAAGAGACTGTCGAATGGGAAAGTCCGCTAACGCAGCCCTTGTCGTGCGGGCTGTGCGACTCGCAAGCTTTACAGTACGTGCACTGGCCATCGACGCAGCAACGAAAGCCATACTGCGTTTCGTTGACTAGTGGGAAAACTGGTTCCAGTTGGTTGACTGCGGATGACAGGTTCGCTCTCGCCAGGGAAGACTGTCCAGCATTATCCGATACTGGGAGCGGTCACCGCTATGGAGGCGACCCGCTACAGCATCCAAAGAGTCCGCCCATCTCGCCGGCCGTGGCTCTTTCGTTGCAGTAACGCAAAACGTGACTCCAGATCGCTCCTCCAGAGGGTGGAGGGGCGGACAAATCAAGACAAGGAGACTCAAGATGATCTCAGAAACCTACGCCGGACTTCCGAATCGGAGAATCAGTGCTACCAACGGTGTGGAATATGCGTACCGGGAGACGGGCGATGGGCCAGTACCCTTGGTTCTACTTCAGCATTTCAGGGGAAATCTAGACAATTGGGACCCAGCCCTGGTCGACGAGCTAGCTGTGCAGCGGAAGGTATTGGCCTTTGATAACGTGGGAGTCGGAGGTAGTTCGGGGACTGCTGGGAGCTCGGTGAGAGAGATGGCGCTCGGGGCCATTGCCTTCATTGCTGCGATGGGGCATGAGCAGGTTGACCTTTTGGGGTTCTCGATCGGCAGTTTTGCCGCGCAGGAAGTCGTGCTCTTAAGGCCTGACGTGGTGCGAAGAGTGATCTTAGCCTCGGCGGCACCGGAGGGCGCGCCAGGAATGCATGGCTGGCCGCCGCAGGTGATGGGAGCGGTCGGCAAACCACAACCGGGCCCCGAAGACTATCTAAGGGTCTTCTTCACGGCCTCGGAAGCTAGCCGTCAAACTGGAATGGAAGCCCTTAGCCGTATGTACGCCAGGCAGGAAGACCGGGACCAGGAGACAACGTGGGATTCCCGCCTGAATCAGTACGACGCGGTCTGTGCGTGGGGAATTCCAAACCACGCGCTGCTCCAGAAGGTGAGCGCGATAAGGGCGCCGGTGTTCATTGCCAGCGGGGACAGCGATCCGATGATTCCTCCGCACTTCTCGCACCTATTGGCCGGACTCATCCCTCATTCAACCATCAAGATCTATCCGGACTCGGCGCACGGCTTCCTCTTCCAACACCACACTGAATTTGCAACGGACGTCACGACATTCCTTGGTAGTTGATTTCTTGGTCTGATGTCGGTCGAGTCGGGATCTTCGTCGACCTGGCCTCACGTACCAACCAGATAGTCGATTCTGGGCCTTCCAGGGTATTGAAGCAGGTGCATTCATTGTGATGGCGGTCGCCCTCGTCGGATTCGCCATTTGGCGAGTGCTGTCCCGCGATGCCTGAAGTCGCCACCGGACTCCAGCCACGTGGACGAGACCGCACGCGGCGCTAACAGCTGAGATGGCTCGTCCACCTCGGTCTCCTGGTGACGCTGGTCGTTTCACTGATGTTGGAGACCGACCCGTTCATCCACATTGTGGTGGGACTGGTTTCGTGGCACTGGTCGGGGCGCACCTTTGGCAACGCCGGCGGACGTCCCTCGGCCTGGTCCGTCGGCTGGCCAAAGTCGGCCATCTATAGAAGCGTCCTGGCAGGTTGGCCCTCTCGGACCTGGTTCTCACCCTTCTCACCGCCGCCATGGTGGTCTCGGGTTTTTGGGACTGGATCGCCGGCCACCCGACGAAGATTCGCTGGCATGCCGTCACCGGAGTTGCCCTGACAGTGTTCGTGGTGGTCCACACAGTAAGGCGGCGGAAGCGGCTCCGGTCCTCTAATGAGACGACGGCAGTCGTAGGAAGAACCTCGAGACAATTGATGGTTTCTACGACTGCGAGACGAAGGTGAGGCATTACAGCAAGGGACGCCTCCGAATGGCAGCCGGCGTGTGAGACGCGACTTGGAGTAATTGCTTCCACAGTGATGCAAGTCCAAGTGACTAAATGGAGAGGGAACGGGGGGGGGATCGTGATGGAGTGTGGTACGGCTCCGCACAACGTTTTCGCACCAATCAAAGATCGAAGCGTGTAGGGAGAGCCAGAAGCGATCGGACATGGGAGCGCCCCCGACCGGGCTCGTTAGCAAGTCACCGGATCAATCGTTCCAGTTGACCCCGTAGATACGTGTGGGTTCTGGTATCCCCTTCAGGGCGTGTTCGCCACGGTCGTCAAATCGAAAGGATTTGCCTGTGCAGAGTTCACGAACAGCCACCGAAACGGCAATGTCGCCCTCAGATGCGGCGGCGCAGAGCCGGGCGGCGAGCTGGACTGCCGCTCCGAACAGATCGTCGTTGTCATCGGTAACGGGCTCGCCGGCGCTGATGCCAATACTGACGTGGAACGGTGTGAGGGCTTTCTCGTTGCGTTCGTGAAGTCGTTGTTGCACACCGATCGCGAACGTGATCGCGGACACGACCGAAGGGAATGAGGCCATGATGCCGTCGCCCGTATGCTTGACCTCGCGACCGACTTGTGAGGCGAGCTCTTGGCGCACGATCGCATTGTGTTCGCGCAATAACTGCATATGGCCGTCGTCACCCAGTTGCTGGGTCTGAGCGACCGAGCCGCATACGTCCGTGAAGACGATTGCTCGCATCGCCGAGGCTGTGTAGGCGATGCCTACGGGATGGTCCGGAACGGATCCGAGAAAAGCATTGATCGGTGCCGTGCCATCGACCTCCACAATGGTGCCCGCTACCAGGCCGGTGGACTCTCTATGGACGGCTTCTAGTGCCTCTCTGCTCGGACCTTCAGCCAGGCAGAAGACCAAGCCGTGGTCTCGATCGAACCAGTAGGTGTGGTACTGGACGCCGTGTTTCTTCTGGATCGCCACGTCCAGCCGGTGGGCATCGGCGACCGCTTCGGGCGTTGCTCCCGGTACATCGTGGCGATCGATGTAAATCGGCACGGGGCGACGCTACACCTATAGCCGCGAGGAATCCGGACCGGATTACAGGGGGCGTATGAGTGTGGTGTGAGTCCTCACGAGGGGAAGGGCTCCTCATCGAAGCGCCAAGGGTCAACGAGCCCCATCCGCGGCGCATTGCGAGAGCCTGCCGATCGGGCCTGAGTACCGATACGCGGCCCCGCCCCAACTCCGTTAGGGCGTGACCTTACGTGACCTTATTGAGAGGGAGAGGGAGAGGGAGAGGGAGGGGGAGGGGGAGGGATTGTGAGGGGACCTGAGGGGATCGCAACGCCGCGACCAGGAAGGTCTTCGGAAAGGGCCTGGTCAAAACACTGAGAGCCACACGTTCGCAAGTAGAGGCCGTGGGTTCGAATCCCACCACCTCCACCAAAAGCCCAGGTCACCGGGCCTGAAGTGGAGTCCCCCAGAATTCCATTTGGCCCGACGTGACCTACGTGACCTAATCGGTGAGTAAAGCGCCGGTGAGGTGAGCGCTACAGGGAAGCCGCGCGCGAGGAGGAAAGGACCTCTCGGTGATCGTTTCACCAGAAACCGTCTGGCACCGTTGCACCGTTCAGAGAAGAAGCGACCCGCCGACGGCGGGGGCAACATTTCCCCCCCCGCCGTCGGCGAGCGTTTATCAGACGCTCGGCTACGACGTCGAGGCCAGCTTCTGAGGTGGTGTGGAGACCTTCCCCTTGTACGTCACGATCGGACCCGATCCCACATTGGTAGTCTCTATCGGCCCGACCGCGGTGCCACCGATCCAGCTACCCGATGGGGTTACAGCCGGAGGAGCGGTGGTGCTGAGCTTTACGACCTCGGCACCTTGGTAGCCATAGTGCACACTGCTCGTATACGAGAGCGGCACGTATCCAGGCGTCACGAAGCTCTTCCCGGATTTGGCAATGGCCGCAAGTAGCCCGGCTCGGGTGGGATTCTTCCCGGCAGCTTGTAGGGCCTGGATGAAGGTGTACCCAAGCGCGATGCCGTATTGAGTGTTGCCGTCGAGTCCGGACTTCGCATACAGGCTCGGCGCGTACTTTTTCAGTATCTTCTTCTCAACTTGCACCCAGGGATTTGAGACGTCGTTTTCGGGAGCGAAGTAAGAATCGGTTATCACTCCGTTCAACAACCCACTGGCAGCCGCCGCTTGTGCGGCGGTACCCCCGCCCTTTGAGGTGAACGACGACAACAGTGGTCCGACGGTCGGGGCATCTGCACCGACATTCGAGATTACGTATTGAGGGGCGTACCCAATCGATGCGGCGGGAAGCATCGCCAGAGCGGTGGCCGCTGGGATCGTGGCCATAGCAACCACCTGGGCTCCCGCCGCCTTCAATGCGGCAACCTGATTTGACAGGGGACCGGCCAAGGTGGAGGCGTCATAGGTTTGACGTGACACCACCGACGTCGAGGGGATCTCCATGTTGAGTCCCTTGATGAAGTCTTGGCCGAACTCATCATCTTGGGTCAGATAGCCGACCTTCTCTCCGGCAAAGTGAGCCTTGATGTAGGCACCGAGGATTTTCCCCTCAACAGTGTATGGCGGCTGCCAACCACTGCTCTCCGGGTATTTTGAGCTGCTCCAGCAGTTGCAGCCCGATTCGATGAAGAGTTGAGGGACTTTCTGCGAGTTCAAGAAGCTCTGCACCGCTGCCTGGGTGGGCGTCCCGAGCGATCCGACATCAGCGAACACGTTGTCTTGGAGGACAAGTTGTCTCGTCAGCGTCGCGGTGTTCGCTGGGTTGTATCCGTCATCCAAATAGGTGTACTTGATCTTGCGCCCATTCACGCCACCCTGGGCGTTGGCCCAGGCGAATATCGCGTTCATTGCCGGAGCAATCTCGTCGTATCCCGGAGCCGCAGGCCCCGTAAGGGGAACGGTGGCGCCAATGGTAACGCTCGAAGATGTCACCCCTGGTGTTGAAGCGGCACCCGATGAGGTCGACAGTACGGTCGTCCCCAGCGTGGCCCCCATGACGCCTGCCGCGAGTACGCGTACCCAGCGGCCAAACCTTCTGTGATTATTCATCGGTACTACTCCTTTGTTCATCGTATAAGTCGTCAGCCATCGCTATCGTCAAAATGACGGGAACTTAAGGGCTCCAGTGTCGAGGGTGGGGCCGCCTCCCTAGTGACGACGCGCGGCCAACGCCTCGAGGCACGTCCCCATATCCAGCGAAGTCCTCCTTGGATCCCCGTGGGCGCGACAATCATCACCACGATCAATACCGTCCCAAAGATGATGATGGCGAGGTACGCGCTGACCCCATTGCCGAGATTGAAGTGCCCCGAAAGCGAGGTCGACCACTGGGGGAGGTACACCAACAAGATGGCTCCCCACCACATCCCCATAAGAGTGCCGGTGCCCCCGACCACCATGGCGGCCAGCAGTTGAATGGAAAGAGTGAGAGGGAATTCCCCGGTATTCACGACACTTGTGGACAGACCCAGAAAGGCACCAGCCAATCCGGCGCAGCCGGCGCTGATCACGAATGCCGTCACCTTCGTGCGCGCGATATGCACTCCGGCCAGCGATGCCGCGATTTCGTCGTCGCGCACCGCACGAAATGAACGGCCAAAGCGACTCCGGAGAAGGTTGGCCAAAAGGACAAGCGTCAACAACGCGCCCGCTATTTCGATCCAAGCCAACCACTGTTCGGGATTGATGGTCCCTGGTGCGGTGGGCACCGTCGTAGTGAGGCCCTGATCACCACCGAAAGTACCGCTCCACTTATCCGCTATCGGCGGCAGGGCCAGTGCGAGAAGCAGAGTCATTCCGGCCAGATAGGGCCCTTTTAGTCGGGTCGCCGGGATTCCGATCACCAGGCCCAAGACGGCCGCGGACCCGACGGCCGTCACCAGCTCAATCACAAAATTGAGTTGCGTGTGGTTCATGAGAAGAGCCATTGTGTAGGCGCCGACCGCCATGAAGGCACCCTGTCCGAGCGAGATCTGCCCGTTGACCCCGGTGAGGAGGCTCAATCCCGCCAGAGCGATGAGGTACAGGGCAATTTCTCCGACTAGGAAATCGTTGTACGGGCTTAAGGCGGACGTGACGAAATACAAGATGGCAGCTGCACACAGCGCCAGCGTCAGGTGACGAATCATGGGTTGCTGTGGCAACCGGATCCGGCGGGACCACGCCCCGTCTGGCCGATCATTCGACGGCGTCGGACCGCCTGAAGAGACCTGGGTGTGGGCGACTTGGGTCATCTCAAACCCGCCGGGCCGGCGGTCGGGCAAAGATCCCTTCCGGACGTGCCATGAGTGCGACCATCAGCAACACCAATGCTCCGAGCGGCTGGAGTCCCGACCCCAGATAGCCCCCCACGTAGGAGGTGCAGAGCCCGGTGATCAATCCACCCACCAGGGCGCCGACAGGGCTTTCGAGACCCCCGATCACGGCGGCGGTAAACCCATAGATCAATATGAGGTCCATGAAGTACGGACCAAACGAACTGGTTGGCGCCACCAGCATGCCGGCCAAGGCCCCGGCCACTCCGGCGAGAGCCCAGCCCAATGTGAGAAGGATGCCCACGCGGACCCCCAGCAAGCGGGAGATCTCCCCGGCGAAGGCGGACGCTCGCATTCGAAGCCCCAGTGAGGTGGCTCGGAAGAGCACGAGGTTGGCGCCCATGAGCACGAGAACCGCAACGACGACGAAGACGTCGAAATGCGAAAAGGCGATCTTGGTGTGCCCAACGACAAGACCGCTCTGCGAGAACGCGGCAGGAAAACCGCGGCTGGCATTGCCATAGATAGCGCCCGCAATCCCTTCGAGAACCACCAATAACCCGATGGTGACGATGACCGGATTGAGTTCCGACTTTCCTTGCAGTGGGCGGATCAAGACTCGCTCGACGAGCGCCCCGAACACAAATCCAATGGCCAGTACCAGCACGAAGGTCCACCAGTACCCGAGGCCGTGGCTGAGAAGGCTAAAAGCGATGAACGTAGTCATCATCGCCATTGCTCCTTGTGCGAAGTTGATGATCTTGGTTGCTCGAAAGATCAGGACGAGAGCCAGGGCAAGGGACGCGAAGATCATTCCCTCGGTGATTCCGTTGAGCGTGTAGTTAATGAAGAGGCTCACGCTTACGCCTCAAAAGCCCAAGTAGTGGTGTCGTAAGTCACTATTGCCAGCCACCGCGGCGGCTGAGTCGCTGACCACAATTTCGCCAAGATTGAGCACGACAGCTCTCTGCGAGACCGACAGTGCACTTTGGGCGTTTTGCTCCACCAATACGACCGTCATGTCTGTTCCGAGCGTCTGGTCTCGGAGTAAGGCCATCAACTGTGCGGTCACGAGTGGCGCCAACCCCAAAGAGGGTTCGTCGAGCAAGAGCAATCGGGGTCGCGTGATCAGCGCTCGACCAATCACCAGCATTTGGCGCTCTCCACCCGAGAGGGTCGACGCGTGACGGCGGCGGAACCCGCTCAGGCGGGGAAACAACTCAAATGTCGCCTCGATAGCTCCTTGGCGCTCGTGACGACCCATGCACCACAGGGTGGCCAGACGGAGATTGTCCTCCACGGTGAGTTCTTCGATAATGCCTCGCCCTTCTGGAACATGGGCGATACCCCGGCGCGCGATGTTCTCGACGGCTCGTCCTAGCAGTTCCTCCCCCTCAAAGCGCACCGAACCGGAGCGAGATTTGGCCAGTCCGCTAATGGTGCGCAGCAATGTGGTCTTTCCGGCCCCATTGGCGCCGAGAACCGCCGTGATGGCTCCGGGTTGTGCGCTAAAGGTCACTGACCTGAGAGCGTTCACCGGCCCATAGGAGACACTGAGATCTTGGACTTCAAGCATCGCCCAACTCCATGGACGTGGTTGAGGTTTTGTTGACGTCGGCCCCGAGGTACGCCGCCGTCACCTCAGCGTTCGATCGGATCACCCCCGGTGTGCCGTCAGCGATCACCTGCCCGAAGTTGAGCACGACGATTCGGTCGCACAGTGACATGACCAGATCCATGTGGTGCTCGACCAGAAGAATTCCCATTTGAGGGGCGAGACCCCGCAGCAACGTGGCCAGTTCATCCATCGAATCTTCCGAGAGGCCGCTGGCCGGTTCGTCCAACAGGAGCAGAGTGGGCTCAGCCATGAGGGCACGTGCCAGTGCGGTGCGCTTCTGAATGGCGTAGGGCAATGTGGACGGAAATTGCTGTGCGTAGCCGCCAATGTCGAACTGATGGAGCAGATCACGAGCGTTGGTGGCCGTGCGGCGCTCTTCCCGACTCGAACGCCAACTCCCAAGGAAGGCCGATCCGATGTCGCATCGGAGGCGGGCTTGAGCACCCAACATCACGTTTTCGAGAACGGTCAGTCCGCCACAGAGTCCGATCCCCTGGAGCGTACGGGCAATGCCAAGCCTGTTGAGGTCGTGTGGATGGTGATGCTCCAGGGACGCACCGTTGTAGGTGATGGTACCCGAATCCGCTTGGACGAAGCCGCAAATCACGTTGAACAGGGTTGTCTTTCCAGCGCCATTCGGTCCGATCACCCCAACTATCTGGCCTTGGTCCGCAGACATCGAGACCTGGTCCAATGCGAGAACGCCTCCGAATCCGACGCTCAGTTCGTTGATACTGAGCGTCGGTCTTTCGCTCTTCGCGGGAGCACGATCCTCAATCACGACTTCGGTCACCTACAACTTGATGACGGAAGTCGATTGGCAGTCCACAAGGCACACTCGTTCGGCGACATCGCCGATCACCTCCATCTCGTCTTATCAGACACTATCGACAGGACCAAACGTGTGCGCTGAGGTCGTTGATGCGCGGACTCGAGAGATCCCATGTACTGCAGCCCGCAACGTGATTTCACTGCGGTTTGGGTACTGCCAAAGGAAGACACTTCAGTTCCGATCGGGAGCTACCGGCGCAGAAGGGCTTTGGAACCGGCCGGGACCCCGAGGGACCCTCCGCCAGGAGCGCCGGAACGAACAGTTGATAGAATTCCTTCGGGGACTTCCAATGGCGTACCGACGGCAGCGAGAGCAGGGATCGCTAGGGACGCGAGACGACAGTACGCCGCCCCAAGCCGCACCGACAAGTCTCCGGAAGCGGGAGGTCAACTCAGAAATGACCACCTGGTTAGTGAGGGCCTCCAACCTGTACCCGCGAGAGGTGCTCGGATCACCCACTTCTGCCACCGGCTCCCCCCAGGGTTACGACTTGTCAACCGACTGCGAATCGGCTGCCGGGGTCAGTCAGTCCCCACCGGTTGATCTTTGCGCCGACACCTCAAGGTCCGGTACCTCCAAATGGAGGGAATCCAGGGCTTAAGGCTGTCCGAGAGTCTCATTGGGCAATGGTGTCCCTCGGGGGCGCGTAGACCATCGGAGGATCCTTGATGGGCTGTGCCAAAAACCGCCCATTCGGGTGTACCGGTGAATTCGACGGAGTGCTCGTATGAGGTGCGGAGAACTCTTGGGGGCATCGGAAAGCCCTCGCAGTGGGACTGGGGCGGCATCGAGCAAGGAGTCGAGTACGGACTGCCCCAGTGCGCTGCTCGGGACGGTATGAGGTCTCGGCCGTTGCGCCATCAGGCCTGCGGTCGGTGCAGAACTGGGTTCTGTTTCGTCAACGCCGTGGAAGGCGTTCCGCGTCACCGTTCATCGTGGCAGACTTCAAAGGAGCAGAGCGAAGGGGGGCTTCATGACTAAATTCGATCCTCCAGTACCCCGGGATCAGGACGCGACCGGGCCGTGGTCCATTCTCGATTGCGAGAGCTCCTCGCTCTTCGGCCTGCTCGATCCCACAGAGGTGTTCCGGGCGATCGCGGCTGACGTACCCCCAGCCACCGGCCTCGATGTCGCGTGGATCGGAGTGCCCCAAGATGGCTCCAGCATGGTCCTGCACTATTTCCAAGGCACGCGGGTGTTCGAAGCTGAAGGGCTGGTCGTACCGATTGGCCTCGGTCTTGGTGGTCAAGTTCTCGCTTCGGGAAGGCCATGCTTCGTTCCCAACTACGTGGCATCGCACGACATCACCCATCACTTCGATCCCGAAGTTGAAGCGGAGGGTCTGCGAGGCATGATCGCGGTTCCAATTGAATATGCCGGCCGATCCTTTGGTGTTCTCTACGGTTCCAACCGGTCAACGACCGCTTTCGGAGGCAAAGCGATAAAAGCGATGCAACTGGAAGCCAAACGAGCGGCGACTGCGGCAGCAGTCGCAGAGCGAGCTCGGCACGCAGCCGAGGTTGCCATTCTTGAAGAGCGCCATCGACTTGCTCTTGATCTTCATGATTCGGTTGGCGCCATGCTGTTCGCCATCACCGCCGGAGTACGTTCAGTTGGGGAGGATCTGGACGCTCTCCCGGAACTGCGCCGGCGGCTGGACGCCATCGAAGGCCAGGCCATGGAAGCGGCCAAGACTCTGCGGCTATCGCTCACTACTTTGTCGAGCTCTCCCGAAGACCTCGCCCTGGCCGTGGCCCTTCGCGCAGATGCCAGGGCGTTCGAGGATCGAGCGAACTGCCCAACGCGCGTCATCGTCCTCACCGATCTCCCTCCGCTTAAGCCGACGCTGGCGCGAGCCCTGATCGACAGTGTCCGAGAGGCCCTCCTCAACGTCGGGAAGCATGCAAATGCCCGATCGGTCGTCCTCACTGCGGCCGCCATTCAAGGCGGAGTGATCGTCGCCGTCGCCGATGATGGCGAAGGATTGTCTCCCGCTACGAGTGACGGAACATCGGGACTCGGACTTCGGGCTGCCGCTGACCGCCTGGGGCGCCTCGGTGGTCGCCTCAACGTCACCGAGAACGAAGAAGGAGGGGTGACGTTCCGTGCCTGGGTCCCTTGCTGATACGGGGGCTCCGATCCGTCTGCTGGTCGTTGACGACCACCCGATCGTTAGGGACGGCGTTGCAATGCTCGTCCAACGAACGCCCTGGGTCGAGATTGTCGGATACGCCCCCAACGGACGTGACGCACTTGATTGTGCCGGCGACCTCAAGCCCGATGTCGTACTCCTCGATTTGCGTCTTCCGGATATGCTCGGTTCCGAGATTGTTCGGGGCATCCATGCCTGCGCCCCGAACGCAACGATCGTCGTTTTCACCGCGTTCGCCGACCACGCTGCCATATCGGCCGCCCGAGCAGCCGGCGCCAGTGCCCTTCTTCTCAAGGACGCGTCAGCCGCAGAGATGCTCGAGCTTCTCGGATGTATTCGAGCGGGAAAGGAAGTCCCGTGGTCAGGTGACCCGGCCGAAGTTGAGCGCCGGCGGTCGAGCACTCTCGCTCAGCTCGGGCTCACCAGGCGTGAGTACGACGTGCTGCGCCGGGTGGCCCTTGGCGAGACGAACCCCGAGATAGCCAAAGCCATGAATCTCTCTCGAAATACCGTTAAATCCTACCTTCAGACCGCACTCTCAAAACTCGGCGCCCGCAATCGGGTCGAGGCCTTGGTGAGAGCAGGCGAGCTCGGCCTCCTCTGACGACTGTCTGCGCCGAGGTCCAGAGGCTCGATGTACTGATCATTGAACGGAGAACAGGACACAACTACTGGGGGAGCGGCGGTGGAAGTGGCGGACCGAGCGGTCCGGGGCCACTGGGAAGGCGACCTCATCATTGGTCTCACCAAGTCCGCCATCGGCACACTTGCGGAGCGCACGACCCGGTTCACCATGCTGCTGCGTCTGCCGCCGATGGAACTCTTGGGCTCGATGGGCACCGTCGGCGACTGTGACGACAACGCCCCCATGGAATCGTTCTGGGGGTCGATGCAGATCGAGTTGCTCAACCGCAAGAAGTGGCGGACCAAGATCGAGCTGTCGATCGCCATCGCCGAGTAGATCGAGCATTTCTACAACCTCGAGCGCCTCCACAGCTCGCTCGGCTACGTCCCTCCCGTCGAGTTTAATGCCCTACACTCAACAACAGCAGCTGCATTCATCCCGACCTGACTCTCATAACGGTGGTCGGGAGAATGGGGTCTAGGTCAGAATGGGTGACCCCGATAATAAGCGGGCGCAAAACAACCCATCTGCATCCTCGAGGACCGGGTGGCGGTTCGGACAAGGGCCCCCGTATCCCGAGAGGCTATCGACAACCCACTCGTACGGAGTTGGCCGTCACGAACGCTTACCGTCCCGATACGTCAATGATTGCTACGTTGCAATCACCGCTACGCCGACCCTTCCACCATCAACATCGATTACCGTTCCATGGACAAAGCTCGCTTCGTCACTCGCTAGGTAAACGGCCGCGTGGGCGATGGCAGAGGGTGAACCGCTGCGGCCCACGGGGGTGCCCCTCATCATCATCTCCCCGGGGTGCCGGTCGCCAAATCCGTCGTCAACAGGCGTTCGGACCACCCCGGGAGCAATCGCATTGACGCGAACGCCCAGTGGCCCAAACTCGCTCGCCCACGCTCTGGTCAACGCCTCCACGGCCCCTTTCGTTGAGCTGTAAAGAGAACCAACTGGAATCCCGATGCGGGCGACCCACGATCCAAGGTTGATGATCACGCCGCCTCCACGCTCTACCATTGCGGGGACGACCGCAACGACCAGAAAGTAGGGCGTTTTGACGTTAACGGCATAGACCTGGTCAAACGTCGCCTCGTCGGTGGTCAACGTAGTG
>Ga0302325_10018447_pt1 | contig 14705 bp, 11 predicted proteins | sample Palsa_T0_2_FD_201948 | JGI IMG/M metagenome (GOLD analysis project Ga0302325, IMG submission 201948) | Peat permafrost microbial communities from Stordalen Mire near Abisko, Sweden - Palsa_T0_2 | ecosystem: Environmental > Terrestrial > Soil > Palsa > Peat permafrost | place: Sweden: Abisko... | reverse complement strand
ACCCGCACGCTCAAGCTCGCCAGCGGCTACACGCGACCGCGCCAGCGGCCCGAGTTCGATCGCGCGATGGCGGAACTGCAGGATAAATTCCTCGCCCTCAAGGTCGAGGAGCGCTACGACCCGTTCACTTATGTCTGGGATACGTTCGAGCGGCGCTTCGAGACCGCGCTGGCTGAAGCGGTTGCTCTCAGCCGCGACGACGCGGTGCGCCGAATCGTCGATCGCTACTTTGAAATTGCGGGCTTCGGCACGATTCGCGATCTAGCCCGTCTCGTCGCGATCGATCCGAGCATGATTGAACGCGCCGCGCGCAAGCTCGAACGTGAAGGTATCGTCAAAGGCGGAGTCCGTATCGGCCGCTCAGGCGCTAACTTCGTACTCACGCGACTCTTGCAATCCTGACATCGCCATGTCCCCGCAAGACCATCCATTTTACGCAATGTACGCTTGACCGATTCGCCCGATTTGTACACGCTGACCGCACGGAGAAACGCACCAGTCGCATGAGTGAATCCACCTCTAACGATATTCCGATTTACGACAAGGGTCCGCTCGAATCGATCCGCGTACTCGAGCTCGGATCGCTGCTGGCGGGGCCGTTCGCCGGACGGCTGCTCGGCGACTTCGGCGCCGAAGTTATCAAGCTCGAATCGCCCGACGCGCCTGACCTGATGCGCCAGTGGGGACCGCATCTATATAAGGGCCGCGGCCTCTTATGGCCGATTCAGTCGCGCAACAAGAAGTGCATCACGCTCAACCTGCGCGAGGCCGCCGGCCGCGATATCCTGCGGCGGCTGGTCGTGCAGAGCGACGTGATGATCGAAAACTTCCGGCCCGGCACGATGGAAAAATGGGGGCTCGGATGGGACGAGTTGTCGGCGCTCAATCCGCGCCTCGTGATGACGCGGGTGTCGGGCTTCGGCCAGACGGGGCCCTATCGCGAGCGGGCGGGATTTGGATCGGTCGGTGAGGCGATCGGCGGCGTGCGCTACGTGACCGGCTTTCCCGATCGACCGCCCGTGCGGATCGGAATCTCGCTCGGCGATTCACTGGCCGCGATGTTTGCCACGATCGGAACGCTGGCCGCGATCGAACATCGCCATCGCAGCGGCCGCGGCCAGATGGTCGATTGCGCCATCTACGAATCGATCTTCGCGCTGATGGAGAGCGTGATCACCGAGTACGACAAGGTCGGCGCCGTGCGCGAACGGCTCGGACTGATTCTGCCCAAGGTCGCGCCGTCCAACGTCTATCCGACCCGCGACGACCGCCTGCTGATCGTGGCGGCCAACCAGGATGCGGTTTTCAAGCGCCTCGCGATCCTGATGGGACAGCCTGAGCTGGCCGAAGATCCTCGCTACGCGACTCACGCCGCTCGCGGCGAACGGCAGCACGAGGTCGACGAAATCGTCACCGCGTGGACGCGACAGCATGATTCGGGCGAGCTATGGACATTGCTTAACGACGGCGGTGTGCCGGCCGGCCCGATCTATTCGGCCGCCGATATCGCCGAGGACGAACAGTACCGCGCGCGCGGCGCAATCCGCACAATGAACGACCCCGAGATGGGCGACCTCAAGATGCCCGGGATCGTGCCGCGCCTGAGCGAGACGCCCGGCGTGCTCAAATGGACCGGACCGGCGCGGCCGGGCACGCACAATCGGGAAATTTACGGCGATTTGCTGGGAATCGGCGACGACGAGCTGACGCGGCTTGGCGAAGCCGGAATAATCTGACCGATTCGCGTCTGAGTTTCTTTAGCGGCGCTACCACTGCTCGTAACGCACGGCGCGCCGCTCGTAACCGGCGCCGCGCAAAAGATCGCGTATCGCGATCACGCCCGCACCCGCGCCACATAGAAAGAAGCGGCGATCGCGCGCCGTGTCGGCGTCGATCCAGCGCGCACGAACGATCTCGGCTATCCGAGTCCACGGCGCGTCACTGACGATCGGCTCGAAGCGTAAAATCGGATTGGCGTCGGCAACGCGCGCGAACTCGTCACGATAGAGCAGATGCGATTCGTCCGGCGCGGCGTGGATGAGGATCAATGGAAAGGCCGGCGCCGATGAGATCGCGCGATGGATCATCGGACGGATCGGCGCGATCGCGGTGGACTCGGCGATAAAGATGGTCTCGGCTGGCGGCGCCGCTTCAAGCGTGAAGAGGCCGAACGGACCGGTGAAATCTAGCGTGTCGCCGATTTGGCGATCGAACAGGTAACCGACGCCGCGGCCGCCCGGCACCCGGTTGAAGCAGATCTCGATCTCGTCGGCGCCGGGATTCGACGCGATCGTGTATGGGCGCGTGAGCGTCTCGTCGCCGAGCGGAATTGCGAGCGAAATGAACTGCCCGGGCGTGAACGAGGCTATCGCACCGTCGTCGAGCCGGAGAAACAGCGAGCGGGTGTCGGCGTTGTGATCAAAAATGCGGATGATACGCGCGTGGAACGCCGGGCGCCGCGAACCTCCGGCCGGCGACGTACCACCGCTCACTAGTGATTCGCCTCGCTGATCTGATTGATCGTAAAGCGCGGCACCCAGACGACTAATTCGGCGTGGGGATCTTCAGGGACTGCCTGGCATCCGAGTCGCGACGTCGGAGTCAGTCCCGGCGCGCGGTCGAGCAGGTCTTCTTCCTGTTCGGTCGCTTCGGACAGCTTATCGAAACCCTTCTTGACGACGACGTGGCAGGTCGTGCAGGCGCAATTACCACCGCATGCGTGCTCGAGATGGATGCCGTGGCCGAGCAGGATATCGAGAATCGATCCGGGCCGGCCGTCATGATGAAACGGCGCGTCGGCGGGGTCGAAGTCGATCACACGATCAGGCTCTCCGCTCTCAAAAATCACTCGAATCGTGGCCATCGGCTGCTCAATCGGTATGGGATCTCCGCGACATCCTCACGAGATCCCGAAGAGATCTAGAGGATAAACGAATTAGTTGATGCGTGAAACTCGGCTTGCGTTTTCGCTCTATTTTCGCCATCATTCGGTATCGTCGGCTCATGGTTACTTGCGGAGGCAGACTCGAAAGATGAACACGCTCACCAAACGGCAGAAGCAGCTTGTCGACTTTCTCGAGAAGTATATCGAAGAGCACGACTACGCGCCGACGCTGGCCGAGGTGGGCGAATATTTCGGGCTGTCGTCGCTCGCGACCGTCCATAAGCATCTGCATAACCTGGAACGCAAAGGATTTATCCGACGCGACCATAACCACAGCCGGGCGCTCGAAGTCGTAAACACGCCGGGTGGACGGATGCGTCCGCGCGACGTGCCGCTGCTCGGGCAGGTGGCGGCGGGTGCGCCGATCGAGGCGGTCGAGGGACGGCAGGATACGATTAGCGTGCCCGAGGACTTCGTGCGGCGCGACAACACGTTCTGCCTTCTGGTGCGCGGCGAGTCGATGATCGACGAGGGTATCCGCGACGGCGACTATATCGTCGTCGAGGGGCGCGAGGCGGCCAACAACGGCGAGACGGTAGTGGCTCTGATCGGCAACGAGGCTACCGTCAAGAAGTATTTTCGCGAGGCCGACGGTAAAATCCGCCTGCAACCGGCCAACGCCGCGATGGAACCGATCTATGCCAGCGAGGAAGACCTGACGATTCGCGGGGTCGTCGTCGGCCTGCTGCGCCGTTACCGCTGATACTCGGCGACTGCAACCGGCTGCGGTCGCCGCGGCGCCGCTGCTCGTACGGGGATCCGCGCGACAAAGCGCGCACCGTGGCCCGGCTGAGAAGTCACCTCGAGCGCTCCGTGCAACGCGTCGACGTTGCGCTTGACTACTGTCAGCCCCAGCCCGACGCCGCGAAACTGCCGCTCACTAGTGGTCGATAGCTGCTGAAACGGCTCCAACATCCGCGCCGCCAGGGCAGTATCGAAGCCCGGCCCGGTGTCGCTGACCTCAATTTCAACTTCGGGATAGTGCTCCGAGCCGACGCTGCGGACAGCGATCGTGACGCTGCCAGCCACCGTAAAGCGGACCGCGTTGACGGCAAGGTTGGCCAGAATGAGGCGCAGCGGGCGATGGTAGGCGCGAATCATCGTGGGCGCGTTATCGATCTGCAAATGGATTTTGAGTCCCTTTTCCTGATTCGCCGCCTCAATCGCCGGCATCACCTCGTCAATGAGTTCGAACAGCGCGACTTCACTCTCGCCGGCGTACTCGGCGTTCACGTCGGCAGGCGCGAACTCCATGATGTTCTCGACGATTTGCGCGAGCTCGTTAGCGTTCGCGTTCATCCGTTCCACCATCCGATGCGCCCGGGCGGGCGGTGCCGAGGCGAGGTCGTCGCGCAGCGCATCGATATAGCCGAGCAGCACTTGCAGTGGCGTGCGCAGTTCGTGGGCGAGATTGGCGAGCGACTCAAGCCGGACGCCCTTGGCCCATTGTTCGCCGCCGGGCATTGCGCCGCAAAGTGGGACAGGCGCAGCGTGAGCCGATGACTCGATCGGCGACTTCCGTTTCATTTTGCCCCCTCTTCGCGCGACTTGAGATCCGTAATGCATTGAAGAGGCCAACGGGCCACGGGTCTTTGCGGTTTCGCGTTTGGTTGCCATGGACGCGACACTATTGATTCGAAATGGAGCGATGTATCGGGGAATATCCTATAAGCACTCGGCAAATTACCTAGTTTTCCAGGTAAGTTTACCTAGTCGCCATTTCGACCGGCTTCATACTGATGACTATCAGTAAGACAGGCGGACGTTAACGTGACTTGAACGACCTTGCCGTGTCACCGGAGCGATTCACGAATGGCCCGGCTCAGCAGCATCGATTCGGATGGCGATGGCGCCGATCGAGCTCCGCGATAACCGCGACGGATCGTTCGCGCCGCGATGAATCAGCGCTGGTTCGATCGAGTCCCAGGCTGTTCATCCGGCGCAATTCCCCAATCAGGACGAGGGTAATAGCGATAAGGCTTGCGATCGCCGCGTACGCGGATCGAAGTGTGAAGTTGTGCGCCGGTGTGCTCCCCCGCGCGCCTGGACGTCGATGCGATTTCGCTAGCGCAATCACGCCGCCACCTGCTCTTTGCCCGGGTCGACTTGCCCACCGATCAGCGTGCGCAGCCATCCGCGGATCGAATCGGCCAGGATAACGACGACAATACAGATAAACGTCGCGGTCATCAGCGCGTCGACATGATCGTTCATCAGGAGCCGCATGAGAACAGTCGCCTGCGCTGATGTAGTTAGTGGATTAGCTATTTGCGCCTTGAGTACGGCGGCATGAGCAAGAAATCCTATATTCGGCGCCGCGCTGAATATCTTCTCAAAGCCAGCCGTCATCGTGACGGCCACCAGCCACACGAGCGGCAGCAGAGTGACGAAAGCGTAGCGGGCATTACCTTGACGGATCATCGCGCTGGTGGCGACGCATAGCGCGATCGTCGCCAGCATCTGATTGGCGATACCGAAGAGCGGCCACAACGAGTTGATTCCGCCATACGGATCGATCGTGCCGAAGTAAAGAAAGTAGCCCCATGCCGCGACCACGATTGCCGATGTCGTGATGATATTTGCGTACGACTCGGCGTTGCGGAGCGGCGGAAGAATCTGTCCCGCCAGATCCTGCAGCATAAACCGGGCGACCCGAGTGCCGGCGTCGAGCGTGCTCAGGATGAACAGCGCCTCGAACATGATCGCGAAGTGGTACCACAGCGCGACGACGCTCGAGCCGCCGAGCGTATGCGCAAAAATGTGCGCCATGCTGACCGCCAGCGAGGGTGCACCGCCCGTTCGCGCAAATAAGGTGGTCTCACCCACGGATCGCGCCAACTCGGTCATCTGGGCGGCCGTGACCGGAAAGCCCCACGCGCTGATTTTTGCGCACGCCGCGGCGCCCGAACCGACCACGCCGGCTGGACTATTGATCGCGAAATAGACGCCCGGCTCGAGCATCACGGCCGCGATCATCGCCATCACCGCGACGAACGACTCGACGAGCATCGCGCCGTAGCCCACGATGCGCGCGTCGCGCTCGCGCTCGAGCATCTTGGGCGTGGTGCCCGACGATATGAGCGCGTGGAAGCCGGAAATCGCACCACATGCGACCGTAATAAACGCGAATGGAAAGACCTTGCCGCCGAAGATCGGGCCGTTGCCGTCGGTGAAGCGCGTTAACGCCGGCATCCGGGTCGCAGGATGGAGCGCGACGATTCCGATCGCCAGAGCCACTATCGTGCCGATCTTGATGAACGCCGACAGGTAATCACGCGGTGCCAACAGCAGCCATATCGGCAGCACCGAGGCGCAGAAGCCGTAGCCGATTATCCATACCGCCAGATGCGGCGAGTCCATCGCGAACCACGCGCCGATACTCCACCCCTCGACGTAGCGCCCGCCCATCACGGCCATCAGGATCAGGCCGACGCCGAGGGCCGACGCTTCGACGATTCTGCCTGGGCGCAGATGCGTCATATAGATGCCGACGACCATCGCGATCGGCACCGTAGCCGCCACCGTTGAAGTTGCCCAGATGCTGTTTTTCATCGCGTTGACGACGACCAGACCGAGCACCGCGATCAGAATGACCATGATCAGCATCACGCCCGCCATCGCGACCAGGCCGCCGACGGGTCCGATCTCCTCGCGCGCCATCTTGCCGAGCGAACGGCCGTCGCGCCGGAGCGAGTAGCCGAGGATCACGAAATCCTGCACGCAGCCGCCGAGCACCGCGCCGACGATGATCCAGATAGTCGATGGCAGATAACCGAATTGCGCCGCCAGCACCGGCCCCACCAGCGGACCGGGCCCCGCGATCGCGGCAAAATGATGGCCAAACGTGACCCATCGGCTGGTCGGCACGTAGTCGCGGCCGTTGGCCAGCCGGATTGCGGGAGTGACGTTGGCGTCGTCGAGTTTGAGTACACGGTCGGCGATGAAACGCGAGTAAAATCGGTAGCCCAGCGCATATACGCAGACCGCCGCCACGATGAACCACAGGGCGCTCGGATGACGCTCGCCGCGGACGATCGCGACCATCCCCATCGCGATTGCGCCGGCGACCGCCACTGCAGTCCAGGTCAGAAGCCGCCAAATCTTGCCCATTTGGCCTTTTACTTCGCGCCCGCCCGACTCGCAAGCGCAGCACCCTCGTCATTCTGAGGATCCGCGCCGAAGAATGATCGCCGCGTACTCTCAACCCTCTCCCTGTCGGGAGAGGACGGCGGCGCAGCGCCGGGTGAGGGACCTTTTTAGATAAAATCTCTAATCTTTTCGATGACGCTCTCGAGTTCCCATCGATATCGCTGTTCCAAAACGTGGACCCGATATCCGAGCGATTCGAGATAGCGGTGCGGGCTAATCCCAAACTCCGCTGTTCGTCGGTATTGTGGCCGGCGCGCAGACCTGTTCAAAGGCTCCGCTCGGCGTCCGTGCTCGAGTGGCGCAGGCTGCGCGCGATCGCGTCCGAGCGGTGGAGCGCCGGATTATCGTCTCGCAAATTCTTTGTCGAGTTCATTTCAGAAAAGGGCAGATATTTATTTTTAACGGTCCCTCACCCGGCGCTGCGCGCCGTCCTCTCCCGGCAGAGAGAGGGTAAGATCGTGCCGTCTCAGGACCGGTCGAGGTTTTCCAGAGGAGTACCCCGCTTTCGCGCGAGCGCCGAGTCTGGTTGAATCGGAGCATCGCCCACTGTTTTCCAATCGACGGGCGAATTAACCTGCAACGATGCTCCGCTTTTTAACCGCCGGCGAATCTCACGGCCCCGAACTGGTCACGATTATCGAAGGCGTTCCGGCCGGCTTCGAAATCGACCTCGCGCAAATCAATGCCGACCTCGCCCGCCGTCAAAAAGGCTACGGTCGCGGTGGCAGGATGCTGATCGAAAAAGATGAGGCGCGGCCGGTCTCCGGAATTCGCTTCGGTCGCACGATGGGCAGCCCGATCGCGCTGATCGTCGAGAATCGCGATTTCAAGAACTGGAACAAGCGGATGTCCGCAGATCCAGCCGATCGCGGCGAGGCGCAGCCGGTAACTCGTCCCCGTCCGGGACATGCCGATTTGGCCGGCGTGCTCAAATACAACCTCGAAGATATCCGTGACGTGCTTGAACGCGCGTCAGCCCGCGAAACCACGATGCGCGTCGCGGCCGGCGCGCTCGCTCGCCAGCTCCTGACGCCTTTCGGTATAGATACGCTCGGCTACGTCGTGCGAATCGGCGCCACCACAGCGTCGGTCCCCGCGGAAATCTCTCACGATGAATTGCGGCGGATCACCGAGGCGTCGCCAGTCCGCGTTGCCGATCCGTCCGCCGAACAGGCGATAATCGCCGAGATCGACGCCTGCAAGAAGACCGGCGACACTCTCGGCGGCGTCGTCGAAGTGGCGGTCACCGGCCTGCCGGTCGGCCTCGGCAGCCACGTGCAATGGGATCGCAAGCTCGACGCACGGATTGCCCACGCCTTGATGAGCCTGCAGGCGACCAAGGGGGTCGAATTCGGCATGGGCTTCGAAGCGGGGGCAGTGCGCGGATCGGCGCTGCATGATGAGATCGGCTACGACGCCGGTGAGCGCCGCTTTATCCGCCGATCCAATAATTCAGGCGGCACCGAGGGCGGCATGACGACTGGCGAGCCGATTCGGGTTCGCGTCGCTTTCAAACCGCTGTCCACCCTGATGCGCCCGCTGCACTCCGCCGATATCCGCACCAAGGCCGAGTCGGCCGGGACGATCGAGCGCTCTGACGTATGCGCCGTACCGGCCGCCGCCGTGATCGCGGAGACCGCCGTCGTATGGGAAATCGCCAACGCCTTCCTCGACAAGTTCGGCGGCGACTCGCTCGCCGAGGTGACGCGCAACTACCAGGGTTACCTGGAACAGGTGCGCAAGTATTGAGATGGCTACCAAGTCCGCCACCAAGACGGTCAACGCTGCCACGATTCGCTCAACCGATGCCAAGGTCGTCCTGACCGGCTTTATGGGCACCGGCAAGAGCCGGGTAGGACGCCTGGTCGCGGCGCGGATGGGCTGGCCGTTTGCCGACAGCGATCATGAAATCGTCGCCCGAACGGGCAAGCCGATTGCGCGAATCTTCAGCGAGCATGGCGAGCCCCATTTCCGCGCGCTCGAGCGAGTTGCAATCGCAGCAATCGCCGCGGCGCCGGGCCCCGCCGTAATAGCGACCGGTGGCGGCGCGCTGGTCGATGAGACCAACTGCCGCGTGCTCAAGGCGGCGGGGCTGGTCGTATGTTTGCGCGCGCGCCCGGAGATTATCGCGTCGCGGCTGAACAAATCGGCCGAACCGCGGCCGAAACTTCTCGAAGGCGGCAAGCCAATCGCCGAACGGATAGCCGAGCTCCACCTCGAACGCGCGGCCGCCTATGCCCGCGCCGAAATTGAAATCGACACCTCCGATCTGACCGCCGAGCAGGCCGCCGACGCCGTGATCGCCGCGTTCGATCGATGGTGCGCGGAAAATCGATGCGCACCTTCCGCGTAGAACTTGGCCCGCCTGCCCATCCGGTGCATATCGGCAGCGGGATTATCGACGAGTCCGGCCGCCTGATTCGCGACGCGGGCGGCACTATCGGCGGCCGCGCCGTCATTATTACCGACAGTAACGTCGCGCCGCTTTACGCCGAGCGGGTGAAGAAATCGCTCGCCGACGCGTCACTCGATCCGGTCGTGCTGGAAGTTCCCGCCGGTGAGGAGAGCAAGTCGCTCGATACACTGGCGACGGTTTTCGATCGGCTGGCCAGGGCGCGCCTCGATCGCGGGGGCATTATTGTCGCGCTCGGCGGCGGCGTAACCGGCGATCTCGCCGGCTTCGCGGCGTCGGCCTACATGCGTGGCGTCCCGATCGTGCAGATTCCGACCACGCTGACCGCGCAGGTCGACTCGGCGCTCGGCGGCAAGACCGGAGTGAACCTTCGCGCCGCGAAGAACCTGGTCGGCGCATTCCATCAGCCGCGCGCGATAATCGCCGACGTCACCACGCTGAAATCGCTCGGCGAACGCGAGTATCGCGAAGGGCTGGCCGAGATAATCAAGTATGCGGCGATCATGGATGCCCCGATGATCGGAGATCTCGAACGCGACATGCCCGCGATCTTGTTGCGCAATGCTGACAACGTCGAATCGATCGTCGAACGATCGCTACACCATAAGGCTTATGTCGTCGAGCACGACGAGCGCGAAACGGGGCTGCGGCGAATCCTGAATTTCGGCCATACGATCGGACACGCGCTGGAAACCGCCGCCGGCTACGGTATCTATCTGCATGGTGAAGCAGTCGCGATCGGGATGGCCGCGGCGGCGCGCCTGTCGAACAAATTCGCGGGTTTTGGCGAGGCGGAAACGGATCGTTTGATCGAGCTTATCGAGAGCGCCGGACTGCCGGTTTTTCTGCCGACCGACTGGCATCGCGACAGTTTCATTGCTGCGTTATCGTTGGACAAGAAGCGCGCAGGCAACGGAATTGAATTCGTACTGCTCGATCGACTTGGCCATGCGATCACTTACCGTATTGGCGTCGACGAAATTCTTTCGCATCTTTTATGATTGATTTTATCGCGCGCATGATCTAATTGGCTTTGCAGCGCGTACGCTACGGTTTGGTTCGCATGACCGCATTGGCGGCGCGTCAACTTGGCGACTGAAGTGAACAGCGGGCTAAACGCCGATAGCGATACGATGCATAAACATAGAAAAATGTCGCCTCACTTACACGCGTGTACACGTTAGTATAGGTAAGAGCAAACGATTGGTATTGTAATCTTTCTATTGGCAGATAAAGATTGAGCATGGTCTTTGGGCTCGTAAAACCGTCAGCGGCCCAAGGTGTAGTTCATGGAGACGGGATATGAACGAGGGAAACTGCTGAGAATCGGAGGATACTGTTCGATGTTTCTGATTTGTTCGGCCGACAACCCTCTCTCTTCCGCTGTAGATTGGGGAATCCTGCTACCAGCAGCTTAACCGGGTCCTCGTGAGGTTGGCCATGGCACAAACCGCCAATGTTCAGGCAAAGGTGCTTACGGTCCGTGAAGTTTCGGATTACCTTCGGGTACATCCGTCAACGGTATACAGGCTGCTACGTCAGCGTCAGCTGCCTGCTTTCCGGGTCGGAAGCGACTGGCGTTTTAACGTCGAAGCGATAGATCGGTGGCGCGCGGGCATGGAAGCCGGGCTGCCGCCGTTCGAGACGCAGCCGGCAATGTCGGCGCGCAAGCGCGAAGCCTAAACGGCTTTCACGCTTGATGAAATGATCCGCGGACTGCTGGTCCGGAGAGGGGATCGAAATCCCTCTTCGGGCCAGGTTCATCGTTAATCCCGCGGTTCGTTTCGTTCGCGCGGATAATTCGCTGACGCCTGCGGACCTTTATCGGTCAGCATGCCCAGCAGGATTACGCCGACGCCGATCGTAATAGCGCTGTCAGCCAGATTGAAGACCGGATAACTAAGCCGGTAATAGTGGACGTAGATGAAGTCCACCACGCGTCCGCGCACAATACGGTCGGCAAGATTGCCTGCCGCACCACCTAGGATCATCGCGAGCGCAATCGTCTGCACCGAGACACTTCGGCTGCGGATCAACAGAATCGTCAGCACAATAATCGCGAACCCCGAAATCGCCGCCAGGAAGGCCGTTCGCAGCGAGGTCGGCAGGTTGGCGAACAGGCTGAAAGCGGCGCCGGGATTGAGTGTATACGTCAAATCCAGCCAGTGCGGCACAATCGTGATCATTTCGAGCTGCTGGAGATGCTCGACGATCCAGTATTTGCTTGCCTGATCGAGCGCGATAATCGGTAGAGTGACGAGGCCGAGCGCCGGCCAAAGCGCACTTCGGCGACGATCTGACGCTGGCGCATCCGCGCGCTCACCGTTAATCGCCGCGTTCTCGACAGGCTGCGAAATGCCGGCCGTTTCGATCGGCGCGCCCTGTTCGCTGGGCGGCGACGCTTCAGCAGCCATTTTATCGTCCACGCGGGCTGGTCATCGCGGACGCGGTTAGGCGCGCACAACGTTGCGGCATCGCAGATCGAGTTCGGGGTCGCCGCCGTCGTCGTAATACTTCCAGCATCGCTGGCATTTCAGGCCCGCCGCGCGCCGACCGGCCACGACGATCGACCTGTCCGGGCTCACCCGGCCGAACCATCCGTCATCGACAAAATTCTCATTGCCATTGGCCGTCGCCGCGAACCGCGCCGCTTCGGCCGGGTCCATCATATGGGCGTCCGAAACGATCAGCAGGTCGGCCAGCGTAGTGCCGGCGCCGTTGAGACTCGCCGCCAGGCTTCCGCCGGCGTCGCCCACCAGCAGCGAGGCTTCAAGCGGCGCGCCGATCGCACCCGTCTGGCGCATCGTCTCGAGCAGTCTGAGAGCCTCCTCGCGCAGCGCCAGCGGTTTCGCCCAGCGCTCTTCGATCGACGGATCAGCAAAAGCAAGGTCGGCCGGCTGGAGTTCGAGCAAATGCACGCTGGTGGTGCCCGCGCCGGGAATATGGCCGTGAATCTCGTCGGCGGTGTACGGAATCAGCGGCGCGAGCATCCGGGTGAGCGTGTCGACGATTCGATAGAGAGCGGTCTGCGCCGATCGACGCTCGGGCGACGTCGCGCGTTCGCAATAGAGCCGGTCGCGCACGACATCGATATAGAGCGCGCTCAGATCGACGACGATAAAGTTGACGATCGAATGGTAGGCGGTCTGAAAATCAAACGCCTCGTAGGCGGCACGTACGGCGGTCTTGAGCCGTTCAAGCCTGGCCAGGATATAACGGTCGAATTCCGCCATATCCTCAGGCGCGAGCGCGTCGCGAGCGGGATCGAAGTCGTAAAGATTGCCAAGCATGTAGCGGCAGGTGTTGCGAATCTTGCGATAGGATTCCGTCACCGCGCTGAACAGATTCTCGCCGACGCTCATGTCGGCCGCATAGTCGACCGAGGCGAAGACCAGCCGGAAGACGTCGGCGCCGATCCGGTTGACGACGTCGGCGGCGTGCTCAAAATTGCCGAGCGACTTCGACATCTTGCGCCCGAGCTCATCGAGCGCCAGGCCGTGGCTGACGACGTTGCGATAGGGTGCCTGGCGGTCGGTCGCGACCGCACATATTAGCGCCGCCTGAAACCATCCGCGCGCCTGATCGATTCCCTCGACGTAGGCGTCGGCCGGCCACGACAGATCGGCGCGCGTCTTCAGCACGGCAGCCTGCGACGACCCCGAATCGAACCAGACGTCGAGCACGTCTTCTTCCTTGGTGAAGGTCGCGCCGCCGCAATGGCCGCATCGCAGGTCCGCGGGAATGAAATCGGCCGCCGGTCGCCGGTACCACGAATCGGAACCCTCGGCGGCGAAAATCTCCTCGACGCGCTTGAGCACGCCAATCTCCAGCGTCACGCGGCTGCATCCGGCGCATCGCACGGCCGGAATCGGCACACCCCACGCCCGCTGACGCGACAGGCACCAGTCCGGACGCGTCGCGACCATGTTGCGGATCCGATCGCGCGACCATCCGGGCACCCAGTTGACCCGATCGATCTCCGCGAGCGCCGTGTCGCGCATGCCGTCATGATCGACGCGCAGGAACCACTGCTCGGTCGCGCGGAAGATGAGCGGATTTTTGCAGCGCCAGCAATGCGGATAGCTGTGGCCCATCTCTTCGCCATGCAGCAGCGCGCCGCTTTTGCGCAGATCCTCGACGATTTCGGAGTTCGCCTTGAAGACGTTGCGGCCCGCGTAGACTCCCGCCTCAGAGGTGAAAATTCCGGCGTCATCGACGGGCGTCAGCACGGCGAGACCGTATTGCTGACCGGTGACGAAATCTTCGTAGCCGTGGCCTGGCGCGGTATGAACGAGGCCGGTGCCGGAGTCGGCGGTAACGTGTTCGCCGTAGACCAGCCGCGCGTCGCGACCGGCAAACGGATGGTGGAAAATGTCCTTGCCGCCGAAGGCGCGAAGGGCTTCACTATCGAGCGCGATCACGCCCGACGCCTTGACGCCGACAGCCTCCTGGATCGCCTCGACGCGGCGCGCCGCCACCACGTACCATTTGCCGTCGAGCTCGATCGCGACATAGTCGAACGTCTCGTTGAGCGCGATCGCGAGATTTGCCGGCAGCGTCCACGGCGTCGTCGTCCATATCAGCGCGAAGAGGCGGCCGTCCCGATGCGCCGCGGCAAGGCGCGCCCCGTCGGCGGGATCGGCGGCGAGTGCTGCCGCATCACCGATATGATCGTTAATCGGGAAGGCCACGTAGATCGACGGCGAACGATGGTCCCGGTATTCGACCTCGGCCTCGGCAAGAGCCGTACGACAATCGATACACCAATGAACCGGGCGTAGTCCCCGGTAAATAAAACCCGCCTCGACCATCTGGCGCAGCACGGAGATTTCGGCCGCCTCGTAGCCGGGAGCGAACGTCAGATAGGGATTATCCCAGTCGCCGATCACACCGAGCCGGCGGAAGTCGACGCGCTGGATATCGATATATTTTTCGGCGTGCGCGCGGCATAGCTCACGCAACTTGAGCTTGGAGACGGTGCGCGCCTTGTCACCCAACTCACGCGCGACGTTGTGCTCGATCGGCATCCCGTGGCAGTCCCATCCGGGCACGAACGGGGTGCGGAATCCCAGCACGGCGCGCGAACGAACGATGAAATCCTTCAGGATCTTGTTGAGCGCGGTACCGAAATGCACGCGGCCGTTGGCATACGGAGGTCCGTCGTGGAGAACCCATAGGGGTCGGTAGGCGCGCTCGTTG
>Ga0302325_10018445_pt1 | contig 14705 bp, 15 predicted proteins | sample Palsa_T0_2_FD_201948 | JGI IMG/M metagenome (GOLD analysis project Ga0302325, IMG submission 201948) | Peat permafrost microbial communities from Stordalen Mire near Abisko, Sweden - Palsa_T0_2 | ecosystem: Environmental > Terrestrial > Soil > Palsa > Peat permafrost | place: Sweden: Abisko... | reverse complement strand
ACACAACCCGCCCGACCCCCAAACGCGCCCCCAGGCTCTCGGCCTCGGGGGCGTCGGCGCGTGACGACGCGACACCGCGTCGGCGCCCACCCGAAGAACACCGACGGTCAAGACGGGACTTTTACTTTCGCGAATCACCGGTCGTCTCGAGCAGCGGATCCCGCGCCGACGAGCTTCTGCTCTGCGTCTGCGATCAACGCAAGCGCGAGTCCCGTGCCCGCGGCCGGACAGCACTGCTGCTCTCGATCTCCCGTTGATCGAGATCGCGGACCATCTCGAACAATCTCGCAGACGCGACAGCCGACCACACGGAACGTCCCCGTCGCCGTACCCGCGATCAAGAGATGGCTAAACCGGCGGCAAGCTAGGGGATCCGCCGACTGCTCCTTCGAGACCGCGACCAACCCATGCAGTAGCCACAGGTGCGTGGCTGGATCGGCGACAAGGGGCACTCCCGGGTGAAGTCACGCGCAGGCGTGTCCCGCGGGGTTAGGATTTTTCGATGCTCCAGTGGCGTCTCGTTGGCAGAGGTGTTGACAACCCCCAGATCCTCGCCCGCGATCCGCAAGGCGGACTGCTCGCGATCAACAGGGTTAGGTCGACGGGGCGGCCGGATAAGTGGTGGTTGACCGGGCCTAGTTACGGGCTCGGGTCCGAGCATGAGTCACAGGATGAAGCGAAAGCTGCTGCTCAGCATTGGGCTGATACCGGCGAACGCTCTGATCAGATGACCTCGGACTTCTGAGCCTCCAATTCGGCGGTGGCCGACGCTTCCGCTTGCTCACGAACATGCGGTCGCCTCGGCGGCGGCCCACCGGTATTCGCGGACTGCTCCTGCGGGACTCTCGACGATCAGAGCAGTAGTAGCGGCCTGGTGGCCGGATCCGCGACGAACCGGAAGTGTCGGTCTGAGCTGCGCGATCGGGGCGACTCGAACTCGCTAGCTGTATCGGAGTCGCTGCGGTTTCAATCATGCGATGAGCAAGCCGAGCCCGGTCGCACAACGTCGCGAGCACATGATCGCCCCGTGCGAAGAGCACGACATCACCTGCGAGTTCCAGCCCCAAGGCATCTCGAAGGGGTTGGCCTGGACCTCGGAGCGGCGGGTGCTGATCCCGCAGATGACGATGGTCCGCAGCTACTAGATCGGGCTGCACGAGATCGCGCACGTCGTGCTCGGCTACGACCATGACCTGCCGGCGGCGCCGCAGGAAGCCGCGGTGTGGCAGTGGGCCATCGCGGAGGCGGTCGAGCCGCCCACCGTGGGACTCAAGCGCATGATGTTCAAGGCGCTGTGGCGCTACCTGCTGCGTGACAAGGGGTGTCAGCGACGCCGATCAGCTCACCAACCGCGACCCGTTCCCCGGCCCGGATGATCCGTTCTGGCCGTTACTCGCATCGCTCGATGACGGCGGGCGGCTGCTGTATGAGGCCGCGAAGGTCACCGCTCGCACCGGCCCGCCCCTTGCGTGGCGACAGCAGGCGTATCACGAGCTCGACGAGGAACGCCGCCGCGGCGAGCAAGCGTTCTCGTGTTCGCCTCGCGAACGGGGACGGTCGGAGGTGGCGTTCACCTGGTGTTGATTGTTGGCACGCGGCGGTGTGTCAGGGGCAGACTTGGCTGTATCTGTAGCCGGTGATGAATCGGGACCATTCCTCGTGCGTGAGGTTGCGGCCGGCGACGGCACATGCGTGGTTTGCCAGGGCGGGAGTGCTGACGGGCCAGAGGGATCCGTGCCCGTTGGAGTTGATGGCGAGCAGGAGCTGCCCGTCTGGAGTGAACTGCGCATTGCCCGCTGTTCCCGCTTCGGGGTCGAGCGTCGCGCCGTCTTGTTGAAGGCTGGAGGTGAACCAAAGCTTCAGCCCGCCGTCGGGTCCGCCGGCCGTCGCGAAGCGTTGCCCGGAGGGGTCGAACGCGATACTGGCGACGGGCGCCGCCGCGGCGAGCACGGGATGGCTGATGGAAGCACCGGTCGACGGGTCCCAGAGTTGGACGACGCCGGCGTAGGTTCCCGTCGCGAGCGTGCCGTTTGGGGCAAAGGCGAGGCTGGTGGTGCCGCCGTTGTCGCTCTCGAGCGGATGAATCGCGCGAAGTTGCGTTCCGTTCGATGAGTCGAGGATCAGTACCCGGCCGTCGCCCGGCGAGATCTCGTTTCCGGTTGCGACCGCGAGCAGCCGGCCGTCGCGGGAGAACGCGACCGTGTTGGCGGTGGTCCCGCGTTGAAGGGCGGTGGTGATTGGTATGCCCGTGCGGGTTCGCCAGATCGCGATCCGGCCGTTCGTGGTTAGCGTTGCGGGCTCAAAACTGAGGTCGCTCGCAGCGATCAGTCGACCGTCGGCTGAGAAGGCGACGGATTGGATTGCTCCGGGAACGTGCTTGGTTGGTGGCGCCATGGTGAGTGTCCGCACGAGATGTGGCGCGCCGTTCACGTCCCAGAGTTGCAGCCGGTCGTCGTCGCCTCCGACGGCCAGCTCCGAACCGACTGGCGACCAGGCGAGCGCCGTGATCGTTGCTGCTCGCGGGATCGTCAAGGAGGTCTGGGGTTGCAGTGTGTGGACCGAGAAGATCCCGACACTCCCCGCCGCCGTCAGCGCGGCGAACCGGGATCCGTTTGGTGAGATGGCCAGCGGTGGTGCCAGCGGAGCGTTGGCCGCTGGGGTTGGTGCGTGCGCACCGGTTGTGAACGGGCGCCCGAAGCGGCGCTTGGATCCGAGATCCCATTCGAGCACGGTGCCGTCGAGGGAGCTGGTGTAGAGCGTGCGTCCGTCGGAGCTGAACGCGCTGTCGGTCGGGCGGCCGGCATGACCGACGAGTGTCTCGAGCGGTTGTGCGCTCCTCGGGTCCCACACGACCACGTTGTCGTCGTCGGCTGTGCTCACCAGCATCCGCCCGTTCGGTGAGTACCGCACGCTCTGGACGTTTGCGGTGTCCCCGCCCACTGCGGAGTGGATCGCACCCGTCGACAGGTCGATGAACGAGATCGTTGCTTCGGGGGGCGCGACAGCGGCGCTCGTGCCGTCGGGGCTGATGGCGGCCACTGAGCCAAGGCAGCATGTGGCCCCGCCCACGACGCCGAGCCGCGCTGGCAACTTGACCGCGACCGTCCGCAGCGGCGCGAGCGTCCGCGCGTCAAGCGTCTGAGCCGCGGTGTCACCGAGCACGACGAGCCGGGTTCCGTTGTCGATGAGGCGTATCGCCACGAGGCCGCGCGGACTCACCCGGCTGCTCCCGATGAGCCGCCCACTCGGGAGCGACCAGCGGTCAAGATATCCCGGTCCCGGCTGGCCGGAGAGGCTGGTGACAGCGTACGCGTAGTAGACGGTCCTCCCATCAGGGGACATGAACAGGCTCTCGTTGGAGTTGTCAGCGTCCGGCGAGTCCAGCCACCGGCGGTCAAACGGCAGGCGCGCGACGCGCCGGAAGGTGCGGGCGTTGAGGACGTCAATCCAGTGCAGGTTGACGTCTGTGAGCAGCAGCAGCGAACCGTCGGGCGAGTAGACCGGAGCCAGGTCGCCGGTGAAGCCGGGGATCGGGGCGCGCTGCTGGCGTCGGGTCGCGGGGTTATAGACGTACAGCGTGCCGTTGTCCGCGTAGACGAGTAGCGTCCGCCCGTCGGGGCTCAGGGCGAGTGAGAGTGGCCGCACCCCGATCGGCAGCTCGAGGCTGGCGATCGCGGCAGGGCTGCGCAAAAGAGTCGCCAACAGCGTGCTCTCCGTCTGCTGACCGGGATCCAAGTTGACGGCTTCGCGCGCGAGCAGCATCGCGAGGTCGATCTGCGGTTCGATCACGGCTTGGGCCCCGAGCTGATGTGCGAGCGCAACGCGAGCAGCACCGCGTCCAGCTCCTCACCCCCAAGCGCTCGCGCCAGCTCCGCGCACGGGCGCTCGCCAGGTCGTATCAGCACCTGCCGCCAGCTCGCACTCGCAGGTAGCGCGCCGGCACTCAACGCCGACAAGAGCCCGGCACGCAGCAGTGAGGACTTGCCGATGCCCGACGGACCGACGATCCCGACCATCGTCGATTCGGCGAGCCGTGCGACCAGATCGGACACCACGCGCTCGCGTCCGCAGAAATACTCGGCGTCGGAGCGATCAAACGAAGCCAGCCCCTTAAACGGACACACGGCCGGCTCCTCGGGAGCGACTGATCCCGCCGGGACCGATCCCGAGAGCCCCGGATCCTGACGCAGCACCTGACGCTCGAGCTCCTGGAGCCCGCGGCTCGGCTCAAGACCGAGCTCCTCGCGCAGGAGCTCACTCACCTGCCGATAGGCCTCGAGCGCCTCCGCATGACGTCCCGCCCGATACAGCGCCAGCATCAACTGCGCGCGCAGCCGCTGTTGCAGCGGCTTCGATGCGACCAGCCCCTCGAGCTCCCCGATCAGCTCCGCATCGGCGCCCAGCGCAAGATCGGCATCGATGCGCTCCATCAATCCCAGCAGCCGCAACTCCTCCAAGCGTCGGATCTCGGGCTGAACAAACTCGAGTAACGCCAGATCGGCCAGCGGCGGGCCGCGCCACAGCGCCAGCGCCTCTCGCAGCCGCGCGGCCGCAGACGCGGCATCGCCCGCGCCGAGCAGCCTCCGGCCGTCGGCGAGCAGGCGCTCATAACAGGCTGCGTCGATCTGCTCAGGCTCGATCTTCAGGAGGTAACCGCCTGGCCGCGTCAGGAGCACTCGGCCAGCGTCGCCATCCTCCAGCACACGTCGCAGGCGCGACACCGCAACCCTGGCCGTGTTGGGCGCGCCGTCGGACACCGCCTGGGCGAGGAGCTCGTCAACGAGCTGCTCGGTCCGGACCAGCTCGTTGGCATGCACTAACAACAACGCCAACAGCGCCCGCTGGCGATCCCCACCGAGTCGCAACAGCCTCCCATCACGCCACGCCTCAAGCGGACCAAGCATCCGGAACTGAAGCAATCGCTGGGGTTCGTCCCCCATGGCAGGCGATTATCGCGCGCTCCGGCGGTCACGCAACCTGATGTGACAAGACCTGTTAGGCGAATGTCACGAGCACGTCACATAGCCGCGGGACGTTCCCTGCCGACCGGATCGCACCAGGCGATCCACCCAACAGGAGGCCTTTCAATGATTCGCACCATCTTCTTCCGCCGGATCGTTGCCGTCGTGGCGGTGGCGCTCGCACTCGCCACGGCCGCCGGCCCGGCCTCGGCCAGGACCTTCGACTTCAACTCCCACGGCTCGCTCGTTCTCAACTCGAATAGCTCGCACGTTCAAAAGCCAGCCCCGAGGGCCAATCCCGCGACCACCGGCACCGGCATCGAATGGGGCTACATCGCAATCGCCTCAAGCGCCGCCGCGCTCGTGCTGATCGGAGTCGGCGCGGCCGTGACCGTGCGCCGCCGCTCGCGCGAGGACAGGTCACAGCGGGGGGCGATCCCCGGCTAAGCGCCTGACCGATCGCCACATCCATCTCTCGGTCAGGTGCCCGAACCATCGGGCACCAGCAGGCACTGCTCTCCCAGAGAGCGTGCCTCCGGTGGCAAGCAGCCGCCGGCCAACCGCTTCGTCGAACCAGCCGTCGTCCATCGACGGTTTATCAACCAGTGGAGGTTCTCTCATGAGTCGTTACGCACCCAAGCAAGACCGGGGAGGCGGTCAGCCTGCCGCTCGCCGCGATCGCTCTCGCCATCGCCGCGGCGACGCCCACATCCCGCTGAACGCGTCGGGACCCACACCCCGACGCTACAGGTCGTCTCATCCCACGATCGCGTCAACCGGGGCGACGCAACTGATCTTGATTGGAGGGATTCAGTGAGGATCACCACAACCTGGGCGCGCGGGGTCCGTCTGGGAGTTCCGCTCGCGCTTGCGGCGATCGCGCTGCCCGTGCCCGTCGTTCCTGCGTTAGGGGCGTCGGCGAGCGTTCCCCGGATGACGTGGACGAAACGCGCGCCGATGCCGACCGCCCGCGGCGGCGCCGGGAGTGCCGTGCTCGGGAACCTGATCTACGTCGTCGGGGGGGACTCGACCCTCAAGGCCAGGGCCTTGAGTGCCGCCGAGGCCTACGACCCGAACACGGACCGCTGGGAAAAGCTGCCATCGCTACCGAGCGGGCGGGAAGACCTCGGCGTCGCCAGCGTAGATGGCAAGGTGTATGCCATCGGCGGTTATCCCACCAACGGCAATCCGCTCAACACCGTCAGGTCCTATGACCCCACCACTCGTCGCTGGCGGGCCGAGGCGCCGCTGCCGACCGCGGCGGGTGCGAATCGGCGCCACGGCGCACGACGGCCGGATCTACGTCGCCGGCGGTTTCGACAAGGCCGGGAACGTGATCGGCGACCTCCAGATCTACAACCCGCAGACGAACCACTGGCGCCGCGCCGCGCCGATGCCGACCCCCCGCGCGTTCGTGCGGCTGACGTGGTCGGGCGGGCGGTTGTACGCGATCGCCGGCGTCGGCAACCACAACGAGAACCGCCTTGGCACCGTCGAGGCGTACAAACCCGCCACCAACAGCTGGACGGAGCGTGCGTCGATCCCGATCCCTCGTGCCGCCCCGGCGCTCGGGACGCTCGCCGACGGGCAGATCGTCGCCGCCGGCGGCGGCACCCAGACACATTCGCCCTTGCCTGACGTCGAGCTGTACACGCCGTCGGCGAACCGGTGGAGGCGTCTGACGCCGCTTCTGCAGCCGAGCTCCGGCGGGCCGACCGGCGTTGTCGTCGACGGCGACGTCTTCTACGTCATTGGCGGGTTCACCAACGGGATGAAGCTGACGGCGAGCCGGTTCGTCGAGTCAGCCGTCGTGAACTGACCAACGTCGTGGCGCTGCCCCCGTGAGACGCATCGACTGCGCGATCAAGGCCGGCCTCGCGGCCGGCCTGTCGCTCGCCGCGCTCGCGCCGGCCGCTGCCTCGGCAATCCTGCACACCACCTCGCGTACGTCAGCTCCACCGGGGGTGCCGGTAGTCGTGCATATCTCGACCCGTGAGGGGTTCGACCGGGGCGACGCCGGGATCGGCGCCACTGGTGGAGAGCGCCTGTCAGGGGACCTGCGCCGTTTTCTGGCCACCCGGTGCTCACGTCGGGGTGGCCCGAAGCCGGGCCAGGGGTTGACTAGCGTGCCATCGGGGTCATCGTGAGGCCCGACGGCAGCCAGCAGGTCACCTACCACGGGCGGCCGCTGTACCTGTTCAACCAGGACGCCTATGTCGGGGGCGCCAGCCCAGTGGGGACACAACGCATCTTTGGAGCGGGTGCGCTCACCCCGTCGGGCGTGTTCGACACGATCCCGCCGCTGCCCTAGAACTCCCAAAGAGCCCGAGCACGGAAAGCCCCGGCCGACTCGACCGACCCGGGCTTTCCCGCCCTCCATCGGCAAGCTGACCCCGGTGGCCACCAGCCCGACGCCCCGGTCGCCAGCTGGCCGAAATGTCCCAGCATTGGTCTGCAAACGCCGCCCCAGCAGCCACCGGCCATTACGTACACCGCCGCTCAGCTCAGCGTCTAAAAGGGGGAGCCGGACGCTTCACAAACTTCATGCACCGGATTCCCAATGCCCGGCGGCAAAGCATCCACCGGGTCGAAACCCAGCCACGCGTTCGCAACGACGACACGGAGCGGTCTCCGGGAAGCGCCGATACAACCGCCCGCGCCAGACGGACGGGAGCACAGCGGTCCACCACCCGCCGGCCCAGTCGCGCGACAGCAACACACCCGCGTCCGGGAAGCAGCAGAGTTCGTCGCGCCGGCAACTAATGCGAAAAGGACGGCACGCAGCAGCGCCAGGGCGCCACGCCGGTGCGCCACTTCTGCCTGTGCATGCGTGCCGAGTTCTTAAGGCGAGGACCATACGCGCTCGACTGCCGGATCCTCGAATAGCGACAACGTCAGCCATCGGGCGCGGCGCCGAGCAGGCTGCTGCTCTTGATCGGCGGGCGAACGAAGCGCACGCCGCGGCTCAGTGGGCTCCGTCGCCGACGAAGGACGTGCCGGCGCCTTACATAAGCCCGGCTTGTGGTCCCGCGCGATGCGGGTCGCTCGTTCGGTCGTGCGAGGTTCGTGCCGCGGCTCGAAAGGAGGTGTTCGCATCGACGATCCGCAGCCGCTCTCGTGCATCCGCCCTAGTTCAGGACCATGCACGTCGTGCTCGCGTGGGCGATGATCTTGCCGTCCTGCCGCGTCAGCTTTCCCTCGGCGGTTGATATGCGCCGCCCGCTGTGCACGACCCGTCCCTCCGCGGTCACCTCGCCGGTCTCGCTGGACATAGACCGCACGAGGTTGATCTTGAACTCAAGGGTAGTGTGAGCCGCGCCTGCCGGCAGCTTGGTAAGAACAGCACATCCCATTGCGGAGTCGAGCATCGCGGCGGTAAATGCTCCATGGATGGTTCCCTGCGGGTTGTAGTGGCGATCATCCGGGGTGCCAACGAACACGACGCGGCCATCCTCCACGACCGTCAGGCGCATGTTCATCAGCGCGTGCATGGGTGAGACGCCGAGCTTGGAATCGCGAACCGCACGGAGCTGGTCGATGCCCGCCAGGCTCTCGGTCGCGTCTTTTGGCAATGGTGCAGGCGGCGGAGTGCCGGCCTGTCGTTGTTCGAAAGCGCTCATCTCATGTTCTCCAAAGTGATGTGGTTGGTGGTGGGTTCTCGGAAGGCTGTGTGATTCCTCCGGTTCGACTAGCTGCATCTCGAAGGTCATGACATCGCCATCCACGCTGGTGACCGTGGAGCTCAAACGGCGCAGTAGCTTGCGGCTCGGGTGGTTCTCAGCCAACGTCATCGCCTGGAGGCGCACGATGCGATTTCCGCGAGCCTCAGCTATCAGCAGTGACGCCAGAGCGCAGCCGATTCCACGGCCCTGCCACTCATCGGCCACCGCAAGGGCGACCTCGGCAGCGTTGGGATCATCAGATACGGGTCCGTAGCGAGCAACCGCGATCAATCGACCATCGGGCCCGACGAGCGCTAGCGCCTCACGCTCAACGTGATCGATATCGGTGAGGTTTGCCAGTTCGCGTAGGGAAAGCATCCTCTTGGGACCGAGAAAGTGGTAATGCCGGGATCGGGGGCTCAGGCGGTCAAACAGAGCCGACAGAGCCGATTTGTCGGTTGCGCGAACCGAGCGGACGGTCAGCCCTATCTGACTCAGCAGCGCTAGCGCTTCGGCCTCGCGAGCGGCGTGCGCCGCGGCGCTGCCGTTCTTGGCCACCACGCGGTCATGGTCCTGGCGCGCCGGCTCCCGCGTCTTGGGGCGATCGGGTGCCGCGCGTGGCAACGAGGATTGTGAGGCGCTCATGTACATATAACGCAGCGACCGCTCTGGGCGTGAGATCGCGCCCGTACGCGAAGAGCGAGGCGACGCGCGCGTCGCCTCGGCGAGCAGGAGCCAGCCCCGCCGCCAGACTGGTGCCTGCCTTGGACGAGTGACAGTGCTCCGCCGGACCGGGCGCTTGACCACTCCATCGCGAGATGGCGGAACTACCCCACGCTCAGCAGAGCAGGTCTTTGGCCCGGACGCGATCGGAGTCCTTAGATTCGCGCCACAAGCAGAAGCGTCCCGGCGACCTCGACCGCGCCTTCAAGAGACCTGCGTTCACGAATTTCGGGACGTCTCGAGGCCCCGCGCGGCCGGCTCCTCAGCTTCCCCTTCGCTCAAGCCAAGCACGCAAGCAGCAGCGAGCACGGGGCTGCTCGAACGGCGACTGAGCGGCAGCGCGCCGATACGACCCCGTCGGCGACGAAGCGGCAGTTTCGCTGGGAATGGAGCATTGGACTCAGTCGTTGGTTGTTGGCCGGCGTGGCGGCGTGGTTGGTGGTGCTGTCTCAGCGGCGCTGACGGGTGTGGCGGACGGTGAGGTGGATGGTCTTGGTAGTCGTCCAGCGATGGTCTCGTTGGATCTGCACGCAGATCTGCACGGGTCCGGTCGGGAACAGGTGGCCGTGCCAGCGTCCGGCGATCCGGTCACGGTTGATGCCAAGGTGCCCGTGCAGCGTGGTGGTCGCGACTTGCGTCCAGCGGCCGTGAACGCGGGTGCGTAGCACCAGCCTGACGGTGGTCGCGCGGTTGAGTTCAAACCGCAGTCTCGTGGCGGGATAACGGCAGCCGGCACCGCGGCACCACTCGATCGTGGTCGCCGTCGCTGAGATCCCGGCGATCCGGGGCTGCACCGGCGTGGTTGGCGGCGTCGGCGTGGTTGGCGCGGTCGGCGTGGTTGGCGCGGTCGGCGTGGTTGGCGCGGTCGGCGTCGTCGGGGTGGTGGTCGTCGTCGTCGGGCTGGTAGTCGTGGTCGTCGGAGTGGTGGTGGTCGTCGTGGTCGTGGTGGTTGGTGGTGCGGCCGCGACGGTGTAGTGGATCGTCGTGCTGGCGGTCAGGGTGTCGTTGCTGGTGGCGGTGACGGTGTAGGCGTGCGCTCCCGGGGTCGAGGTGTCAAGCGTCCCGGAGGGGTTGGAGGCGCCGTTTGAGTCCGTGCACGAGCTGATCCCGGGTGCGCCCGGGGGATCGGTGCACGCGAAGCTGGTCGCGACCGTCTGGTTTTGGGGGTAGGTCTGCTGGTCGGCGGGTGCGGTGATCTGCGCGGCCGGTTCGCCGCCGGCGAACACCGACACCGAGATGGCAAAAAGATTGGCGGTCGCCAACAGCCCACCATCCGGACTGAACGCCACCGACCCCGTGGACTCCACCGACCCCGGGTCACTGCTGTTCGCGATTGGGGAGCCGACCGGGGTCAGTCCGCCGCCGGCCGAGACCGAGAACACCGACAACGTGCTGTCGCCTACGTTGGCGGTCACGAGCAGCCTCCCGTCGGGACTGAACGCCACCCCGGACGGGATGGTCCCAGTTCCGGTCGCGGTCGGGGAGTCGACCGGGGTCGGCATGCCATTTGCTGAGATCGAGAACACCGACACCGTATCGTCGTCGCGGTTGGCGGTCGCGAGCAGCCCCCCGTCCGGACTGAACACCACCGACTCCGGGCCGGTTCCGGTCGAGGCCGTCCCGGTCGGGGTCAGTCCGCCGCTGGCTGAGACCGAGAACACCGACACCGTGTTGTCGGAGTTGGCGGTCGCGAGCAGCCCCCCGTTCGGACTGAACGCCACCGAGGACGGGCCAGGGCCGGTCGGGATCGCGGAACCGACCGGGGCCAGCATGCCATCGGCTGAGACTGAGAACACCGACACCGTACTGTCGCCGTTGGCGGTCACGAGCAGCCCCCCGTCGGGACTGAACGCCACCGAGGACGGGGCGTCGCCGGTCGCGGTCGGAGAGCCGACTGGGGCCAGCGTGCCATCGGCTGAGACTGAGAACACCGACACCGTATCGTCGTCGTGGTTGGCGGTCGCGAGCAGCCCCCCGTTCGGACTGAACGCTATCGAGGACGGGGCAGCGCCGGTGTAGGTCGTGCCCGGCAAGAGGGCCAGCCCACCGCCGGGCGAGACCGAGAACACCGACACAAGGCCGGTGATTCTGGGTCCGAACGGAAATATGGAACCACTGGCGGTCGCGAGCAGCCCCCCGTTCGGACTGAACGCCACCGAGGATGGGCCGACGCCGGCCACGGTCGGAGTGCCGGTCGGAGTGCCGACTTGGGTGAACGCCGGCGCTGCCACTGCCGCTGACGCCCCCGACAACAACACCACACCGACTACAACCCCGAGAACCGACGCGCGACGCAACCCGTCACCGACGATCCGTCGATCTCCGCCTAGTCCCAGCAGCCCACCGCTACAACGAAACATCGCGTCCCCTCGGTCAGCGCTGCACGCAGCGCGCGCAAGAACACATCACTGAACGCCCACCACGACAATGCGGCGGGGATTCAGACGGGAGACAACAGGGTCAGCGCCAAACCGCAAACGTCGGCTCGATCAACAACCGCCCACCATTTGTATCGACCACAACCCACAAAAGTTGAGCCAAGAATGACAAACCCCAACACGCGCACGTGGTCGCCTGTACGGCCAACGCCCACCGACGGTCGGTGTCGTCGTTCGACGATCACGCGGTCGCGGGTGACTGCGAAGCCCGGCGACGCGACCTAGACGCACGCGGCGTGCACGTCCTGGTAAACGCGCCAGAGCGCGCGGAAACGGCCACCACGGTCCGCGTCTGTGACGGGGAGACGGTGCTCAGTGACGGGCCGTTCACGAAGCTCCAGGACTTCCCCGCCGGCATCGACAACGTCGTCTCCTGCGCCGACGCGAACACGCGATCGAACTCGCGGGCACACATCCGATCGCCCGCTACTACACGATCGAGGTGCGCATCCGCCATACGGCCGAGGCAGCGTCCCTCAACGGATTGGGCCACGTCCTCATCTCACTGCCGCTCGCTCAGTGTGATGCTTGCTGGGCGTTGCGCTTCTGGCGCGCATAGTGGATGGTCCTTGACGGCTTCGGGCTGACCCTTGCTGCTTTGGTCGCCCGTCTGGGGGGGCTGACCTATTCGTGAAGTTGTCGCCCGTAGCCGCCAAGGGCCTCCTGGCGTGACCTAATGGAAGCGTGGCAGCGCCCCTACTGAGGAATGTCCGCCAGGTAGTCCGCTCTCTCAATCGACTGAGTGGAAGGGACGCGACATATGGTGACGATCGGAGTCGATCCGCACAAGCAGACCCACACCGCCGCGGCGGTCAACGAGCTCGGCGCAGAGACCGGGCAGCTGACTGCGCCGGCCCGGCCGGCCGGCAACGGGCAGCTGTTGGAATCGGCCCGTGCCCTCGACGCAGAGCGGGTGTGGGCGATCGAGGACGTCCGTAACGTGTCCGGCAGCTTGCAGCGGTTCTTGATCGACCGCGGCGAGACGGTCGTGCGACTCGCGCCGCAACTGATGGCCTGCGCTTGACAGGGAGCCAGAACCCGTGGCAAATCCGATCCGATCGACGTGCTGGCGATCGCCCGCGCCGCACTGCGCGAAGGGGTTGAGAATCCCCCGACCGCCCGACTCGCCGGCCCCGAACGCGAGATCCGTCAGCTGGCCATGTATCGCGAGCGGCTGCTGGACATGCGCACCCGCCTGGTCAACGAACTGCGCTGGCAACTGCACGACCTCTGGCCCGAGTGCGAGATCCCCGCCAAGGCGCTTACCCAGCCCGGCTGACCAAAGTCGCCAACCGCCTCGCACGTGCCGAGCAGACGATCCAGGTCACGATCGCCCGCGACATGATCCGCCGCGCCCGCGAGCTCTCCCAAGCGACCAAAGACCTCTACGACAAGATCGCCGCCCTCGTCAGCCAGGTCGCTCCACAGCTGCTGGCCGAACCCGGGATCGGTGTGCTGCTCGCCGCGAAGTTCATCGGCGAGATCGCCGGGATCGACCGCTTCACCGCAGACGCGCAACTGGCCCGCCTCGCGGGCTGCGCCCCGATCCCCGTCAGCTCCGGACAAACCGACCGCCACCGCCTGGACCACGGCGGCAACCGACAGCTCAACCACGCCTTCTACATGCTCGCGATCATCCGCATCCGCGACGACCCACGCACCGCCCTCTACATCGCCAAACAACGCGCCAACGGCAAAACCAAACGCGAAGCGATCCGCAACCTCAAACGCCACCTCGCCCGCCGCGTCTACCACCTCCTCCACGACCCCAACAACGTCCCAACCACGATCTACTTGACACAGAAGACTCACGAAACTGCGAGAGCCGCCGCCGGCGTCGGCAGCGACGATCGCACTGCTGCTCCGAGTCGGCGACCGCACGATGCGGCAGCCGCGAACTAGCGGCCGGCCGTTCCGGCGACAAAGGTGCGCTCTCCTCTCTACGGTGGGGCCTTTCGTTGATTCGGACGTGTTGCGCAGCTCAGCTGGCTTAGGACTCCGGGAGTTGAACGACTAGTCGTCGTGTAGATGCTCGTGGGCGCCCTCGGGGCCGAGGATCAGGATGAGCTCGACCGCCTCCTTGACGGCGCCGAACCAGTGCGGGTTCCACGTCGTGAACTCGACCACTTCTCCAGGGGCGATGACCAGGTCGGCCTCCCCCAGCAATAGGCGCATTCGTCCCTGCAGCACGTAGATCCAGTCGTGGCCCTCGTGGACGGGCAGCGGATCGGGTGGCATCCGACGACCGGGGCTGACCAGCACTCGATGAGCATGCAGGCCCGAAGCCCCGCGCCGGGTCAGCGGCCAGATGGTCAGTCCGGCGTAGCGCTGCGGGCGACCGCGGACCCGTGGGTCTTGCGGCGCCGAAGCGCCGAGCAGATCGTCGGCCGTGACACCCAGGGCGCCGGCCAACGCTGGGATGTGGTCAAGCGCCAGGCGACGCTTGCCTGACTCCAGGCGGCTGAGCGTCGAGATGTCGATCGACGCTCGCGATGAGACCTGGGCCAGCGTCAACCCCTGCTCGGTGCGTAGCTCACGTAGCCGCCGCCGGACGCGGGCATCGATCGCGTCACGAAATATTGAATTTGCCGGAATGGCAAGGAAGCTTGGCACATCTGCGCGCTGGCTGTCATCCTCAGCGACCATGAGCTCAGAGATCCGCGAGTGCATCGACGTTGACGGGGAGTCCGCCTGATGCCGGGAGACGCACGTCAGGTCATCGAGGGGGAAGCGGGCGAGATGTTCGAGCCGCCGAGCTGGGATGAGCGGTATTTGGGCGAGGAGAAGATCTGGAGCGGGAACCCCAACGCGCAACTGGTTGCTGAGGTGACGCGACTGACCGCCGGCACCGCGCTTGACGTCGGGTGCGGCGAGGGCGGCGACGTGATCTGGCTGGCGCGACAGGGCTGGCGAGTGACCGG
>Ga0302325_10018443_pt1 | contig 14706 bp, 15 predicted proteins | sample Palsa_T0_2_FD_201948 | JGI IMG/M metagenome (GOLD analysis project Ga0302325, IMG submission 201948) | Peat permafrost microbial communities from Stordalen Mire near Abisko, Sweden - Palsa_T0_2 | ecosystem: Environmental > Terrestrial > Soil > Palsa > Peat permafrost | place: Sweden: Abisko... | reverse complement strand
GAAACGATTCTGTCCATTCTTAAAGAGGGCGATTTTTTCGGCGAGATGTCCATGTTCGACTCGTCGCTGCGCTCGGCGTCGATCAAAACGCTCACCGACGTGGAAGTCGGCGCGATCCATCGCCAAGATTTTCTCGATCTCATGGACCGCAATACAAAAATCGGCCGGCTGCTCGTCATCGAACTCTCCGAACGTCTGCGCGCGGCGAACTCATTGATTGCCGCCACGACCTCGCAGGATATCCGGGCACGCCTCGCCTCGCTCTTGCTGAATTTGGTCGAGCAGTTCGGCGAAGAAGTGCCCAACGGCGTACGCATTACGCTGCGCCTGACCAACCAAGAGATGGCCAACATGATCGGAACGACGCGCGAAACCGTCAACCGGACACTCAACCGCTTTTGGGACGATCAGCTCGTCGACATGCGAACGTCGCACGTTGTGGTGGTTGAACCCGACAAATTGCGCGCGCTGATTCCATAACACGCGATGACGTCTGTGGCGACGTTGCTCGAAGCGTCGATCGTTGCCGGCTCGCTTGCCGTCGGCGTCGTTGGTCTTGTGCTGGCGTTGCGAACGCGCGCTGCAGCCCGCGCCGACCGCCTTGCCTTGCGTCTGGCCGACGCCAGGGAAATCGCGTTCGTCGAGGCAGCACGGCGCCTCGCGGACGCCGCTGCAACATCGATCGAAATGGTTCGCGCGGAGATCGATCGCGCTATTCGCACGATCGCCCCGGGCATTGACGCGGTGTTATTCTTCGAGGAGCGCGAGGGGCAACTCGTCTGCGTCGCCGCAGCGGGCGAGCGGGTGACGTATTTCGCCGGCATGCGTGTCGCGCTCGATGATGCTGATGCGCTCATCACCCGCGCACTCGCACGCGGCCACCGCGTCACGCTCGTGGATGAGCCCGGAGCGCGCAGCTTGCATCCCGGCGACATGTTCGCGGGCGCCGTACCGCTCGTGCTCGAGGCCGGGCGCAAGTGCGTCCTCTATGCCGGCGGGCGCGGGGGCACGGCACCGCACGCAATCGATCGGATCGTCGCGCTCGTCGATCAGGCGACGCCGGCCTATCGCATTGCCGTTGAACGTGCCGAGGATCGCGCCCGGGCCGAGTACGACGGGTTGACCGGTTTGCTTTCACCGCGCGCGTTTCGCACCAAGCTCGCGGATCTCGTCGAGCACGCCCGTTTCACGCCCCGCGCGCGCGTCGCCGTTCTGTTCGTCGATACCGATCGCTTCAAGACATGGAACGACACGTACGGGCACGCTAGCGGTGACGCGCTCCTGCGCGAACTTGCCTCGATGCTTCGGGCGGCGGCATCGGGCCCCGGCGACCTCGCTGCGCGCAACGGCGGCGACGAATTCTGCGTGGTCTTGGCGGATGCGGAGAAATCGCAGGCGATCGAACGTGCTGCAACGCTGCGCCGGCGTATTGCCGCTGCCGATTTTTCCGCCCTCCGCCCGGCCGGCGCGCCGGGTGAGGTCGGTATCAGCGCCTCGATCGGCGTCGCTTGCTTCCCGGTCGATGCCGGAACCCCGAACGACTTGCTGGAAAAGGCCGATGAAGCCATGTATTTCAGCAAGCACTCCGGCCGTAACGCCGTCTCGTACTACGGTGTCGACGGTTCGCTTGTGCGCGCCGAGGAAACATCGCCGGTCCGACCGTGAGCGAGGCTATTCCGCACATCGCAAGGCTCGCCCGCGATGGCGGCGACGGCCGATTTCTGGTCGTTTGCGATGCCGCTGCTGCGACGCTCGCCCGCCGGATCCGGCGCGAGGGCGGTGCCGTCGGCATCACGATCGTCGATGTTGCGGGCACATCGCTTGCGCCGATTGAAAAGATACACGCCGTCATGCGCCGGCGCGGAGCGACGTGCCGCACGGCCGTCATCGCCTGCGGCGGAGGGCCGCTGCTCGACGCGGCTCGTATCGCAGCCGCATTGTACGATGGTGGTGCTCCGGTTGTTCTCGTTGCAACAACGCTGGGCGCTGCCATCGATCGTGCTGTCGACCCCGTTGCGCGGCGAGGTTCGGCTGCAATCGAACGCGCACCGCTGGCGTCACTGGTCGACTACAACGCTATTCCCAAGTCGGCCCGCGATGGACTAAGCACGCTTGTCCGCGATGCGGTCGTTGAAGGCGACGAATTTTTCGACGGCATGGAAACGCTGGCGCCGCATCCGCTTCGGAAATGGCCGTGGGAATCGGTAATCGACGACGCGCTGCGCGTCGATCGGATGCACGTCGGTGATGACCGCCACGTACTCGAACTGGGCCGTCCCTTCGCGATCGCAATCGCCGCAACGCATGCGATCCCACCGCAACATGCCCTGGCACTGGGCATTCGCGCAGCCTGTCTTGTGGGCCGGCGCGTCGCGTCGTTCGGCGAACGCGATCATCTGCGTGTGCTCGCCGTGCTCGCGCTCTTAGGATTTTCACTTCACCATCCGGACATCGATGCTGACGCCGTGATGGATGCGATTCCGAGCGGCACGCGCTTTGCATTGCCGCACGCCATCGGCGACGTGGAGGCGGGCCTCGTCGTACCGCGCCAGACCCTACGCCGCACGATTGCGCGCCTGACGACGACGCCCGGAGCCGCCGAATTCCGCTGACCCGCGTCGTTGACGTTCTCGCGCAGCTCAAGACCGCACGCTTCGATCGTCCGCTGACCTATCGCGTACCGGACTCATTGGAACTGGCGATTGGCGACATCGTGCGCGTTCCGCTTGGACCGCGCGATGTCTTCGGGTACATCGTCTCTGGCGTCCGCGCGATCGGAGATATCCCATCGAACACACGCGACATCGTTGATAAGGCCGATGTACCGCGAGCGTTTGATGAGTTGGGCCTCGCGCTTGCGACATGGATGGCCGATGCATATGTCTGTTCGCTGGGCGAAGCGCTTAGCGCGGTGGTGCTCGGCGGCGCATTGCCGCGTGCCGTCGATCGCTTCATGCCGGCTGCGAGGCGACCGGAGCGCGAAGCCACTGCAACCGTGCCCGAACGGCTCGTCCGCTTTATTTGGGAAGACTTCGCCGGCGGGTTCACGCTCGAAGCTTTTCTGCGACATTCCGAAACACGCCGGATCGGCGATCGCAAGAGCGTGCTCGCCCACTTAGGGACGCTCGCGCGTAGCGGCTCTCTTGTGCGCAAGCGCTCGTTTGACAACGCGCGAATTCGAGCCACGCTCACACGCTTTCTCGCGCCGGGTGCGATCCCGATTGCGGGGAAGAAGGCGGGTGCGCTCGTCGCTTTTGTTCGCGACCGCGGGACGGTTCGTCGTAGCGAAGCCGTTCTCGCCGGCTATTCCGATGCGATTATCCGGCGCGCCATCACGGTGGGCGCGATTGTTGAAACGCAGCAACACGTAGCACCGGATCGTACGCGCCGGTCGACCTTGCCCGATGTTACGCCGACACCCGAGCAGCAAGAGGCGATTGACCGAATCGCGGCGTTACGTGCTGCAGGCAGCTTCGGGCAGATGCTTTTGCACGGGATTACCGGCAGCGGTAAAACCTACGTTTACTTGGCGGCAATCGCTCGCGTGATCGCCGAAGGCGGCCGTGCGATCGTCCTTGTGCCGGAGATCTCGCTGACCCCGCAGACCGCCAAGCGCTTCGAGGATGCATTCGGAGAACGCCTCGCCGTTCTGCATTCGGCCCTATCCGATCGCGAGCGATTCGATTCGTGGCAAGCGGCCGCGCGTGGCGAAATCGATATTATCGTTGGCGCTCGCAGTGCGATCTTTGCACCGCTTCAAGACGTGCGGCTCGTGGTGATCGATGAAGAACACGAATCATCCTATAAACAGGATTCCGTTCCGCGCTATCACGCCGTCGAAGTCGCGCGCGAACGTATGCGGCGCGAAGGCGGTGTCGTTGTACTCGGCAGCGCGACGCCCGCGCTCGAGGACTATGCGCGCGCTCGGGCGGGGCGTTATCCGCTCGTTCGTTTGAGCGAACGTGCGACCGCGCAGCCGCTGCCGGTCACCCACATCGTCGATATGAGTGCCGAGTTTGAGGCCGGCAATAAGCGCATGTTTAGCACGGGCTTGCTGGAAGCGATCGCCCTGCGGATGGAGCGCGGCGAGAAAACCGTTCTTTTTGTGAACCGCCGCGGCTCGGCGCGGTTCATCCTGTGCCGAACGTGCGGACATGTTCCCGAGTGCAAACGGTGCTCTGTATCGCTCGTTGTACATCGCGACGAAGGGTTGCTACGCTGCCACTATTGCGATGCGCAGGAGTCGATTCCGAGCGTCTGCGTACGTTGCGGAGCCGAAGCGGTAAAAGAATTCGGCGTCGGTACAGAACGCGTTGCGGCCGAGATGAGCCGCCTCTATCCCAAAGCGGCAATCATCCGGATGGATTCCGACACGACGACGCGTGTCGGTGACCATGCGCGTTTACTCGACCGCTTCGGAAGCGAAGGCGATGTTTTAGTCGGCACGCAGATGGTAGCGAAGGGCCTGGATTTTCCTGCGGTCACGCTGGTCGGCGCGGTAGCAGCCGACCTTGACCTGCACGTCGCGGATTTTCGCGCCGCTGAACGAACATTCGGGCTCATCACTCAAGTGTGTGGCCGCAGCGGCCGTGCGCAAGCCGGCGAAGCCTTCATCCAAACGTACTCGCCGCAACATCCAGCCATCCGCTTTGCTGCCGCCCATGACTACGACGGCTTCGCCGAAGCCGAACTGCTCGATCGCCGGGAACTCGCTTGGCCCCCATACGTTCGCCTCGCCTATCTCGGTATTATCGGCCGCGAACGTGGCGCGGCAGAAGAAAACGCCGAACGCTACGCCGCCGTATTGCGCGAGGACACTCGGTGGCAGGTTCTCGGTCCGGCGCCCTATCCCGTCGCGCGACTCAATAACGAATGGCGTTATCGTGTTGCCGTGAAGTCGCGCGACATTGCTGCACTACGCGTTACATTGCGCGATCATATTCTGCCTTTGGCGCGCAATGAACGGAGGTCGCGCTTGGCAATAAATATCGATCCCTAAGCGGCAGGAGCGCGCGGCTACCGCTACAAGCATAGCCGATGATTACCGGTATCCACGCGATCTTCTACACAAAGCACTCCAAGGAAATGTACGACTTTCTCAAGGACGTGCTCGACCTGCGCTACGTCGACGCCGGCAGCGGGCGGCTGTTCTTCGCCGCACCGCCGACGGAACTCGCCGTCCATGAGACGGAAGACGACTCCGAACACGAACTGTGGCTGATCTGCGACGACATCGCCGCGACGGTACAGCTGCTTGAGAAAAAGGGAATCAAAACGACACCGGTCGCCGACCGCGGCTGGGGTTTGGTGACGACGCTCGAACTGCCGGGCGGCGACAAGCTCGGTCTCTACGAACCAAAGCACATCTCGCCGCTCACGTAGCTCGCTCCCCGCCACGCGAACGGATATTAGCAAAAGTACTAAAGTACTAGAGAAAAGCCGCCTGGTTTAGGCGGCTTTTCAAGCGGTCGACGGTGCCGGGCTCCGGCAACGGCAAATTACTTCGCGGCGGTTTTTTTGGTGGCTGCTTTGCGCGCTTTCGGCGGCGCGGCGGCTGCGGCAGCACGACTTGCGGCGGCCACGTTCACGGCTTTTGCAAGGCGTGATTTCTTACGCGCGGCTTTGTTGGGATGGATGATGCCCTTGCGCGCGGCTTTGTCGAACTGCGCTTCTACGGCTGACGCGGTCTCATCGCCCTTCGTTGCTTTTTTGAAAAGCGTCTTGAGGCGGGTCTTCACGTCGAGGTTCCGCTGGGTGCGCTTTTCGGACTGGCGCGTCCACTTGATGGCGGCTTTGATATTCGGCAAGGTCGGCTCCGTGGAAAAGGTGATCGACCCGGGCATGGGCCGCGGGCACAAAGGCCAGGATACCACAGAACCCGGGCCCCGTCACTAAGGCGGCGCGCCGACGATTTCCCGGTAGCTCGCATAGCGGCTTAGGGCAATGGCCCCGGCGTCGACCGCCCCCCGGATGGCGCAGCCCGGCTCCTGGAGGTGGCGGCAGTCCCGAAACCGGCATTCAGACTTGAGATCGCGCATTTCGACGAAGAGCGAGGCGACGTCGATGGCCGGCATCGGGTCCAGCGTAAACTCGCCGATACCGGGGCTATCGATGAGAAAGCCGCCTCCGAGGCGAAAAAGCCGAGCGGAGGTCGTCGTCTGCTTGCCTTGGCCGAATCGCGAGACATCGCCGACCACGCTGACACCGCCCAAGGCTCGGAAGATCGAACTTTTGCCCACCCCCGATTGCCCGATCAGCATGACGTGACGGGCCGCGATGAGGGCTCGCAATTCTTCAATCCCGTCCCCGGTTTTGGGTTGTAGGATCAAAACGCGAATGCCGAGCGGGCCGTAGATCTGCGCGACGGCTTCGGCCGCCGGCATGCCGGTAAGGTCCGCCTTTGTCAGAAGCAGCGTACTTGCGAGGTCGTGCTGCACGGCAAATGCCGTGAGCCGGTCGACCATGGCAAGATGGATCGGCGGATCGATCAGCGCGGCGACGATGGCGAGCGTATCGACGTTGGCAGCCATCATTTTCGTTTGACCGCCGAGTGTACGGCGTTCGAGCGCAAACGTTCGCGGCAGCACGCTTTCAACGACCGCGTGGTCCTCATCGAGGACGCTGACGGTTACAAGATCCCCCGGCACCGGCATCGGATGCTTCGCCTTTTTGCGAAAATTGACGAGCCGCGGCTCGAGTTCGTCGGCGAAAACCACCCATGCGGCATTCCGACCGACGGCGATGACGCGTGCCTCGCGGACGTCGTGCGCTAGGGGTTGTATGGCGCCAAAGTGATCGCCGGCAGCGGCGTTGCCGGAGTGCGAAACTCGAACGTGAACGTATACTTCCCCGCGACCGGAAGGCAGTCGACGATTTGCGTGATGTACAGCGTCGCGCGTGCCGCATCGATCGCGGGTTTGCTTAAGAGGTTGCTCGGCGATTTTTGAATCACGGGAACTCCGACGATATGCGACCGTTCGTCAAGCGTGACGAGCACGTCGACGTAGCCGGTGATACCGTAATCGCGTGCCGCCTGCGGGAGCACGGGAGCCGCCGGCTTGAGCATCCTCGCCGGCGCGTTGGGAACGTTGCAACTCGGCTGGGCACCGGCCGCAAGCGCGTGAAACGCAGCGGCTGCAAACAGAAAACCGACGCCGGCGGCGATACGGGAGAAACGCACGACACCCATGGTAAACCTCCGTCTTGACCCCGTCTTCGTGTTTGTAGATTTTACGCGCAGCGCGCGATCCCCCGCGCCGCACGGACACCTGGGGGGCGTGCGACCCGCGCGGTGGTATACATACGGGGAACCGTGATCATCGACCGCACCGTCACCATCGCCGACCCGTTGGCGCGCGCCAACGTGTATGACGCGTTTTCCAGGCCGGGCCGCCCCGTCGGCGTAGAACGCTGTGAAATCCTCGGCGACGATGTTCTCGTTACCTATGATGATGCGGTTACGCCCGCTCAGCTCATCGACGACGTGATCGTCATTGAATCGGCATTCGTGCCGGCGCGCAGCGCTCCGATCGATGACATTGACGCGGCGGCCGCCCGGGCAGCCGCGGGCTTAGGCGACCCGGAACTCGATGCATCGCGAATCCTTGAGAAGTATCTCCCGTGAGCTTACCGGCGTTTAACCTGCACGGGTTCGGGATCAGCGATGTCGCCGACATCGTCGCAACGTCGATACTTGCATACTATCTCTTATTGCTGATTCGCGGAACGCGAGCGGTGCAGATCATGCTCGGACTGTTCGTGCTCGTAATCGTGCTCGCGCTCTCGAACCTCTTGCACTTGCTCGTGCTCGCAACCGTGATGCAGTATGTCTTGCTGGGCACGGCCGTTACACTGCCGATCGTCTTTCAGCCCGAATTGCGGCGCGGGCTCGAACAAATCGGCCGCGGCCGGTTTTTCCCGCGTGCCGCCGGCGAACATGAAGACGAGATCGCGGCCGAACAAGTCGCTGTTATCGCCCAGGTTTCGTTCATTCTTGCCCGAGCGCGGGCGGGTGCACTCATCGTGCTCGAACAGCAGACCGGTCTGCGCGAGTATGTTGAAAGCGGCTCGGCACTCGATGCCCGGCTGTCAGTCGAATTATTGCTGGCGATCTTCAACAAGAGTTCGCCGCTTCACGACGGCGCGGTGATCGTTCGCGACTTGACGATCGAAGGCGCAGCGTGTTTCTTACCGCTGTCGGAAAACGCCGTCTCGACCGAGCGGCACCTCGGCACGCGACATCGCGCTGCGGTCGGTCTTTCCGAACAGACCGATGCCGTCGTTGTGGTCGTCTCGGAGGAAAGCGGTTCGGTTTCGGTCGCGCGTGCAGGCCGGCTGTCGGTGCAGATCGACGAGGAAGCGCGCTTAGGCAAAGTTCTCTCTGCCATCGTTCGCCCGGCGCGCCGCGCGCGGCCGGGCGGCGAGAGCCTTGTCGCCATCATCATCAGTCGGATTTCACGTGCTGTCGACCGTTCGCAACGCTCTCCTACATAATTTCGGACTCAAGGTGTTCTCGGTTGCGTTGGCCGTTGCTGCCTGGGCATATTTCCATTTCTCGGCCGCGCCCGGCATCGCGGCGCGGTTTGACGAGCAGCTCAACGTGCCGATCGTCGTCACGGGACTGCGGCCCGGTTTTGTTGCGCGCTACACGGATAAGTTCGCGGTGCTGACGATCGATGCACCGCGAAATGGTCCGGCGATCAATCGCGAACAGGTCAAGGCGGTACTCAACTTGGCAAATGACGGCGAGGGTGTTTTTAACGTGCCCGTTGAGATCATTGCGCCGCGCTTTCAGATTCGGTCGCTTACGCCCGCGTCCGTGACACTGAGCATCGACCGGCTCGAAGAGCGCGTCGTGCCGATTTCGATTGCGTATTCGGGCGACCAAAAAGCCATCGTGGTCGAATCTTCGCGCATCGATCCGGGAACCGTCACCTTGCGCGGCATCGCCACGGATCTTGCACGCATACAAACCGTGCGCGTCGACATCACCTTGCCGGGTAAGCCGGCGGCGCTGGATTCGATGATTCGTCCGGTGGCAGCAGACAGTCGGGGAACGGAGTTGCCGACGATCCAAGTATCGCCGAATCTCGTCCGTGTCCGGGCACGGTTCGTCTCGTCGACGGCAACGAGGTCCCGATAGCGATGGCGCGTCTGTTTGGAACCGACGGGATTCGCGGCGTTGCAAATCTCGATCTCACGCCCGAACTCGCCTTTAAGATCGGGCGGGCGGGCGCAGCCGTCGTTGCGCGCGACATCGCGCCCGAGCATCCGATCGTAGTCGGCCGCGATACGCGGATGTCGGGGCCGATGCTCGAGGCGGCGATTGTCGCGGGCATTACGTCGACCGGCCGCAACGTCTTGCACGTCGGCGTTGTGCCGACGCCGGGTGTCGCGTCGATTACCGTGCGCATCGAAGCCGCCGCCGGCGTGATGATTTCCGCCTCGCACAATCCCGTCGAAGACAACGGCATCAAGTTCTTCGGCGGCGACGGATTCAAACTGTCCGACGCGATCGAAGATGAAATCGAAGCCCATCTGGATGATCCTCAACTGGCGCGGCCGACCCATGCAAGCGTCGGAACCGCGGTTGCGCAGAACGGTCTAGTCGATCGCTATTTTGCGACGCTGATCGACGCCGGCGCGGATTTAGCCGGTATGACGATCGTGGTCGATGCGGCGTTCGGTGCGGCATATGCGATCGGTCCGGCCGCACTCCGGCGGCTCGGCGCGCAGGTCATTGCGATCAATTGCGAAGACGACGGCAGCCGCATCAATGTCGGCTGCGGTGCGACGCACATGACGATGCTCGCCGACACCGTGCGCCGGCAGGCGAAGAAGAGCGGCCGGCCGGTCGTCGGCGTGGCGTTCGACGGCGATGCAGACCGCGCACTGTTCGTTGACGAAACGGGCGCTGTTCTGAGCGGCGACCACGTCATGCTGATCCTCGCGCAAGAGCTGAAGGTACGCGGCGAACTTGCCGGTGATACCGTCGTTGGGACCGTGATGAGCAACATCGGTCTCGAACGCGCACTCGAGCGCGACGGCATTCGGCTACTGCGCGCACCGGTCGGCGATCGCTACGTGATCGAAGCATTGCGCGCCGGCGGTTTCCGTTTTGGTGGCGAGCAGTCCGGACACGTTATCGACTTAGCGCGAAATACAACCGGCGATGGGCCGATGACGGCAATCAATTTATTTTCGATCGTCGCGCAAAAGAAGACGACGCTGCATGCGCTGGCATCGGCGCTGACGGTCTATCCGCAAGTGCTCGTCAACGTGCGCGTCGAGGATAAAACCGTCCTTGAATCGAGTGCGGCGGTGCGTTCGGCGATCGAAGATGCCCAGCGGCGGCTTGGCTCGGCCGGCCGTATTCTCGTTCGCCCGTCAGGTACGGAGCCGCTGATCCGGGTGATGATCGAAGGCAGCGACCAGGCGACCGTTACGGCCCTGGCCGAAGGGGTGGCCGGAGCCATCCGGTCGGCGGCCTGCCCTGCGTAACAGCCGTGTAAAGGGAATAGAGACTCCGCCGATATACCTAGGAGTGTGGGCACCTCGCCCACAGGTGCGGATCGACCGGATTACGGTCGCCCGTGAGTTTTCGTTAGAGTGTCTGCTTGTTGTCACCGAGTCCGGTCGCAGAGCCGGAGCGGGGGATTCCTGGTAGGTGCAGTCGCCGCAGAGCGAGTGCGCCGTGGGGTGAACGGACCGGTCGGTCCGAGGGCGATTCTTTCCGTCCTAACCCGTCAACTAACCCCGTAGGTGTTGGGAAGAAGGAGCAGTACTTGCGTCGTTTTATCCTTACCGGATTTCTTGTTTGCGTTATGTCAGCGGGCGCGTTCGGCATTGCCGCCGCCGACGAGACGAACGCTCCGGCCGCCGCGCAGGCGACCGCCACGAGCCCGGCTACGACCGTCGCCGACGTCGCCGCGCCGACCGATGGCGCCGACCTTGCGATGTGGAACGCAGCGCCGGCCGCGAAGGACAAGCACCTCTCGCCGGTCCGCCGCTTTGCCAGCGGCATCATCGCCCGCAGTTCGGCGATCGCCACGAGCCTGACCCGCAGCGCTATGCGCTTTATCGGGACGCCATATTCTTTCGGGGGCACCGGCGCCGGCGGTTTTGACTGTTCGGGCTACGTGCAGCACGTGTTCGCCATGATGGGCGTTCACTTACCACGCACGGCCGACGCGCAGTATGACGCCGGGCAGCGGGTTGCCGCAGCCGACATGCACGCGGGCGACCTCGTATTCTTCCATACCTACGCGGCGGGCGTCTCGCACGTCGGCATTTATCTGGGGAATGACCGCTTCATCCATAGCTCGTCGAGTCACGGTGTGACGGTCTCAAGCCTCCACGACAGCTATTGGGCCCCGCGCTACCTCGGAGCGAAGCGCTTCGTCACCAACTAACGACGACGAGGAAACACGCCGGGCGGCGGCCGCCGGCTACCTCGTGTGGCCGCTCGCCATCGCCGAGATCGTCCGCGAGCCCGAAAACGCGACCATTTGGTCGCGTTTGCATGCCAGGCAGGCGCTCGTCTTTGGAATCCTTGGGACCGCGGCATACGCGCTACTCCTGGGACTGCCGCTCGTCGCCGTCATCGCCTTCTCGGGCATCGACACCGGCACCACGGTGCTGCTGTACGGCATCGGCTTGGTGCTCGATGCGATCGCCGGTGTGTTCTTCTTGTGGCTTGCGGCGCGCTATTACACAAAGACGGCGCGTGGCGAACTCTTTGTGATTCCGCTCGTCACGCCGATTGCGGACCGATTCTTTCGCCTAGAACGGGAATAGGAACGCCTAGCGCGGGCGCGAATCGAGTCGGGTCGCGCGCGACTGATGGGGCGTAGCCAAGTCGGTAAGGCACCAGGTTTTGATCCTGGCATGCGTTGGTTCGAGTCCAGCCGCCCCAGCATACACACAAACGCCGAAGCGCTTTGCGCTCACGGCGTTTGTCGTATCTGATCAGCGGATTCTCAGCGGCACCATACCACTTTTGCGGTCGAAGGCACGGTTGACGTGCGGCGCGAACGCGCTCGGTGCGCGACGGCACTTTGGTTCCAAGCGCCATTGCCGCCTGGGTGGCACACGAAGGGTAGGACCGATCAACATGCATATCCATCACGAGGACCTCTCGATTCACGTGCACGTGCATGCCGGAATGAACGTTTTCGAGTTGACCGGTAGTCTGGACATCGCGACCTCACCCACCGTGCGTGCGAGCCTTTTGGAAGCCTCCGAGCGCGGCGATCACAAGTTAATCGTCGATTTGACCAAAGTGGAATTCCTGGATTCGACGGGCCTGGGCGCACTGATCGGCGCGCAACGTCGCGCGAAAGAATTCGGCGGCGACGTCCGCCTCGTCGCCAAAGAGGGCCAGATCTTGCGCCTACTGCGCATCACCGGCTTGATGAAAGTCTTCGCCGTCTACGCAACATTAGATGATGCCGTTCATGAGGCCCCGCGCGTCGGCGACCACTAGGAGTTTCCAAGGGAAGGTCTGATTTACGCCAGCCCGTCGTTGCCAAGCGGCTCATTTACTGAAGTAAACTTCGCCACTTAGCGCCTAGGTCTGACGTAAATCAGACCTTCCCTAGTGGGTTCGGTCGTATGTGGCGTAGGACTCGTCGAGAATTTGGACGATGTGGCGGACCGCGATTGTGCGGCCGTCTTTTTTTAAGCCGTTTGCGAGTTGCATTGCGCAGCCCGGGTTCGCCGTGACGACGATCTGGGGATCGACTTCGGCGATGCGCTCCACCTTGCGGCGCTGCAGCCGGCGCGACATCTCGGGCTGCGTTACGTTGTAGATGCCGGCACTGCCGCAACATAACGAGCTTTCGGCCATCTCGCGTAATTGCAATCCGGGAACCGACGCGAGTAAGCGCCGCGGTGCAGCGCTGATACGCTGAGCGTGGACGAGGTGGCACGGCTCTTGATAGGTGACCACCGCGCTGACGGGACCGAGATCCGGCGAGATGCCGATCTCGTCGAGGAACTCCGTGATGTCGCGAACGTTTGCGCTAAAGGCGGCAGCGCGTCCATGCCACGCCGGCTCGGCCGCAAAGAGATGCCCGTACTCTTTGAGCGCGGAGCCGCAACCGGCAGCATTGATGATGTAATAGTCTGCGCCGCTGCGCTCGAACGCCGCGATATTGCGCTTGGCAAGCTCGCGCCCGCGATCCATTTCGCCGGCGTGAATCGTAATCGCGCCGCAGCAGCCTTGATCGCCCGGCGCGATCACATCGCAGCCGGCGCGCTGGAGAACGCGGACTGTTGCCTCGTTGACGTCGGCGAACGCGACGTGCATGACGCAGCCTGCGTGTAAGAACGCGGTCGCTTTGCGCGGGCCGATCGCCGGCCACGTTTGATCGCGCGGAACGAAGAAGCGTTGCGATATTTCCGGCGCAAGCGCCTCGAGTTCTTCGAGCCGTAGCGCGCGCAAGAGTCCGCTGCGCCGCACGGCCGCACGCAGCCCCGAGCGTTGATAGAAGCGCAGAAGCGATGCGGCGAGCCGCATGAACGCCATGTTCGAGAACAGCGCGCCGACGAGCACGGCCCGGCCCAGCCGCGCATTCCACGATCGCGCGGGTGCCGTGGCTCGTACGATTTGGGTGCGTGCGGGCTCGAGCAGTTGCCCGTAGGCAACGCCGGACGGACAGACCGCTTCGCACGCGCGGCAGTCCAGACACTCGGACATCTGGTGCATGAAGCCGGGACTCGTCAGATCGAGACGGTCTTCGGAGACCGCCTTGATCAGCGCGATCCGGCCGCGTGGGCTCGACGTTTCCACGAGCGTTTCGACGTACGTCGGGCAGGTCGGCAAACACAGCCCGCAGCGGACGCATTGATTGAAAACGGATTCCGGTGGAATATCGGTGCCGCTAAAACCGGCATGCGTCAATTCGGTCACGCCGTGCGTTTTGGGGTAAGCGCGGTGTGCTCGCGATAAAAAGCGATCGTTTTTCGCGTGCCTTCGGCAAGCGACGTTTTCGGTAAGCCGGTAAACACCGTGCGCAAGGCGCCCTCGTCGAGTTCGGGCGCGAACGGGAGCGGTGCGCCGGTCGCATCGATCTGCGCGTCGGCAACGGAGCGGCGAATCGTCGCGATGATGTCGTCGGTCGAAGCGATCACGCCTTGCAGGCTAAACACATGCGCGCCGGGCGGCGTTTGCGTCGCCGCGCGAGCGAAGATCGTCGCGGTATCTTCTACGTAATCCATGCCGGTTTGACCGGTAAACGGGATCGTGTACGGCGTGCCGTGCGCGGCGTGGCGCATGGCAATCGTCGGCCCCGCTGTAACGCCAATTTCGCGCCCCGGCCCGTATACCGTGAACGGCCGTAAGCCGACGCTTGAGATCTTCGCATCGATCCAATATGCGCGCGCATTGCCTTCGTTGCAGAGTTTGAATGCACCGTACTGTGTCGTCGGGTTCGGTGTGATGCCGTTGTCGGGGCCGAATACGGCAACGCTCGAGGCGTACGCGATGCCGCTCACTTCATATACTTTGGCACTCTCGAAAACGTTGAGCGTTCCGAGCACGTTGATCTTGGCGCCGCGAATCGGATCTTCACGGCAGTAGGGAACGAGGATCCCCGCTAGATGAACGACGCCGTCGCAGCCTTCCATGGCGGCCGCCACGTCGAGCGACTCGACAATATCACCCCGGACGTGCGCAATGTTCGGATCGGCGGCATGCTCGCCTAA
>Ga0302325_10018441_pt1 | contig 14707 bp, 15 predicted proteins | sample Palsa_T0_2_FD_201948 | JGI IMG/M metagenome (GOLD analysis project Ga0302325, IMG submission 201948) | Peat permafrost microbial communities from Stordalen Mire near Abisko, Sweden - Palsa_T0_2 | ecosystem: Environmental > Terrestrial > Soil > Palsa > Peat permafrost | place: Sweden: Abisko... | reverse complement strand
GTCGTCGTCGGCAAGGCGCCGGACTTCTTCGAGGGCGTCATGATGCCGGAGCTGTTCATGGCCGACGCCGTCGGCGCTACCGGCAAGCCGCTGATCCGGGTGCACACCGCGGGCTCGGTCGGCGGGTCGACCGGTGTGGTGGCGGCCAGCCTGGTGAAGTCGGGCAAGTACCGGCGCGTGCTGGCGATGGCGTGGGAGAAGCAGTCCGAGTCAAACGCCATGTGGGCATTGTCGATTCCGGTGCCGTTCACCAAGCCGGTGGGCGCCGGCGCGGGTGGCTACTTCGCACCGCACGTCCGCGCGTACATCCGCCGTTCGGGCGCCCCGACGCACATCGGTGCCATGGTCGCAGTGAAGGACCGGCTGAACGGCGCCAAGAACCCGTTGGCGCATCTGCATCAGCCCGACATCACGCTGGAGAAGGTGATGGCGTCGCAGATGCTGTGGGATCCCATCCGTTTCGACGAGACCTGCCCGTCATCCGACGGCGCGTGTGCAGTAGTGATCGGTAACGAGGAGGTCGCCGATCAGCGAGTCGCCGAAGGTCATCCGGTGGCGTGGATCCACGCCACCGCGTTGCGCACCGAACCGCTGGCGTACTCCGGGCGCGACCAGGTCAACCCGCAGGCCGGTCGCGACGCCGCGAAGGCGCTATGGAAAGCCGCAGGCATCACCAGCCCGATCGACGAGATCGACTGCGCTGAGGTGTATGTGCCATTCTCCTGGTTCGAGCCGATGTGGTTGGAGAACCTTGGGTTTGCGGCCGAAGGCGAGGGCTGGAAACTCACCGAAGCGGGCGAAACCAAGATCGGCGGCCGGATCCCACTCAACATGTCCGGCGGGGTGCTGTCGTCGAACCCGATCGGCGCGTCCGGCTTGATCCGGTTCGCCGAAGCAGCCATCCAGGTGATGGGCAAGGCAGGCGATCATCAGGTTCCCAACGCGCGCAAAGCCCTTGGCCACGCCTACGGCGGCGGCTCGCAGTACTACTCGATGTGGGTCGTCAGCTCGGACAAACCGGAGGCCAAGCCGTGAAATACACGTGCAGCATCGCGATGGGGCCGATCGACCAGCTGGTCGAGATCGCGAAAACCGCCGAAGAAGTCGGGTTCGATGCGATCGCACTGCCGGATTCGCTGTTCTACATGGAGAAGGCCGCCGCCGACTACCCCTATACGCCCGACGGTTCACGGATGTGGAACCAAGACACGCCATGGGTCGATCCGCTGATCGCCGCCGGAGCGATGGGCGCGGTCACGTCGAAGCTGTTTTTCTACACCAACGTGATGAAACTCGGCTCCCGTAACCCGCTGCTGCTCGCACGCCAGGTCGGTTCGGTCGCCAACCTCACCAACAACAGGTTCGGCTTCGGCGTCGGCATCGGCTGGGCCCCAGAAGAATTCGAATGGTGCGGCGTCCCCTACGCCAAGCGTGGCAAGCGCGTCGACGAGATGATCGAGGTCATCAAGCTCGTGCTGGACGGCGGGATGGTCGAATTCCACGGCGACTTCTTCGATTTCGATAAGTTGCAGATGAGCCCGGCCCCGAGCAAGCCCGTGCCGTTCTACGTCGGTGGTCACACCGATGTCGCACTCAAGCGGGCCGCCCGGGTCAGCGACGGGTGGACCAGCGCAATGATGACGTGTGATCAGCTCGCCGAAACCATCGGCAAGATCGAGGCGTTGCTCGCCGAATACGACCGTGCAGATGTGCCTTTCGAATACCAGGCGGTCTGCATCGACAAGTTCGGCGTGGACGGTCACAAGGAGTTGTCCGACGTCGGCGTGACCGACAATATCGTCATCCCGTGGGTCTTCGACGGGCTCAGCTTCGATGCGCCGATCGAGCAGAAGAAAGACTCACTGAAGCGCTTCGCGGACACCTACATTCACTCAGGATGGCAAGACTGATGACAGATTCTCCTGCACATCTCGCCGGCAAGCGCTCCCGCGATGCGGTGGGCGCCAGGGACAAGGAGGCCTGGCTGGCGGTCTTCGCCGACGATGCGATCGTCGAAGACCCGATCGGCCCATCTCATTTCGATCCCGAGGGTAAGGGCCATCGCGGACGCGACGCCATCTCTGCGTTCTGGGACAAGGCCATTGCACCGACCGACAAGATCGAGTTCGTTTTCCGCGACACCTATCAGTGTGGCAATGAAGAAGCCAACGTCGGCCACATCTTGATCACCGCGGCAGGACACCAGGTGACCGCTGAAGGGGTGTTCACCTACAAAGCCGACAACGACGGCAAGCTGCTGGCGCTGCGCGCGTACTGGGAAGTCGACCAAGCCACCGCGAGCGCGCGCAAGATCTGAACCCGGCACTCCTCTCCCCCGTCATTACATTGGAGCGACCTCCACATCGGCCCGGGGAGTTGCAGGATGGACAGCGTGGATGAGCCCGTTGGTAGGGACGATCCCGTGCGAGTGCGCAGTGCTATCGTTGCGGGGTCGCGCCGGCTCTGGCTGGCCAAATGGTGCGTGCTGGCGGTGCCGCACTACCCCATTCTGATCGGTCTGTATCTGCTGTATCCGCTGGTGACGATCGCCGCCGGCATCGCCATCTTGTTCACCGGACGATATCCGCGTCCGCTCTTCGACTTCAATGTCGGGGTCCTGCGCTGGTCGTGGCGACTGATGAATTACCGCTTCCCCATGAACAGCACCGATAAGTACCCGCCGTTCACGCTCGCCTCGGTACCGGATTACCCGGCTGACCTTGAGGTGGATTACCCCGAACGCGTTACGAATCGGACGGTGCTGTTGCAACGGTGGCTGCTAGGACTTCCGCAGATAATCCTCTGCTGGTCGTTGGAGCCATTTCTGCAGGCGCTGTGCGTCGTCAACGCGGTGTGGTTGGGGTGCGTCGGCACGATCAACCAGGGCATGTTCGACCTTCTGATGGGCATCGTCAGGTGGCGCTATCGGGTGGCCGTCTACGTCTCGCTGATGCGCGACGAGTACCCGCCGTTCCGAATGGATCTGGGTAACGTGCAGGTAGGCCATGGCGCGCCGTAACCCGTTGTTCCCGTACATCTATCGACTCGGCATGCCGGTCTTCGACAGGCTGTTCTATCGCCGTTATCGCCGAGAGGCGATGACCCACGCGTTCGGCCGGCTACTGATGGTGGGCCTGGGACCCGGAACCGACCTGCTGTTCCTCCCCGCGGCGGTCACGTCGGTTGCCGCCGTGGAGCCCGAGGCGGCGATGCGCAGAATGGCATCCGCGCTGGCACATCGCCACGACATTGACGTCGACATCGTCGATGGGATTGGCGAGTCGATCCCCTTTCCGGACAACAACTTTGACTCGGTGCACATTGGCCTGGTGTTGTGCTCGGTCGACGACGTGGCCGCCACCCTGGCTGAAATCCGTCGCGTACTCGCACCTGGCGGCCGGCTGGTAGTCCTCGAGCATGTCCGCGGCGACGGCCTGATGGGCCAGTTTCAGGACCTGATCGCCAAGCCGTGGTCGTGGCTGGCATCCGGTTGCGAGCCGAACCGCCGAACCATCGACGCCATTGCCGCGGCCGGGTTCGATACCGGGGGATTACGCAAGACCCGACGCACCCTGGTGCCGCCCCCGTGCACTCCTCATCTGCAAGGATTCGCCACCGTTATCGAATGAACGCGGGTTCACCGATAAGGAATCGTTATCTTATGTTCAGCTCTTGTTAAGCATTTATTTATCTTTTGTTCATTGGTGGCACGTGTATCCAGTATGGCCGAACATCGGATCGCACCAGGTGAGGGGGTGTCGCTCAGCTTTTTTCAGGTATGCGCTCAGGTCTTACTAACAGTGAGCTAGATCACACTCTCACTCTCGATTGGAGTCTCCAATGAGTGCTCGACGCATGACACTCGTTCTCGGCACGGCCGCCAGTGCTCTTCTGGCCGCCGGGCTCATCCCACTGGCAACCGCCACCTCCGCCCGAGCCGACGGTGAGGACATCAGCCCGGCACTGGACCCGGGCTTTATCTCCGCCACTGACCCACTGCTTGCCATGCTTGGCGTCACGGACATCGGAGCTGCCGACCCTGCCGAAAATTTTGAGGGGATGATTCTGAACCTTCCGTCTCTCGGCATCACAGATGTGTTGACGTCTGGAATGGACCCCGGGGATAACTTGGCAGGACTTGGGGTGGCCCTGCCCGATGACGTGGGCGTAGGGATGGCCGGCGTGTCAGTCAACACGTTCACAGACACGATGGACCCGGCCCTCGATGGCTCGTTCACCATTCCCTTCACGGATCCCCTCTCAGGGCTGTGGGACATCCTCGTTATGAACGACTTCTTCGGCCTCTGAGGCGGACAGCTGAACTGAGATCGCCGTCGCCCTAGTCGACGCCGACCGCTTCGATGATGTTCAGTCGCGCCGCACGGCGCGCTGGCGGCAGCGAGCCGAGCAGGCTGATCGCCAGCGCGCCCACGGTGAACACGAGCGCCATCGGGCTCGGCCGGAAGGCAACGGTGAAGTTCATCATGTCCCCGCTGACGAGGCTGTAGAGCCACTGGTCTGCCAAGCCGAACAGCAGCCCGCAGATACCGCCGACGATACCGATGGCAGCCGCCTCGGCCAGGATCATGCGCAGGGTGAACCGCCTGCTGGTTCCCATGGCACGCAGCACACCAATTTCACGGCGCCGCTCGAGTACCGAGAGCGTCAACGTGTTGAAAAGTGCTACTGCCGCGACGAATACCACAATGATCCACACTGCGTTGGCGATGAACATGCTCTGATGCAGTGGCGCCACGAGGCCCGCGAGAGCCGTGCGACCGCTGTATACGTAGTTCGGCTCGGGCACCGCTCTTCGGATGTCGGCCAGCAGGCGATTCGGATCGACGCCTGAGGCCGCGTTGACCTGAAGTGCTGTCGCTGCCGGACGATCGAACCACTCCCGCATTCGGTCAAGGTTCATCCCGACGGTGCCGATGACGGTCGAGAAGTACGGGACCAGGGCCAGCACCGTCGTACTCTGTGGGCCGTGCGGCGTTTGCAACTGGAGCTTGTCGCCGGCTCGAACGTGCAGAGTCTTGCCGAGGTTTTGCGACAGCACCACTCCCCGACCGGCGAGTACCGCATTGCGTACCTGATCACCTAGCGCGCGATAGAGCGGGTCGGCGGTGCCGGCGGAAAACCCGTCGAGCATCACGCGCGTCCCACCCACCTCGGCGAATCCGGATGCGCCCTTGGTGACACGTCGTACCCCCGGCACCGCGGCCACCTTGTCGGCAAGATCTTGCGGCAGGGCGTTGACGGGATAGCTGTCGGGGGGATCGGCACTCACCCACACGTCGACGCCCGCAACCGGCGCGAAAATGGCTCGTGCCGAACGAATCATGTCGGCGTTCGTACCGGTTATCACGACGGTGGTGACCACGGCGATGAGCACCGTCATCACCGTGGCCCATACCCGCCGCGGCGCCCGCTCTATCGTCGCCGCGGCCAGCGGTCCAACCGATCCGAAAATCCGGGCCGTCGCGGATGTGGCCTTGACCATGACTGCGGTCAGTGCGAAGCCGAGCGCGATCTCAGCGCTGAATAGCGCGAAGATGGCGACGAAGGCCAAGCTGCCGCGGTGGTCGACGACGACGCCGATCGATGCAGCGAACACCGCGACGGCTGCAATCCCGGATGTCATCCGCAGCCACCTCGGCACGAAGTCAGCGGCTGAAACGCCGACTGGTGCAAGGGCCTCGATCGGCGAAACCTTGTAGACCTGCCGGGCCGCCATCGCCGATGCCGCCACAGCGGTGAGGACCATCGCTGCCAATGCCACCGGTATCGCATAGCCCGGCAACCAGTACTCGACCCGAGCTTCCAAACCTTGGGTTATTGCCGGCGGCAATCGACCAATCGCCGTACGGCCCATCACTATTCCGATACCCAAGCCGATCGCACCGCCGATCAGCCCGAGAATGACAGCCTCAGCGAGTAGGTCACGAACAATCGTGGTGCGTCGGCCACCGATCGCCCGTAGCATCGAGATCACCGGCCGACGCTGGGTGATCGCCATGGTCATCGTGGTGTACACCAGGAACGCGCCAACCACCAACGCGACGCCGGCACCCATCAATGCCATGTAGTTCATCAGCTTGACGCCGTCACCGGCCCGGACTGCCCGCATGCTCGGAGTCGCGACGATTGCCCGATCCTTGACGGCCGCGGTGACACCCGCCCGGACTGCTCCGAGATCGGCACCGGGCTTTGTCGTGATGAGTATCGAGTCGAGCTGGCCCTTTCGCCCAGTTATGTTCTGCGCCAGAGCAAGTGGAGCCAGGACGTAGTGTCCGCCATTGAGGTCCGCAAGCTGCTTGCCGGTGAGTACTTCGGTGACCGTGACCGAAGCGGAGCCCAGCTGGAATGTCTGCCCTTTGGCGTGACCGACCCGAGGCCCGACCTGGACACCGTTGGGGTTCTCGGACAGGGTTTTCAACGGTTTCTGCACAGCGTCTTTCAAGGCGCCGCCCAACGCGGCACTGCTCGCGTCCGCGCCGAATAAGAGAACCGGACCCGATGCCGTGGACGTAGAAGTCCGAATCATCGGTGCCGCGGTCGCGACGCCAGGAACCGCGCCGACATCGGCCGTGATCGTGTCGGGAAACCCGGCGTCGGTGATTCCCGATACCTCGAGTGCTGCGACGCCGGCGATCCCATCGGCCAGCCGGTTCACCGATCCGGTGATCGAACCGAAGATACCGATGACAGCGACGAGATACATTGCAGAAACTGCCATTACAGCGATCGATGCCGTCGTACGCCGACGATGCACGACGAGTTCACGCAGGCTGAATACACGTAACCGGCTCGCCGAGGCAGCGATCGCCGAGCCCGGTCTCATCCCGGCACCACTGAGAGCTCGTCGGAGCCGACGCGTCCGTCTTGGAGGGTAATGACCCGATCCGTCGCCGCCGCAGCATCGGAGTTGTGGGTCACCATCACCACTAGCCGACTGTCGCCGTCTTCCCGCGCCACCTCGCCAAGAAGCGTCAAAATCGAAGCACCCGTGGCGGAGTCGAGATTACCGGTCGGCTCGTCGGCGAGGATCAGCGATGGATTCATCATCAACGCCCGGGCCACCGCCACCCGCTGCATTTGACCTCCCGACAGTTCCGCCGGCCGATGCTGGGTCCGGTTGCCGAGCCCAACCCGGTCCAGCAGCCGAACCGCATCCGACTTGACCTTGCCCAGTCGGACGCCGTCGAGCAATCTCGGGACCGCAACGTTCTCCCATGCCGACAGGGTCGGCAGCAGGTTGAAGAACTGAAAGACGAACCCGACGCGATGGTGGCGGAATTTTGACTGTTCTTCGTCGCTGAGGTGGCCGATCTCATCGCCGTCGAATGTGATTGACCCGGAGTCAGGCGAGTCCAGGGCACCGAGCAGATGCAGCAACGTGCTCTTGCCCGCGCCCGACGGCCCCACTATCGACACAAACGTGCCGCCCCCGAATCGCAGGCTTATCTCATCGAGTGCACGCACGTTCTGACCGCCGACCCGATACTCGCGAACAACGTCGCGGAGCTCGATTGTCAGCGAGTGACTTGGCGCGTCGCGGGCATCGAGTCGTGTGTTCATGGTCCTCCCGCAAGAGCGCAGCACCGATTCGGCCGCGACGATTTGTACGCGACCGATTGCCACTCCCCTGCGACCGCGTCGCAAAGGCGCTGGTACCAATACAACGAGTCTGAACCCCCAATCGGTTCAACCGTGCGGAGTCTTCGTCGTGATTGGTAATCTGCCACAAATAGCGTGCACAAAGCCGGGGTTCACAGATTAACTACACGTGTATAATCGGCTCAGGTCATTACTAACGAAATCTAGGCATTTGCAACGCTTTTGAGGAGCCGCTTTCCTCATCACTTACGCTGAGCCCCGTGGACCCATCGTCGTTCGCTTATGAAGGAGACCGATCCGATGCCGCTGCCCGCGCTTGAAGATATCGTCGCCCACACCGGCAGCACCGAGCCGATCGATGGAATAACTCGAATCGAGACCAGCCCGCGGGAGAAGGCGACCCCGATGATCATGGAAATGATGCATTCGGTGTACCCGCACGACGAAGTGTTCGGCCAATACTGCACCGTCAACGACTACATTGACTGCCCGCCGGATGAGCTGTTCTCGTACATGGCCGATACCCGTTGTCTAGAAGAGTGGACCTATAGCCTGCGCGGGTTCACCGAAACCGATGAGCCGGGACTGTGGCAGGCCTACGACCGGTTGGGGTCGGAGACCGAAATCTACGTCCGCACGGAGGCTGGTGAGCAGGGCCGTACCGTCGACTATCACTGCGCGTGGGACCAGGGCAAGCATCTATGGATGATTTACCTGATGCGCATCATCGACGCGCAAACCGTGCTGGACAAGCCGGGCTCGGTGGTGCTGTGGACGAACTGTCACCACCCGTTCTACGACCGCAACCCGTATCCAGATGCCAGCCCGCCCGAGCGGCCGGTGTGGGTGGGGGATTTCTGGGACATGTTCGGTGCGGGTCATCTGCTGGAGATGAAAAACCTCAAAGCCATCGCCGAATACCGCCACCACAATGGGCTCGCGGTGACGCCGGACTGGATGCGACAAGCCTAAATCGGTTCCAGCCCAGTCAGATAGCGCTGAGCCAGATCTTGGTATGCCTTCGGGTTCACCTTCACCCACATCTCGGCGCCGGTCCCCGCGATCGGGCCCTTGATGGTGGCCGGCGCCCCGACCACCAGTACCTCGTCGGGGATCTTGGTACCGCCGGTCACCAGCGCGCCCGCCGCGATCAGGCTGCGTGCGCCGATCACCGCTCCGTCGAGGACGGTGGCGTGGTTGGCGATCAGTGCCTCGGCGCCGATATGGGCGCCGTGGATGATGCACATGTGCGCCACCGTCGCTCCGGGACCGATGTCGACCGGGATGCCGGGCGGTGAGTGCAGTACCGACCCGTCTTGGACGTTGGCGCCCTCACGGACGATCACGGGTCCGTAGTCGGCGCGCAGCACGGTGTTGAACCACACCGACGCGCCGGCCTCGACCGTCACATCGCCGATCAAGGTGGCGGTTGGGGCGACGAAAGCGGTGGGATCGACCCGCGGCGATCGGCCTTCGAAGGAATACAGCGGCATCGTTCAGATATACCGCAGGCCGGGTAACCGGCAGCGATGCGCCGATTGCCGGACCGTAAATGTCCGCGTCATTGCGCTATCCCCGCGAAAAACTGTAACGTGTTCTAGTTAGAAGCCGAGAAACCTGGAGGCGTCATGGCTACCGAGACTGCCGGTATACGCGAGATCGATGCCGGCACCCTGCCCGACCGGTATGCCCGGGGCTGGCACTGCCTTGGCCCGATCAAGGACTACCTGGACGGCGAGCCCCACGGAGTCGAGGCATTCGGCACGCACCTGGTCGTGTTCGCCGACTCGCACGGCGACGTGCACGTGCTGGACGGCTACTGCCGGCACATGGGCGGCAACCTGTCGCAGGGCACCGTCAAGGGTGACGAGATCGCTTGCCCGTTCCACGACTGGCGCTGGGGTGGCGACGGCAAGTGCAAGCTGGTGCCCTACGCCAAGCGCACGCCGCGGCTGGCCCGCACCCGGTCTTGGGCGACCGACGTTCGCAGCGGACTGCTGTTCGTCTGGCACGACCATGAAAAGAACCCCCCGCAACCCGAGGTGCAAATCCCCGACATCCCGGAGTTCGCCAGCGGCGACTGGACCGACTGGCGCTGGAATTCGATCCTGATCGAGGGTTCCAACTGTCGCGACATCATCGACAACGTCACCGACATGGCCCACTTCTTCTACATTCACTTCGGCCTCCCGACGTACTTCAAGAACGTCTTCGAGGGCCACATCGCCTCTCAGTATCTGCACAACGTCGGCCGGCCTGACATCAACGATCTGGGCACCTCTTACGGTGAAGCGCACCTGGATTCGGAGGCGTCCTACTTCGGCCCGTCGTTCATGATCAACTGGCTGCACAACAAATACGGCGACTACAACGCCGAGTCGATCCTGATCAACTGCCACTACCCGGTTACCCAGGACTCGTTCATGCTGCAGTGGGGCGTCATCGTCGAAAAGCCCAAGGGCATGGACGAAAAGATGACCGAGAAGCTGTCCAGGGTGTTCACCGAGGGCGTCAGCAAGGGCTTCCTGCAGGACGTCGAAATCTGGAAGCACAAGACTCGTATCGACAACCCGCTGCTGGTCGAAGAAGACGGCGCCGTGTATCAGATGCGGCGGTGGTATCAGCAGTTCTACGTCGACGTCGCCGATGTCGCACCGGACATGACCGACCGCTTCGAAATCGAGGTCGACACCACCATCGCCAACGAGAAGTGGCATGTCGAGGTCGACGAGAATCTGCAAAAGCAGGCCGAGTCGGAAGGACAGCCGACTCAGGTTCCGCAATGAGCCCGAACAACCAGCCGCCCGACGTCGATCGGTTAGCTCGGTCGATGCTGATGCTCCATGGCGATCACGACAGCCACGACGAGCCTGCTCCGGCCGCCAACGGTAGACGCGGCGGATCCTCGTCCAAGGCATCGGCTTTCGCCGATGATCCCGAGCGCGCCGCCGCGGTCGCCGCGGCTACTCAGGCCGACCGCACCCGCTATCTGACATCGGGCCTGCAGCCGGTTGATTGCCGGTTCTGCCACGCGACGGTGAATGTCAAACGGCTGGGACCGGGACACACTGCGGTGCAATGGAATGCCGAAGCATCGCAGCGCTGCGCCTATTTCGCCGAGCTACGCGCGACCGGGGAGCACAGCGCGCGGACGCGGTCCTGCCCGAAATTGGGCGACAGCATCGAGCACGCGGTTGCCGAAGGGTGTCTGGAAGCGGTGTCCACCGCGCCGCCCGCCGGCGACGGCTAGCCCGCCTCACAGCCCGGCGAAGCGCTCCTTGACGCCTTCGGCGGTCAGTCCGTAGTCGGCCAGCGAATACCTATGCTTCGGAGCCCTTGCGCCGGTCTGGCTTTCGGCGTGGCTGTCTTCCATGGCCTGCCGGGCCTCGTCGGTCAACGGGATATCGAATTTGCGGTAGATGTCGGCCACTATGCCGATCGGATCGGCGATCAGCTCCCGGTAGTCGACATCGTAGAACTGAGCCGGGTTGTATTTCGCCCGTGCGGCGTTGAACTGTTCCAGACCGCGTGACCAGGTCTCCATTGCATCAGCACCGATCTGGGCGCCGACGAACTTCGTCGACCAGCCGTCGGTCGTGTGCTGCGCCAGCGAGCACATCGAGGCCATGATCGTGTCGACCGGTCGATGCGTCTGGATCACCAGGGCGTCGGGGTACGTCTTCATCAACGCGTCGAGTGCGAACAGGTGGCTCGGGTTCTTCAACACCCAGCGTTTGTCGGCGTCGTTGAGCCCGATCAACTGAAGGTTCTTGCGATGCCGCTGATACGCCGGCGTCCAATCCTGTTGTGCCAACCACTTTGAGTAACTCGGCAGATGCGCCAGCGTCTCGTAGGACACCGAATGCAGCGACTGACGCAGCAGCTGCCAGCATTCCTCGAGCTCGTAGGCGGCCATGAAGTGCAGGCCGGTATAGCCGGGGTTGTCCTCATGATGCTGGGTGAACTGGGCGTCGAGCTGGCGATACAGCGGATGGGATTCCCAGGTGTCGCGCGGCGGACGCGGCTGCGGGAATTCGGCCAGCCACATGTGCAGACCCTGCGCTGCCGGGTCGGCGCCGAGCAGCCGATGCAGCGCCGTGGTGCCGGTGCGCACCAGCCCGGTGACGAAGATGGGCCGCTTGACGGCGACCTCAGCATGTTGCGGATACTGCTTCCACGCGGATTCCGACAACAGGCGGGCTACCAGGGCACCGCGCAAGAAGAACCGATTCATCTTGCTGCCCAACACCGTAAGACCGGCTTCCTGCCGGTAGGAGTCCAGCAGCACACCCAGCGCTTCGCGGTAGTTGTCGTTGTCGACGCCGAAGTCGTCGAGCCCGGTCAGCTTGGTGGCCGAGGCATGCAACTCGTCGATGGTCGCAATGTCGGTGCGTTCGGCCATCAGGTGTGGTACTCGCCGCAGTTGACGTCGAGCGTCTGCCCGCTGATGCCGCTGGACAGATCACTGGCCATGAACATGATTGCCGACGCCACTTCGTCCTCGGTGGGCAGCCGCTTGAGGTCGGAGTTCGCCGCGGTGGCCTGATAAATCTGGTCCGCGGTGGTGCCGTATTTGCCCGCTTGGTGCTCGAAGTAGGCTTGCAGCGTCTCGCCCCAGATATAACCGGGTGCAACGGAATTGACGCGGATACCCTTCTCGCCGAGTTCGGTGGCCAACGACTGCGACATCGACAGCAGCGCCGACTTGGCCATCTTGTACGCGCCGTACTTCGCCTGCGAGTGTCGCAACACCATCGAGTTGACATTGACGACCGAACCATTCGACTGTTCCAACGCCGGCGTGAAGGCCTGGATCAGACGCAACGCACCGAGCGCACTGAGTTCGATCGCGTCGCGGATATGCTGGAAACTGGTGCCGGCCAACGGTTTCATCGACGGCACCCGAAATGCGTTGTTGATCAACACATCAACTTTACCGAAGTGTGCGGTGACGGACTCGACGAGGGCGGCAACGTCGTCATCATCGGTGATGTCCGCGCGCACCGCCAACGTATTGTGCCCGGCGTCATTGAGCTTTGCGGCGAGATCTTCCAAGCGTTCGACAGTTCGCGCCGCCAGCATCAACTCGGCGCCGTCGCGCGCACACCGATGCGCCAGGGTGGTGCCAAGGCCCGGGCCGACGCCGCTGATCACGATCACTTTTTTCTCGAGCATTCCGGTCATGGCTACCCCAACATCCTGGCTGCAATTTGCTGTTGGCGCAACGCGATCCGCGTACGCCAATCGTTGTCAGAGATCTTATTGTGGTCAAAGTGCGGCAAGGAAGCCGGTAGTGCATCGACGTCCACCAACTCGACGCTCGGGCCGTCGGCCTCGGTGAGTTGGCGCGACACCCGCTGCCAGCGGAACTGCAGGAAACCGCGGCGGTGTCCCAGCGTTTCGACCCAGTTGGTCACGCCGGGGTTCTGATCGGCGACCACGATGCGGACCTTGCCGTCCGGATCCGCTTGCGCCTGAGTGTTGTTCAGCGACGTCTGGTGGTTGATGTAGTCCAGCGAGATGTACCACAGGCTGCCCAGCTGGAACCCGAGGTACGGCGCATCGGTCACCGGCAGTGTGATGATCAGAGCCTGATCGGGCCGCAGGTCGAAGTGTCCAACCGACGAATACTGCGTTGCCAAACCGCCTGGCGTCAGGCGTGGTGCGACCATGGTGTTGGCTGGGATGTCCAGATAGAACCACTGCGGAAATTGCAACCAGGTCTTGATGCGGCTGACGAGTTGCTTTCCCGTTGTCGCGTAGCGCTTTTCGATGGCGGCGCGGGTCAGCGGAGGCGGCGCGGTGCCAGCAGTGTCCGATCGCGAGATGGACAGCGTCCCCCGCCCCGCCGCCCAGTCACCGTAGACCTCTCTGATCACCAACTGACCGAGGCTGGTGGGCCGGACGTGCCATTGGAAGCTCCCGTCGGCGGCGATCTCGAGCTCGCGGTCGTCGAACGCCGCCTGGCTGACGGGCACGTTGTCGTCGGTGTATTCGCCGCCGAGCAGCTGGAAACTGAGATCCGTTGTGCTGCCGCGAACCCCGGTGACCAGGTAGTCGTGGTTTGGTTGCACCCGGCAGCCGAAGTAGAGAGTGTCTGGGTTGTCCAGGCCCATCTTGGTGAACGGGCCGGTGCCCGAGAGCAACATCGGGTGGTCGCGGTCGTAGTCGAACACCATGTGCTCGCAGGCTGCCACGCAACCGGCGAGGTATTGCAGCCCCTCGAGCAGGTCGGCTTCGGTCTCGATATGCGGTGCGGCGGCGACGAGTTCTTCGGCCTCGGCAATGGCGTCGGTTAGCGGCTGGGTAAACACGCCTTGACGCTAGAACGTGTTCTAGTTTCCGTCAACAAGCGAACATATTGCGTGTTGTTGAGGACGGTCGCAGATGAGGCCTGCTCGCTATCTCGCTACGACGCGCACTGCTGCGACAGATCGATCAGATGCCGCCGCACATCGGGGTGCCGATTGAGGTAGTCGATGACGTTGGGGCCGCCACCCTCTGCCTGAGACTGTGAGGACAGCCGCTGCTTCACGTCGGGATGCCTGATTAGGTACGAATTGATGGAGTCACCCACGGTCTGGTCGCACCCCGGATCGGCGTTCGCGACTGGCAGCGCGATCATCGTCGCAGCGGCAGCAGTTAGTAGTCCACCGGCGAGCAGACCGGACAGTCGGCGGCGAAGCGACCAGGGAGTTCCGGTAGTCACGGTCATCGGATTGCTCCTTTTGGGCAGGGGCTGTCGCACTACTCGATCTGCTAATCGAGATTACGCGCGACAGCGTTAGCGCCGCCCGTGCCGGAGCTGTGGAACTAGTGTGTGACGGCGTCCTGCTCGCTCGCAGCTTGTTCGCGCTTGATCTCCAGCGCGATGTCGATGAGCTGGTCTTCCTGCCCGCCGATGAGCTTGCGCTGGCCGGCCCGGTGCAGCAGTTGGTGGGCCGGAACGTCGTAGCGCTCAGCCTGGCGAACGGCGTGCTTGAGGAAGCTGGAGTAGACCCCGGAGTACCCCATGATCAGGGCGTTGCGGTCGAGTAGGCATTCGGCCGGCATGGCAGGGCGCACCACATCCTCGGCGGCGTCGGCG
>Ga0302325_10018440_pt1 | contig 14708 bp, 19 predicted proteins | sample Palsa_T0_2_FD_201948 | JGI IMG/M metagenome (GOLD analysis project Ga0302325, IMG submission 201948) | Peat permafrost microbial communities from Stordalen Mire near Abisko, Sweden - Palsa_T0_2 | ecosystem: Environmental > Terrestrial > Soil > Palsa > Peat permafrost | place: Sweden: Abisko... | reverse complement strand
CAAGCTAGACGAGAGCAGACGTGGTCCAACGCTGGAAAGCAAGAGGGTAAATATCTTCGATTCCTACGTACCAGAGATGCACCGGAGAACTACCAAACACTCAAGATCATTGGAAAGGGTGCCTTTGGTGAGGTTAAACTCGTCCAAAAGAAGCAAGATGGAAAAGTCTATGCGATGAAATCTCTCATCAAAAGTGAGATGTTCAAGAAGGATCAATTGGCTCATGTCCGTGCGGAACGTGACATTTTAGCGGAGTCTGACAGTCCTTGGGTCGTCAAACTCTATACCACCTTCCAAGACGCGGACTTCCTCTACATGTTGATGGAGTTCTTGCCAGGAGGTGACTTGATGACTATGCTCATTAAATATGAGATTTTCTCTGAGGACATTACACGGTTTTATATTGCCGAGATTGTCCTCGCCATTGAGGCGGTCCATAAGTACGGTTTCATTCATCGGTAAGTGCTTCTCGGACCTGACCAGCTTCACATGCACAGAAGCCCATCAAACCCCCAAATAGTCAAGTACAAATCAGCTGACGGTGTCGAAGTGATATCAAACCTGACAATATCCTGCTTGACCGCGGCGGTCATGTCAAGCTCACTGATTTCGGTCTGTCCACTGGATTTCACAAGCTGCACGACAATTCCTACTATCAACAACTGCTCCAGGGAAAGTCCAGTCGACCTGCCAATCGAAACTCTGTGAACCTTGATCAGATCAACCTGACTGTAAGCAACCGAAGTGTGATCAATGATTGGAGAAAGTCTCGACGAGTCATGGCGTATTCAACCGTTGGTACTCCTGATTATATTGCTCCAGAAATCTTCAGCGGCCATGGCTATGGTCAAGATTGCGATTGGTGGAGCTTGGGTACGATCATGTTCGAATGCCAAGTTGGATGGCCACCGTTCTGTGCTGAAGATGCTCATGATACGTACCGCAAGATTGTTAACTGGCGCCAATCCCTTTACTTCCCAGAAGATATTCAGCTGGGCCCTGAAGCTGAAAATCTGATTCGAAGGTATGAATCTATATAGAAGGATATCAGCACATAAAGCTAATTGTTTTCCCAGTCTTGTCTGCAATACTGAGAATCGTCTTGGTCGGGGAGGTGCTGATGAGATCAAAGCACATAAGTTCTTCCGTGGTGTTGATTTCGATGGATTACGCCGAATCCGAGCACCTTTCGAGCCTAAACTTGCATCCAACGTTGACACAACCTACTTTCCGACGGACGAAATCGACCAAACGGACAACGCAACTCATCTCAAGAGACTCGCGCAAGAATCCGGTAATCAACCGCGGAATGACGCCCCTGAGTTGAGCTTGCCATTCATTGGCTATACATTCAAGCGGTTCGACACTTTCAACAACAACCGTTGAGTCCCGAGCTAAAACTTCCAACTCGAGCTCGAGGAAGTTAGCTTCCACACTTGTCTCGCCGCGGTTGAACTCCCACCATTATGCATCACCTCATTTCAACCTGTAGGCTATTTATTGCGTGGCTTTGAGAGAAAGCTGCTTCTACCAGATACCACTTTGCGTAGCCTGTTATTTTTGCAGGTTGGAGGCATGAAAATTGGCTCATAAGATATAGTGTTCCTCTGGGAGGTAATATGGGTACATAATGAGCGTTCCGCCTAGATCAAGACTTCTAGCATGGATTCTGTGATAGGGAAGATCTCTGATTTGCATTTGAAGGCGTCGGTCTTAGATTTGATGAATACCCTGCTAGCTAGCAGAGCCCCAATATCAAAAGACATGGATGAAACTCTAGAATTTTATTGATACAATGTCCCAGGTGATCCTTGAACCCCATACCTCCATCCTGCATCATCGTCGTGAAGGTGCCAAACCTGGAACGCCGCTGTATCTCTCCTCTCGCTCCGTCTTGAACATAACTTGAACCCAGAATTCCTTGAGATCTGGGTCCCACCAGGTGAAATATCTGTCGTTCGTTCGGTCTACCTCCCTAGCCTGTAACTTGAATCCACAGGTCTCATATGGTTCCGCCGCCACAAGCATGTACTGAAAGTTCTTGTCTGGAGGATCATCCACCTTCTGCTCATACGCACTCATGAATCTAACCTTCGGCGTAACGTCTGGCGATATCTCAGGATACTGCAATTGGAATATCAGGCCCTGCTGTCTAGTAACTTGATCTCTCGTCTTCGTGATCTTGTACCCCGGTCGTCCAATCTTCACCACGTTCCTCTTAACATTGACTTGCGCTCCAACCATCCCAATCGGCATGCCAGTCACAGGATCAAGACCTGCTCTTCCCTCCTTCTGCTCCTTCGCTGCGCGACGCGCTAGGTTGGTCTGATGCTTCCGGCCTTGGGTATGGGCCAGATAGGAGCCATCATTCTGGTGAACAGTGAGACAGAGGCGGCATTCGAAGGATCCGACATGGTTCTTGAAGAAATAGGGGTCTTTGTCGAGGTCGATGGTTTCGAGGGCGAGTTTTCGCAGACGCTCTCGCCGATCGGCGTTCGTTGCTGAGGTGGATGCAACGCCCCCGCCACCGAATTTTGAACCAGCGCGGTTTTGATAATCCATTTGAGATGTCCCAGGTATCTGAGGATGTGTTGTTGAAGGAAGAGCGCTGCGATATGGGAAGAGGCGGGGAGTTGAGCCTTGCCGGGAAAAAGCTTTCGGCGACGTCGAGGGAAAAGTTCGGCTGAGGTCAGGCCTCTCAGCCTTTTCACCAAGGCTGCAAGGACCACTGCATCTCTCGAGTCAAAATAAAGCAGACTCCTTAACATCAAGATATCACCATGCGTCGAACATTTCCAACTACTGTTCCTCCCAATTATTACGTAGGTCAACGCGTCTCCTTCGGGTCACAATTATGTACAGTCCGTTACATAGGTGAAGTCCATGGAACGGAGAAAGAATGGCTTGGAGTTGAATGGGATGAGCCTTCACGTGGCAAACACGATGGATCTTACATGGGCAAGAGATACTTCAAGTGTTGGTCTTTCTCCCCTGCAGCAGTGGGCCTACAATCTTACCTTAGAACCAGGTCAGAGCCCATCTCCAACTGCAGCGTCTTTCATCCGCTCCACCAGAGCAAAGGATCGAGAACAGAGCTTCGTTGAGGCAGTCCGCGAAAAGTATGCCGCACCACCTGAAGCAGAATCAGCAAGGCCAGAAGAGCAGATCGAGATCTCAGGAAAAGTTGTCGAAGAAATAGGTTTCGATAAAATCCGCCAGCAGCAAGCTCGACTTCATGAGTTAAAGATAGTTCTAGTGGACGGGATGGGAATTAAAGACGCACAGATACCTGGGCGAGATATTGGGCAAACATGTCCCAGGATTGTGGAGCTTGATTTGAGTAGAAATCTGTTCGAGACATTTCAACCGATTGCCGACATTATTGAAAGGCTCTTAGATCTACGGAAGTTAAGACTCAAGTAAGTTGATATTGTAGAATGCTTCTTCTGCAGCTAAATCAAGTTCAGCGGCAATCGGCTACAGGACTTGGGTGACGCCTCCTCCCTAGCGAAAAAGGTCAGGAGGTGGAGACATGTTCCCCTCCGTGAAATTACAGAGTTGGAACTGGACAATATGCTTGTTTCCTGGGACGCTATTAAGACGATCGTCGATCTTTTCCCAACGTTGTCAGCCCTCTCCGTGTCATCCAACTACTTTACTTCCTTGAGTTGCCCTCTTCCGGATGGCATTACGTCTTTGACCTTGGAATATAATGAGTTCACAATAATGTGGGACCTGATCCCTCTAAGACAATTGAAGACCCTTGAAGTCTTGCACCTCAAAGGAAACAAGATCTCAAGGATTGATAAGGAGGGATATCAGCTGAGTTCGTTCCACGCCTTTGGAGAGAGGTTACGATACGTCGATTTGTCCTACAATGCGGTAGCTAGTTGGAGCTTCGTCGATGACCTACCGCAAATATTTCCAGGGCTTGAAGAGCTTCGCTTATCACACAACCCTATCTACGAAGGGTTGTCCAAGGAGGATGGGGCGGCTACGAGCGTGGAGGAAGGATACATGCTCACTTTGGCACGACTTGGAAATCTGAAGTCGTTGAATTTCAGCAAGATCACTGCAGCAGACCGGACTAACGCGGAAGTTTTCTATCTATCAAGGATTGCCAAGGCAATGGCTGAGGTACCGGAAAGTGAGGAACACACTGTGACCTTACAACACAAAAGATATTCTCAGCTCTGCGAGAAATACGGGGCCCCGGTTGTTGTTCGGAAAATTGAAGGAGCTGTCAACCCCAACTTTCTCGAAGCTCGCCTGATAAAGATCTCGTTTTACTTGCCATCGAAGCCGCAGGCTGGCCGGGAAGAGGCATTCACCCAGTTGCGGGAAATTCCCAAGTCGTTTGACGTCTATCGGGTGAAAGGAATTGTGGGAAAGATGTTTGATGTTTCGCCCCTGAAAATACGTTTGATCTGGGAGACAGGGGAGTGGGATCCCGTTGCCAGCTATGAGGATGACGAGGGAGACAGCGATGATGAAGAAAGAACTGAAGTGAAGGTGACTGGAGCAGATGGTACCGCAACCCAAGAGAAGGGCAGATGGATGAAAAGGGAGGTGGAAATTGAAGATGGTACGAGGCAGGTTGGATTCTGTGTTGACGGTATAGAAGCGACGGTTCGGATTGAGATAAAATGACCTTAGTTGAGTTGAACATTTGATACCCCTGCACAAGTATGCATTGCGGCTCATTCTGTTTGTTGCAGCAGCTAAAATGCTGCACTCAGCATCAATCAGATGTTGTTTGTGCACGTGCATACTCACCGCGTTGAGCGTTCCGTTTGTTGCAACGATCCAGACAAGCGCTTTTTTTCTCCTTTACACGCCGAGGGGCAAACCTAGAAAAGCAAATGGCGTTCTCAAATGCGTATATGTACCCATTCTTTTTCTCCTGTCTTCCACTCGCCTGTTAGCATTTGCTTGTTCTTCGAGTCAGCTCTGCGCTTAAAAGCACCAACTCTCTTAGCATAATCAGTAGGGAAAGCAGTGGACACCAACTTCTCTCACCAGGGATCCGTCAAGATGCCTCCAATTCCAGTAGATGTCCACCGAAATAGCAAACCATGGCCAGGATACTTCCTCGTCCGTACCACAGGAGAAGTCGTCCCCCTTGTCGCAGTCGACGAACTGCCGCCGAGTATTGAAATCGTCGGTATCCCACGGTCCCTCGACCTTGAAGAGACGATCGGCATGCTTAATCTTGGTCTACAGCACAGCACTGGTACCCATTACCGGATCGTCCAGACAACGGAAGGTAAGAGTCAGGTCAGCGAAGCAATTAGTAAAGCCAAGTAAGTGATCAAGAGTTCCTTTGTGATCAAACCTGACTGACGACTTCAGCAGATCCTCCGATAACCCAAGTCCACCCTCATCTCCACCAAAATCCCCTCAAGGATCCACCAATGCATCGACTAGCACCATATCTTCCGCTCCCAGAGGCGCCCCACACTCTTCTGTCCCCCGCACCACAGCCGACTCCACTACTTCGCCAGCAGCAACCCAACTCTGCCGCCATTGGTGCATGCATGGCATTTGCAAATGGGGCCAACAATGCCGCTACCGCCACATTATGCCGATGACTCTCCACGGCCTGCAAGAAGTAGGCCTCTCCGACTGGCCAATCTGGTTCCGCAAGGAGAACCCAGGTTATTTCGTCAGTGATTCTAGGGGAGGAGGAGTTCTAGGTCGGATTGGTAGAGGACGGCGGGTTGTTGGAAATGCTGGAGCTTGTTGTGGTCCTTTGCATGTTGTGAATGCTGGTGGTAGAGGTGAGAGATTGAGGGGGCATGGAAGAGTTGCTGTTAGAGAGAAAGTGAATGGTAGGGTGTTGAAAAGTGAGGAGTTGGGAGAGCAGATTATTGCTAGGTTAAGGGGGATGGCGAAGGAGGGGAAGGTGGTTGGAGAAAAGGTTGCGAGTGGTAGAGGCGGAGGCAATGCGATGATTGAGAGGGCTGCGGCGAGGGATACTAAGAATTGGGAGGACGAGAGTGAGGAGGATCAAGATGATGAAGACATAGATGAAGGAGAAGACAAGGCCGTGGCTAACGGAAAGTTGGTTGATGTCTAGGATGTGAAAATGAGAGGGAGGGCTGATTACTAAACGTTGTTATGTCCCTGCTTTTCGATAGATCTTTTGGCAACTGTAAAGAAATGTCTTCAATTCAGTGGTACTTAAAACTTCACTAGTGGCCGCTCGGGTGGTACCTTGAACTAAGATGAATGCTATTCGAATCATCGGGTGCCTCAATTGCGATACTGATCCGCGTTCATTGTCTCCAACTAAAGGGGACATCAAATCAACCAGAAAAAATACTGCTAATGCTCAGAAAGTTAGCTCTCGCCATATGCAACGAACACTCATCAGGAATGGAACGGGTATATTTCTGGGTCAGCATCATGCAGCACTCCTATCATATAATTAATAAGGCTAGATCTCAAAGCCACGGGATTCTTTTCCTGGGTTAGTCCTAGGTACGTACTGTACATATCTCAAATGGAAGCGCTCTCTAACTCCAGTCACTCGGTTTCCCATTCGGTGTATCACTTTCCATTTACGCCTGATGCAAAGATGCCAAAACAGCAGCAGCCTCGCGTTGATCCTCAACAGGTTGACCCTTGATGGGTATTTGACCCGGTGACGCAGCTCCCAAAGATGGAGGGAAAAGAGGGGCGCTCCAAGCTCGTTCAGCAGCAGCTTTAATTTCATCAGCTGTTGGTAAGTCTGCTCTGCCTGCCAAGACTTCACTTCTCCTGATATGCCAGGATATCTCGTTCTTCATCGTTTGGTCTAGCAAGATTTCTTTCTCGAGCCATTCCTTCTTCCGCAACTCTTCCATCATCTCACATTGCCTCTTTAGCGAGTCCGTTTCTTCTTCTGCCCAGTGTAACTGTCTGCGCAATAGTCGCCACAGCTCTTTTGGTCCTCTTGCCTCTTCCTCTGCTGTGAATCCAAGCTCTGGTGGGTATGATGAGATCCAGCCATTGGGATCGGTGCCGTAAGAAGCGCCATTTGGAGGTCCTGGAGAATGGCCCTCTGCGAGAGGTTGGGGCGGCTTCATAAGAACTTTGAGTCGTGATGACTTGTGCATAGCCTGCATCGATTTTGGAATGGGATCTGAAGGGCGTAATGCTTCAGTCTCGTGAACAGTTCGATGATGCTTAGCCAGCGCATCAGAGCGGGTGAAGGCGCGGTCACATTCTGTAGACATCAGCTTGGACCGTACAAAAGTGCATCCGAGAGAGTTTACCAGGTAATGTGCAATAGAAGGGCTTCTCTCTTGTGTGACTTCTCATATGTGACTTCAAAGCATACGCGCTTGCATGAGGTAAACCCTTCCGTGAACAATCCGACCATTCGCAGGTATACATCTTTCCCCTCGTCTCAATGTGCTCATTATGTATGTGATCCACAAGCTTGTCCATATCCCCCATATCTCCCGCGTCGCAGTCCGTCCAGGAGCATACCGTTACTTGCTCGTGCGTATCATCATCTTCGGGTCTGAGGTTGCTTGGTGAGTTGGGTACTTCGCCTTCCGTGTCAGAGGATATTGCGATTGAGGAAAACGCATCGTCTTCGAGGTGATGGGGAGTAGGAGTTGCGCGCATCGATTCCATGGAGGAATCTCCGATCTTTTGTCTCTTTGCAGGAGGCATCGGAGCTTCAACTGCTATGTGGTCCGGTTCCTCTTCTGCTTCGAAGGCGTCTGAGGAAAGGATGGAGAGAGGAGAGCCCCCTGGGGAGGAGTCGGCCATCGTCATAGTGAATTTGAAGAATCCCCTTTAAATGGGCTCGATTTGCAGCACAGGTTGTGAGAGTCGTGGAAGTGAATCACGGCTGCTGTATCCGCTTCGGCTCGGCGAAGCTGTCCGGGAGTTGCCGTTTTCTACTGTACTGTAGAACTAGCGCATGTCTTCTCTTTCCCCAAGAGGTGAGAACCCTTCACTTCCACAACACATCACCGCCAACACTGCAATGCGAATATACCCGTATTCTAGAACATTTCGCATACTACTAACTGGCTGAGAGATGCTCGATTTCCAGATAGGATAACCTCACTGCTCGTCGGACTCGGCTTCTAAGCTCTTCCGTGAGGACCTTCCAAAATACCTCGAAGGTTGTGTCCTATGATGATATATCCCGAGAAATCTTTAAAAATGGAATGGCTACGGCTTATGATTTCTCATTGTTACACATTCTGAACATTTTCAATTCAGGTGGTCTTTAGAACAGACGGTCTCCTCGAACGTTGCTAATCTCCAAGAAATTAGCGGTCAGTTCTCGTGGCTACTAATATGCCACTTGCTTGCTAGGTATTCCTATTTAGGGAAGATGGAACTCCGAGTATCTAAATAGGAGAGAATGACAACAGCCACTGGTTGCCAGCTGCTGTAAGTGGATTCCAATACAACTCACATATCTTAACCTACATGATGATTTTCAAAGAGAGTTCTGCAATGCCAAGGCTTCGGCCAATGAGGACTTCTCAACACGTTACACATTCTCTGATTTCAGATGCAATTCAGTTCGAAATTTCTCGACATTTAGTCATCCAAGACTGTTGCTAACTCTCAAGACATTCAAGCTTCAACCCTCCATATGCGCCTTCGCCGGGCCCCCGTACCTGTCACCCTTCACTTCGAATCTCCTCAGTATCGAATCGATCTCTGCTAGCTCATCGCCGCTAAACGTGATTTCCTTCGCATTCTCGAGGACACGCTCGTCTTTGCTAGCACCAGGAATCGGGATGATCTCAACGTTGCCGTCCTTCTTCGAAAGTTGCTTGACCCAGTTGATAGCCAGTTGAGCAGGCGTACACCCCTTTTGGTTTGCAATTTTGTGAAGTTCCGAGACAAGTTCCAAGTTATGGTTGAAGTTCTCCTTGTTAAACCTGGGCAACGTCCTTCGAAAATCACCCTCTGGGATATCTTCTGGCTTCATGATCTCTCCCGTCAACATTCCTTGGCCAATAGGCGAGTATCTATTTTCTATCAGTTGTTGGCAAGGACTTGAAGCAGTTTTACGTACGCAACGATGGGAATGCTGTGCTCGGCAGCTGCTTTTGCAACCCCATTGTTCAAAATATCCAAAGACCACAATGAAAGTTCCACTTCGATTGCCACAATTTTTGTGACCTTGACAGCTTTCTCAATCGTAGCAGCGCCAACTTCAGATAGTGAAATGCCACCAATTTTGCCAGCCTTAACATATTCCTCCAGCGCCTTCAGCGTGACCTCAAATGGGACGTTCTTATCGACTCTCGCTGGCTCAAAAATATCAATACTCTTCTTGCCATCCAAGATCTTCAGGCAGTTCTCCACAGATCGCTTGACGTTCTCTGGGCTGTATTCAAACTTGTTAGCCGCCTCTCCAGCAAGACAGGACTTGGAGCATCCGCGAGCCGAAGTCTGCTTTATAATCATGAGTTTCCAAGAAAAGAATGTGAGTTACCTTCCATCGGGGTGCATATCTTTGAGGACGCCTTTGATTGAGAGAACAACCTTGTCCGCATCTTCCGGATACTTTGTGAAGTACTTGTTGAGCAGATGGAGAGAATTATAAGATTCGGTTCCGTAAAACTCGCCGGCGTTCCAGAAATTACATCCTGCGGTAAGGGATGCTTTCATAGCTTTGAAAGCTTGCTCGTCCGGTGTAGGAGTTGGGCGCCACGTGAGGCTGCGGGAGGTAAGTGAAGGAACAGGTAGAAGGACGAAATGAGAGTATCTACCCCATAAGGCCGTAGCCAATTGGCCCAATCTCTTTTCCAAGAAGTTGAGGCATGATTTGTTGCGGTGTCCGTGTAGCTCTTGACGAAAATGGGGTAGCCTAGCTATTCCACAGAATAACGTCGCCGAGACGGAATATTTCGTTGATCGAGTGAAATCGAAAGTAACAAGCCTTTCGCAGTATTTGTACTTAAGGGTTAGAAGGAGAAAGGTGGTGTTCTTTCCACCATTGGGTTAAATAGACTTAATACTTTTAAGCCCTCACGTTGGACTTATGACATAAGTGGAATGACAGGGGGTTTAAGGATGGGGCTTAATTCGCACTCTAGCTGTATTTATCCAATCGTCCCGACTTTTTGGTGGACACTCTCGAGACACTTTTCTGCGACTGATTAATCTCTTGTAAGGTTGAAGCCTTGGAACTTGCTAGTCTTGTCAAGCCCCTTTCCCTTCGTCTATATGCAAATGCAGGTAAATTACCTTGCGCTTATTCGATATGAAGACGTAACAACTAATAGTATGCAGGTAAGAAGTTTGAAACCCCATGCTATTCTTGGAACTCGGTGTTTTCGTGACTCGAAATCAAGCTTTGAAAGTTCTCAATTGTCTTAGACGTAAAGCCACTCGAACGGTCAATCAGACCTAGCACAGACCTCAAATCGCCTTCCCCATTTGCTTCTTCTTCGCAGACGCAGCTTCCTTATTCCCGAATGGAAACCCGCTCGTTCTCTTGTCCGCCCCGGTCTTCCTACTGATCCGTCCACCACTGCTTCCGAAAAGGAGAATCCAAAGGCCCAATGAAGCCAATCCACCAGACCCGATGGCACCAAGAGCAAAAGCACTCTGTCCGGTAGTGCTGTAGCTTGCATAGCAGTAAAATCCCATAATTGCGTGGTGTAGGAAGCTAATCGTTAATGTTGGGACGGCATAAGGTGCCTTGGGGTCTTCTTCATCGGTGGTTGCATTCAGAGAAGAGGTGAGTGGCACAGAGCCAGATAACAAGACTACCAAAACTCCGGTGACAAGCATAGTCATACCGAGACATCGTGAAAGGTATTCCTCGAGATCTATGGCTGCTTAGCAGAAATTTAGGGAGGGAAATTGGTGACTTACGGCTGGGCTCTTTGACCACTGGGCTGAGGATTGTCAAGATGATAGTTGGAGATACAATCAATGGAGCTGCTTGCAGAGCTAACCATCCCAATGTTCCATATGTCTATGTAAACATTCTATCAGTATTGTGGTATTGTTGGAGTAGAGTGAACTTGGAGATTCAGTTAGAATGTGGAGAGGGGGATTATTCCTTACATATGCATAAAATACGTCCATGATTGCGTGTTTAAGTGCAGGAATCGCAAATTTGTTCTTGTGAAATGTCGTCGGTGAGTTTGGAGGAAGGGAAAGTGTTCATAAGCTGGAGATATACACACAGTTGACAACAACTGCGCCAGGAACAGAGTATCACGGGCTGCGTCATTTCCAGGCACAAATCAGGCACGAATACCTTACAGTAGAACTAGTGCGGGGAGTGAACCTTAATCCCTGCACGGATTGCCACACGGCCGCGGGAGCGAACATCGGGGCTTTGATTAACAATACTGGACAGCTTTTTTTCCCTTCAGGACACTTGAACATCAACTTTAGACGTATCCCACAGCTGAACAATATCCAGAATATCCATGACATTTCGCTCCCACAGGACGATCTGCAAGCCAACCAGGATCACAACCTAAAGATTCAGCGGCGCGCCACACGTTTGCAATGTCGGCCATTCTGAGTGCAGACGACCTGAACGACTTTATTTCACCAGGCGTGGCATGCATCAAACCAGTCGAAACATTGCCCGCCTCTAAGCCTGCAAATGAGAGTGTAAGCTTCGTCTCGTTATTTCACCAACTTTTCTAACAGTTTTGAATTAGAACGAATACGAAGTGAGCTTCAACACTGAGGCTCCACAATCCGATCTACCACCAGCCCAGATTTCCCTTACAGACTGCCTAGCATGTTCAGGCTGTGTCACATCCGCCGAAGCAGTTCTCGTGTCTATGCAATCACATGCCGAAGTGCTCCAAGAACTCGACTCTGGCCCAGCGCTTCGATTGCGAGGTAATACTGCAGGGACTGGTATTGGGATAGAGAATCCGGAGAGTGGCAGCCGAATATACGTCGCGAGTGTCAGTCCGCAGTCAAGAGCGAGCATCGCTGCTACATTTGGAGTTACCGAGCGGGAGGCTGGTCATATGATTGAGCAGTTATTGAGTGGGCCGAAAGGGATCAAGAACAGAGCGGTCTACAGAAATGGCTTTCAGTGGGTTGTGGATACGAATATTACCAGAGAGGCTTGCCTGGTACTTGGGGCTGACGAAGTGATGGGATCCATGCTGGCAGAGGAGGGAAAGTCGAATGGGGTTGAAGATGGAGCGGCCACGAAGCAACCTTCGAAGCCGATACTGACATCGTCTTGTCCTGGATGGATATGTTACGCCGAAAAAACACATCCTCACGTTCTGCCGCATTTATCACGGTTAAAGTCACCACAAGCATTAATGGGAACTTTGTTAAAGACGACTCTTAGTCGTAAACTTGGAATTTCTCCCGATAGGATATGGCATGTTGCTGTGATGCCATGCTTCGATAAGAAGCTGGAAGCTAGTCGAGAAGAACTCACAGATGCCGTGTGGGAAGGGACTGGTACTCGAAGAGTCCGGGACGTCGATTGTGTTATCACTAGCAAGGAGCTGCTCATGTTGGCAGAGTCTCGCCGGGTCGACTTCGCCAAGTTGCCCCGTGTACCATTACCTGCACAGATTCCATTCCCCGATGCGAAGCTAGATTCCTTCCTTTTCGCACCTCCTCGACGGCGGAAGAACAAAGTTCCAGCCGCTGGGACTTCCGGAGGAAACCTTTATTACATCCTTCAATATTTTGCTTCCCAGCACAAGGGTGCAACCGTCCAGACCACCAGAGGCCGAAACGCAGACGTATTAGAATATACTATAACTTCAGCACATGGTGAGACATTGTTCAAGGCTGCCCGGTATTATGGATTTCGCAATATTCAGAATCTGGTTCGACGGCTAAAGCCAACCAAGGCCTCTCGAATGCCGGGTGGGAAGCCCATTGGGAGCGCCAGAAAACCTGGTGGGAGGCCAGCCGGACCAGATTTCGCCTACGTTGAAGTCATGGCATGTCCGGGGGGCTGTACGAATGGAGGTGGTCAAATCAAGGTTGATGACCCGGTGATTACGGGGCGCGAGACCAGTGGGGTCAAGCCAGGACCTCAAGAACAGAGGGAGTGGTTGGCTCAGGTTGATGAGGCATACTTCTCTGGAGAGGATAGTGGCGAAGAAGCTACACTCCCAGACGACTGTGATGACGTAGATGGAATTTCTCCTTCACATATTAGAGATACCCTGGCGCATTGGGCGGCCACAACAGGCCTAGACTTGGGAAGACTGGTATACACCAGCTATCGCGAGGTAGTCAGCGATGTCGGGAAAAAGGTTGGTGATACCGAGAGAGTAATAGAGATCGCAGGGAAGATCGGTGGCGGTTGGTAATCTAGAGCAGAAATCAACTCGCTTTGCCACCCCTATTTGCAAATCCAAATCCTTTGCCGCTTGCATCCGGGCCCCTAGGTGCCCGGATGACTTGATCCTCATCACGTGGTGTAGACTGTCCTGAACGTGAACCTTCTCCGTTGCGCTTTTGAATAGTGACTCCGGGTTTCGGGGTATAGTTAGGGTCAAAAAGCTCTTTGTTGCTAGATTGGCTTCCAGGCCGTGGATTTTCATGTCGTCCATTGCCTCTCCCTCGGCCCCTGCTCCGATTCGACTTGGTCTCTTCTGTCGGTGGAGTAGTGGTGCCAGGTGATGAAGTTCCAGAAGTGGTACCTAATATCCTCGCGCGAGCTTCGTCATATCTCTTTTGCTTCTCTTCGCGTTCTCGTTGGGCCCTCAATCGAAGTTCTTCTGGACTTGGCTGATCCTTCTTCTGCTCATCTTCGTCCTCCTCTTCTTCTAACGACATCTTTGCTAATCCAGTGACGGGGTCGATCCGCTGAATTACCTTGGGAGCTGGTTTGCGACTGAGCACTTTCAGGGCAGGTTTGAACTCGGACTTGAGCGGCACATTGTCTCGCGCTGCTAGAAAATGGAAAGTTTCTGGCTCTTCCCTAGATAACATTTCAGCAAACTGTATTCGTGATTGTTGCGGGAAGTAGAACGTACGCAGATTCCCACAGCTTTCTGTTCGTTTCAGCGTGCCTTGCAAGGCGTTCAGCCTTGGTGACCTTGACCTCTTCTTCTACCTTCGCAGCAGCAGCCGCTGCATCTGCTTTGTCGGCTTGCGATTCCCAATCGTCATCCCATGCGTCTGGGACCGCACATTTCTTGCTCATTTTGTAGACCTTAGTTTTGATTGTGAATGAAAGGAGGAAAGGAGGGGTGATGGATTTCGGTGGTGGAACTTGGCTTCTCGGCTGCATCTGGCGCGAACGTGGGGTCCTTGCAGGAGCTTCCATCTGTAGCAAAACATTTCAGAGTCAACTGCAATCTCACTCCACCATTTACAAGCCAAACCAAGACAATACTACCGTGAGCGCATACTACATTGAGAAATGTCCTGTAAGCCGAGGACTGCTTCTTATCCCGCGGAAGGTTATTGCAGAACCACTAACATATCACCAGCATCAAAGCAATCCTCCGAGCCACAAGCAGCAGACGGCTCTGACCAAGACATGATGGAGGCCCCTGATTCTCCTCCCGAGCAAAACGTTATGTTCTCCCCGACCTTCACCTCACAGGCCCAAAGCTCCCAGCAAGCAGCAAACCCGGGCCGCGCAAACGGCGACAGCAATGCTAGGGTCAATTTTGGCGCTCCAGGCTCTAGCTATTCGACCAAGAAATTTATGGATGAGTATGAGAGAGCGGAAAACCAGTTGCTAGACCGTCAGTGGGATAACAGTGAGTGTG
>Ga0302325_10018436_pt1 | contig 14709 bp, 18 predicted proteins | sample Palsa_T0_2_FD_201948 | JGI IMG/M metagenome (GOLD analysis project Ga0302325, IMG submission 201948) | Peat permafrost microbial communities from Stordalen Mire near Abisko, Sweden - Palsa_T0_2 | ecosystem: Environmental > Terrestrial > Soil > Palsa > Peat permafrost | place: Sweden: Abisko... | reverse complement strand
GCCGAGGCGGAGACGGGCCATCGCGCACTGGCCCGGGTACCGCGCTCCCGACATCAGCCGGGCCTCCAGCAGCGCCTCCCACTTGAACTCATGCACCCTCACTTCGCACGTAATCGCTCGTGGACTCGAGCGTGACGACCTCGATGCCGTCCTTGCGCAGCTGGCGGCCCAGCGCGCGGACCGCGTTCATCCGGGCCCTGACCGTCCAGATCGTGTTCCGCCGGGCGCCGGGCCGGGACGGATGCGGGGTGCGGGTGCATACCATCCCGGAGTCCTTTGCCACATCGATCGCGGCGACCCGGTCATGGACCCGCTCGTGCTGCTCGTCGTCGATTACCTGCGGTCTGCTCACCGCGGCCACCTCCTAAGCTTGGCCTGTGGGATAACGGCGAGCTGCCCGGGGTCCCGGTCGGCGGGCACCAGGCCCGGAATTCTGACCGGCGTGCTCGAGGCAACAATCTGCGACCCTCAGGTCAAGACCCCAGCGCCAAGCTAACATTCGGGTTCGCATTCCAAGGTGGGCCGGCGTCACGGGCAGCTCGCTCCCACTGTCCCATCCCGCACGATGGCACGAACCCCGGCCCAGCCGCGGCAGCGGCCCCAGCCCGCCGCGACCTGCACCGGCGGGCATTTTCACGCAGCGCGACCACCCCTAGGTGAAATAGCTAACATTGCGTTAGGATTTAGATGGATACGATCCGTAGAGGCTCAGGTCCGCAGGCCGGTGACCTCGCGGGCGATGATGGTCTTCATGATCTCTGAGGTGCCGCCGTAGATCGACCGGACACGGCTGAGCCGCCAGAGGTCACAGTCGTGCCGGAGAGCAGCGGACTAGTCCTCACGCCGATCAAGGCCGGGCTCCATCTCGTCAGTGCGAGCCGCGGCGTTCGCACGGTGCGATCTGGGCGGCGATAACGCGCCATGGGATCGTCTCACCGCGTCGCAACTCCCCGAGCCGCGGCGTGGCTCCGACGACCACGCCAAACCAGCGGCCGCGGATATCCCAGCCGTCGATGCGGACGTCGGCTCCGGTGAGCTCATTGCGGCACAGCTGCCACAGGTCCTCGTGATGCACGATGCCAGCGACGGCAGCCAGGTGGGGTCGTGCTCCCGCAAGCCGCCGCGCAGCGATCAATATCTCGGCCGGGGTGAGGACGCTCACCACGACAGCATGGGCCCGTGCGACGCTCGATGACCACCCCGGCGGCGAGACCGTTCCCCCGCAGCGAGGTAGCCCAACTGGGAGCCTAAATGGCTGCCAGCGGTCACAGTTGCCCAGCCACACCCAGCTACATCCAGCCTCGTAATACCTGGCCAGACGGCACGTCCAGCTTCGTCTGGCATCACCCGGCCACGCCGCAACCTCGACTGAAACTCAAACAGGTCGTTCGTACTGCCGAGGGGCAAACTCATCGGGCTCGTCCACTAACCGAAGATCTTGTCCATGACCTCTGCGCCCAGGGTGAGCGCAGGCCGGATCTCGTGGCGGTAAACAGACTCAGTGGTGGCCGTGCGGTCGTGCCCGGCGAGCAGGGCGATGCTCTCCACGGGAACGCCGTCGGCCGACAAGACCGACACGAAGGTGTGTCTCATCTCCCGGGGAACCCAGTCCTGGCCGAGCCCTGCCTTCTTGGTAATAATCCGGAACGCGCGGATCACGTTGTTCGCGCTCAGCGGCGTGCCGACCTTGGACGCGAAGACCAGGCCGTGCTCCTGCCAGAGGTCGCCGGCCGTCAGCCGGTCTTGCTCCTGCTGGCTCTGCTGCTCGCGCAACGCCTCCACGCAGCGCCGCGGCAGCGCCAGGGTCCGCCGCGACTTCTCGGTCTTGGTGTCGCCGCCCTCGCGGTCCGACCGCCACACGTAAATCGCGAACCGGTCCTCACCTTCCCGGCCCGGATCGAACCCCGCGACGCTGACCGGCTGCCAGCCGGCGAAATCGTCCGCCCAGGTCACCACGTGATCCCACCGCAGCGCGCGGGCCTCCTCGGTGCGGGTGCCGGCTAGCAGGCTCAGTACTACGTATGCGTGCAGGCGCGTACTCTCGGCCGCGACCAGCAGGGCTTTCGCCTGATCCAGCGTGAAGCTCTTGGACGGCCTCCCACTGCGGCCCTGCGGTGTCTTCACCAGGGCCGCGACATTACGCCCGACGAGATCGTTTCCCTCCGCGTGCCGGATCGCCCGCTCGAGCGAGTTCCGGGTGATCTGTAGAGACCGGGTCGAGTACCGGGTGGCGAGGTGGCCGAGAGCCGACCGGACATCGCCCGCGCTCAGGACGCGCAGCTGCCTGGCGCCGATGAGCTCGAGAACCGGATCCAGCAGGCCCTCGTAGAGAGTGCGTGTCCTCTCGGACGTGCCGTCCAGCCCTTCGCGCAGCCAGTCATCCACGGCTTCCCGCACGGTGTAAGTGCTGGAGGACCTGACTCCCGTGTTCAGTTCCTGATGCAGCGCCTTGAGCTTCTCCCGGACTTCCTGCTTCGTCCGGCCGAAGACTTTCCGCCGGATCCGGTTGCCGTCGGGCCCGAAGCCAAGCGAGACCGATCCGACGTACCGGTTCTTCGCCGTAGCGAAGTAGATGGCGTCCTCGCCGCGACCGCCGCGGCTGATTCTTGTGTCGGACATGCCGAAAAGCCTAATACTTAGGCTCCCCGTTAGGCTCCCCGCCGGCCTTCCTGTGGATAACTTATGGCTCTGACCTGCGCCCCGACCGCGACTCGAACGCGGGACCTACTGCTTAGGAGGCAGTCGCTCTATCCGCTGAGCTATCGGGGCCTACCGAGGATCTAGCCTACCTGGGCGGGCCGCCATGAACCGCCATGCCCTGCCAACTGGCTCAGCCTTCTCTTGCTGCGTGGTGACCAGCACCTGCGCGCCGTCGGCGAACCGCGCTAGCTCGGAGCCAGCCCAGGCGTGGCGGGCTAGCGCGGCGTGCTGTGGTCCGGTCGGAAGGCGGCTCCGTGACCGGGCACGATCACCGTGGCGAAGGACAGCAGCAGGTCCCGGCTGACGTGCAGGGCGCCGGCGTCGGAGCCGAGCGGATCGTCGGCGGGGCCGGCGACGCCCCACCACGCGTGCGTGCAGGCGAACACGTCGCCCGGCGTGGACGCCACCGTGGAGATGTCCTGCGCGGTGTGCCCCGGGGTGCGCAGCAACCGGACCGAGGGCCCGAGCTCCGCCCCGTCAGCGTCCCGGTCGATCCACCGGTCGCCCGCGTACACGGCCCAGTGATCATGAATGCGCGCCGCGGGGAACAGCGCCGCGTTGACCGTGTGATCGGGGTGATGATGGCTGAACACCACGTCCGTTACGTCCCTGGCCTGCGGTCCGTGATCGGCCAGCGCGGCCAGCAGGGCCGCCCGCGAGGCCACCATGCCGGGGTCGACGACGATGATCGCGGTGCCGTCGATGATCAGCGTGACGGTCCCCGCCACCCGCTCGTCGTCGCCGTCCCGGCCGACGTAGCCCTCATGCAGGACATGGACCGACGCTGAGCCGCCCGGCGCGATCTCGAGATCCGTCACGACGCCGACCCTACCGGTCTGGCACCTTGGCCGGTACTCGGATCTATGGCGGCAGACAATATCCGCGAGGTGGGGTCAGGGGAGGGTGAAGGGGAGGGTGATGCCGTCTAGGGCGTGGGCGCACGGGTCGTCTTCGCGGTCCGGGGGGAGGGCGGCGATGATCGTGGCGACGAGGTCGCGCAGGCGCTTGATGTTGGCGGCGAAGACCTCGAAGACCTCGGCTTGGGTGACGCCCTCGCCTTCCTCGAGGCCGGCGTCGAGGTCGGTGACCAGGGCGAGCGGGGTGTAGCAGAGGGCGAGCTCGCGGGCCAGGACCGCCTCGGGGTGGCCGGTCATGCCGACCAGCGTCCAGCCCTGAGCGGCGAACCAGAGCGACTCGGCGCGGGTGGAGAACCGCGGGCCCTCGATGACCACCAGCGTCCCGGAACCAGCGGGCACCCAGCCGGCCTGGTGGGCGGTCGCGATCGCGACCGAGCGGACCGATGGGCAGTAGGGGTCGGCGAACGGCACATGGCCCGCGCCCTCGTCGAAATACGTCTGCTCCCGGGTCGTGGTGCGGTCCACGAGCTGGTCCGGGATGACCAGCGTGCCCGGCCCGTAGGAGGAGGTCAGTGAGCCGACGGCGGTCGGGGCGAGCACCCGCCGGACGCCGAGTGAGCGCAGCGCCCACATGTTGGCCCGGTAAGGAATCTTGTGTGGAGGAAACCTGTGGTCACGGCCGTGCCTGGGCAGGAACGCGACGCGCCGGCCGGCCACCTCGCCCACCGTGACCGGGTCGCTCGGCGGCCCGAAGGGGGTATCGAGCTTGACCTCTTCGGCGTCTTGGAGGAACTCGTAAAAGCCCGAACCGCCCACGACGGCAATGCTCGCGACATCCGCCATGACGGGTCAGGCGACCTTCTCGCTGGACGAGGACGACTTGGACGGCGCGGTCACGGTCTCGCCCGGCTTCTTGGCGGCCGGCTTGCTCTCTTTCCCGCTGGCAGAATCCGACCCGTTCGAGGAGGAAGCCGACGCGCCGGCCTCGCTCGACTGCTTGTCGGGCTTGTCCGGCTTGTCCGCCGACACCACCGACGAACCCTTCCGGCTGTCCGTGCGGTAGAAGCCCGACCCCTTGAACACGATGCCGACCGGTGAAAACACCTTCCTGAGCCTGCCTCCGCAGACAGAGCACACGGTCAGCGGCTCATCGGTGAATTTCTGCACGACCTCGACCGGCTCGCCACACTCGGTGCAGGTGTACTGATACGTGGGCACGGACCCCTCCTTCGCGCAGGCTTCAGGCCCGCGCGGGCACAACTTTTTGGTGGCTCAGATTAGCACTCTCGATATCCGACTGCTAAGCATAGCAACCACGCAGGCAGGCCCTAGATTCCTCAGCCGGGGACCGGGGTGACCCCACGGGTCGGGCGGACTACGGCCCGGACGGGAACGTCATGGGGTTCAGCGGGCAGGCGGTCGACCAGTTCGTCGTCGTAGAGCAGGGCGATGAGCGGGACCAGCGGCCCGACGCGGGCTAGGGCCCGGTCGAAGCTTCCGCCGCCGCGGCCGAGCCGGTTCCCGGCCCGGTCCACCGCCAGCGCCGGCACCAGCACCGCATCCGCCCGGGCCACCGCCTCCACCCCCCGCCGCGTCTCCCCCGGCTCAAGCAACCCGCGCGCCCCCGGCACCATCGACTCCGGCCCCTCATAAGAAGCCCAGTCCAGATCCCCGTCCTCCCGCAGCACCGGCAGCACCACGTAAGTCCCCCGCTTCCACAACCCAAACACCAACCCCCGCGTCTCCGGCTCCGCCCCCACCGAGTAATAAACCGCCACCGTCCCCGCCATCCCCAACTCCGGCAGCGACAACACCGCGTCCCGAATCCCCCGCCCCGCCGAAGCGCGCTCCTCAGCGCTGAGCCTGCCCCGCGACTCGAGCACCCGCGAGCGCCACGAAGCCTTCTGGGCCTGGGCATCGCCCATGTTCACCCCTGGGCCGGACATATCGCCCATGTTCACCCCTGGCCGGATAGTGGTGCGCTGGCTATGAACCGGTCGGCGTTCTGTGCGCCGAACGGCCCACAGCCACCGTACCGCCCCCAAACGAACCGATTTAAGGAAGAACAAGCACGTCCAGAGCCCCTGAGGCCAAGAACACACCGCGGAGTTCTGTAGTGTTCAGGCATGGCTGATACCACCGCCGATGCCAAGGATGTGACCAAGGCCGTCATTCCCGCCGCCGGTCTTGGCACCAGGTTCCTGCCCGCGACCAAGGCGACACCCAAGGAAATGCTGCCGGTGGTCGACAAGCCCGCGATCCAGTATGTCGTGGAAGAGGCCGTCGCGGCCGGCCTGGACGACGTGCTGATGGTCACCGGCCGGAGCAAGCGCTCCATCGAAGATCACTTCGACCGGAACTACGAGCTCGAAGAGGCGCTGGCCGCCAAGGACGACACCGAACGGCTGGCCCAGGTGCGCGAGTCCAGCGAGCTGGCCACCATCCACTACGTGCGCCAGGGCGACCCGAAGGGGCTCGGCCACGCCGTGCTCTGCGCGGCCCAGCACGTGGGCCACGAGCCGTTCGCGGTGCTGCTCGGCGACGACCTCATCGACAGCCGCGACCAGCTGCTGGTCAGGATGATCGAGGTCCGCAAGCAGTACGGCGGCAGCGTCGTCGCACTGATGGAGGTCGACCCGGAGCAGGTCTCCCAGTACGGGTCCGCGGCCATCTCGCCGACCGGCGAGGAAGACGTGGTCACTGTCACCGACCTGGTGGAGAAGCCGGTGCCAGGCTCCGCGCCGAGCAACTGGATCCTGATCGGCCGGTACGTCTGCGACGCGGCGATCTTCGACGTGCTGCGTCAGACTCCGCCCGGGCGGGGCGGCGAGATCCAGCTCACCGACGCGCTCTTGACACTGGCCAAGATGAGCCCGGCCGAGGGCGGCGGCGTCCACGGCGTGCTGTTCCACGGCCGCCGGTACGACACAGGCAACAAGCTCGACTACCTCCGCACGCTGGTCCAGTTCGCCTGCGAACGCTCCGACCTAGCCGAGGAAATGGTGCCCTGGCTGCGCAAGTACGTCGACAGCCTCCCGTGAATGCGAGCGGCCTGGAGGCGAGCGGGGAACAGAGCGGGCCGGAAGCGGGCGGGGCAAACACTGCGAGCGGGGCAAATACTGCTCTGATCTCGGTCGAGACGCACCTGGCTGACATCTTGTCCACCATCAGGCCGCTCGCGCCGATTGAGCTGAGCTTGACCGACGCGCACGGGCTGGTGCTCGCCGAGGACGTGGCGGCGAGCTACCCGCTGCCCTCGTTCGACAACTCGGCGATGGACGGGTACGCGGTGCGGGTGCAGGACGTCGCTTCGGCGTCGCAGGACAGCCCGGTCACGCTTCCGGTGGTGGGTGAGGTCGCGGCCGGCGACACCGGCGCCTACTCGCTGGCGGAGGGCACCGCCATCCGGATCATGACCGGCGCGATGCTGCCGCACGGCACCGAGGCCGTCGTGCCGGTGGAATGGACCGACGGCGGCGCGGCCCGGGTCACCATCCGCGCCCAGGCGGACTACGGGAACGCGGTGCGGCTGGCCGGCGGCGACGCGAAGGCCGGCGAGGTACTGGTCAGCGAGGGCACCAGGCTTCGCCCGATGCACATCGCCGTGATCGCGGCGGCCGGCCGCGGCGCGGTCAGGGTCCGGCCCAGGCCGCGCGTGGTGGTGCTGTCCACCGGCAACGAGCTGGCCGAACCGGGGACACCGATCATCCCCGGCCGGATCTGGGACTCCAACAGCTTCATGATCGCCGCGGCCGCCCGCGAGGCGGGCTGCGACGCCTACCGGCAGGCCATCGTCCCGGACAAGCCCGCCGAGGTGCTGCCGGCCATCGAGGACCAGCTGGCGCGGGCCGACCTGATGATCACCACCGGCGGGGTCAGCATGGGCGGCGAGCACGACGTGGTCAAGGCGGCGCTGCAGCAGCTCGGCACGATCGCGTTCCGCAAGGTCGCGATGCAGCCGGGAATGCCCCAGGGGTTCGGCACCGTCTCTTTCACCGCCGCCGCCGCCGACCCGGAGCCCAGCGCTCGCCGGGGCATCATCGGCAGGCTCGCGGACCGTGGGGAAGTGACCGAACCCGCGGTCCGTTCCGCGGGTGATGGCGATCAGGTGCCGATCTTCACGCTGCCCGGCAACCCGGTCAGCGCCTACGTCTCGTTCCAGGTCTTCGCCCGGCCGGCCCTCGGCGCCCTGCAGGCCGACGACGGGCTGGGCCTGGAGACGGTCAAGGCCGAGCTCACCGGCCCGCTGCGCTCGCCGGCCGGCCGGCGGTCCTTCCTGCGCGGCGTCCTGGACCGCTCGGCCGGACGGGTAACCGCGCTCACCGGCCAGGGCTCCCACCAGGTGGCCACGCTGGGCAAGGCCAACGCGCTGGTCATCGTGCCCGAGTGGGTGGTGCACATGGCCGAGGGCGAGACGGCCGCCGTCATGGTCCTGCCATGACGGCGGGTACGGGACGGACGGGTGAGCCAGGCCTCGTTCGGGAAAAAAGAAGCGAGACACCACTGACACATGTGGACGCCGCCGGGCACGCGCGGATGGTCGACGTGTCCGGCAAGGACGTGACGGCGCGGTCGGCCTGCGCGACCGGGCGGGTGCTGCTGTCCGCCATGGCGGTCGCGGCCCTGCGGGCCGGGGAGGTGCCGAAGGGTGACGCGCTGGCGGTGGCCAGGATCGCCGGGATCGCCGGGGCCAAGCGGACACCCGACCTGATCCCGCTGTGCCACCCGATCGGGCTGCACGGGGTGACCGTGGACCTGGTCGTGACGGACGAGGGCGTGGACATCACCGCCACCACCCGCACCGCGGACCGGACCGGGGTCGAGATGGAGGCGCTCACCTCGGTGTCCGTGGCCGGCCTGGCGCTGATCGACATGGTGAAGGCCATCGACCCGGCCGCGGTGATCACCGACGTGCGGGTCGAGTGGAAAGAAGGCGGGAAGACCGGGCGATGGGCCAGGCCGTGATCAAGGCGCTCGCGGTCACGGTGTCGAACCGGGCTGCCGCCGGGGTGTACGCCGACAAATCGGGACCCGTGCTGGTCGAGCTGCTGCGGTCGGCGGGATGTACGTCGGTGGACGGGCCGGTGGTCGTCGGTGACGGGGACCCGGTCGAGGCGGCGCTGCGGGACGCGCTGGCGGCGGGCTACGACGTGGTCGTCACCACTGGCGGGACCGGGCTCACCCCGGCCGACCTGACCCCGGAGATGACCAGGCGGGTGCTTGAGCGGGAGATCCCGGGGATCGCCGAGGCACTGCGCGGCGCCGGGGCCGCGGCCGGAGTGCCTGCCGCGATCTTGTCGCGGGGCCTGGCCGGGGTGGCGGGCCGGACGCTGATCGTCAACCTGCCCGGTTCGACCGGCGGCGTGCGTGACGGCATGGCCGTGCTGGCCCCCGTGCTTGGGCACGCGGTATCCCAGATCAACGGAGGCGATCATGTCAGGACGGATTCTGACCGGAAAGGCTTACCCAAGATCACGTAGCGCCGGCGGCGATACAGGGGAATGATGGGAACGTGGGACGCATGCGCGGCTGGCCGGTCACCCTTACCGAGCCGCATCTGCTCAGCGAACCGGTCGAACTGCGCCCGGTGCGAGTGAGCGACGCCCGCATGTGGCGCGAGATACGGGTCAGGAACGCGCAGTGGTTGCGTCCGTGGGAGCCGACCAACCCGGAAACGCCCCTGTACCGGTCGAGCCTCGGGCCCTACATCGCGATGGTGCGGGCGATGCGTCGCGAAGCCAGGGAAGGCCAGGCGATCCCGTGGGTGGTGAGCTACGGGGGTGAGTTCGTCGGTCAGCTGACGGTGGGGTCGATTACGTGGGGTTCGGCGCGGTCGGGGCAAGTCGGGTACTGGATCGACGAAGGGTACGCCGGGCGCGGCATCACCCCCACCACGCTGGCCATGGCCGTCGACCACTGCTTCAGCGTCGTCGGGCTGCACCGGCTCGAGGCCTCCATCCGGCCGGAGAACCACGCGTCCCGGCGGGTGGTGGAAAAACTCGGCTTCCGCGAGGAGGGCATCCGGGTGCGGCAGCTGCACATCAACGGGGCCTGGCGAGACCATGTGTGTTACGCGCTGACGGCGGAGGAAGTACCGCAGGGGCTGATGCCGCGGTGGCGGAGCATCCTGCTGGCGTCACGGTCTAACGCCGGCTGATCCGTCCGGATTCTTCTGATCTTGCTTCTGGGTCCTGCGGGATTGTCGCGAGGAATGTTGCGACACACCGGGCCGGGTGCTCGTTTACGGCCGCTTCAGCTATTACTTTGCGTCACGTGAGCACGCTCAAGGGGAGCAGCATGCCCACTCCCGAGGCCCGGGCCATCCGCCGCTCGGCCGCTTGGGCCGCCCGGGCCGCCTGGCGCTCGCCACGCCGAAGGGAGGATCGTTGAGCAGCGCGATACTGTACGTCGCCATCGTCGCCATCTGGGCCGTCGTGCTCATCCCCCGGTGGCTGCGCAGAGATTCCAGCGAACGCGCCAGCGACGTGACCGCCACCGCGGAGGACACCGCGGAGGACACGGCGGAGGACACGGCGGAGGCCGACGAGCAGCCAACGCCGGAGCCGCGGCGGCGTCCGCGGGAGCCGCACGCGGCGCGGGCGCCTCAGGCTCGGGAGCCGCACGCGGCGCGGGAGCCGCACGCGGCGCGGGCGCCTCAGGCTCGGGAGGGCGGCCGACGGCAGGAGGGGGGCGGTGACATCATGCGTGACCAGGAACACGCGCGGGTGCTTTCCGCGCGGCGGCGCCTGCTCGGGTTGCTCGTGCTGGTCGCCATCGGATCAGCCGCGCTCGCGGTTACCCGGACGGCCGCCTGGTGGGTGCTTGGACCGCCCAGCGTCATGCTGCTCGGCTACCTGGCCCTGCTCAGGGAAGCCTCGAAGGCCGACACCGAACGGCGTGGGCTCAGCCGCGTCCGGGAGGCTCGGGTGGCCGTCGCGGACCAGGCCGCTCCTGCCCCTCCCCCGCTGCGCGTGCCGGACGCGGAGATCATCGATATCTCGGCGTCACGGGGGCCGACCGGTGAGGATCTCTACGACCAGTACGCGGACGCCAAGCTGCGGGCGGTCGGTGATTGAGCTCGTGCTGACGCTCAGCTTTCCCCGGTGCGTACCGCCAGGACCTGCGGGCCCCGGAACGAGATGTTGGGGTGGAAGGTGAACTCCTGGTCCGGCGCGAGGCGCAGGCTGGGGTAGCGGCGGGCGAGTTCGGCCACGGCGATCTGGGCTTCCAGCTTGCCCAGGTTCGCGCCCAGGCAGAAGTGCAGGCCCTTGCCGAACGCCAGGTGCCGGTCGGCGTCGGCGCGGTGCAGGTCAAATTCGTCAGGCCGGTCGAACGCGGCGGCGTCCCGGCCGGCCGCGGCCAGCCATAGGAACAGCTTGGCGCCAGCGGGGATCGGCACGCCCCCCAGCGTGACCGGCCGGGTGGTGACCCGCCGCCAGACCGGCACGGACGGGTCATAGCGGAGGCTTTCCTCCACCGCGGCCGGGATCAGGTCGGGTTGCCTTACGATGTCGGCCCAGCGGGCTGGGTCCTCGAGCAGGCGGCGGACGGTGTTCCCGATCAGCCCGGTGGTGGTCTCGTGGCCCGCGAACGACAGCGAGAACAAGATCGAGGAGATCTCATCCAGGGTTAGCCGCTCCGGGTTCTCGTCGTGGATGGCGATCAGGTCGCTGGTCAGGTCGTCACCTGGCTCGTTCGCTTTGACGTCCACCAGGTCGCGGATGTAGCTGCGGTACGCGGTGATGGTGGTGGCGATCTCGACCTGATCCTCGGCGGCCGGCCGACCCCACGACAGCGCCGCCCGGTACCCGCACCAGTACTTGAGCTGGGCGAAGTCCCGCTCGGGCACGCCCATCATCGAAAAGACGATGTTGGCGGGCAGCGGGAAGGCCAGCGCGGCGACCAGGTCGAACTCGGTCGCGTTGCCGACCTGGTCGAGCAGCGTTTTCGTGGTCGCCTCGACGGTCGGGATCATGGCCGTGACCCGCTTCATGCTGAACGCGCGGGCGGCCGGCTTGCGGAGCCTGGCGTGCTCGGGCTCGTCCAGGCTGACCATGGTCGGCGCGAGCTTGTGGCCGCCCGCGAGCAGGATCCGCTGGGCTTCGGCGACCAGCGGCACCAGCGGAGCCTGCGCCACCGCCGCGGAGTACGCGGCCGGATCCCGGAACACCGCCTCGATGTCGGCGTAACGTGTGATCACGTAATAGCCGATCGAGGGGGCGTAGAAGACGGGCGTTCCGGTTAGCGGGAGCGCGGACATGACCGTGTAGGGATCGGCCAGGTAGGCGGGTGAGAGGGGGTCGAACGAGTCGTCGACCGGGCAGCCGTGGGCAGTGGCGGTCGTCGTCATCGGGGGCCTCCTCCGGGTTAGGGCCGGTCGGCGCGGTGCGCCAGGGTGCGCGGCCGGGATGGGGCGGCCGGGGTGGGGCCGCATGATGCCCATCATGTCGGCTGGCGTGGTGGCTGTCATCCGGTGGCCAGTGGCCGGTGGCTGGGGGCTAGTAGTGATGCGCGGGCAAGGTCCTTCGTTTGCTAGGCTGAGCCAGGTTCTCGGGGCTGTGGCGCAGTCCGGTAGCGCACCTCGTTCGCATCGAGGGGGTCAGGGGTTCAAATCCCCTCAGCTCCACCGAGAAATGCAGGTCAGACCCCTGTTTCTATTTTTCTGCGGCTCGGCTTGGGAGCCATTATGGGAGCCGAGTTGTAGACTTCCGGTATGGCTGGGGCTGCACGCCATGGGTACGGCGATGACGGCATCTACTTCGATCACCGGGCGGACTGCCGAGACAGCGCCCATCACAAGACCTGTTCCGGGCGCTGGCGCGGGGTGGTCTCGCTGGGTTTCGGCGCGGACGGAAAATGGGTTCGCAAGAAGGTCAGCGGCCAGACGCGGACCGAGGTCAAGGACAAGCTCAGGCGCTGCACTCTGAGCTGGATGCCGGCCTGCGGACCGCCCAGGGTTACACGGTGGAGAAGGCCGTGGCCGACTGGCTCGACGAAGGGCTGCCCGGGCGTGCCGCCAAGACGGTCGAGGCGAAACCGGGACTCGCTGCGGCCGTTGCTGACGTTATCGGGGGGATTCCGCTGAAGGAGCTGACCGTGCAGGACGTGCGGACGGCGCTGAAGAAGATGACGGCCACGCACTCCACCCGGACGCTGCAGAAGGGGCACAACTGCCTGACGCGGGCGCTGCGGCACGCGGAAGGGCAGAATCTGGTCCGGCGGAACGTGTCGGCGCTGGTGGATACTCCGCGCGGGCTTGAGGGAGGCCTTCGCAGTCGTTCACGCTGGCTGAGGCGACCGCGCTGCTGGAGGCGGCGGAGTCGTCGCGGTTGTATGCGTTCATCGTGCTGTGCTTGCTGACGGGGGTTCGGTCGGAGGAGGCGCGGGCGCTGACGTGGGAGCACGTGGATCTAGAGGCCGGGACGATCTCGGTGTGGCGGTCGGTACGGGCGCATGGCGACACCAAGACGAACCGGTCGCGGCGGACGCTGAAGCTGCCGGAGATCGCCGTCGATGCGCGGCAGGCGTCGGAGCGGGCCGAGGCCGGGGAGATGTGGCAGGAGCACTGGCTGGTATTCACCATCGGTGGGGACGGGGTATGAGTCCCACAATCTACGGCGGGATTTCCGGCGGGTCACCGTGGCGGCCGGGCTCGGAGCGCGGTGGGTGCCGAAGGAGTTGCGGACCTCGTTCGTAAGCATGATGAGTTACCAGGGCGTGCCGGTCGAGGAGATCGCCCGGCTGGCCGGGCACGCTAGCTCGCGGACCACCGAGGTCATCTACCGGCGGGAGCTTCGGCCGGTGATCACGACTGGAGCCGAGGTCATGGACCAGATTTTCCGGCCGAAGCAGCGACAAGGTGCCCTAGGTGCCGCCGGATGAAGAGCCAGCACCTGCTCGCCCGCGTCGTCGGCAGTGAGTTCGTTTTGCGTTTTGTATTTATCCCGCAAGTTATGCTGCTACTGATACGTCCCCATCGTAAGGAGGCGGGATGACGAATGGCGCTTCCTATCCGGGAGAGTCGCCCGATGCCCGTCCTGAGTCCATCGATGAGCAGGTTAAGCGCAAGGGCATCCGGCCAGTCGAGTCTGTTGAGGACATGGCGCAGGCCGGCGTTTTTGAGTCCGATGAGGAACTGGAGCAGTTCCTCGCGCACGTCTACGCTGCCCGTCAAACAGACGTTGCCTGACCGGCCCAATGCGCTACGTCGTCCTTGACACCGATGTGGCGTCCCGGGCGATCAAGGGCAAGTTCACTGATCCGCTGGCCGCGCGACTGACCGGCATGGCCTGGTGCGTGACGTTCGTGACCGTCGGCGAACTGTGGCAGTGGGCGACCACGCGCAGCTGGGGACCGCGCACCCGCGAAGATCTCGAGCTGTGGCTTGGCCGCATTGTGGTGCTGGACTCAGATGACGCAACCTCGCGGACATGGGGCAGGATTTCAGCGGAAGCCAGGCGCCGGGGACGTCCGCGGCCAGCTAACGACAGCTGGATCGCCGCATGCTGTCTAGCCCACGACTTCCCGCTGGCCACCTTCAACATCAAGGATTTCAACGACTTCGCAGAACATGACAGCCTACGACTGGTCTCCTCGTAATCCACGTACCGCTCTCACGCGTCCGCCATGCCGAGGGCTTCGCGCCGGTACCCCACCGACGGCCAGGCGGCTCTCCGGCGGTCTACTGCGCCGACTTGCAGTCCAGGTCGGACGCTTCTGCTCAGTGCCGCGATGACCGTCACCAGCTAATCCCCCGCCAGCGGGCGCAGCAGAACTGCCCATAGGCATCAGATGGTGCATGGGTGTGACGCAGCAGACAAGGCACATGCCTCAAGGATGGCAAAACGGGCGATCAAGATCAGAAACGAAAGCGTGGGTGTCCGGTCCAGGCGAAGGTTGCGAAGTCCAGGGTTAGGTTGCGAGTGATCTTGCGAGGTCCGGATTTAGGTTACGAGTCGCTACCGTGATTTGGCTGTCCGGCGGCGAAGAATGCCGTATATGCGGGTGCTGCGCGAGGAGGCGGCCCGGTCCGCTGATGTCCGGGCGCCGGGGCGTTTCGAGGTCGTCGAAGCGGAGGTGCAGCTCTGACACCTCCATCATGTGCGCTGGCCGGCATCTACCGCCGGCCCGGATTACCCTGATGGCAGGGTTA
>Ga0302325_10018435_pt1 | contig 14710 bp, 11 predicted proteins | sample Palsa_T0_2_FD_201948 | JGI IMG/M metagenome (GOLD analysis project Ga0302325, IMG submission 201948) | Peat permafrost microbial communities from Stordalen Mire near Abisko, Sweden - Palsa_T0_2 | ecosystem: Environmental > Terrestrial > Soil > Palsa > Peat permafrost | place: Sweden: Abisko... | reverse complement strand
AACGAACTGTTCGGCAACCGCGGTAATCTCGGCGGCGGCGAAGGCGGCAATTACGCCGACATGAACGGCGGCCAATCGCAAGACGCAAGCGGCTGGCAAAGCGATGCGGGGCAAGCCGACACCGGCAGCGCCGCCGGCGGCGGCTGGGGCGATTCGGGCGGCGGCGACTCCGGCGGAGGCTGGGGCGGCGGCGGCGATTTCGGCGGCGGTGGCGGCGGAGACTCGGGCGGCGGCTGGTAGCCTAACGCGTGGTGGCGTAGGGGATGATTGCGTCGAGAATGTTCGGGGTGATGCCCGAGACGTCGGCGAGTTCGTCGACCGATGCGAAGGGGCCGTTCGTTTCGCGATAGGCAACGATGCGCGCCGCGAGTGCCGGACCGATGCCCGGTAACGCTTGCAGTTCGCTTTCGTCCGCCGCATTGAGATCGATGCTTTGTGGGGCCGGTTCGGCGTGCGCTACGTGCGGCTGACGCGATGTGCGTGATCGCGGTGCGCGCGCCGGCGTGCGCGAATGCCGCGGACGCGGGGCATCGCCTTCTTTGGGAACGGCGATTTCGTCGCCGTCGTGCAACGGCGCCGCAAGATTGACGGCAACGATATCTGCGCCCGGTTTGACGCCGCCGGCACGCGCTATCGCATCGGTCGCGCGGGCCTCGGCGGCAAAGCGATACACGCCCGGGCGCGCCACTTCGCCCGCGACATACACGACGATCGACGGAGTTGCCGTGCGAAAAATGCGCGAGGCGCGTTGTTGCGGCGACGGCGATTGCACGGTTATCGCATCGACCGGATGGGGCGGCCGGAAGATCAAGGCGGCAAGAGCGGCGACGATCGCGACGGCGGCAATGGCGAACTTCATGCGTCGCTAGTCACGCGCCGGCGCGCGCGAACAAGTCTACGGCAAGACGTGAACCGACCGAAACATCGCGACAAGCGGCGTCAGCGCCGTCACCCCGACACCGATGGTCACGATGACGGGCATCCGGGATCGCGCGCCGCGGGCGACCGATGCAACGTCCCAGAAGATCGCGCCGATCAACCAGCTTGACTCAGCAAACAGAAGCGCGGGTATCATGGGTGCCGCACTCGACGACGGCGCTACGGATGCCGCAGCATTAAAAAGCGCAAGCGCTATCGCGCCGAGAATCGCGAACGCAACCGGCGTGATGAGAACGACACCGCGCGGAACCGTATTCGCGCTCGGTACGCCACGAAAACTGGTGTGAGCGGGGATGCGAAACGGCATTCGCAGATAGGCCGCCACCTGAAAAGCGACCCCGGCAAAACCCGCGCCGAAGAGCAGCGAAAAACCAACTGACACTCGGCATTTTTCAGTCGACAAGCAGGGCTGCCCTTCATGTTCGAACGACAAGAGGCGGTCCGAAGACCGCCTCTTGTTGCGTTACGAACGCGCAGGGTTAGTGGACGAGTGTCCGGAGTTTACCGGTCTTATCGGCAAACAGGATGCTATCCGGGGTGACCGAGTTGCTCGCGGCTGCCGTCGGCGCAACGAGCAGGATCCCGGCGGTGGCATTCACCGTACCGGCACCCGTCGTTGCACCCGAACTCGTGTCCGCTATCAACCCCACAGCTGGGGCCGGAGCGGCGGCGAATATCTTACCGACGGTGAACGGAGCGAGGTTGTAGGGAGCCGTGATCGTCGTCGGCTGCGAAGCCGCGTTGAACACGCTGTTGGCTTGGAACTGCAACGCGTAGTTGACCGGCGCGAGTACCGGCGTCGTCGCCGGTGTGAACGACGGAAGCATGCCGACCGGACCGTCGACTGCAGTTGCAGCGGAGGTGAGTCCGAGCGATGTTGCTACGCCGGTCGAATTGATCGAATAGATCTGTCCGGTTGTCGACGTTGCAAGGTAGCCGGTGCCGTTCGCTACGAGACCGGTGAACGGTGCCGTGCCGAGGGCAACCAGACCGCCGGCGGTAAACGCGCCGGTCGCCGGGTTGAACCGATCGATCGACTTATTGCCGGGATCGGGGATCAGGATGTTGCCCGACGCATCGAGCAGCATCTGGATGTAATTTGCCGTGCCGAAGTTCAACCCACCCGTCGGCACCGGCGGAACGTCCGGCACGGTGTTGGTCGAAATTTGGAATCCTCCGACGACATCGGGAATGCCGGGGGCTCCGGTTTGCGAAATGTCGAGTCGGGTCAGTCCACCCGCCGCGCCGCCGTCGGCAACGTAGAGGAACTGCTTGCCGCCCGGCCCGGCAGCGGCAATGATGCCGACCGGCTTATTGAACTTGATGTAGTTTCCGGGGCCTTCTTGCGCCGCAACGGGCACGGCGGCCTGCACCAGCAACGAGTCGAACGCGTAGACACCGCTTGAAACCGGCGTGCCGGACGTACCGGCAGTTTGACCGTTATCGACGGTGTAGACGAACGTTGAATTCGTCCAGGTGACGAACGAGAGGCCGGTGAGTGCGGCAGCACCTGCGGCTGTCTTGAAAGTCGGGGTGCCATCCATCTTCAACGACGGTCCATCGGTTATATAGGTGGCGGTCGGAGTACCGATGATCCCGACGACGGTCGTTGGGTTCGCCGTGTCGGTGTACCCGGTACCGCCGGCCGTCCAGACCGACGATTGCGGTGTGATCGTTGTGCTGATCGTCGTCGCCGTCGTGGCCGGCGGAATCGTCGCTTTGGCCGTAACGGTGATGCTGGTGAGGTTCGTGGTATCGGTGCCGTTGTAGGTCAACACGATCACGTACGGATCGCCCGCGACGGCCGCCGATCCCCCGAACGTGATGTCGGTCGGTAAGGTCGACGGAGCAACCGGCACGCCGGCCAGCGCGTTGAACTGGTGAATCGTGAGGCTCGTGCCTTGCTGGGCGATCGCACCAGTGGTCGCATCGACGAGCTGCAGCAACGACTGGCCGCCGCCGTTCGCGGCGCCGTTTTCGGTGAGCGAAACCGTAACGCCCGACGGGAACGGGCCCGAGCCCGCAGCCGGCGTTCCCGGAATCGGCACGTTAGCCGCATCGAGGCCTTCGAGTGGAATCACCACACCGACGCGGCCCGTGCCCGCCGTCGTGGTCAGAAAGGTCCCCGATTCTCGAACCGGGCTGGTAATCGGAATCGTACCGAAACCGATGTTCGCGACCGCCACGGCAACCGTGATTGCCGGAGCCGGCGCACCCGGAGCCGGTGTCGAGTTCGGACACGCCGTACCCGGGGGCTGCGCCGGCGGCCCGGTCAAAAAGGTCGTACATGCGAAAATCTCCGCATTGAGCGCGTTCGGTTGTCCGAGCGCGATGAACGCGGTCTGCGGCGTTGATTGGGCTAGGATACCGCTTCCGAGCACGCCGGGTGGCGGCGTCGGAATCGTGAACGGAGTCGAACCACAGCTACCCGCATATTGGGTAATCGTGAAGACGTCCTGACCGGGTGGTGCCGGGAACGCAAGCGTGACGGTAGCAACGATGCCGGGTGCCGAGGTGGTCGTCGTGAACGACGGGCTCGTGGTGTTCGGCGCGATGGCACCATTCACGTAGAGGGGATAGCAGATCGTGAGATTGCCGTACTGCGCCGCTTCAGCCGGATCAGACGGTGTAACGGAAATGACGAGCACCGAGTTCTTGGTCGTCGTATCGATGAACTCGGGCGAACGCGTCGCACTTAGAGTGCTCCGGCCCCCGCCGCTTACGCTGGACGTATGCACCGGCAGGGTGGTCGAAAGGGTCGCGTTTGCCGTCGGGCGGCCCGCGGAGCTGGGGTTTCCGGGCAGAGGCACGAGCGACGAAGTGCTATGCGCACTACCACCACCACCGCAACCCGTCAGGGTAAGCGCACCGATCGTGACCAGGGCGGTCGCGACGCGCGCGAGCGTAAACTGACGAATCACTGGAACGTCCCTCCAACCGTGGTGACGACAACGCTAATCGGAACCGGTGCCGGCGTTGGGCCGGTCAGCGGAACGTAATTATCCTTGAAGGTCAGCGTACAAGCCGCCGCCGGAATGGCAGTCGCCGATACCGTGTAGTAGAAAGCGACAGAGCCCGGAGCCGCCGTCGCAATCGGCGCAGGAGCGGCGGGCATCGTGGCAGCGGTGACTCCCGTGCAGCCGGTCGCCGTCGGAACGCTGATCGTTCCGACGAAGTTGGCCTCACTCGCAACGAGCAGGGCACCGAATGTGGTGCCCAAGCCGACCAAGTTGATCGGCGTGTTTGCAAATGGCTGCGGATTGGTCTGCACCGAGAAGTTCGGCGAGTACCAGCGCAGCGAAACGCCGCCGGGCTTCGGAACGGTCGCGTTCACCGTGGCGGTTTGCCCGGTCGCGCCCGTGACGGTGATCGTACATGCCGCCGTGGTCGCGTCGACCGCGGTTATCGTGAACGTACCCGCTGCCGCTCCGGCAACAGACGTGACCGACGGGCAACCGGCCGAAACCGCTGCCGTAAACGTGCCGGCAAAGTTCGCTTCCGTTGCAGTCAAGGTCGCCGTTTGGGTCGGCGCTTGAAAGGCGATGGGTATGGGCGCGGTTGAGGCGGCTCCCGATGTGCCGGTAAATAAGGTGGTGCCCGTCCAGGACAACGTAACCGGGCCCGGGGCCGGGGTCGGGGTGGCCGTCGGTGCAACGGTCGGGGCAACGGTCGCTACAGCGACGGCCGCGGGGCTCGAATTCGACCCGCCGCATCCGGCCAACACCAGCGCCAACGCACCCGCGGCGGCGAGGCTACCTATCTGTTTCATGACAGCTCCTGAGTTCCGAAGTAATGAGAAAAATCGCGGCGCTCAAAGCAGCCGACTTAGGCCCATTCAATATGAAGTGCTCGTGTAAAGGCGAAATTAAGAAACCGCCCGGTCGCTTTGGTGAAAACTGCGTTTGCCGATCGTACGTACAAGAAAGCAAGAGGGCAGCAGCCTACTCGATATAAAGACGGAGTAGGCGTACGCTCTGTTATCCGTGGCGCCCCTGCCGACCTACGACAAAAGAGTGACGGGCATCTCATTTACGAGCCTGGGGTCGCTTGGTAAGGCGTTGACCCACAGCGGGCATTCGGGCAGCGCGCACGGTAAGAAACCGCACATGCTCGAAGAGCGGCCCGCGACCTACGACTACCAAACCATCGAACGCGCCTGGCAAGCACGCTGGGAACGCGACGGCATCTACCGCGCCCGCGACGACGATCCGCGGCCAAAATATTACGTGCTCGAGATGCTGCCGTACCCGTCGGGCGATCTTCACGTCGGACACGCGAAGAACTACACGTTGGGTGATGCCGTCGCGCGGATGATGCGCATGCGCGGTTACAACGTGGTTCACCCGATGGGTTGGGACGCGTTCGGCCTGCCCGCCGAGAACGCGGCAATCCAGCGCGGCATCGCACCCGAAGCGTGGACGCGCGAGAACATCGCGAACATGGAGCGGCAGATCCGCTTGATGGGTACGGGCTACGACTGGTCGCGCGGTTTTGCGACGTGCGATCCGGCGTATTACAAATGGAATCAGTGGTTCTTCTTGCGGATGTACGAGCAGGGACTCGCGTATAAGCGGGAAGCGCCGGTCAATTGGTGTCCGGTCGATCAGACCGTACTTGCCAACGAGCAAGTTGTCGACGGCACATGCTGGCGCTGCGGCAGTGTGGTCGAGCGGCGCAACCTTTCACAGTGGTTCTTGAAGATTACCTCATACGCAGATCGGCTGCTGGCGGGCATTGACCGACTGTCGGCGTGGCCCGAACGCATCAAGACGATGCAGCGTAATTGGATCGGCCGCAGCGAAGGCGTTACGTTCACGTTCGATATCGAGAACATCGACGCAACGATCGATGTCTATACGACGCGCGTCGATACGATCTTCGGTGTCACGTTCGTTGCACTCGCCGCGGAGCATCCGGCCGTGGCGAAGATCGTCGCGGCGATGCCGAAGCAGCGCGCGAAGATCGAGACGTTTGCCGCCGGCCTGCGCACGAAATCGGAACTCGAACGCACGGCGCTCATGGAAAAGACCGGCATCTTCTCGGGCGCCTATGCGGTCAATCCGCTTTCACGCGAAAAGATACCGGTCTGGATCACCAACTACGTTCTCGCCGATTACGGCACGGGCGCCGTCATGGGCGTTCCCGCGCACGACGAGCGTGATTTCGATTTTGCGAAAAAGCATGCATTGCCGATCGCGCAAGTCATTACGACGTCCGACGGCTCGCTGCAGGCACCGCTGCCCGAAGCGTATCTCGAGGATGGCCGGCTGATCGCAAGCGGCGAGTTCACCGGCATGTCGTCGGAACGTGCCCGTACGGCGATCGCAGCGAAGCTCGCGGCGCTGGGCCGCGGTACGAAAACGGTCAACTTCCGGTTCCGGGATTGGTTGATCTCGCGCCAGCGCTACTGGGGCACGCCGATCCCGATGATCTACTGCCCGACCGATGGCCAAGTGCCCGTGCCCGACGATCAATTGCCGGTGATCCTTCCGCCGGAAGTAGAGATCACGGGACAAGGCTCGCCGCTCGCGCGCGATCCGAGTTTTGTGCAGACGATCTGTCCGAAATGCGGCGGTCCGGCTACGCGCGATGCCGATACGATGGATACATTCGTCGACTCGTCTTGGTATTTCGTTCGGTACTTAGACGCCCATAACGACAAAGCACCGTTCGATGCAGCAAAGGCGACGGCGTGGATGCCGGTCGATCAATATATCGGCGGCGCTGAACACGCCGTGATGCATCTGCTCTATGCGCGCTTCTTTTACAAGTTCATGATCGACCAGGGGTATTTGAGTGGTGATGACGAGCCGTTCACGCGACTGTTCAATCAGGGTACGCTCTTGCGCGGCGGCGAGAAAATGTCGAAGAGCAAGGGCAACGTCGTCGGCATCGACGCAACGGTCGAAGAGCACGGCGTTGACGCCATGCGTCTGTTCTTGCTCAAGGCCGCTCCGCCCGAAGACTCACTTGAATGGACCGATGAAGGTATCATCGGACGCGAACGTTTCATCGGCCGTGTTTGGCGCGCGTGCGAGCCGTTGTGCATGGCAGCCGCGGTCATCCCGCTCGACGCGCTGCCCGAAATGCGCGGCGACGCACAGCGCGAACTCGTGCGCGCGGTGCACCTGGCGCTCAAATCGGCAGCGGACGAAACAAAAACGCGGCGCTTTCATTACAACACGACGACGGCCCGGCTTGACGAACTCGTAAACTTGCTGACCGTTGCAACGCGCGATCCGGCGCTCGCAAACGATCCTGCCGTCCTGTATGCGGTTCACGCCCTGCCGATGCTGCTCGCTCCGTTTGCGCCGCATCTGGCAGACGAGCTATGGTCGCGCATGGGCAATGCGACCTCGATTCACGTCGAACGCTGGATGGACGCAGAGCCAGCTGCACTCGCCGTTGCGACGATCACGCTGGTCGTGCAAGTCAACGGCAAAGTTCGCGCCCGCTTGGAAACCGCACCGGACATCGATGAAGAGACGGCGTTCAATCGCGCGATGGAAGAAACTTCGGTGCAAGCCCAGGTCGCTGGAAAGACCGTGCGCAAACGAATTTTCGTGCCCGGCAAGCTCCTCAACATCGTGGTTGGATGAGTTACGACATACGGCCGGACGACGCGCTCGTGATCGTGGACGTTCAACACGATTTTTTGCCGGGCGGCGCGCTTGCCGTCGCGCAGGGCGCGCGGATCTTCGCGCCGATCAACGCGCTGGCTCCGCGTTTTACGCGCGTCTACGCCACGCGCGATTGGCACCCGCACGACCATTCGTCGTTCGCCGCACAAGGCGGCCCGTGGCCGGTTCACTGCGTGGCCGGCACGAGCGGCGCTGCATTCGACGAGCGGCTCGACCGGTCGCATATCGATACGATCGTCGATAAGGGCGTCGACGTTGCGACCGACGGCTACAGCGGTTTCGCCGCGACGACACTCGAACGCGACTTGAAATCGCACGGCATCGCGCGGGTTTTTGTCTGCGGTCTGGCGACCGACTATTGTGTCAAAGCGACGGCGCTGGACGCGAAGGATGCGGGCTTCGAGGTCGTCGTCTTGAGCGACGCGGCTGCTGCAGTTGATGTAGCACCGGGAGATGAAGCGCGCGCACTCGACGAGCTACGCGCCCACGGCGTTGCCGTGACAACCAGCGCTACGGTGGCCGGCGACGCCCGAAGTATACGCCGCTAACGTCGCTGCGGTCGAGCCGCACGGTCTCGAACGCATCGAAGACAGCGAACGCCACGGTCACCCGCGCGACCTGTTCGCGTTGTGGTTCGCAGCCAATGCGGAGACGGCGACCTTTGCCGTCGGCATTCTTACGATCGCCTTGTACGGAACGAGCTTTCGCGGTGCGGCCATCGGTTTGCTCATCGGCAACGTGTTAGGCTACGCCGTTGTTGCTGCACTCTCGCAGTTCGGGCCGCGCTTCGGGCGTCCGCAAATGGTCATTTCGCGGCGCGCCTTCGGGCACGTCGGCAACGAACTTCCGGCCGTACTAGCGTTTCTCTCAGGGGTTGGCTGGTTCGCGATCAACTCCGTATTCGGCGCAGCGGCCCTGGGCGCGCTTTTTCATCTCGACTACCTGCCGTCGCTGGCGATTGTTTTGATCGCGCAGATCGCGATCGCGATCTACGGTCACAACATGATTCATGCGTTCGAAAGGGTGGCCGCCGTCGCCCTAACGATTGGCTTTGTCATTATTGCTATCGAAACAATCCGGCGGGCGCATTTCGGTGCCGGTTTCGACGTGCACGCCCCGGTCGCGGCGGGCGGCGAAATGGCGGGGATCATCTTTTCCGCGGCGCTGGCGTTCTCGTATTCGATCGGCTGGGCGCCGTGCGCGGCCGACTACTCGCGCTATTTGCCGTTTGCGAGTTCGCCGCGTGCCGTCCGCGTATGGGCGTTTTTCGGCGGCTGGCTGCCCTCAACGGCACTTGAGATTCTCGGCGCGGCCGCGGTTACGGCGATTCCGGGCGGTCACCTTGCCGACGCAACACCGTCGCAGGTCATCGGCCAACTTTTCGGTGGCGGATTTCTTGCGGCGCTCGGACTCGTGACGGTGACGCTCGGTACGCTCAGCGCAAACTGTTTGAATTTGTATTCCGGCGCGATGTCGGCACTGGTCGCTTGGGATCCCGCGCGCCACGCGACAATTGCAATCGGCGTCGGAGTCATCTTCGGCGCACTGACTGCACTGGTCCTCACGTTGGCACGAACGAGTGACCCGGCGGCGGCGGCGCTCGGAACGTCGACCATTGTTTTCGCGGCGCTCGCGGTCGCCGTATTATGCGGGCTCGTGGTCCGCTACACGCTCGCCCGCTGGCAGGCGGCACTGGCAGTCGGCGTCGTCGGCGGCGCGCTGGCGCTCGTCGGCGCGCATCCCGAACGCACGGCGCACCTGTATTCCAATTTCTTGCTGCTCCTCTCGACGTGGGCCGCGCCGTGGGCCGGCGCATTACTCGCATCGCGCCGCGACGACACGGCAACTCCGGTTGCCGTCGGTTTCACCGGGTGGCTCGCAGGCATTCTCGCGTCGCTACCGTTCTGGCAACAAGCCTGGTTTACGGGACCGCTTGCGGCGGCCTATCCGGCACTCGGCGATATTTCGTACTTCGTCGGTTTCATCGCCGCGTATGCGGTAACGACAATTCTATCCTACCGAATACCGGTGGTGCGCGCTAAGGCTTCGTGAGCGAATCGACGATACTCTTAGCTGCTCTGCGCTGACACGTAAAGTCGGTTCCCACGCATGCGCGCAGGCCCGTGATTTTTGACGCATATTCCGCCGGCATATCGGATGGTCGCGGTATTTTCGCCGCTATCGTCATGACTGCATCGAAGGTTTGCGAGCTTCGATGCGACCCGGCGTTAAATCCCGTCTGCGCGACAACTGTCCCGAGCGTAAACTCCTCGGTCGCCGTTTCCCCGATTGCCGCAAAGAGCGGCATGTAGAGGTCTTTCATCGCATCAAGGCCCGCACGGCGCGTCTGGTTGTCGCTCGACGACAACCCTGCAATGACGACCGCACCGCTCGCTGCAGTGTCGCAAGTTGTGGTAGCTCAAAATATTCCAGCACCGTCGCAAAGGCCACGCCAAGGCGCAGATATCCGGCCGGGCTCTTGTCGTAACGGAAATTCGGCGCGGCATGGACCGGAAACCGCGTATCAGCGTGTTGCGCAAGCGAACTTGCTGCCGCGGTAACCGCCTCGACGTTTGCTTTTCTGATGATAAATGTTCCCTGACTTGCGTCCGCGGCTCCGAGGGACACGAGCAACGCACGATCCTGCGGCGAAAACAAATCCGGATCATCGGACGCCGGCCGTTGAGCAGCATCGAACGTCGGCGGAAACGCCGGGACTTGGTTCGAGGCGTTTCCGTTCGCTGAAGCAATCAGGGTTGAAACGATACCGGCATCCTTGAGCTGCCCTTCGCGTGCGTCATCACTTTTGGGCGCGCGCACTACGTTCGCCCATCCAAGGACAGGATCGATATTTGCCGGGTCGCCGTCCGTAATATACGCAAGGAGCCGATCGTAGGGCTTGGGACCGGCGCCGGAAATTGCGCCAAGCCGGGCGTTCCCATCGGTCGTGCCAAAATAGGCGCTCACGTCATCGATGCATATTTGAATGCGAACGACCGGCGCGCACGTTCTAGCGTCATGAAAAATAAGCGGCGCCCGTCCGAGTGACCGGCCGGCGTCGACAAGGCTTGCATCGTCCCTCGGGGCGGCGGCGACCGGCGCGATCGAGAGCAGGCCGACAGCGACGGCAGCAAACAGCCTACGGAAACGATACACAGAAACACCCTCTTATTAAAGAACGGGTGGCAGCCTTCGCCGGGAATGCGCAAAAAGCCGCGTGGCATATGCGTTGTGCTAAGGACGCTCCGCAATAAACGCAACCGTGCGGTACACGAGCGGAATGACCGTCCGGCCTTCGGCGAAACGTTCGAAAATCTCGTCGCCTTCCGCGAGTACGGCATCGAGCTTCGGGCCGGGGGGCGGCATGTACGAAATGCTGCGTATGCGCCCGCGGAAACCCTCACGATCGAGGCGCTGCTCGTTTCGGGCCTCGAACCGGCGTCCGTTACGAAAACGCCGCGAGACCAGTAGCATCTTCCCCTCGCCGGAGCGCGCGGGCAACGACTCCATCAGTTCGGCCTCGCCGTGGCGATCGTTGAGTTCGTCGTACGCGCGCGAAAACGGATCGTCACGCTGCGGAACGTTCCAGATGACCGCGACGCGTCCGCCTGGTCGCACGATGCGCTCGAACTCTGCGAGCGCGAGTTCCCCGTCGCACCATTGGAACGCCTGAAACATCGTGACGATATCGACGCATGCTGAATCAAGACCGGTGTGTTCGGCCGTGCCGTTGCGCGCATCGACATCGGGCAACCGCGCGATGAGCGCAGCGCGCATGCCCGCATTCGGTTCGATCGCTATGGGTGCAATACCGTGCGCCGCGAAAAGCGTCGTCGATTGCCCGGTGCCGGCGCCGATGTCGGCAATACGTGGGCGATCATATCCGGACAAAATCGTGTCGATGACCGCAGCGGGATATGAAGGGCGATAGCGGTCGTAGTCTTCGACCCGAACGTCAAACCGGGCAACGGAATCGCTCACGCGCTACGCCGAGGTTTTTTCGCGCTCGCGCCCGCGAAAGTACGCGACCGTCTCTGCCATTCCCGCGGCCAGTGTGACCTCGGCTTTCCAGCCGAGATCGCGCGCGGCTTTTGCCGGGCTGAAATAGACCGCGCGAGCATCGCCGGGTCGCCGGTCAGCGTGCGTGATCGGCGCCTCGAAGCCCGTTGCCTTGACGAGCGCTGCGTAGACGGCATTAACCGACGTCTTCTTGCCGGTGCCGATCACAAATGTTTCGCCCGAACCTTCCGTGAGCGCAAGCACGTTCACGCGCGCAACATCGGAAACGTAGATGTAGTCGCGCGTTTGCTCGCCGTCCCAATCGATCCGAACGCCTTGTTTGCTCAGGAACTTTCCGATGAAGATCGCGATAACGCCGGCCTCGCCGTTGGGGTCCTGGCGCGGTCCATAGACGTTGCCGTAACGCAAGATCGTGTAATCCAGGCCATGGTCGAGCTTAAAGAAGCGTAAATAATGCTCGGTCACCATTTTGGTAATGCCGTATGGGGAAACCGGACGTTGCGGTGAGGTTTCGTTGACCGGCATCTTCTCAATATCGCCGTAGGTCGCCGCACTTGACGCAAAGATGACTTTCTTTGCGCGCGACTTGACTGCGGCTTCGAGGACGTTCAGCATGCCGATAACGTTGACTTGCGCGTCGTATTGCGGATCGCGCGCGCCGATCGCGACGCTGTGCTGCGCCGCGTGGTGGCAGATGATATCCGGCTTAAACTTTTCGAACACCGCGGCGAGGCCTTCGTCACGAATGTCCATGTGCTTGAAGCTCGCCGTATCTGCAACATTTTCGCGCCGTCCGCCGCCGTGCGACCACAGGCTGTCGACGACGAGCACGTCGTGGCGTGCAGCCAAGAGCGCATCGACGATGTGCGACCCGATGAATCCGGCTCCGCCGGTGACGACGATACGCATGGCCGGGCGAGGTTCGCCGCGCGCACCCGCCACCCTGGCAGGCGATCGGCCTTTGCACAAACTTGCCTTGTCGTGATCGGGTCCAGTGTGAAAAGCGCACCGCTGCTCACCTGCGCAATCGCATTCGTGGCTGGGATTCTCGCCGAAGCACACGGTCTTTCATCTTTCGCGGCATGCACGGCGGTCGCGTTGCTCGTCGTGCGGCGCGACGCGTGCATCGCGCTCGCATGCGGTGTCATGATCGGCGCGCTGCACGGCCATCCGTTTGCGGTCGAACATGAGCACCGGGCTGCGCGCTATGAAGGAACCGTCGTGGGCGACGTGCGCCGCGAAGAAGCGCTCTCGACGTTTCCTTTTGCGATCGATGAATTCGCGACATTGCGCGCGACGACGCGCGAAGCCGTGCACGCCGGCGACCGGCTCATCGTTATCGGTGCGGTGCGCCCGCTCGACGAGCCACGCAATCCGGGTGAACCGTCGGCACGAGCGATCGGTTTAGACGAAGGCGTTGCGGGAGAACTCTTTGTGGACCGCGTTTTGTCGCGCGAGACGCCGGATCTTCACGACGCGCGCGTCTGGGCGCCGATGCTGCGCGAGCGCGCTTCGCGCATCGTGCGCGCGTCGCTACCGGAGCCTGAAGCAACCATTCTAGCCGGCGCGCTCTGGGGCGAGCGCGGCACGGTGCCTGCCGCCATTCGGGACGACTTTCAAGCGACCGGGACCGTCCACGTCCTTGTCACCGCGGGCTTGCATCTCGGCGTCATCGCCGGCCTGATCGCGGCCATCTTCACCGTGTTGGGGGTTCATCGCATCGGCGCATCGCTCGCGACGATTCCGCTCGTGTACGCCTACGCCTGGACGAGCGGCTGGCATCTGCCTTCGCAACGCGCGGCGGCAATGATCGCGGTCGCGCTAATCGCACGTGCTGCCGGCGCGCGGACGGTGTCGCTAAACACGCTCGCGGCAGCGGCAATTCTCGTCGCTGCGGCGTGGCCTGTTGCCGTCGAGAGCGTTTCATTCGCTCTATCGTTTTCGTGCGTTGCGGCGATCGTGCTCTTTGCACCCGCAATTTCGGCAAAGCTTCATGCCCTGCGACTGCATCAGCGCATCGCCGAGGCGTTGGCATTAACGGTAGCTACCCAGATCGGTGTTTGGCCTCTTACGGCGGCGACGTTTTTCACCGTCGCTCCGTACGCCCTATTTGCAAACGCCGTCGTCGTGCCGCTCGTCGGCATCACGATGATGATGGGCCTGGCAACATTGACGCTGCACCCGATTCCGGCATTGTCCGCAGTTGCCGCACGCTGGGATACGTGGCTCGTTGCCATTATTCTTACGGTCACGCACGGCATCGCGTCACTCCCCGGTGCGCGAATGACGATTACTCCGCCACCGGCTTGGTCGATCGCGTTGTATGACGTCGCTGCAGTCGCCGCAGCACTCGTTTTGCGCTATCGCGGCATCGCCGCCGCCCTGGGACTCCTTATAATAGCGGGCGGTATCGTTCTGGTCGCGCCTCAGATGCGACGCGACGCTAATCTCACGATAACGGTGCTTGACGTCGGCCAGGGAGACGCCATCGTCATCCGAGCGCCGCGCGGCCACACGATCGTCATCGACACGGGCGGGCGGCTGGAACGCGGGCCGACGATCGATGGGCAATCGCCCGCCGAACGCAGCGCCGATCGCATCGTGCTCCCCTATCTCCGTCGCGCCGGAATTACGCGGATCGACCTTCTCGTGCTCACCCATCCACACGGCGACCACGTCGGTGGATTTGCGGGTATCGTACGTAACTTTCGTGTCGATGAGGTTTTTGATAGTGGCCAACGATACGGCGGACGCGCATTTAACGACGGCATGCGCGAAGCTGCGATACGTCATGTGCCGGTACATATTGCGCGCTGCGGTGACCGGTGGTCAAGCGACGATGGGGTTAACTTGTCAATCATCTCGCCCTGCGGTGCGCTCATTTCCGACGGCAAGAACGACGTAAACGAGAACTCAGTCGTCGCGATGTTGCGATACCGCGCGTTTAACATGCTATTCACTGGCGATGCGGGATTTCAAACCGAACGTCGCCTGCTGCGTGAGGGAGTCGATTTGCGGGCCGACGTACTTAAAGCTGGACACCACGGTTCAGCATACGCATCCAGTAGCGGCTTTCTAGCAGCGGTGCGCCCTAGAATCGCGTTTATCAG